>Ga0209027_1001082_pt1 | contig 10078 bp, 9 predicted proteins | sample GraSoi013_1_20cm_3_FD_185821 | JGI IMG/M metagenome (GOLD analysis project Ga0209027, IMG submission 185821) | Grasslands soil microbial communities from the Angelo Coastal Reserve, California, USA - Sample 09_27_2013_1_20cm (SPAdes) (version 2) | ecosystem: Environmental > Terrestrial > Soil >... | reverse complement strand
CAACGTGTCCGAAGCCGAGCGCGGCATCGTCTACATCGACGAGATCGACAAGATCGCCCGCAAGTCGGAGAACCCGAGCATCACGCGCGACGTGTCGGGGGAGGGCGTGCAGCAGGCGCTCTTGAAGATCCTCGAGGGAACCGTGGCGAGCGTGCCGCCCCAGGGCGGCCGCAAGCACCCGCAGCAGGAATACATCCAGGTCAACACGAAGGACATCCTCTTCATCTGCGGCGGTGCGTTCGACGGGCTCGAGAAAATCATCGAGTCGCGCACCGGGCGGCGCCAGATCGGCTTCACCAAGGAAGAGGTCGCCAAGGGCGCGCCCGAGAAGATCAAGAAGAACCCGTTCATCGACGTAGAGCCGGACGACCTGCTGCGCTACGGCTTGATCCCCGAGCTCGTGGGCCGGCTCCCCGTGGCGGTGCCACTCGACTCGCTCGACGAAGAAGCGCTGATCCGCATCCTGATCGAGCCGAAGAACGCCCTCTCCAAGCAGTACCAGAAGCTGTTCGAGCTGGAAGACGTGCGGCTCACCATCGAGAAGGACGCCCTCAAGGCGATCGCCCAGAAGGCGATCAAGCGCGCCACCGGAGCGCGCGGGCTGCGCGCCATTCTCGAAGAGATGATGACCGACATCATGTTCGACTTGCCGAGCCGCGACGACGTGCGCGAGGTCGCCATCACCTCGGAGTGCGTCACCGAAGGCCGGCCCCCGCTGCTCGTCACCGAGCGCGTGCGCCAGAAGAAAGAAGCCTGACCGAGCCGCACTTCGTCGGCTCGTTCCCCTCGGCCGACGCCCCGCTCGACCCGCCACTCCCCGAAGTCGCCCTGATCGGCCGATCGAACGTCGGCAAATCGAGCCTGCTCAATGCGCTCGCCGGCCGCCGCATAGCCAAGGTCTCGGGCACGCCCGGGAAGACGCGGATGCTGAACGTGTATGAAATGCCCTTGGTGCGGGGTGCGCGGTACGCGGTTGCCTCCCCCGAGAGCCAACCGCCCGATGCGCATCGGGAGCCACCGCGCACAGCGCACCGCGCCTTTTATTGTCTTGATCTCCCCGGCTACGGCTACGCCCGCGCCTCCCACGCCGAGCGTCAGGCGTTCCGGCGGCTCGTGACCGGGGCCCTCGAGCGCCCCCGGCTCGCCGGCGTGCTGTGGCTGCTCGACAGCCGCCGCGAGCCCTCAGCCGAAGACCGCGCCATCCACGAACTGCTCGCGCAGCGCGACACGCGCGTGCTCGCCGCGCTCACCAAGAGCGACAAGCTCCCCCGTGGCCGGCGGCCGACGCGCGAGCGCGAGCTGCGGGACGCCCTCGCGCTCGACCCCGACCAGCTGATCGTCACGAGCGCGCGGGCGGGCGTTGGCATCGCGGATCTGCGCGGCAGCATCGAGCGGCTGCTCGACCCGGCCGGCTAGAACGGCGACCACCCCCGCCCCGGATCGCGCGACAGCGCGGCGACCGGGGGCGGACCGCTGCCCGCCACCGTGTAGGTCACGTACATCCCGGCCATCATGTGATCGCCCACGTGACAGTGCAGCAGCCACGTGCCGGGATTGTCGGCCACCATGTCGCCCACCTTCATGCTGGCCGGCCCGACCTCGATCACGTCGTTGTAGGTCTTCCCTTCGACGAGGATCGTCTCGCCGTGCCAGTGGGGCGTGTGCCAGTCCGTCTCGGTGCCGAGCGCCACGACGTACCAGCGCACCCGGTCGCCCTGATACATCGTGAGCCCCGGGAGGTTGCCGAAGAAGTAGCCGTTGACGGAGTGCTTCAAGTTCGCTTCCTCGAGGCTGTCGGGAGTGGCCTCGCTGTTCTCGTTGAAAATCAGCCACAACGTCGTGAACTCGCGGGTGACATCGTCCGGGGACGCGTCGTCCCGGGCGTGCGCCGGATCGGTGACGACGATCGTGCCGATCAGGCCGCGATACACTTCCACGTCGGGCAGCACGTGACTGTGATACAGCCACACCTTGGAGCTCGGCTCCCCGGGCAGCGGCCCGGATTCGGGCACCGCGCGCCAGGTGTAGGTGTACGTGCCGCCCGCGCTCACCGAGTCGCCGCCGCCGCGCGGCGGATTGTAGACGGCCCCCTCGTCGGCCGGATCGTAGCGCACGCCATGCGGGTGGATCGATAGCGCCGTGCCGGTGCGGTTATGAAACACGACCTTGAGCGTGTCGCCCACCACGCCACGAATCATCGGACCCAAAATCCCTTGCCAAGCGGGCTGCGGCACGCGCGTGGTGAACGTGCTGTCGGTGTACTGCACGTAGCGCGCTTTGGCGTACACCGTCGTGGTGCCCCACGGGGCGGGGAGCGAGCGGTCGTACACCGGGTCCCGGCCGAGTGGGGCGTAGTTCCAGTTGGTGTCCTCCGCGGCGAGATAATAGATCCGCGTGTGCGGGGTGTACGGACTGACGCGCTGCGGATCCGAGAGCGACCGCAGGCCGCTCGGCTGGTCGGTACAGGCGACCACGAGCACCGCGGCGCCGAACAGCAGCCGCGTCTCGCGCTTCCCGAACGCGATCATGAAACCCTCCTTGTGCGTTCGTAATCAGGCGGGAGGGCAAAAACCGCGCCCGACCCTGGCGGGCAGGTCCGAGGCGAGCGCACGCGCAGCAGCGCCGCGCCTGCGCCGTTGCGGCGCGTCGGCAGGATCCACCACTCTGACCTCGGTGATCCCCGGGCTGGCGCCCGGGGTCAGTAGAAGCTCTAGACTCTGTAGGCCCGCAACACTCCCAAGGGGACGCGCCCCGACACGAGCATCGCGGTGGACAGCGCGTCCGCCGCCACCGCCGTCCGCGTCACGACGGAGGCCTGCGTGAGGGCGCGCGCCGGCCACCCGGTGTTGGGGTCCATCACGTGCCCCGCGACGAGCGACCCGTAACGGACGAGCGAGACGCTGTTCGCCGCGGTGGCGAGCGCGGCGTCGCGGAGCCGGACGGCGGCCCGGGTCCCGCCCGGGCGATCCGGATCCGCGATGCCCACGAGCCAGCCCGATTCCCCGGGAGGGGCACCGCTGGCGGCGACGTCGCCGCTCACGTCCAGGAATGCGCGGCCGATGCCACGCGCGCGAAGCACGGCGTGCGCGCGGTCGATGCCGTAGCCGACGCCGATCGACCCGAAGTCGAGCTGCGTGTGGGCACTTGGCAGCCGCACCACGTCTCCGGCGAGCTGCACCACGGCTGTCGCGACGGCCTCACGCGCCTCGGCGAGCTCCGATGGAGTGGGGGCGCCGGCGCGCGGCCGGTGGAAGCCCCAGGCGCGCATCAGCGGCTCGACAGCCACGTTGAACGCGCCGCCCGTCGCACGCTTGAACCGCGCGGCGAGCGCGAGCACGGCTCCGAGGTCGCGATCTACGCGTAGGGCGCCCCTTCCGGCCGTGCGGTTCAGCTCGCACAGATCGCTCGCGTCGTCGAACAGGGTGAGCCGCGCCTCCACCCGGCGCAGCTCCGCGAGGGCGGCAGCGCACGCGTCGAGCCCCGCCTGCTCGGACTCGGCGTACACCATCACGTGCACCGCTTGCCCCATCGCCCACGACCAGCGCTCCACGAACACGTCGCCGCGGGCGGGCCGGCGGGGGACGAAGACGCCCGCCAGCCCGATGCCACAGGCGCCCAGGAAATCGCGGCGGCGCATCGTAGGGGCGCAGCATGCTGCGCCCCTACGCTCACGCTGGCCCACCATCGCGGTCCGCTCAGTCCCCAGGCTGAAGCCTGAGCCCACTGCGGCACTGCCCTTAAGGGCAGCGATTACCCGGGCCCACCCTTTCAGGGTGCGAACACCGATCGCCCGGATCATGGTACCTCCCCGTCCACGCGGCGCAGCTCCCTCAGGATGAGATACGACTGGAGGTAGAATGTGACCGCGAGCAGCGCGCTCGAGGCTTCGAGCAGCCAGCTGAAGCGCGCATCGACGTAGCGCATCAGCCACATCGCGGAGAACGACACCAGCAGCGCCACGAATGGCTCGGCGATCAGCCGCCGCTTCCACCGCTCCGACACGCGCGCGCACAGCGCGAGCCCGACCCCGGTGAGCACGAAGATCACCGCCATGCCCAGGAGGTGGGTGTGGGTGATCGTCAGCATCTCGGCGAACGACTTGGAGAACTGCATCGCGGTCCCCGCCCCCGGTGGCGCGACCTCGGGATCGGCGCCCCGGTAGCGCGCCGCCACCCCCGGGGGGACGAGCCGCGTGGTGTGCCACACGAACACGAGCGAGGTGGTGTAGCCCACGACCTGCACGATCGCGACCCAGCGCGCCAGCGTGCGCAGCGGGGCCGGCAGCTCGCGCCAGGTGAGACTCACCGGATCGCTCCACTCGCGTGCCAGGCGGTCAGATCGGCGAGCAGCCGCCTGACGCCGAGCGTCACCGCGTGCACGCTGATGGTCGCCCCCGAGATGCTGCGGATCTCCTTCCCGACTCGCAGCGAGTCCGTGGCCCGCGCCCCACGGAATTGCCGGCGCCAGGGCTCGTAGGCGACCTCGCCGCCGTACGGCTCGCGGTACACGAGGATGTCGACGTCCTTGAGGCGGTCGTCGGGACCGATCGCCACCAGGAACGTGATCGGCTGATCCTTGCCGATGACGTTGCCCACGGCCGCAAACCCGAGCAACGAGTCGCCGTGCCAGACCCGGAGCACGGTCGTGGTGTCCACGCCGAGCGTGTCGGTGCGCGTGCCCGGTCCGAAGATCCGGGCGAGCGAGGCGGCGAGCTTGGCCGGCGGCGCCGCCGGCTGCTGCGCCGCGAGCAGGAGAAGCGCGAGCCCGACGCTCACGTCAGAACTGGTAGCCGACGCCGAGGCTCAGCACCTCGTGCTCACCCGCGCCGCCCGCGTTGCGAAACCACTGGTAGTCACCCTTGAACGCCGTGTTCCAAGTGGGCTTGTATGTGAGGCCCAACGTGGTGACGCGGCGCGCGAAGGAGGCGTCCCGCGTGACGCCGGCGGGAACGTCGGCTTGGGTGTCGTAGCGCTCGTGGCGCACGAAGGCGCTGAGCCTCTGGGGCGACGCGGGTGCCAGGGCGTGGAGCAGATCGTACGCTCCCTCGAGGTACCCGCCCGCCATGCGGCTCCCCACGGTCGTGGTGTAGCGGGCGTCGATCGCGGCCGCGTCGCTCAGGCTGATGTTCGCTACCACCCCGCGGAAGCTCGCCGCCCCCACGTCGTAGCGCGCGTCGGCGGAGACGAGTGCGACGGGCGCGGCGAACGAGCCGGTCCCGAGTACGCTGTCTGCATTCGCACTGCCCCCGTACCAGAACGACCCGCCGATCTTCAGCCCCGGCCGCGCCCATTCGAGCCTCCCGGTGACCGACGGGTTTGCGAAGCTGGCCTGCCGTCCCTCCTGGCGCCCCTCCCGAATCCCCTCGCCTGCGGAGAAGCCGTCAGCCCGCAGGCCGTTGACGAGATAGACGCGGTAGCTCACGCCCGTCACGCCAGGCACGGCGCCCACGGCACCGACGCCGATCTCGCGCCACGTCGTGGGGAGGAGGTCGTGGTCGACCGCGGGGCGGTCCACCCCGTGGAAGGTCGGCGGCTCGTGGGTCTCGTTGATGATCCCGACCGGGACGAGGACCAGACCGGTGCGGAGCGTGAGCCAGTCCGTGAGGCGGTAGTCCAGGTACGCCTGCTCCAGCCCGACCTCCCCACCTGCTTTCCCCCCTTCGACCTTGGCGTCCTCCAGCTCGACCTCCGAGCGGAGCGCGATCCGGTCGCTGAACGTGTGTGCGAGATAGGCCACGAACCGCGCGAAGTTCACCGCCCCTGGCGTGGCCGGGCCCGTGGCGTTGGTGTAGTGCACCTCTCCATATCCCCCGAGCGTCGTCCGCTCTTGGGCACCGAGAGGTAGCTCCGGGGCAGTAACTACCGCGCAAAGAGGGACCCACCTGAGCAGGCTCCGCATCACGGCTCCAGCGAACTGACTAGTTGAGAATGGAGATCGACGGTCGATAGCCGAGTTTATCACTCGGGATTCACCCGGTCAAGCAAGAGTATTGTTGTGCGTCATGCGCATCCTGGTCGGACTCCTCGCCATCGCCGCAGTCGGCGCCGTGGGCTGGTCGTTGCAGCTCAGGCGCCGGCTGCGCCGGAGCGAGCGCGACCGCCGGCGGGCCGCGGACGAGCTCAACCGCCGTCTGTCGGAGCTGTTCTCCCTCCAGGAGCTGTCGTTCATTCTGTCGGGGTCACTGCAGCTCGACCGGATCGTCGAGCAGGTGGTGCGCTACGCGATGCGGTTCCTCGACGCCCAAGGGGCGCTGGTCGCCCTGGCGCCGGACGGCGAGGCAGGAGCCGCGGGAGGGGGAGGGGGGGACCGCCCGTTACTGCGGGTCACGGCGGCCGACGGGACGCTCGCCGGGCTCGCCGGGCGCTCCATCGGCGCGGACGATCCCGGTCTCGTGGCCCGGTCGCTGGGCCGCGAGCGGCTCGAGTTGGTGCGAGATTCGGGCGGACAGCCGACGCGGCTGGTGGAGGGGGTGGATGCGGACTCGGCGGCGGCGGTGCCGCTGCGCGCGCACGGCGTGGTGGTGGGGACGCTCGTGATCGCAAACCCGCGCGGTGGCGCGTTCGCGCCGGAGGACATCCGGTTGCTGTCCACCGTGGCCACCCACGCGGCCATCGTGATCGCCAATGCGCGCTTCTTCGAGATGGTGCGGCACGCGAAGGAGCAGTGGGAGACCGCATTCGATTCGCTCAGCGAGGGCATCGCCGTGGTGGACGACGCGGGACGGGTGCGCCGGGCCAACCGCTCCTTCGCCGCCCTGCTCGGCGCACCGATCCCGAGCGTGCTCGGGCGGGAGCTGGTCGAGGCGCTCGTCGGTCCCTCCCCTCCGCTAGTCGAGCTGCTCGCGGCGGCGCGCGCCGGCGACCGGGTGCAGCCCATCGTGCTCCGCTCGACCACTCTGGGGCGGGCGATCCGCGTGACCGCCGCCCGCATCCCCGCGCCGGCGCACGATCAAAGCCTCGTGGTGCTGGTGGAGGACGTGACGGACCAGCAGGCGATGGAATCGCACCTGATCCAGAGCGAGAAGCTCGCCGCCGTCGGACAGCTGGTCTCGGGCGTGGCCCACGAGCTCAACAATCCGCTCACCTCGATCGCCGGCCTGTCCGAGTTCTTGCTCGAGCAGAAGGAGCTCGGCGCCAAAGATCGCGGCCACCTGCGCGTGATTCACGAGCAGGCCGACCGCGCTGGGCGGATCGTGCGCAACCTGCTCACGTTCGCGCGCAAGGGTCCCGCCGAGCAGGCGCCCGTGGACCTGAACGACGTGATCCAGCGGACGTTGCTGCTCATGAGTTTCGACCTGACGCTCAAGGACATCGCGGTCGAGAAGGACCTGGGGGCGCTCCCGCCGGTGCTGGGCGACCGCCACGCGCTGCAGCAGGTGCTCTTGAACCTGCTCAACAACGCGGCGCAGGCCGTGGGGGAGAATCCGCCGGAGCGGCCGCGCGTGATCCGGCTCGCAACGTGGTTCGACGAGCGCGTGCGGATGCAGGTCGCGGACTCAGGACCGGGCATCCCGGACGACGTCCTGCCGCACCTGTTCACGCCGTTCTTCACCACCAAGGAGCCGGGTCAGGGGACGGGTCTCGGGCTCTCCATCACGTACTCGATCGTTGAAGCCCACGGGGGGCGGGTCAGCGTGGAGCGGCCGCCGGACGGCGGCGCGGCTTTCCTGGTAGACCTCCCCGCGGCGCCGGCCGGCACGCCGCTGCACGCGACTCCCGTGCCCGCGGCCGCGCTCCCGCCGCCGGCCGCGAAGCGCGCGATCCTGCTCGTGGACGACGACCCGGCGGTGCGCCGCATGGTGAAAGCGCTGTTCGGCCGGGAGGGACACACGGTCGACGTGGCACGCAACGCCCAGCACGCGCTCGATCTGGCCGGCGCGCGTGCCTACGACCTCATCCTCGCGGACGCGCAGGCGCGGGCGCGCGATCACCTCTTCGTGACGCGGCTGGTGGAAGCCCATCCGGCCCTCAGGGACCGGGTGCTGGTCGCGACGGGGGACGTGCGGCCCGGATCGGACGACGCGCTGGCGCGGCTCGGCCTGCGCTACGTCCGCAAGCCCTTCAACCTGCGCGATCTGCGGGACGAAGCGGCGCGCGTGTGGGCCGCGGGCGCGCTGTCGTAGGCCTCGGCGGGCCACCCGAGCACGGCAAGATTCACCGATCCGCCGGGCGCGAACTTCACTCCCTCGCGCAACAGCAGCGCGCGCTGCACCACGGAGCCGTGATCCGCGCCGGAGAGCGAGATCCGGCCCGCCGCGTTGAGCACGCGCCACCAGGGAACATCGGAATCTTCGGGGAGCGCTGAGAGGGCCCAGCCGACCGTGCGCGCCGCGCCGGGCCGGCCGGCGAGCCGGGCTACGAGGCCGTACGTGGCGACGCGGCCTTTCGGGATGTGGCGCACCACCCGATAGATGCGGTGATAGAACGGGTTCACATGCCGTCGGCGCTCGTCCAGGTTTCCAGTCGGTCCGCCCGATCCCCTACCCAGAACTAGCTTACGCGCAGCACGTCTTCCAGCAAGCCCGCGTCCCCAGACCCGAGGATTGACAAAACGTCGTCCAGTGCTCTGCGCTCGCGAGGCCAGGCGAAGCGTGTCGCGGCCGCCGCCGGCGCCAGCCACTCCACGCGGTCGTGCTCTGGTGACGCGAGCGCCTCGGCGGCGCCGTCCACGACTGCGGCGAACACGGGGATCAGCATGATCTCGTCGGTCCGGTGGCCGTAAAACGCCTCCACCCGCGACAGATTGTACAAGCGCGCCGCGTCGAGTCCCGTCTCTTCGCGCACTTCGCGCAGCACCGCCTGCACCGGCGTCTCGCCGGGCTCGATGTGCCCGTGCACCGCCTCCCACGCGCCCGGCGACCGGCCTCCGGGCGCGCGGCGCAACGCCAGCACCTCGAGGCCCGCTGCCCCCGCGCGGAGCACGTAGGCGTCGACGAACGCAACCCGCACCGCCGTCATGGGGAACGTTGCTGCCCGTTCACGGGCCGACGCCCGAGTCGCGAGTTCACTCGCGGCTAGCGCCGCCGACCCAGCACTGCTTCCAATCGGGCCGAGAGCGCACGCGCGCGAAACGGCTTCGTGAGGAAGTCGTCCGCCCCGAGCTCGAACACGCGGACTTCGTTGTCTTCGTCGCCCTTCGCGGTGAGCACGATGACCGGGATCGACGCGGTCGCCGGACGCGAGCGCAGGTGCGACAACACACCGTAGCCGTCGAGCCCGGGGAGGTTCAGGTCCAGCACGATGATGTCGGGTCCGACCCGGTCGATCTGGTCGAGTGCGTGTACGCCGTCACGCGCCTCGGTCACGTCGTAGCCGTCGCGCTCCAGGAGATCGCGCATGACCTTGCGCAGGCTGTCCTCGTCGTCGACCAGCAGCACTTTGACGGCCGGGAGGCCGTGCGGCCCGGAGCGCCGCGGGGGGGGCTCCTCGAGCAGCTCGAAGTGCTCGACCAGCGATTCGGGGGCGGGCTCGGCGACGAGCGCGGCACCCGCGTGGGGCGCGAGATGTGGCTGGGGCGCGCCGCCGCCCGAGCGCCGCGGCGCCATCGCGGCCCCGGGCGGCCGCTCGTCTTCCTGCGGGACATCGACGACGCGCGTCAGCTCGTCGAGGGTGGATTCCCCCCGCAGCACGTGCTCCAGCCCGGACTCCCACATGCCCTTCATTCCGCCGCGCCGCGCGGCGCCCGCAATGTGGTCCGCCGTCTCGCCCGCCGCGATGCGCCGCTCGACCTCGGCCGTGACCGTCAACACCTCCACGATCGAGAAGCGGCCGCGGTATCCCGTCATGGCGCAGTCGGGGCAGCCGGCGGCACGGTACAGCGGCGTGCCTTTCGGGACCCACTTCACAAGCCGCCCGGGCGGCGCCTCCATCCAGACTTCCTTGCAGGTCGGGCACAGCTTGCGCATCAGCCGCTGCGCCAGCACGCCGCGCAGCGCCGCGGCGATCTTGTACGCTTCCACGCCGATGTCCACCAGCCGGGTGACGGCATTCGCCGCATCGTTCGTGTGCAGGGTCGAGAGCACCAGGTGACCGGTGAGCGACGCCTGCACGGCGATCTGCGCCGTTTCGCGATCCCGGAT
>Ga0209027_1001079_pt1 | contig 10081 bp, 6 predicted proteins | sample GraSoi013_1_20cm_3_FD_185821 | JGI IMG/M metagenome (GOLD analysis project Ga0209027, IMG submission 185821) | Grasslands soil microbial communities from the Angelo Coastal Reserve, California, USA - Sample 09_27_2013_1_20cm (SPAdes) (version 2) | ecosystem: Environmental > Terrestrial > Soil >... | reverse complement strand
CATCTACGACGGGCGCTACAGCGACTATAACGCTTACCTGAACGATCCTTATTACTATGACCCTTACAATCGTTTCGCCAGTTACCAGTATGTGTCTGACTACATACCGGGCGTTGATGATCTTGATTATTACGGCAACTGGCAGAACGTGAGCGGCTACGGTTACGCATGGAGTCCACGCGTTGATGCAGGCTGGTCTCCTTATCAGCAGGGCTACTGGACTATGGATGACCCGTATGGTCTGACATGGGTTTCGGACGAGCCTTGGGGTTACGCTCCTTATCACTATGGCCGTTGGGTGTATTCAGGGAATCAATGGTTCTGGATTCCCGAAGGTGTAAACACGCAGCCCGTCTATTCGCCCGCTCTGGTGGCGTTCCTTCCTCTAGCGCAAGCGAACGAGATAGGCTGGGTTCCGCTTGGACCGGGCGACCCGTATGTACAGACCTACTACGATGCTAACTGGCAGCCACATTATCTAACGCAGACTCCTGTAACGGTGCAGCAGGTTGTCAACCTGAACGTTCCGGGCGCGCTAACGGTTGTGCCTGTGCAGGATTTTAGTCGCGTCATCAATCCGACGGTAATCACACGAGTTGACCCGCAGATGATTTCACAGGTTCGCCCTGTGCTAGACCCGCTCTCGGTTGACCAGTTGCGCCGTGCTGCTATGCAGACAGCAGAGGCGCGCCGCAAAGTTGATGTGCCGCAGGCCATAGCTCAGCGTTTAGACAATACGCGTGTCGTCACCAGCAGTGTGCCGCCTGCGCCGCCTTTCAGGGCAGACCTGGCCCAGCGACTTCGTGTTGAAGCCGTTCCAGAAAACCAGAGGAAGCAGAAGCTACAATTCAGAGAAGAGCGCCAGGAGGCAAATGGGCAACAGTCTAATGCAGTTAATCAACCTGCTGCCGTTCAGACACAGGAAGAGGCGAACGCGGAGCAGGAGCGAAACCGGCGTATGCAAGAGCTTGCGGCCTCTGCTGCGCGAGGCGACCGTACAGCGCGAAGCCAGATGCGACAGCTTGAGCGCGAACAACAGAACGCCGCTCGCCAGCAGAGGTTAGCCGAGCGGCAGCAGGCGCAAGGTGAACGTGTGAGCGCGCGCGAGCAGCGACAGGCGCAGAGAGAGGCAGAGCGCCAGCAAGCAATCACCGCACAGCAACAGCAACGCGCGACAATGCAGCAACAGATAGGAGCGCGCAGAGAGGCTAATCGTCAGGCCGCTACACAGCGCGCACAATCTGCGCCGCAAAGAGAGCAGCGAGGACGCGCAGAACAACCTAGACAGCAAGTAATTCAACAAGCTCCGCCTGTGCATCAGCGCGTAGAGCAGCCACAGGCGCGGCCACAGCGTGAGGCTCCGAGGCCATCTGAGCCTGTGCATCAGCAGCAAGCTCAACCGCATCAGCAACCGAACGAGCACAGGCAGGGGCCGCCACCACAGGCCGCCAAACCGCAGCAACAAGAACAAAGACCTGCGGGCAGAGGCAGAGGTCATCCATAAGGCATCCGGCGATTGTAGATTAAGAGAGCAGTTCAAAACTTCTTTGCGGAAGAGGCTGTCTGAACTATTATTTACTCGGTAAGAGGGACTTTTATGGTTGGAAATAGAAAAGCGCACCGCCTTTCCCCGTGACGGTACGCTTTTCTATTTTATCAACCGCCCGCTAACGGTCTAATATTCTCCCCCAAGAATATTAATTGCGAGCGGCTGATTTAACCACCCTGAAATACTTTCCCCTGTGCGCGAATAGTATCACCTCAACTATTGCAAATTCTTTTCGCAAATCAAACAAATATAGCAAGTGAGGCCACAGTTGCCGCCTCATGAGCCTAACAGCGATACGTCCTGCTTGATGTAGCCCAAGCATGAAATTCATGCACTCCCGTCGTTGCCGCGCCCCTATCATTCCCGCTCTGCTAGATAAGCGTGAAAAAAGGGCAATAAAATAGGCATTATTTTTGACTCTTCTGTTGCATCTATACTTTGGAATATGGCTTGCCTAAGTAGCTCTCCGGTCATGCCGTGCTTCGTGTTGAGAATGAGGGGTCAACTCAAGTTCGTACGGGAATGGCATGAGCAGCCATTAGATTTCTAGGTTAAAAGTAGAACGACTATGTCTGTATAATTTTCATGATGATGGTTATAAGCAAAAATTCTATGCTCGAAGAAGAGCGCAGCGCGACTCGTCAGGTGGCGCTGCCGCCAACCCTGCGCGGCTCGAAAGAACTGCTGCTCAACCGCGAGTTGAGCTTGCTGGAGTTTTTCCGGCGCGTGCTAGAAGAGGCGCTTGATGAGACTCAGCCGCTATTGGAGCGCCTTAAATTCCTTTCTATCTTCTCGTCGAATCTGGACGAATTCTTCATGATACGTGTGTCTGCGCTCAAGGAGCAGTTGACGGGCGAGGTGACTGAATTATCGCCGGATGGAATGACGCCCGCAGAGCAATTGACGGAGTGCAGGGAGCGACTGCTTCCTATGATTGATGAACAGATGCGATGCCTTCGTGAGCAAGTTTTGCCGCAACTCAAAGAGCACGGCATTGTGCTAGCCTCTTACGATACGCTCTCTGAAGGTGAGCGGCGCGCGCTCAATAATTACTTCATGGAACATGTGTTCCCAGTGCTCACGCCGCTGGCCGTTGACCCAAGCCATCCTTTCCCCTACATCTCCAATCGCAGCCTCAACCTGGGGCTGGCGGTCGAAGCCTTGCCTGAGCACGGAATCACAAGGTCTCTGACGGGCAGGCTCGAATCCAGATTCGTACGAATAAAAGTTCCGCCGGTCGTGCCGCGTCTGGTTCCCGTCAACGGCGCGAAATCGAAATTCGTTCTTCTAGAAGAGTTGATAGCGGCCAACGCGAGCGCCCTCTTCCCCAGAATGCGCGCAGGCCGATGCCACACGTTTCGCGTCACGCGCGACGACGATATAGAGATCAGAGAAGACGAGGCGGACGATCTTCTGCGCATGATCGAAGAGCAGTTGCGCCGCCGTCGCTTCGGCACGCCAGTGCGACTGGAAGTTTCCGATACAATGCCGGACGAGATGGTTAGTTACCTTACGGAATCGCTGGGGCTGACGCCCGCAGATGTTTACGTTATCAACGGGCCGCTCAACGTGCCCGACCTGATGACGCTTTACGAGATGCGGCGACCGGAATTGAAGGACAGGCCGTTTAGGCCCAAAGTGCCGAAGCTACTTGACCAGAGGAAGTCTGTCTTCGAGACAATCAAACGGCAAGATGTGCTGCTGCACCATCCTTATAGTTCATACAAGATAGTCACGGATTTCATTTCAGAGGCGGCCAGAGACCCGGATGTTCTTGCAATCAAAATCTGTCTATATCGTACAGGCCCGGACTCGCCTATTCCGCCAGCGCTGATTGAAGCGAGCGCGCGCGGCAAACAGGTCACGGCGCTGATTGAACTCAAAGCGCGCTTTGATGAGGAGAACAACATAGAGTGGGCCAAGCGGCTCGAAGAAGCGGGCGTGCACGTCGTCTACGGTGTCATGGGACTAAAGACGCATTGCAAGCTAACGCTGGTCGTAAGGCGCGAGGGGGAGGTGCTTCGTCGCTACGTTCACATTGCCACAGGCAACTACAACCCTACGACTTCGTGCACCTACACAGACCTTGGATTGTTCACTACGGACGAGCGTATAGGCGCGGACGCTACGGATTTGTTCAACTTCCTGACGGGCTACTCGCGCCAGAACGAGTATCGCCAATTGGTAGTTGCGCCCGTCAACTTGCGCGAGCGCATGCTCGAACTCATCAAACGTGAGACGGAGCACGCGCGCGCAGGTCGCCCAGCGCATATCATCGTCAAAATCAATCGTCTGGCCGATACGCAGATTGTTCGCGCTCTCTATGAAGCATCACAGGCTGGTGTTTCGATTGACCTGATTGTGCGCAGCATATGTATGCTGCGCCCGGGTGTGCAAGGTCTTTCGGAAAACATCAACGTCAGAAGCATAGTCGGTCGCTTCCTTGAGCACAGCCGCATCTTTTACTTCGCTAACGGTGGCAACGAAGAGGTTTTTATAGGCAGCGCAGACTGGATGCACCGCAATCTCAACCGACGCGTAGAAGTCGTCACCCCCATCAATGACCCAGGGCTTGCTAGATACCTGAAAGATGTAGTGCTGGCTGCGTACCTGCGTGACAACGTGAAGGCGCGCGTGATGCTCGCCGACGGCACATACAAACGAATCCAGCCCGCGCAGGGCGAGCAGAGGTTCGATAGCCAGTGGTCTTTCGTAGAGCATCAAGGTGAAAAAGAGTCTGAAGTCTAGCTATTTTCGATTTTGGATTTTAGATTTTCGATTGGAAAAAGCGGAAGCTTTTAAATCGAAAATCTAAAATCCAAAATCGAAAATTCTTCTGACTCTAGACTGTTTTTCAGAGGTGCTGATTATGTTTTTACAGAAATGGGTTCGTGAGCTGGTTGCTTTATCAATCGTGCTCATCTTGTCTCTATCAACTTTCGCGTTGGCGCAGCAGCAACCGGGACGACTGATTCCGCCGCCAGCACAAACTCCTAGCCCGCAACCATCGCAGACTCCAAGCCCGGAGCCTCAGAACGAGCCAAGCCCGCAGCCGCAGCCCTCGCCAGCCGAGCCGCAAGCCACGCCTTCGCAAGAAGCCACACCGGCGCAGGCCGCACCAGCGCAGGCCACATCTGCGCAACCCATGCCCGTTCTGTGGCGAGAGCCTTCGGACATCGCTTCGCGCAACCTTTATCTTGGGCCGGGCGGAGAAGATATGAAGCCAGACTTGACGAAGGTCACTTTCATACGTCAGGAGCCGAGAGGCCACACCACGAAGTATCGTGTGCGTGACGGTCAGGGACGTGTGTGGGTGGTGAAACTGGGCAACGAGGCGCAGTCGGAAACCGTCGCATCGCATCTGGTGTGGGCCGCAGGATATTTCACTGACATTGATTACTTCGTGCCGGAAGTTAAGATAGAAGGAAAGGGGACGGTTAAGAATGTAAGGTTCGAGGCGCGACCCAAGCAAATCAAACGCTTCGATCAAGAATGGGATTGGGATAACAACCCGTTCGCCGGCACAAATGAGCTACAAGGTCTGAAGGTGTTCATGGTCTTGCTGAACAACTGGGATTTGAAGACTGCCAACAACCGTGTCCTCCTTGTGCACAATGAAGCTACAAACAGCGATGAGTTGCGTTACATCATCAGTGATCTGGGGGCGACTTTTGGGAAAACAGGCAATTTTATAACGCACAATCGTAACCAGCCCGGGGCTTATGCCGCAACCAAATTAATCAAGAGGATCGAGGGTGACCACATAATCTTTGATTTCCGCGCCACGCATGACCAGATGCTTCGGAACGTCACTGTCGCTCAGGCAAAATGGCTCGGAACTCTGCTGTCACAGTTAAGCGATCAGCAAATCGGCGACGCATTTCGCGCGGCAAACTATAGTCCTGATGAAATTCAGATACTAACGAAGTCCGTGCGGTCTAGAATAGATGAGTTGGTCAATCTTCCCGGATAGGAATCTTTTCGTCTACCGCTCTGTTTAGAATTCTTCGACGCGAAGGGGATAAAATATGTTCCGACGAAATAGGGTGCGCGAGTCGCTCGCTTTATCAATTGTGCTCATCTTCTCTCTGTCAGCTTTCGCAGTGACCGGGCAGCAACCGGGAAGACTAATCCCGCCGATGCCAGCACAAACTCCTAGCCCTGAGCCATCGCAGACTCCAAGCCCGCAGCCTCAGAATACTCCGGCACAACCTGCGCCTACTCAAGCCGAGCCGCAAGCCACGCCTTCGCCGGAAGCCTCGCCAATGCAGTCCGCATCTGCGCAACCCGCGCCCCTCTTGTGGCATGAGCCTTCAGATATCGCAGGGCTAGACCTCTATCTTGGGCCGGGCGGCGCGAACATGAAGCCAGACCTGACGAGCGTGACGTTCATAGAAGAGGAGACAGGCGGATACTCTAAGAAGTTTAGCGTGCGCGATGGCGCGGGCAAGAAATGGATCGTGAAAATCGGCAACGAGGCTCAGCCCGAAACCGTTGCGACTCGTCTAATATCTGCGGTCGGCTACTATACGGACATCACTTATCTAGTTCCCAGCGTTGAGATCAAGGGCAAAGGAACTTTTCAGAACGTGAGGTTTGAAGCGAGGCCGGATGATGTGAAGCGGCTAGGCGAGTGGAAGTGGGAGAGCAATCCATTCTCGGGCACGCGAGAGCTTCAAGGGTTGAAAGTGCTGATGGCTCTGGTGAACAATTGGGATTTGAAGAACGCTAATAACAGAATATTGAGCCTGCATAACGAAGAGACGGGCAGAGATGAATTGCGTTACATCATCAGCGATCTGGGCGCGACCTTCGGTAAAACAGGAGGCGTTTTCAATCGCAATCGCAACAGGCCGCAAGACTACACGAAAACTAAATTCATCGTCGGCGTTAGAAACAACACCCTACAGTTCGACTATCACGGCAAAAACAGCGAGATACTTCAAGACATCACGGTCGAACAGGCCAGATGGATAGGCGGGTTACTGTCGCATCTCAGCGACCAACAGCTTAACGACGCTATTCGCGCAGCAAACTATAGCCCGGCGGATGCGCAGCTACTGTTGGCGACCATCAAGGCGCGCATTGATGAATTAAAGAATCTTCCGGGATAAAGTCATAACGACTTTAGAGCAAAATTAGATTGAGTGTAAGTTGCGATCAATTCACCAGCGCATACCATAAAGAGCGCAGAGGAATTACAGAAGATTTTAAATCTCAGATCAGAAATCTCAAATTTGAAATTTCAAATCTCAAATGATTTTGATCTTCTCTGTTTATCTTCCGTGCTCTGGCCTGCGTTGTTGAAATGAACTTACCTTACGTTCGACCGAAAATTTGCTCCAGATTACACTGGCCCTCGCTCTGAAAGGTATAGACGGTGTTTCTACAAAACAGAGTTCGCGGCATAGTCGCTTTGACGATTGCTCTAGCCTTGTGCCTCTCATCATTAACCCTGACTGCCTCTGCTAAATCGAAGAAGAAGATGCCAAGGGGCACGCCCATCTTATGGCGCGAGCCTTCGGACATCGCTTCGCGCAACCTTTATCTTGGGCCGGGCGGCGCAGCGATGAGGCCGAACTTGAGAAGACTAACTTTTATAAGTGAGGAGACGGGCGGCTATTCTCGTAAGTTTCGCGTGCGCGACGCATCGGGGCGCGAATGGGTTGCGAAAATCGGGAAGGAAGCGCAATCGGAAACGGCTGCTGTTCGTCTGCTATGGGCCATAGGCTACGTGACGGAGATTAACTATCTTGCGCCGCGCGTGACTATTCCGGGCGAGGGAACTTTCGAGAACGTACGCTTCGAGGCCAGACCCAAAAGCATCAAGCGCCTTGATGAATGGAAGTGGGAGGATAACCCTTTCACGGGCACGCGCGCCTTTCAAGGATTGAAAGTGATGATGGCGCTTCTGAATAACTGGGACATGAAGAACAGCAACAACAAGATTCTATTCGTGCGCAATGGTCGGCGCGGCGGCGAGCTTCAATACATCATCAGCGACCTCGGCGCAACTTTCGGAACGTCCGGTAATGTGCCCATCTTCTGGCGCTTCACGCGCAGCCGCAACAATCCCGAAGAGTACGCGAACGCAAGTTTTCTTGAGGACGTTAGTGACAATCATGTTCGTTTCCATTATCACGGAAGAAAGAGCGGTGTCTTAGACGACGTCACTGTGACGGATGCCAGATGGATAGGCCGCCTTCTTTCGCAATTGAGCAATCAACAGATCAGAGATGCATTTCGTGCTGCCAATTATGATGATGATGAAGTTCGGCTGTTGACTGAGGCCGTACGCGAAAGGATCAACGAGTTGGTCAATGTTTCAAGAGAAGCGCGCCGATGAAGAAAGGGAAGATTAACATAACTCATCTGCTCAGCCCTCACTGGAAAGCGCTCGGCATAGCTTTCGTCGCAGTCATAGGCGAGAGCGGCACGGACTTATTAGAGCCTTGGCCGTTGAAGATAATCTTCGATTACGTCTTAAGCTCTAAGCAGATGCCCGCGTGGATGGCTTCATTAGTCCATTCCACGCTTGGCGATGACAAGCTGGCCGTGCTCAGTTTCGCTGCGCTTGTTGTGATTTCTATAGCCATAGTCGGGGCTATAAGCAGTTATACGGAAGATTATCTCACCACAAGCGTAGGCCAGTGGGTCATGCACGACCTGCGCAGAACCGTCTATCATCACATCCAACGCCTGTCGCTTGCATATCACGATAAGAAAAGAACAGGCGATTTAATCAGCCGCGTCACTAGCGACATTGACGCCATACAGAGTCTCATCTCGAACGTGCTGCTGGGCATGCTAGTACAAATCCTCACGCTCCTGGGCATGATAGGCGTGATGTTCTATCTTAACTGGCGGTTCACTCTGATAGCTCTGTCGGTTGCGCCCGCGCTCTTTCTGATCGTCTATAGTTTTACTCGCCGAATCAAACAAGCTTCGCGCGCAGTCAGGAAAAAAGAGGGCGAGGTTATCTCCGTACTGCAAGAAGTCCTCTCATCAATCCGCGTGGTTCAGGCATTCACGCGAGAAGATTACGAGCAGCGCCGGTTCGAGCAGGAGAGCATTGAAAGCGTAGGCATAGCCCTTCGCGCGCGAAACCTTAAAGCGATGCTTCCGCCAATAGTCGAGATCGTAGTAGCCCTGGGCACATGTCTTGTTATCTGGTACGGCACGCGTCTAGTCATCAGCGGTCAACTGAGCGCGGGCGCGCTTCTGGTCTTCTTCCTATACCTTGGCAAGATGTACAAGCCCATGCGCCAGCTTTCAAAGATGACCGACACGGTGTCAAAGGCTGTGGTCGGATTCGAGCGCATACGCGAAGTGCTCGAAACAGATATGCTTGTGCGAAACCTGCCCGGAGCGCGCAAGGCTCCGCGTTTCAAAGGCGAGATTGAATTCGATCACGTCACTTTCGGCTACGAAGAAGGCCGCACGGTTTTACAAGACCTCAATCTTAAAATCGAACCCGGTCAATTGGCCGCTCTGGTTGGCCCAACAGGCGCAGGCAAGACGACCGTTATTAGCCTCATCCCGCGCTTTTACGATCCCGCATCAGGCCACGTGAAGATTGATGGCGAGGACGTGCGCAGCTTCAAGATTAAATCGTTGCGCCAGCAGATCAGTTTCGTTCTTCAAGAGTCGCTACTATTTCGCGCGCCCGTCTGGCAGAACATAGCCTACGGCAGGCCGGAAGCCACGCGCGACGAGATTGTGCGCGCAGCGCGGCTAGCCAACGCGCATGAATTTATTGAAAAACTTTCGGAAGGATACGACACAATGGTAGGCGAGCGCGGCGTCACGCTTTCAGGCGGGCAGCGACAGCGCATAGCAATCGCGCGCGCCATCATACGCAACGCTCCCATACTCATTCTAGACGAGCCTTCCTCTGGCCTGGACGCTGCGTCGGAAGAACTCGTCTTCGACGCCCTGGCACGTTTGATGGAAGGCAAAACCTCAATCGTCATAGCGCACCGACTCGCAACAATCCGCCGCGCAGACGTTATCTTCGTCATCAACGAAGGCCGCGTGGTTGAAAGCGGAACTCACCATGAACTGCTCGCGCGCGGCGGCCTCTACGCAGAGCTTTATGAAATCCAGTTTCGCAAAGAAGAGATGGATGATTTAGAATCCGTATCATTCTCAGCGCGAAACCATAATTGAGATAAAAAAAGACCGCTCTACAACGAGAGCGGTCTTTTTATGCAGTAGAAAAATCAGCGCTGTTAGTTAGCGTGCGATACGGCTGCCGCCCCGGATGAAGGAGCGCTTTGCGCCTGTATGTGCTGCCCGTAATCTTCTACGAATTTCTTCAATGCTCCGTGTCCAAAGCGCGTGTAGAAATCGTAAGTCTTCATCTCGCTGTAAACCTGGTCGAAGTTCCAGTGATAAAAGTTGAAGCGATAGACAGCGCCTATGACGCCTGTGCGATGACGCCCGCCCGCACAGTGCACATAAAATTTACCCGTAGCAGGATCATTGACTAGCTTCAGGAAAGCATCAATCTGCTCCGATTTCGGGTAATCC
>Ga0209027_1001078_pt1 | contig 10086 bp, 6 predicted proteins | sample GraSoi013_1_20cm_3_FD_185821 | JGI IMG/M metagenome (GOLD analysis project Ga0209027, IMG submission 185821) | Grasslands soil microbial communities from the Angelo Coastal Reserve, California, USA - Sample 09_27_2013_1_20cm (SPAdes) (version 2) | ecosystem: Environmental > Terrestrial > Soil >... | reverse complement strand
TGCGCACGCCCGACGGTACAGCGCACCGGATCAGCGTGATCGTTGCCGGGGGGACGTTGCCAGGCGAGCGCGGACGCGGATTTTTCGAGCGGCTGCTGCGAGCCACCGCCGCCAGGAGTGCGCTACGCGGTCGCACGGCAGTGTTCGGATTTGCCGTAGCCGACAAATCCTCCGCTCGCTGCTTTCAACGGCTGGGCGCCACCGGGATCGCGAGCGCCTACATCGCCTCGCGCGGCCTGTTGCGCGATGCGGGGCGAAGCACCTTGCGGATATGCCGCGCGACGGTGACGGCCCGGTGGCCGGCACGTGCCGCGGCGCACCAGCACGGCCCCCCGCCCCAGGCGGTCTTTCACTATCCTGACCCGGGCGCCTGGACCTCGCAGATGGTGGATCGCCCCCATCCGGTCGAGCCGCTGCGCATCGGCAGCACGTGCCGCGCGCTCATCGAGTGCGTCGGCGACACCGATCGTCTGCAGTGGCTCGACGGCGACCCGCGCGAGCGCTTGGCGGCGATCCACGCCATCGCTGCACAGGCGCAGCGGCGCGGGCGGCACTTCTTCATGTACTCGACGCGCCGCGACGACGTCGAGTCCGTGCGCCGGCTCGGGCTCGTGGCGCGACCGGGATACCTGATGGCGCTCGCGGCCGAAGCACGACATGAGCCCACCGTTCGCGGCTGGGAAGCGCTGGCCTGGGACCTCCAGTCGGGCGATCGCATGTAACGCAACGACACCTGCCGCGGGAGCAACGGCGCATCCTGCGCGCGCTCAAAGTGTGGCTGTGCCGGAGCCGTTGGGGCGCAGCGTGAGGGGCGGCATGGGGGCAGTCGGGTCGTCTTCGCGCAGCTGGTAGTGGTCCCGGTAGATCCGCCGGCCCCATAGCCGCAGCGCTACCCAGTTGCCGAATCCGACGGTGATCGGAACGATGTGCGCGAGGACATAGAGGAAATAGATCGGCAGGATGGGTCCTACGTACGCGCGCTCGCGTCTGGGCACGACCGTGAACAGCGCGATCACAGCGAGGACCAGGTAGCTGCCGATCGCGCCCGCGAAGGACACCGGGTTGATCGCTCGGCCCGTCTGCAGTAGACCGAGCGCGAATAGACTGTCGAATATCGCCGCGGCGCTCACGAGGAGCAGCGCTGCGCTCGCGATCCTGAGCACGTGCAGCCCGAGTCCGAGCACGCCCATGTAGCCGATGAAGTTGTACATTGCAAAGGGAGCACGCCGCCCGATACGCAACAGCTCGCGCGTACGTTGCGTGTATAGCCTGAGGAAGCCGTAGTACCAGCCCACCCGCTGCGAGTACCAGCGGCGCACAGTGTGCGGCCCGTGGGTGCTCGCCACCAGCCGGCCGTCGTAGTAGATGCGCTCACCGGCGTGCAGCAGGACCACGGTATTCTCGAGATCCTCGGCGTAGATCGACATTGAATGCTGCTCGAGCGCCCACTCCAGCGCGTCGCGCCGGTAAATGGAGACGCCGGAGGTGACGCCGTAGTCGGCGAGACTGCGCCGCCCGACCATGAAGGTCAGGGTGTACTCCAGCGTCTGAAACCGCGCCAGAAAGCCGTCACGCTCGATCGCGATGCGCGGACAGGCCGCCGCGGCCCCCGATTGCTGAAGGTCTGCGACGGCGCGCTCGAGATCGACGACACTGCCCTCGTGCCGGCCGCAGATCTTGACGTCGGGGTCGATGACCATGACGGTCTCGATGCGTGCCGGCAGCGTCGTGAGCAGGTGACGCAGCGCCCCCGGCTTGTGGCGGTTCACCTCCTCGTCGAGGCATCGCCAGCCGGCCTGCTGCAGGCGTTTCGCGGTCTTGTCGGTCGAGCCGTCGCTGATGAGCCAGATGTGATCGCGATACGGCTGCAGCCGCTCCATGAACTCATCGAGCTCGTCCTCGAGATTGTATATCGAGGCGATGATCGCGTACGGCCGGACGCGTACCGAGCCGGTGCGGCCGCCACGAGCGCCCGCGAGATCGATCGACAGCAGATGCGTTTCGCCGCCGCCGAGCTCGGACGCGACCGCGGTATGTCGCCGATGCACGTAGAGCCGTAGCCCAAAATCGATCGCGTCCGTGAACACGATCAGATTCGCCAATCCATACACCAGTAACGAGACGCCCTCCTGATCGGTCGCCGCCGACAGCGCAATCCATCCAACCAGCAGTGCGCACACGCTGAACAGCGCGAACAGACTCCAGGGGCGCTGGGCATCATCATCGAAGCGCTCGCGACCGCGCGCTGCCCCGCCGCCCGCAGTGCGTGCCCGCGCGGCGCGCGCACCTACCGGATCGTGCTGCATGGGGCGCAATTCTCAGCCTGCCGGATCCCGCTCGGGGACTTCATCGCCGTTGAACCGTGTTCTGCGCATTCATTTCCTCCTCTGACAGTACCAGGGTCGGTGATTCCGGCAGGTCCACGGTGGGTGAATCCGCCAGCACCAAGGTGTCGCCCGCGGCGTAGCCCTGGCCCGCATCGCCGGCTGCCGCCCGGACTGTGGGCACGGCCGTCGTCGACGGGGGCACGTAACGGCGCAACTGCTCCAGTGCCTGCTCGGCTTCCACGGGTGCGGAGAAGAAGTATCCCTGGCCGAAATTGCACCCCATCTGCAGCAGAGCCTGCGCAGCCTCCTGGGTTTCCACGACCTCCGCGACGGCACGCAACCCCAGGCTCGACGTCATCTGCAGAATCGCCGACGTGATCGCATTGTTGGCGCGCTCAGATCCGGTGCGATTGACGAACGGACGATCGATCTTCACATAGTCGAACGGGAACAACTGCAGGTGACTGAGCGATGAATAGCCGGTTCCGAAATCGTCCAGCATCAGTTCGATACCCATCCTGTGCAACGCGTCGAGAGCTTCCCGCGCCGTGCTCACGTTGCCCATGAGGCCGCCTTCGGTAAGCTCGAACTTCAAATGACCAGCTGGCGTGCGGGTCTCCTCGAGCACACGCGCGACGTAGTCGCGCAGCCCCGGATCGCGCAGTACCGTCGCGGAAAGATTGACGCTGATGTAGAAGTTCGCGCCTTGCGGCAAGCGCCTGCGCCACTCGCCCGCGAGTCGGCACACGCGCTGAATGATCCAACGCGTCACCGGAACGATCACCCCGGCCTCCTCCGCGATGGGCAGGAACTCGTTGGGCGTCAGCAGACCTTCCACCGGATGGCGCCACCTGAGCAGTGCCTCCGCGCCCACGACGCGCTGGCCGCGCAGATCGACGATGGGCTGGAAGAGCAGGCGAAACTCGTTGCGCTCGAGAGCGATATGCAGGTCGGCCTCGAGACTGACCAGGCTCACGGCGGCGCCGCCCATGCCCGGCGTGTATGCGACGGTGAGCTGACTCTGCTGCCGCTTGGCGACCGACAAGGCCACGTCCGCCTCACGCAGCGCGTCCTCGGCGCGCTGCAGCCCCGAGTCGATGCAGGTAAATCCCACTCGCGTGGCGATCTTGACGCGGTGCTGGCGCAGCGCGAACGGCTCCTGGCGCGCGTTTTGAAGCTCGGTGGTGATGGCGTGCGCGGCCGCGGGCGACTGCACCTCGTGCACGAGCACAGCCAGCTGCTCGCTCCCCCAACGGGCCAGCACGCATTCCACGCCCTCGAGCGCCTTGGCGAAGCGCTGCGCCACCTGCAGCATCAGTTCATCGCCGGCGGTGTGACCCAGCGTGTCGTTGATGAGCGTGAAGCGGTCAATGTCGATCAGCACGATCGCAATGCGCTGCCGGCGTCGAGCGCGCAACTCGCGCAGGGCTCGATCAAGTTGATCCATGAAGTAGCGGCGGTTCGGCAGCCCGGTGAAGGGGTCGTGGTAGCGGGCATGCTCGAGGGTCTTCTGCAGCGCCTGGTGCTGCTCGATCTCGGCGGCGAGGCGATCATTGACCGCGTGCAGCCGTTTGCGCGCCTGCGCGAGCGCGCTTTGCGTGCGGCCGAGGCTCGCCGTCAGCTCGTGCGCGCCGAACACCAGCGCCCAGGCGAGCAGAAGGAGGAGACCCGTCTTGGTCACCAGGTCGCCCGTCGGGTACCAGCCTGTCCGCGGCCGCAGCACCAGCTCGAGGAAGGCGGAAGCGGTCGGCGGCGAGAAAGCCGCGGGCGCACGAATCGCGCTCGCCACTGCGTCGGACGGCATGTCCGGGCGGGACCCGAAGAGCGCTCTCACCCTGCGAGTCAGCGGATCGCTCTGGTTGATCCCGAAGTCGTATCCGTCCTTCACCACTTGTCCGAAGCCCGTGCGCACCAACAGCGCGTCGAGGCTCTGGTAACCCACGGCCCAGGCGGGAGAGGCCGCCGCTGCCTTCGCCTGCGGGGCCTCGATGGGGGCGTACGCCGCGATGATCCACTGGCTGCCGTAGCGCACCGGACCCAAGATCCCGCTCGGCGCGCGCGCGCTCGCCGCCGTCACCGCCCATTCGTTCGCCAGGGCCCGGCTCACGGCCGTGTCGGCGTCCCCGGCACGCACGACCGTGCCGCCGGCGGTCATCCAGAAGGCGCCCCGGCCGGGACCCGCGGACGGCGTCGTCCCCTGCCCGAGCCCGCGGGCCATGCGGCGCGCCTCGTCGCGGGTGCGATCGGTGAGCGCCTGGAGCTGGGCCTCGATCAGGCGCGTCTCACGCGTCACCGTGCTCTGCGCCGCGCTGTGCATCTGCGCGGCGTGGTCGCGCATGCTCAAGGTGATCAGGCGCGCGCCCGCCAGCAGCACAACCGCCGCGATGATCGTCGCCGGCAGGAATCGCCAGAGACTTTTGACCCCGGTCGAGCTCACGACGATTGCGCCTGCGCGTGCAGGTGAACGGTGCAGGTCAGCGAGAGGCTGATGCGCCTGGTCCCACCCACGTCCTGGTAGTCACCGATGAGCAGCCAGTCGGTGCGCCCCAGGGGCTTGCCTACCCCGACAAAACCCTCGCGCAGTTGCGGGCCGGGCGCCACCACGAGCCCGTTCAGGTCGAGAACCGCCGGCGCGACCGGCCCGCCCGATATGGCGGCAATCGCGCTGAAGCTGTGCCCGGTGTAGTCAATGCGCCCCGTTCCGAGGTGGGTGCCGAGGTTGCCCCCGAGAGAAGAGGCGTACGAGACCGAAGCCAGGAGCTGGGGTGTGATCTGGAACGAAAGCCCGAGCTTGGGCAGGTTCCCGTGGCTCGTATCGATATCGATGCGGCGCTCCTCGAGCTGCACGGAGACCTGCGACGTGAGCTGCTCGAGCAGGCCGGCGGCAAGGAGCGAGTAGTGGAAGGCGCGGTCGCCGAGATCGCCGGCGCCCTCGCGACCCTCGAGGTACAGGTGAGTCCTGAGCCCGGGCCTGACCGCGCCGCTGAAGCTGCCGAGTGTCCAATGGGAATTCGAGATCGTCTGGTACTCGGCACCCGCGCCGATCACGGTCCCGTTCCCGAGGTTCCCCACCCAGCCGGCTGAGCCGCCGCCCGCGCCGATCCCGCCCGTCAGCCTCGCTGCGTTGGCGCTGAACACCACACGCTGATCGGCCACCGCCGCCGGGGTGGGTGATGGCGAGGGCGGCTCGACCGCGGCGGCCTGGGCGCAGGGTAGCGCCACAGCCAGGCACACCCTGATTGCACGGGTGCTCAAGGCCGCTCGACCACGGTAGTTGAACCGACGGGACTTTGATCCGCCGCGGCGACCCGCGCCACCGGGAGGAATGCGGCAACGTACAGCCGCGCATCTTCGCCGGGCAGCGGCACCGACGAGGTGGTGAGCTGATACACGCGCCGCATGACCGTCACATGCATCTTGCGACGGCCGCTCAGCCCTGGATCCCACCAGCGCGTCCCCGGCTGGAATTGCGGCAGCAGGCTCGACAGCTCGGCGCCGACCTGCGTCCCGGAGAAGAGCGCGCGAGCGGGCCTGTTGAACGCCAGGATGCGCCCCTGAGGGTCCGCGACCAGGGCGGCGTGCTCGGCTACGTCGAGCGCGGCCCTCACGCACTGGGCCTCCGTCGTGTCATTGACCACGACCAGGGCCAGGCGGCGCCCATTCTGCGCGAGGTGCTGCACGCGCACCTCGGTGGCCAGCAGTTGCTCGCCCACCCGAACCATGCTCTGTGGCTCCACGCCACCCGCGCCGTCGATCAATTGCTGCACGGCCTCCGGGTAGGAGAAGTGGATCGCCTGGAAGAAGTCGCGGCCAACCACCTGATCGGCGCCGAAAAACTTCGCCACTGCGGGCGCGCTTGCACCCACGACTTCGTGCGTATCGGCATCCAGCAGAACCGCCGGCAGCGGCAGCTGTTCCAGGAGCGCGGACCACAACGCCTGACTGCGCACTGTCTCAGCGTGGGCAGAGGCAACCTGCCCACGCAGTCGCTCGAAGATGCTCGCGAGATACTCGGACGCGACCGCGCAGCCGAACAACATGATCACGAACGCTTCGAGCAGTACGACAAAGTACGCCGAGGGCGCGTAGAAGCCCGCGAACGGCAGACTCCCGGCACCCGTTGCCCTGACGAGGAGGGCGCCCAGCCAGTCTGCTGCCGCGCTCAGCCCCGCGGGGGCATACCAGCGCAACTCGGGTGCCTGGCTCGAAGCCATGAGCGCAACCATGACTGCAGCCAGCGTGGCCATGAGGTACGGCTGCCAGCGCGAAAGAAAGATGGCGCCGATGACCGGCAGCGCGAACACCAGCAGAAAGAGCGGGTTCTGCACACCGCCGGCGTGCTGCCAGATGAACGCCACCGTGATGACGCCGAGCGTGTGCAGGGCCGTGAGCGTGCGCGTGAGCCGAATCGGGTGGCGGGTCTCCCGACTGGACAAGACCGTGAAGGCGAGGTGGATTGCCCCGAGAGTCAGCAGCCCCATGGTGGTGGCGACAAAGTCGATCTGCAGCCCACTGTTGAACCAGGGCAGCGCGATCGCCGGCACGATGGTGAATATCGTCAGTAACCACGTGTCGTCGAGCGGGTGAATGCGCGGATCGTGCCATAGCAACGCCGGCAGCAGCTGTGTCCGGTAGCTGTCATTCATTGCGGTCGCGCCGTTGGTGGCACCGGGGCGTTGTCGACTTGCAACCCATCCGCGCGGAAATTGTTGCCTTCCAGAAATGGCTGCGATCGCACGTTCTGAGCACCGGGTTGCCGGAAATCGACCACGTGCAGAGCGAACAGGTGCGGTTGCAGCACCTGGTTGCGTCGCAGGATCGGCGAATCTCCGATTACGTCGATCCCGTTGAACTTCGGTTCGATGATGGTGTTGTCAACGGCAGTGCTGGGGTGAGCAGGGTCGCCGAGCACGAAGGCGATACCGTAGCCGCAGTTGTGCACACGGTTGGCGCGCAGCAGCGCGTTGGCCGAGCCACGCACCATGATGGCGTAGGCCGTAAGATGCTCGAGCTCATTGCCGTCGATGATCGCTCCGCGGGCATTTTCCGCGATGATGCCCATCGGCGCCTCGCCACCGATGTGATTGCCGCGAATCACCGCGCCGGCGCCGATCAGATGGACCGCGCCGTCGGGAGCATTGGCGAAGTCGTTGCGCTCGACCAGTATCGCCACGTTGCCGGCCACGACGCCGCTGCCATCGCCGTTGAAGTGGTTGTCGCGAACGGTGATGGCGCCGCCGCCCCCGGCGCCCGCCTCGCCGCGCACTGCCCACAGCCCCGCCACCTTGTCTTGTATGAAGCTGTTGCCGGCCACTACCGTGTCGCGATTCGGGGCCGTGAAGCGCACTCCGACCCGGTCGTTCGCGAAGCGATTGTGCTCGAGGAGGACGTTGCTGGCGTTTTCGGCGACTTCCACGCCGACGTCACAGGATTCAATGGTGCTCGACTGCAGATGGAAATGCGCGGCGCGCAGCAGGATGGCCGCCCCCCGGCAATTGCGCAGCACCAGGCCTTCGAGCGAGGTGTTAGCGCCGGTGACGTCAAACACGGGTGCATCGGCAAGTCCCTGCGCGTCGATCGCGACGCCGGGCGGTTCGCCGATGACCCGTACGCCATGCAAATTCATGAGCGGCGGCAACGCCGTCTTGAGCGTAATGATCTTCGTCCTGATGAGGACGTTCGCCTTACCGGTGGCTGCGGCGACGATGAACAGCGCTTCCCGCAAGGTACCGGGCCCAACATCATCCGGGCTGGTGACATTCACCGTCACCGTACCGGCGGCCCGGCCGGGCGCCGCCTGTTCGGAGTGATACCACCAGCCCAGCCAGGCGAGAACTCCGAGCAGGAGGAACGTGGCTGCGGCAAGCGCAATTCGTTGTTTGGGGTTCATATGCGCTCCAGAACGAAGACCGCGTGCCACGAACGCTCGACCGCTCCGCGGCCGAATAGCACGTCGATCGGGATCGACAAGGCAGTGACGACTGCCAGCGCTGCCGTGCGCAGCCGCTGCGGCAGCCGCGGCAGGTAGGGCCACAGCCAGGTCTTGAACGGCGCGGGGTCGACCCCGGTGATCGCTCGTACGCGCAGACCGCAGTCGGCGAACAGTCGCAGGTAGGCGCAGCGCTGGCGCGCTCGGAAGATCGAGCTGTCGAAGTTCTCGACCGCGCGATTCGGCGCAGCTTCGAGCAGGATCAGCATGCCGCCCTCCGCCAGGTGAGCAACCATGCGTTGCATGGCATTGCGCAAGGCCTGCGGGTCGAGAATGTGCTGCAGAACCGTGACGCCCAGGACCAGATCGAATTTCTGGCCGGCATCAAGCAGCGCCAGATCCTGCACGAGGAATCGACAGCGCCCCGCAACACCCTGCGCCGCAGCGCGCCGCTTGGCCTGCGCGATCATGGTCGGACTGAGGTCGATACCCGTCACCCGCGCGCCCCGGCAAGCGAGCTCGCGACTCCAGCGTCCGACTCCGCAACCGACGTCCAGCACACGCGTGCCCGGGCGCAAGCGCAGCCACGGTTCGAGGGCCAAACGCTGACAGGTGTGAATCACGCGGTTATAGAACGCGGGCATGCCGTACGAGCACACGGCCGCGAGCCCGTCACCCTCGGTTGCAAAGCGACGCGCGCGCTCTTCCCAGTAGACGACGGGGGATCTCATGCTGCTGCGACTGTCGGCACGGCAGCCGCCTGGTGTAGTTGCGGAAGCGTGGCCGTGAGCTCGCTGCGCACTTCCTCCGCGTCCGCAGGTTGCGGCAGCCTGGCGGCGAACTCGCTGCGCACTTCCTGCGCGTCCGCAATCGGCAGTCCCTGCTCGGCCATGGTCTGCAAAGAGCACTGAATCCACAGCAACGAGCGCAGCCGGGACGGCAAATGCGCGGCGCGCGGCTGAAGCTGCAGCAATGACTCCTCGAAGTCGCGCTCGATGCGCAGAATGGTTTCCCGTACCGCCGGGTCCATCGGCAAGATCTTGCTGGGTTGATCCCACGCAACCTGCGTCCCGGCCACCTGCCGGCGCTCGTAGACGGTGAACGGTTGCAGCGCGGGATCTGCCGACATGGCGGCTCCCGAAAACGGAATCACGTAGGGATACATTCCGACTTCGCACCCCTGCCGCAGCCAGTGATAGGCCTCGCGCAAGGTCGCGGCAATGTCTGCGAGCGTCGCGCGCGGTGAGCTCAGGATCAGATCCAGAAACGGCGTGATGCCCAGTTCCAGGGCCGTTGTCAGCGTCGGTCGGATATGGCTGTAAATATGGGCTTTGTTGAATTCGCTGAGCACGTTGTGCGAGAAGTTCTCGATCCCGAAACCGAGCACGCGGAAGCCGGCCTGCCGCATGGCCGCCAACCGCTCGGGCGACATGGCGTCAATACGGTTGGTACTGATGAACTGCAGCTCGCGCGGCAGTGCGCCAGTGTCTTTGGCGGCAATGATCGCCTCACACAGCGGCAGAATGCGCCGGTCCTTCGTGAATACGAAGATATCATCCTGGAAGATGACGGTGCGCACGCGAGGGTGCGCACTCACGATACGCTGCAGCATCTGTACACATTCTTCTGCATCGAGCCGCGCAATGCTCGCGACACTTCCCTGGGCCTCGTGCAGGAAGTTCGTGGACGAGCAGAAAGTGCAACCCATGGGGCAGTAGTTGAGCGTGATCAGGCGCACCGAGCGGACCTCGGCAAGTCGCGCCTCGCGAGCCGCCTTGGTCGGCAGGGCGCCGACGCGGTACGCGTCTTCGAGCCGGTCCCAGTAGCTGC
>Ga0209027_1001077_pt1 | contig 10087 bp, 9 predicted proteins | sample GraSoi013_1_20cm_3_FD_185821 | JGI IMG/M metagenome (GOLD analysis project Ga0209027, IMG submission 185821) | Grasslands soil microbial communities from the Angelo Coastal Reserve, California, USA - Sample 09_27_2013_1_20cm (SPAdes) (version 2) | ecosystem: Environmental > Terrestrial > Soil >... | reverse complement strand
GTATCCCAAGGGATCGCGCACGCTCGACCCACGCAGGGTTATCAACCGTCCATACGACTGTTTCAAGCCCGCGCTCTTTGGCTCTTTCGACAATTCGCCTGCCTGCTAGCGTGTAATGAAGAGAGATTTCATCTGCGCCGCAGTCAACCGCGCGTTCAAGCAGTTTTCTCTTCAATCGAATCGGGCGCGTGACCTTTCGATCAAACAGCGCGGCTGTGCGAATCGTGTGATCCAGCAGCTTCACATCCTTTATAGCTTCTAGAAGAAAACTTTTGACGACGACTCTACTGGCGAGGCCATATTCGTGAATCAGATTGATCGTGGCCTGAGCTAGAGAGAGCGCTTCGTGCGGCGCGCATTTCAGTTCGACGTAGAGAAGGGAACTGTCGTTCTTGAAGAATTGGAAGACTTCAGCAAGCGTTGGAATCTTGGAACGCTCATATTCAAGGTTTGCAGCCGAAGGGAATTTGAGATTAAACCAACTGCCCGCGTCAATTTGGGCTAATTCGGAAGACGAGAGGTTTGCTATTAAACCTTCCCTCAATCCTGTGCGGCGTAAGTCAGGGTCGTGTATAAGGACAGGAACGTGGTCGCTCGCAAGCCTCACATCAAACTCTACGCCGTCAGCGCCGTCTGAGAGTGCGCGCTTGAATGAAATAATTGTGTTTTCAGGAGCGACGGCTGCCGCCCCTCTATGGCCTATGATTAGAGGAAGCTGCTGCATGGCAGAAGCTATGCTATCAGCAAACGGGATTTCGATGCAGTTGCGTGGGCGAAGAATGGAGAAGTTAACTCACGTCAAAGACGTGAATTAAAAATTCAAAATAACTGTTCTGTTAATGTGATCTGTTTGGACGTGAGCTTGAGAATCTTTTGAGTTTGATGTTGAGTGTGCCCATGCTGTTCTTGATGTTCGCTTGAACGGGGATGCGGTTCTCGTCATCTGTGAGCCATATGCTTATCTGCCCGTTGCCGCGAAGAGGTCGGTTGTCGCCGAACATCTCAGGCTCTACGCGCAAGGCTGCGATTTCGCCCAGCACGGATTTAATCTTCTTGCGCTCCATGACCTTGACCGGCACGTGGTAGATTCGCCCAGAATCGTTCACTAGAACCTCGAAGCTTTGACCCACTGCGAGCGGCTGCGCTCGCAGATAGTAGATGAGCGAGGCTAGGTCTTGCGTCTCTTCGTTGAGGTCACTCGTTACGACTCGCGGCGGGCGAGACGGGTCGTTTGGGTCGCGCTCAGTCCAGACGAGCTTGTGCGCGTTGCGGTCATAAAGGGTCTCGCTCTCGCGCCGACGATCGCCCTGCTCGTCCAGCTTCTTTGTCTTCAAGACCAGAAAAGAGCCGGGTTCGACCGTTGATTCGATCTGCTGGTGAAAGCGCACGCCGAAAAGTTTTCGCAATAGACCCTTCGATTCGGCTTCGACATGTAAATTAAGGCGTGCTCCAACGTTCCTCTGGCCTGCACGGTCACTTTCTTCCGAGCGGTTGGCAGTCAGATGAAACTCCGCAACGTCAAGTCCACGAATGAGCGCGCGTGAAAGCTCGGCCTGATAAACGAGTTCTTCAGATTGTGGGAGAGAGAAGTTCGTAGTCGTGACTGCCAAACGATTCTGATCGGCTGAAGCGCCGACCGCTAGAAGCAGGCAGACGAGCGATAGTAGAAATGTTGGCAGAATTTTTCGGAACATCGCAAGCTATTTAATCAACATGGCGCGCAGCGCTAGCAAAGCCCATGCGGCGATGAAGCCTAGCGTTGCGCGGTATTCCCTGTAACGCAGATAAAGCGAAGGGTCGAAACTTTCTTCCACGCTTCGCTCTTCTCTATACGGCCAGAGTTTTGGAAAAAAGAGCGGGACAGCGCGGCTGTAACGCTCATAATCCTCGCCGAACAGTCCTGCGAGGTCGGCAGATTCGACGCGCATCACGGGGAAATAGATGCCTAAAAAGAGGGCTGCGAAAATGAGGCCGAGCACCCAGCGACCAGATGCTATGCTGAACCCTAAGCCAATTAGAAAGCTTCCCAAGTAAAGCGGGTTGCGCGTGTAGGCATACGGCCCAGTGATAGCAAGCTGCGAATTTTTTCTTATGTGACCGGAAGCCCATGCGCGCAAGGCCAATCCGATAAGAGCGACCAAGGCTCCGATGATGAGAGTGCGCGGGCTGGGCTGCGCGAAAACGAGAAAGATAATCGCGCAGATGAAGCTGAGCGGCACGCGCCAGCGCTGAATCCATGTCCCGCCTCTACGCTTCACACGGAAATCTCCGCATTGTCAAAACAGAAATTAGCCGTGCTCAAGGCACAGCAAGAGAGCGCGCCTTGTTCGGGCGCAACTGAAATTGATCCGATTAATCCCTGAAATCCTGGAATGACATCGAAGGTTGAGGCGCGATGCCGACGTAACTGCTGGCGCGGTGCCGGCAGCGTCTCCCCAGACGACGACCCGCGCCTCAGTACCTTCGTGGACATTTCGATGAGGCGATCTGGCAGCAGGTTGTCTTCCGAAATTTTTGTAGAGAGCAGTTTCATAAAAAAGAAGTGATGAGTGATAAGAAACAGTTTTCAGTTTTTAGTTTTCAGTTTTCAGCAAAAAGCCAGTTCGCTTCTTTCTGAAAACTAAAAACTGAAAACTGCTCTTATTCACTCATCACTTATCACTTATCACTCTATTAATCATCTCCGTGCTCGAATGGTCTTTGGGGTCGCCTACAATCGCCACGCGCCCGCCGTAGGCTCTTACTACGTCGCGCTCCGGTACGGTCTCTTCGGTGTAATCAGTCCCTTTGGCGTGAATGTCTGGGCGAATGTCTAGGAGGAGCGATTCGACGGTCGGCTCGTTGAAGATAGTGACAAGATCAACAGCCCTGAGCGCGGCGACCATCTCGGCGCGTTCTCGCTCAGGGATGAGCGGACGACCCTCGCCCTTCAACTTTCTCACCTGCTCGTCCGAATTGATGCCAACGACGAGCAGGTCGCCCAGCCGCTTAGCCCCTTCCAGATAACGCACATGGCCTACATGAAGCAGGTCAAAGCAACCGTTGGCAAAGACAATACGCGCCCCGTTCTTTCGGGCGATTGCCACACGCGCTATCAAACGATTGCGGTCTAGAATACGCAAAGAAGCATAGGCAGAGATGGAAACAGATTCTTTAAAGCGATTACTCATTCGACTTGTAGAACGCTGATAGATTCGCGCTGATTCATTACTTTCACCATCTATATTAACGCTTGATTGAAGCCAGCATCTCATGCCGCGTTGTTGTGGCCGTGCCGCGCTTCATAACGACCAGACCGCCAGCGTAATTCGCCAGGCGAGCGGCCTCTGCGAAACTCGCGCCGGAAGCGATTGCGAGCGAATAGGCGGCTATGACCGTGTCGCCCGCGCCCGTAACGTCAACAGGCTCGCGCGAGCCTACGGCCTCTATGTGCAGCGGCTCACTGTCCTTTTCAAAGAGCACCATTCCACGACTGCCGCGCGTCACCAGTAGCGCACGGTAATCCAATTTTTTTCGCAAACGGTCTCCGGCTGCCTCCAACTCCTCGTCACTTTTAATAGGCCTGCCGTGCAGGTGCTCGACCTCGTCCTCGTTCGGTGTGGCAGAGGTGAATTTTTGGAAATCCGAGAGGCGGAAGCGCGAATCAACCAGAATTGGTATTCCGCGCTCGGTTGCTCTCGTCCACGCTGCTGCTGCGATTGCAGCATCAACCACGCCGTAATTGTAATCGGAGATAATCACAGCGTCCGCATCCTGAATCTCTTCACGAATACGGGCAAGCAAATTCTGTCGGACTTCCCGTTGAAATGAAGTTTCGCCATCATAGTCCACGCGTATGACCTGCTGCTTGGTCGAATGTGGCTGGCCTGCGAGTATACGCACCTTTGTGGTCGTGCGGTGTGCTGGCAGAGTGACTATGCCGCCGCACTCTACGCCGCAGCCGCGAAGTCTTTCCAGCAGAGCGCGCCCGGATTCATCTTCGCCAGCGGCGCCAAGTATGACAGCGCGCGCGCCCAGAGACGCAAGGTTCGCGGCAGCGTTCGCAGCGGCGCCCGGTATGGTCTCGGTTCGCTCGTGCCGAAGAATAAGCACAGGAGCCTCGCGTGACACACGGCTAATCTCGCCGTAGAGAAATTGGTCAGCGACCAGATCGCCCACGACTAGAACTTTTCGCTGAGGAAAGCTCTCAAGCAGCGTCGCCAGACGCTCGCCCCTAGCCACATGCTCCTCACTGCTCACTCACATACCTCCATAAGAGCAGTTTTTAGTTTTCAGTTTTCAGTTTTCAGAAGAAGAGCGAGCGGGCTTTTAACTGAAAACTGAAAACTAAAAACTGAAAACTGTTATCTGCTTGATGGCTTCAAGAAAGTTCTCTGCAACTAGATCGGGTTGATGCTTCCAACTCTCTTTTTGATATTCCCACTCGCCGCGTCCGTAGCCGCTCAGGACGAATGCTGAATGGACACCAGCGTTGCGCGCCAATTCAACATCGCCGTAGCGGTCGCCGACCATCCAGCTATCTTCTAAATCAATATTAAACTCTTCGGCAGCACGAAAGATTAGACCGGGTTTAGGCTTGCGGCAATCGCAGTCGAAACGATAAGGCGGCTCGCCCACTGAAGGATGATGAGCGCAATAATAAACGGCATCAAGATGCGCGCCGCCGCTTTCTAATTCGCGCCGAAGAATTTCATGCACCTTCTCTATCATCTCTTCAGCGAAATAACCGCGCGCAACTCCTGCCTGATTTGTAACTAAAATCGCAAGCCAGCCATGCTCGTTCAAGAGTCTGACTGCCTCTGCCGCGTAAGGATAAACTTTGTAACGCGAAGGATGATTGACGTAGCCGACTTCGTCCGAAATAGTCCCATCGCGATCAATGAAGACTGCGTGCCGCTTCATTGCCTGACCTCCGCGCGAACCTCGTTCATCATCAAGAGCGCTCTGTTGAAAACTTCATCCGGCGTTATCGCAGTCATACACCTGTGGTCAATAGGGCAATCTCTCAGCATGCACGGCGCGCAATCCGGCGGGCGTCGAATAATCTCTGCTGTCTTTGAGAACGGGCGCGTAGTCGTAGGGTCAGTCGGCCCAAAGATGACTAGCGTCGGACGGTTCAGGGCAGAAGCGATATGAGCCGGGCCAGTGTCGTTCGTAACCAAAACGTCAACCAGACTCAAGATAGCTATGGCCTCGGCAAGCGTAGTTCGACCTGTAAGAATTTCAGGGCGGTTGCGCATCTTCATTGAAACTTCATCCGAAACATCTGCCTCGCCCGGCGAACCTACAAGAATGACGCTAGCATTCGCCTCTTCAATAAATCTATCCGCGATTGCTGCGAAGCGGTCGGCAGGCCAGCGTTTGGCGCGGCTGTTCGTAGAGCCTGGACAGAGAGCAACGAGCGGGCGGTCTAACATGACGCCGTTAGCGCGAAGCTGTGCAGCAGCATCTCGTCGTCGCGTTTCAGAAATTTCAAGATTGATTTCAGGCTCGTGTCTCTCAATTTCAGAAGAGTCGAGCAGCAGCTTTTCGAGTTCGGCCACGATGTTGAGATAGTAAAAAATTTCGTGCCGACTGTTGTGCCACGCGGGGCGCGAGAGCGTATGAGTCAGGAAGAGGCGACGACCTTCTGTTGCGTAGCCAATGCGAGTGGGTACGCGAGCCAGAAATGAGATGAGCGCGGCCTCGAAAGCATTCTGAAAGAGAATTGCGCAATCGAAGCGATGCTCGCGCCACTCTGTTATCTGCTGGACGATGGCGCGTCGCGGGTTCTTCAGCCGATCGTAAGTCAGAATCTTGTCAACGAAATCGGCGTCAGCGAAAATCCCTTCGGTCGAAGAACGAGTTGCGAGCGTGATGTGCGCGTGCGGCAGGAGACGGCGCAACTCGCGCAGCGCGGGCACGCTCATCACAGCGTCGCCCACCCAGTTCGTACCACGCACGACGACACGCTCAATCTCTTCCGCTCTTAATCTTCGACCTTTCAAAAAAATCCTATCTTACATCTTAGGCTAACGTTAGAATTTCAGCCCGCGAGAGCGGGCGACAGCATAAAGCCCAGTGCGTAAGCGCTGGGATAAAGATAGCAGTAAGATTATCAAAGCCCGCTTTAGCGGGCGACAGAGCGTAGTAATCAAAGGGCTGTCGCTATCTTCGATAGCTCGCTCTTCATTCTTTCACTCTAACCCGGCGCTTACGCACCGGGCTTTATGCTGCCGCCGTCTAAAGACGGCTGAAAACTTCTGACCGTTTAATAGACGCGGAGCTTTCATATCAAGCTTCTTAATCCCTCTTCCATTCCGATTTCAGGTTGCCAGCCAAGCTCACTGCGCGCATGACGCAAATCAGAGATGTAATTCAGTGGGACGGGCGGCGGCAAGTTGGCTTCCTCATCAATCACAGGCTCACACTGAATTATGCGCGCGACCACGTCAATTATCTCGCGCAGGGTTGCTGAATTCTCTCTGCCTCCGCCTAGATTATACAGCCCGCGCGGGCTATTTGAATCAACGAACGCACGGCACGCTCGCGAGAGATCGTCAACGTGCAGTATGTCGCGCACGGGTCTACCGCTTAGAGGCAAGCGTATAGGCCAGCCGCGTTTTACGGACTCTACGTAATGAGTGACGAAGCCCGGCTCATTGCCTTCTGAAGGTCTGGCATAAACTGTCGAGAGGCGAAAAATGCAAGCGCGAAATCCTAACTGGCTCGCATAATATTCCACGTAGCGCTCGCCGATTAACTTTGACCATTCGAGCGCGGTCTGACCACAGTATTCCGTCGGACAAGTTTCAGGCACTTCTGAATATTTATCTGCGAAAGCACCGTACACATCTTTCGTAGAGGCGTAGATGAAAACAGAGCTTGGGCGCATGTTGCGCAGGACGTTGGCCGTGCCTTCTGCGTTCGTGCGAAAACAGTTTTCCGAATCCGCAGGGTCTTTGCTAAGGTACGCGGCCAGATGTATGACGACATCGTAATCGGCTACGAGCGCACAATCGCGCGGGTTGAGTATGTCAAGGTGCGAGCGGCGAGAAAAATCGTCGGCATTAAAAAAATGGCGGACGTGTGTGCCTAGATAACCGCTCCCGCCTGTCACAAGAATCTTCATTAAAAACAGTCATTCCGATTTTGGATTTTAGATTTTGGATTGAAAGACATGCCATCGCTTTAGCTCAACCCGTTCGCTAATCCAAAATCTAAAATCCAAAATCCAAAATTAGTCAGACTCCAGACTTGATTTCTCCCTTCGCCTGCGCGTTTAGCTGCGCGAGCGAGTCTGCGCGGCCTATGGCGATGAGCACGTCGCCCGCTTCGATTATAGCGTCGCCGGACGGATTGAAGAGTGTGCTGCCGTCTTTGTGGCGTATGCTGACGATTACTATGTCGAGTTCGGATCGTATAGATGTGAAACGAAGCTTTCGCCCTACGAGCGTTGAGCCGGCTTCTATCTCGACCTGTTCGGCTGAAACGTCCAGGTCTTCTGTTGCCAGTGAATCAAAGAAGTCGTCAACGGCAGGCTTCATCAGCGCCACAGCCATGCGGCGACCGCCTATGATAGTCGGCGCGACAACGCGGTTCGCGCCCGCGCGAATCAGCTTGGCGTGCGCCTGCTCTTCGGCTGCGCGAGCGACTATATGCAGATTTAGATTAAGCCCGCGCGCCGTTAGCACTACGTAAACGTTATCTGCGTCATTTGGAAGACAGGCCGCAAGCCCGCGCGCGTGTTCGGCTCCAGCTTCTATCAATGTCGCTTCGAGCGTGGCGTCGCGCACGAGCACGATTACGCCGCGATCTTCAAGAACAGCAACGTTCGCGGGATCATTTTCGATGACGACGAAAAGCTCGCCCGCATGCTCGATGTCGCGTATAAGGTGCGAGCCGACGCGACCCGCTCCGCAGATGATGAAATGGTTGCGAAGCTTGCTCATACGCTTAGTCATGCGACGCTCGCCGAACGTCGCCAGCATCTCGCTTTCTACGACAGAGCGTATTGCTGTAGAGAGCGAGTAAGCGACAATGCCAACGCCCGCGAGCATGAAGAGAATTGCGAAGGCTTTCCCGACAGGATGAAGAGGATGAACTTCGCCGTAACCAACGGTCGTAACGGTCAGGACAGCCATGTAAAGGCTATCCTCCCACGTCCACCCTTCAATCAGATGAAAGCCCAGCGTGCCAACTGTCAGCGCCGCCGCGAGCGCCAGCAGCGCGTAGCGAAAGCGAAAACTCGGCCTTCTCAAGATGCGTGCCCGTGCGGCGTCCGTCAAACTCATGCTTCACCCTGAGCATCAAAAACCTTTGGAAACATCAAGAGGCTCACGGTATCGAAAACAGAAGCCGAGTGTCAATTGAAGCTAGACAGTTTTGAATTAAAGTGATAAGTGATAAGTGATGAGTGATAAGAGATAAGTGCAGTTTTCAGTTTTCAGTTTTCAGATAAAAGCTTTTCTCTCTTCTTCTTTCTTATCACTTATCACTCATCACTTATTACTGCATTTTTATGTCTGTTCGTCATCCACCGGAAAATCGCGTCCCGCCGGTAGCGCGCGCTAAGAGGGCGCGCCCCGTATCGCGCATAGTCAAATATAGCGAGCCGGAGCCGAGCGTCTGGCGTCGCTGGCGTCGTCGCATCTTTCATCCATACGTCATCATAGGGGTCTCTTTTCTCACAGCCATAACAATTGGAGTTATGGTTTATTACTGGTGGATTTTCTCCGCGCGCATTGACCGCCTTCTTAGCGGCGAGGTCTTCACGCGAACGTCCGGCATCTACGCCGCGCCGAAAGAGATTTACACGAACGAGAACATTTCGGTTGACGACCTGACAGCATATTTGCAACGCGCGGGCTATGTTCCAAAGGCGCAGCAGGCTGATACTGCGCGCGGTCGTTACACTGCGAACGGCGCGACGCTGGACATAGAGCCGAGCGGCGATGGCCGCATTGACGGTCGCGTCATCTATGCGCGCCTTCGTGTGCAGTTTGGGCGCGGGGGAAAGCCAATCGCTTCAATAACGAATCTGGACGGCGGAGCGCGACTGGATAGGGCACAGCTTGAGCCTGAGTTGATAACTTCCGTTACGGGGCAGCAGCGCGCCAAGCGCAAGGTGATTGGATTTCAGGATTTGCCCCCACATCTTGTTCAGGCAATCGTGGTCACGGAAGATCGCTCGTTCTTCGAGCACTACGGCGTAAACTTTCGAGGCATCTTACGAGCGCTCATACGCCGCTACGATGCAGACCCGAACTCGCCCATAGCGCAACAGGGCGGCTCAAGCATCACACAGCAGCTAGTCAAAAATCTTCTGCTCTCGCCCGAACGGACTCTGAGACGAAAGCTCGCAGAAGCTTACATGTCCGTCATACTCGAAACCAGATTGTCGAAGCAGCAAATCTTTGCGCTCTATTGCAACGAGGTTTATCTGGGACAGCAGGCCGGGTTTTCTATTAACGGTTTGGGCGAAGCTGCGAATGCCTATTTCGCAAAGGACGTGACGGCATTGACGCTGCCTGAATCTGCGTTCCTTGCCGGACTGATTCGCAGCCCGAACCGTTACAATCCTTATCACGATCTTGAGACGGCTACGAAGCGGCGCAATCAAGTTTTGGAGAGCATGGTTGAGGCTGGCACGATAACTCAGTTGGAGGCTGCGCAGGCAGAGGCCGCGCCGTTGAAAGTCGCTCCGGTGGGTGGGCGCATTGATGTGTCGGATGCGCCTTACTTTGCAGACTACGTGCAATCGCAGCTTGAAGGTTTGGTTGGAGACCCAAGCGCTGTGCAGCATCTTCGCGTCTACACGACGATTGATATGGATTTGCAGCGCGCCGCATACATGGCTGTGAAAAAGCAGCTTGAGGCGCTTGACCGTGTTGAAGCGCGACGGGTTCAGCCGGGAACTGTTCAGGCCGCGCTCGTTGCCATGAACACGAAGACGGGCGAGATAGTTGCTATGGTCGGCGGGCGCGATTACGCGCAGAGTCAACTAAATCGCATAGAGGCTATGCGACAGCCGGGTTCTGTCTTCAAGCCATTCGTGTACGCGACAGCGCTAAACACCGCTTATGATCCAATCCCGCGCGTAATCACG
>Ga0209027_1001075_pt1 | contig 10093 bp, 13 predicted proteins | sample GraSoi013_1_20cm_3_FD_185821 | JGI IMG/M metagenome (GOLD analysis project Ga0209027, IMG submission 185821) | Grasslands soil microbial communities from the Angelo Coastal Reserve, California, USA - Sample 09_27_2013_1_20cm (SPAdes) (version 2) | ecosystem: Environmental > Terrestrial > Soil >... | reverse complement strand
ACCGGCGCGCTGGTTGGCCGGCCGGATGTCCACCAGTACCGCACCCTCGCGCTGTGCCTGCAGCACCTCCTTGGGCGCCAGCCGGTCCAGGCGGGCGCGCGCTTCGGCGAGGAGCTCGTCGACGGTGCGGGCGCCGGGCGGTCTCACCAGTCCCGTCCGGCCTGCTCGACGGCGAGGGTGCGCAGCTCGCCGGCCTCGACGGCGTACCGGGTCATCCGGGTCAACACGGGTGAATACACGTGAAGGCTCACGGCCGGCACGGTACCGGAGTTCGCCACCCGGTGCACGTGCTGAGCGCCGAAGCGCCGGGTGGCTCCCGGCCCGTATGAACGTTCCACCAGCGCCACGCTGGAACCTCGCGTCGGTACCGCCTCGGTGAGGTGGCCGGCGAGGACGGTGAAGGCGCCGGAGACCCCGCCGTGGTCGTGTAGTTCGGTGGCCTGGCCGGGCAGCCAGGTGAGCAGCCAGGCCTCGTGGTCCTCGGTACGGGCGAGCCGGGCGTACCAGCGCTCGTCCGGGTTGAACTCGGGCCGGCCGGGCCACAAGGTCGGGTCGGCGGCGTACCACTCGGCCAGACCACCGAGGTCACGGGCGAGGTCACGGGCGCGCAGAAGAGTAGACATGACGACCTTTCACAAGGAGAGAGACGGTGGGCGGAGCGCGTCACGCGCGTCGCGAGCTGGCACTTGGGCCAGATCGGCCAGGCAGCGCTTAACAGCGCGGCAGGCCGCCCACGGTCGAGGTCGTCATGGCGGAAGTCTAACCCATAAAGCCTACCGGTCAAGTAGGAGAAGCGCTCAAGCCGCCCGTACCACCGGTTGGCCGACGAGTTCCACGCCGGCGTCCCGCATCGAGGCCAGCGCCGAGTCCACAGTGGCCGGTGCCACCCCGGCGGTCAGGTCGAGGAGCACCGTCGTCGCGAAGCCGGCCCGCGCGGCATCGACGGCGGTAGCCCGGACGCAGTGGTCGGTCGCGATGCCGACGACGTCCACAGTGGACACGTCACGCGACCGGAGCCAGTCGGCCAGGCCGGTACTGCCGGAGTGGCCCTGGAAACCGGAGTATGCCGCCTCGTGCTCGCCCTTGGTGAACACCGCCTGGACGCGGTCGGTGACGAGGTCCGGGTGGAAGTCCGACCCGGGGGTACCGGCGACGCAGTGCGCCGGCCAACTGTCCACATAGTCCGGTGTATTGCTGAAATGCGCACCGGGGTCGATGTGGAAGTCCTTGGTGGCCACCACGTGGTCCCAGCGCTGGTTCGCGCTGGCGAGCGCGACCGAGATGCCGGCCGCCACCTCCGCGCCGCCGGCCACGGCGAGCGAGCCGCCCTCGCAGAAGTCGTTCTGCACGTCGACGATGATCAATGCGCGCATCGGTGCCCTCTCAGGAGGCGGGTACCACGGTCACGGGGATCGCCGGGTCGCCGGCGGACAGCTTGAGGCCCTCCCACGGGATGGAGATGAGGGCGTCGTGCAGGCGTTCCCGGCTCTCCGCGAGGGTGGGCAGGTCCTCGGCCGGCTCGCCACCGACCACGAAGTCGCGCTGGAGCAGGCGATCGCCGGCCTGCCAGTCCGGTACCCCTTGGGAAACCACGATTTCCTCGGTGGCCGTACCGGTTGGCTTGTGCCGCCGTACCGCTGTCTTGCGCCCACCCACGGTGGCCTTGTTCTCGCTGCGCTTGACCACCGGCCGGCCCGCCACCTCGACCAGCTTGTAGACCAGCCCGGCGGTCGGCGCGCCCGACCCGCTGACCACGGCGGTGCCGGCGCCGTAGCTGTCGACCGGCTCGGCCGCGAGCGCGGCGATGCTGTACTCGTCGAGGTCGCCGGAAACGACGATCTTGGTTTCGGTGGCGCCGAGCGAGTCGAGCAGCTCGCGGGACTGCGCCGCCAGCACGGACAGGTCGCCCGAGTCGAGCCGGATCGCGCGCAGCTCGGGGCCGGCGACCGCGATCGCGTTGCGGATGCCCTGGCTGATGTCGTACGTGTCGACCAGCAGCGTGGTCTGCTTGCCGAGCGCGGCGACCTGCGAGGCGAACGCCGCGTTCTCGTCGTCGTGCAGCAGCGTGAACGCGTGCGCGGCGGTGCCGGTCGTCGGGATGCCGTAGCGCTGGCCGGCCGCCAGGTTGGAGGTGGAGGCGAAGCCGGCGAGGTAGGCCGCGCGGGCGGCCGCCACGGCGGCCTTCTCGTGGGTGCGGCGGGAGCCCATCTCGATGACCGGCCGGCCCCGGGCGGCGGTCACCATCCGGGCGGCCGCCGCGGCGACCGCGCAGTCGTGGTTGAGCACCGACAGGATGACCGTCTCCAGGATCACGCACTCGGCGAAGGTGCCGGTGACGGTGAGGATCGGCGAACCCGGGAAGAACAGCTCGCCCTCGGGGTATCCGGACACGTCGCCGCGGAACCGGTAGTCCGCCAGCCAGCGGGCGGTCTCGTCATCGACGATCTTGTCAGTCCGCAGGTAGTCGACTTCCGCCTCGTGGAAGCGGAAGTCCCGGATCAGCTCGACGAGTCGCCCGGTGCCGGCCACCACGCCGTACCGCCGTCCGGTCGGTAGCCGCCGCGCGAACACCTCGAAGACACAGTGCCGGTCCGCCGTGCCGTCCTTGAGGGCGGCACTCAACATGGTCAACTCATAATGGTCGGTCAGCAGTGCGGAGGTCACCCGATCAGCCTACGAGCCTGTCGCCGGGCACGGCTGGCGGAGGGCGTGGCACGATGGGCACATGAGCGCCCCGCAGGTCGCGCCCACCGAGACGCCGGATATCGAGGAGACGCCGAGCAGCGAGCGTCCCTGGGTGACGGTCGTGCACAACGACCCGGTCAACCTGATGAGCTACGTGACCTGGGTGTTCCAGAAGCTGTTCGGCTACAGCGAGGACAAGGCGCACAAGCTGATGCTCGACGTGCACCACAAGGGCCGCGCGGTGGTCTCCTCCGGCGTCCGGGAGAAGATGGAGCACGACGCGGCGCGCCTGCACTCGTACGGTCTCTGGGCCACGGTGAGCAAGGAATGAGGGAGCGCGGCGAGCTCAGCATCAGGCACAGGGCGCCGGCTCGCGGCGGCCGCGCGCGAAGCGAGCGGCCGGCGTGAGCATGTTCCGACGCCACGCCGACCAGTGCGTGGCACGGTTCGCCGCGGACGAGGTGGCAGTGCTGCGGCAGGTCGCCTCGGAGGTGATCGGGCTGCTCACCGAGAGTTTCGACCGCGACGATCCGGTGGTCGAGCGGCTGTTCCCGGACGGGTACGCGGACAATCCGACCGAGGCGGCGGAGTTCCGGCGGTACACCGAGGGCGACCTGAAGACCGCCAAGATCGACCAGGCCGGCGCGATCCTGGCGGCGCTGCCCTCGACCGGCGGCGCGGTCGTCCGGCTGGACGCGGAGGCGGCCGAGGCGTGGCTGCGGGCGCTCAACGACGTCCGGCTGGCCCTCGGGATACGCCTTGAGGTGCGGGACGACACCGACCTGCTGGAGGAACTGGACGAGGCGGTCATGCGCGACCCGACCTCGGCCCGGGTCCGGCAGCTGACCATGTACCAGTATCTGGGAGTGCTCCAGGAGTCCCTGCTTGAGGCGTTCATCGGCTGAGTGACGGCGGCCACCAGCCGGACTCCGGAGCGGGCAGGTACGCTAGTGAACCGTGCTGACCATCGCCCGCGAGATCGTGGACGCGATCGTGGCGCACGCCCGCCGGGACCACCCCGACGAGGCGTGCGGGATCGTGGCGGGCCCGATCGGTTCCGACCGCCCTCTCCGGCACGTCGCGATGGAGAACGCGGAGCGTTCGCCCACCTTCTACCGCATCGACGCGACCGAGCAGCGGCGCGTCTGGGCGGAGATGGACGACCGCGACGAGGAGCCGGTGGTCATCTACCACTCGCACACCGCCACCGAGGCCTACCCGTCGCGGACCGACGTGGACATCGCCGGTTACCCCGACGCGCACTACCTGCTGGTGTCGACGCGGTCACCGGACAGCGAGGAGATCCGGTCGTTCCGCATCGTGGACAAGACGATCACCGAGGAGCCGGTACGGATCGTGGACGCGAGCGTGGATCCCGCCGCGGTCACCACGTACATGTTCGGGCAGAGCCCGACGACGGTCGACTACGAGTGTCCGGCCTGAGCGCCCACGCCCGGATCAGACCCGTCGTCCACTCACAAGGAGTCCCTGCCATGGCTATCGAGGTTCGTATCCCCACCATCCTGCGCTCGTACACCGGCGGCGCGAAGACCGTCGAGGGCAGCGGAGACACGCTCGCCGACCTGCTCACCGACCTGGACAGCCGGCACAGCGGGCTGCGTGCCCGGCTGATCACCGACCAGGGCGGGCTGCACCGGTTCGTCAACGTCTACGTCAACGACGAGGACGTGCGCTTCCTCGGCGCGCTGGACGCCAAGCTCAAGGACGGCGACTCGGTCACCATCCTGCCCGCCGTCGCCGGTGGCGCGTTCGCCTTCGCGGCGGCCGCGGCACTCGCCGGCACCCGCTGAGGCGATGGCCCGGTTCGACAGCCTGCTCGACGCCTGCGGCAACACGCCGCTGGTCGGGCTGCCGCGGCTGTCCCCGTCCCCGGAGGTACGCCTCTGGGCCAAGCTGGAGGACCGTAACCCGACCGGGTCGGTCAAGGACCGGGCCGCCCTGCACATGGTGCGCGGGGCCGAGGCCGCGGGCCGGCTGCGGCCGGGCGATACCATCCTCGAACCGACCAGCGGCAACACCGGTATCTCCCTGGCCATGGTGGCGAAACTGCGGGGGTACCGGCTGGTCTGCGTGATGCCGGAGAACGTCTCCACCGAACGCGTGCAAGTGCTCCGGATGTACGGCGCGGAGATCATCTACTCGCCGGCGGCGGGCGGCTCGAACCAGGCTGTCGCGCAGGCGAAGCAGATCTCCGCGGAGCACCCCGACTGGGTGATGCTCTACCAGTACGGCAACGAGGCCAACGCGCGCGCCCACTACGAGACGACCGGCCCGGAACTGCTGCGCGACCTGCCCAGCCTGACCCACTTCGTGGCCGGGTTGGGCACCACCGGCACCTTGATGGGCACCGGCCGGTACCTGCGGGAGAAGAACCCGGAAGTCCAGATCATCGCGGCCGAGCCCCGGTACGGCGAGCTGGTCTACGGGCTGCGCAACATCGACGAGGGCTACGTGCCCGAGCTCTACGACCCGTCGGTGCTGACCCGCCGGTTCTCCGTCGGTACCCGAGACGCCGTGCTGCGCACCCGCCAGCTCGTCGAGGTGGAGGGGCTGTTCGTCGGCTTCTCCACCGGTGCCGTCGCGCACGCCGCGTTGAACGTGGCGCACGAGGCGCTGCGCGAGGGCCGGCGGGCGGACGTGGCGTTCATCGTCGCCGACGGCGGCTGGAAGTACCTGTCCACCGGCGGCTACGGCGGCACCCTCGCCGAGGCCGAGGAGAAGCTGGAAGGCCAGCTCTGGGCCTAGGCCGCATTGCTCAGGCCACGTTGCTCACGATGATCGACGCGAGCAGCACGCCCGAGCTGGCCCCGAGCAGTACCCACGGCACGTGCCTGTACTGGACGGTCAGGAACGCGGCGGCCGTCAACGCGATGCCCACCAGTCCCATGATGATCAGTGTCGGCTCGTACCAGTGCGGTGGCTTGCTGACCAGGATGACGAGCAGGCCGCGGATGCCCACCACCAGGCCCACGACGCCGAGGGTCGCGGCCCAGCCGGCCAGTCCCGCGAGCGTGCGCAGCTGAGGCCCGCGCTGTCGGAGCACCGGGCGGCGGAAAGCGCCGGTGACCGATGACAGTCCGGCGGGATCTGGCGTGGAGCTCGTCACACTCGGTGCCGACGAAAGGTCGCCGGCCTCGGGGTTCTTGGTTTCCTGCATAGATATGTTTCTACCCGTTCTGGAGCGTGCGCTGACACGGTGTGCAACGGTCCGCCCCATGTCCTGTAACGCCGTCGGTACGGATAGGACCGTGCGCCTGTCACGTTAGCGACATCTATGGCTGAACGCCTCCGGGAGGGGGCGCGTCTCGGCGTAGGCTGCGCACCGTGACGGACGCGCCGATTGGCATCTTCGACTCCGGAGTCGGCGGCCTGACGGTAGCCCGTGCCATCCTCGACCAGCTCCCACACGAGCAGGTGACGTACCTCGGGGACACTGCGCACCTGCCGTACGGGCCCAAGCCGATCGCCGACGTGCGCCGGTATGCGCTCGCGTGCATGGACCAGCTCGTCGAATCGGGGGTGAAGCTGCTGGTCATCGCGTGTAACAGCGCGTCGGCGGCGTGCTTATCCGACGCTCGGGAGCGGTACCAGGTGCCCGTTGTCGAGGTGATCCGACCCGCCGTACGACGTGCGGTGGCGGCCACTCGTAACGGGCACGTCGGTGTCATCGGTACCCGGGCCACCGTCACCAGCGGCGCGTACGCCGATGCGTTCGCGGCCGCGCCGCAGGTCACCGTGCACTCGGTGGCCTGCCCGCAGTTCGTCGACTTCGTCGAACGGGGCATCACCTCGGGTCGGGCGCTGCTCGGCCTGGCCAGCGGGTACCTGGAGCCGCTGCAACGTGCATCGGTGGACACTCTGGTGCTCGGCTGCACCCACTACCCACTCCTGGCCGGTGTCATCGGCCTGGTGATGGGTGACGGTGTGACACTCGTCTCCTCCGCCGACGAGACTGCGAAGGACGTCTACCGGGTACTCAACAAGCTTGACCTTTTCCGGCCGGACGACGCGTCGCCGCCGGAGCACCGGTTCCTGGCCACCGGCGATCCCGCTGTGTTCGCCCGGCTGGCGTACCGGTTCCTCGGCCCCGAGGCGGCCGCCTCGGCGGGAGTCTTCTCCCAGGTGGCTCAATGAGGCTCACGGTGCTCGGCTGTGCCGGCAGCTTTCCCTCGGTGGACTCCGCCTGCTCGGCCTACCTGGTCGAGGCCGACGGCTTCAGCCTGATGCTGGATTTCGGCGACGGCGCGCTGTCGGCTCTGCAGCGCTACGCCGACCTGCGCCGGGTGGATGCGATCCTGCTGTCGCACCTGCACCCCGATCACATGATGGACGCCTGCGCGTACGTGGTGGTGCGCCGGTACGCGCCGGACGGGCCCTACCCGCGGCTGCCGGTGTACGGGCCGTCCGGCGTGCGCGAGCGGCTGACCGCCGCGTACGGCAGCCCCAACGAAGGGCCGCTCGACGACGTCTACGCGTTCCACACGGTACGGCCCGGCACGTTCGCCATCGGGCCGTTCACGGTGACCGCGGAGCGGGTCAACCACCCGGTCGAGACCTACGGGCTGCGCATCGAGCACCAGGGCCGGGCGCTGGCCTACTCGGCCGACACCGCGCCGTGTGACGCGCTGGTCCGGGTGGCCAGCCGGGCGGACGCGTTCCTCTGCGAGGCCAGCTATCTGGACGGCGAGAACAACCCGCCGGACATCCACCTCACTGGGCGGGAGGCGGGTGAGGCGTCCGCCAAGGCGGACGTGGGGCGGTTGCTGCTGACCCATCTGGTACCGGCGTGGGGCGACCCGCAGGCGACGTACGAGGCGGCGCAGGCCGCTTTCCCGGGGCCGGTCAGCCTGGTGCGGCCGGGCGACCGGTACGAGATATAACGCATTCTTCGCCAGCGGGTCAGGTCGATGTGGCCTGGTGCACCGCCGGGCGCCGCACGGTGTTCGCATGCGGGTCGCGATCATCTCCGAGTCGTTCCCACCGGACATCAACGGCGTCGCCCACTCGGTGGTCCGCGTCGCCGAGCAACTTGTCGCGCGCGGACACCGGCCGCTCGTCATCGCGCCGGAGCCGGCCTCCGGTACCGCGCGGGTGGCGGGCCGGTTCCCCTACCCGGTGGTGCGCGTGCCATCGGTACCGATGCCGGGGTACCCGAGCTTCCGGCTCGGGCTGCCGAGCCGCCGCCTCACGGAGGCCTTGGTGGGCCACGGTGCCGACGTGGTCCACCTCGCGAGCCCGTTCTTCCTCGGCGCGCGCGGGAGCGCCATGGCGCAACGGCTGCACCTGCCACACGTCGCGGTCTACCAGACGGACATCCCCGCATACGCGGCCGCGTACCGGATGCGCGGCATCGGCGAGGCGGCCGCCTGGCGCTGGCTGCGCGCGATCCACAACGGGGCCGACCGTACCCTGGCGCCGTCGACCGCCTCGGCCACCGCGCTGCACGCGCACGGCGTCGAGCGGGTCTGGCTCTGGCGCCGGGGCGTGGACACGGTGCGCTTCGATCCCCGGCACCGCAGCGCCGGGGTACGCCGGGCGCTCGCGCCGAACGGCGAGGTGCTGGTGGGGTACGTGGGGCGGCTGGCGGTGGAGAAGCGGGTCGACCTGCTCGCGCCGATCGCCAAGCTGCCCGGGGTACGGCTGGTGGTCATCGGCGGCGGGCCGGCGGAACCCATGCTGCGCAAGGCATTGCCGGGTGCGGTGTTCCTCGGTCCCCGGCAGGGCGCGCAGCTCGCCCGGCTCTACGCGAGCCTCGACGTCTTCGTCCACAGTGGACCGTATGAGACGTTCGGGCAGACCATCCAGGAGGCGGCGGCCAGCGGGCTGCCCGTTGTCGCGCCGGCCGCCGGCGGGCCGGTGGACCTCGTCGTGGACGGAGTCACCGGGTACCTGGTGCCGCCGCTGTCCGCCGACGCGCTCGCCGACGCGGTGTCGAGCCTGGTCGTGGCGCCCGAGGAGCGGCGCGCCATGGGGCTGGCGGCCCGGACGGCGGTGCTGACCCGCAGCTGGAGTGCGGTCGTCGACCAGCTCGTCGGGCACTACACCGCGATCCTGGGCGGCGTACCGCTGCCCGCGGCGGTTGCCGCGTGAGGATCGTGCGGTTAGCCAACTTCGTGGCGCCCCGCTCGGGCGGGCTCCGGACCGCGATGCGGGCCCTGGGGGAGGGGTACGTGGCGGCCGGACACGAGCCGGTGCTCATCGTGCCCGGGCCGTGGGCCGGCGACGAGGTGACCGAGCAGGGCCGGGTCATCACCCTGCCGGGTCCGGTGATGCCGTTCTCCGGCGGGTACCGGGTGCTGCTGCACCGGCCCCGGGTCACCGCGCTGCTCGACGAGCTGGCGCCGGACCGGTTGGAGGTGTCCGACCGCACGACGCTGCGCTGGACGGGTGCGTGGGCGCGGCGGCGTGGGGTACCGGCGGTGATGGTGTCGCACGAGAGCGTGGCGGGACTGATGGGACTGGCGGGGCGCGTGCTGTCCCGCCCCGCCGCCGCCCTGGCGGACACGCTGAACGTGCGGACCGCGAAGCACTACACGCGGGTGGTGTGCACGACCGACTGGGCCGCGAAGGAGTTCGAGCGGCTGGGCGTGGCGAACGTGGTGCGGGTACCGCTGGGGGTGGACCTCGACCTGTTCTCGCCGGCCCGGTACACGGTGTCGCTGCGGGACCACTTCGCGACCGTGGACGAGGTGCTCCTCGTCCACTGTGGACGGTTGTCGGTGGAGAAGAAGCCGGAGCGCTCGATCGAGGCGGTGGCGGCGCTGCGCGCGGCCGGGGTACCGGCGGTGCTCGTGGTGGCGGGGGACGGGCCGCTGCGCAAGCGGCTCGCGCGGCGGGCCGAGGGACTGCCGGTGGCGTTCACGGGTTTCGTGCACGACCGGGTGGCGCTCGCGGCGTTGCTCGCCACCGCCGACGTGGTGCTCGCACCGGGGCCGGTCGAGACGTTCGGGCTGGCGGCGCTGGAGGCGCTCGCCTGCGGTACCCCCGTGGTGGTGAGCGCGAGCAGCGCGTTGCCGGAAGTGGTCGGCGACGCCGGTGTCGCGGTTACCGGGGACGATTTCGCGGCCGGCGTCGCGGCGGTGCTGGGTTGGCCGGCCGGCTCGCGGCGCGCGGTGGCGCGGCGGCGGGCCGAGGAGTTCGGCTGGCCCGCGGCGGTGCGGGGATTCCTGGCCGCCCATGCGTTGGATCCGGTACCGGTGGTGCCATGAGGAACTTCGTCGCGCTGGGGGACTCCATCACGGTGGGGATGGGTGATCCGTTGCCCGACGGCGGCTGGCGGGGCTGGGCCGCGTTGCTGGCCCCGGCGGTCGGCCTGGAGCTGCACAACTTCGCGGTGAGCGGGGCGCTCTGCGCGGACGTGGAACGCGAACAGCTGCCCCGCGCGCTG
>Ga0209027_1001073_pt1 | contig 10101 bp, 5 predicted proteins | sample GraSoi013_1_20cm_3_FD_185821 | JGI IMG/M metagenome (GOLD analysis project Ga0209027, IMG submission 185821) | Grasslands soil microbial communities from the Angelo Coastal Reserve, California, USA - Sample 09_27_2013_1_20cm (SPAdes) (version 2) | ecosystem: Environmental > Terrestrial > Soil >... | reverse complement strand
TTGGAGCCAGCCCGCCCGCCGAAAGCCTCTACAGGCGTATCGTTCTGCCTGTGATCGCCGCTCTCCCTCATAGAGAGCTTTTTCGGAAAGGGATGAACGCGCCCGCGCTCGTCCAAAACAGCGTACTCGTCCGAATAGTAGGTTGCGCCAGCGCGAAGCAGTTCAGAAACGAGCGTAGTCTTTCCTGAAAAGCTGCGTCCCGGAATCAGTATGGCTCGCCCGCGCCACCCTACCACACCGGCGTGTATGAACAACCTGCGCTTAGCAAACTCTGCGACGTACAACCGCAAGGTTGACTCGAATGATTCAAACAACTCGTCCGGGTCTAGCGTGCGTGCCACCCGTATGTGATCTTCATAAAGAAGATTGAACCGTCGAACACCGGGGCGGTTCGCCCCCTTGCCTATTAAGATTGAATATAGGCGCTCAACGCTACGCACCGTTGAAGGCTTCCACCCCGGCGGAAGATTTTCAATGATGCGCTCAAGCGCAGCTTCATCATTAGAGCGAACGCCTATGCGCAGACCGAACGATGTAAATGAGAATCCTGCCACCCAGCCCAGGCGGTCAACCTTCTCAATTCAAGTAGTTCTCCATTTAAGACGAGGCAAATTCACAGATGAAGTAAACCTTCCTGCAATATTAAACCGAAGTAAATTTAAGATCGTGGTGACGCTGTTCCATGCGCGCCTCTTCTAGAAAGCGCGACCGGCGAGAGCCAATATATTCCGTCCGAAGGCGACTTGCTTATTAGCCTTTATGCAAGGCGTGAAATTATCACGTGCGACTGTTTGCGTCAATCTTTCTCGCGCAATATTTGTAGAATTTTTTGCCCTCAGCCGTGCCCCGCACCGTATCTGAATAACCCTTCGACGCGCTTTTTTGTTCCCAGACAGATGATTCAGAAGATTAATTAACTCAAGTTGCCATAAAAAGTCTAGTCAATTGCTCCGAAGAGATTTCAAATAACTGGCAACCAGTGTCAATTAACCTTCTGAATCTCGAAATCATCCAGCCAGACTTTTCCGAAAGCAGGACAGGGCGCTGTGGTGCAAGCTTCGCGTCGAAGGGTTACAAGCACTGCCTCTGTCGCAGCCCCTGTAGTGAACTCCAGAGAATATTCAGTCCAACCCTCTGTATTCTGTGGAAGCGGCTTAGATTGAACAAGCGCGCGGTTTTCGTTTCCGGTAATATCAGATACAGCCATTATGGGCAGTCCGCCGCTTACTATCTTCTCTGTGCGCACTGCGAATTTGATGACGTAGCGCTTATTCGGCTCCGTTAAAATAATCTGCGAGAGCGCAGGCGTGTCCGCAGGCGAATCACCGTTCCACTCAACGCGCAAGCTATAGCTTCCAGAATGGTGCTGGCTTCCATCCTGAGAGATAGCAATCGCCGGACTGTTTCTGGCTATCTGCCATCCAAAGCTCTGCTCTTCTAAACTCACGCGATCTTCAAAGCCGCCGTTTAGAAACGTGGGCATCTGCACGGGGCTGCCCGCAGACGCGCCGCCACTCATGACATCGTAAGCTGCATGAAACTGTTTCCCTTTCAGAAGCATGCTCACTAAGAGTTGTCGGTCACTGGCGCTCAATTCGTGAAGGCTTTTAACCATTCCTGTCGCTTCGCTGAACTTACCATGCGCCGCATAAAATTTTGCAAGCGCCAGTCGCCATTCATCCCTCTCGGGACGTATGACCTGTTCCATAGCTACTGTATCGCCACGGTAAGCACCCCACGTTAAATCTATAAAATTTGGCAGAAGCATAGAATCATTCATGACGGCTCTGCGCATCTCTGCAAAAGCTTCTTCGTAGCGACCTGCGCGAAAAAGTATGTTACCTAATTGCCAGCGCGGCTGTGAATAAAAGGGGGCAAGCCTAACCGATTCTGTAAGAGCAGAGACGGCTCCCTGCTCATCGTTTACCCTGTCATGGGCTAAGCCGAGTTCCTGCCACATAACATAATCACTAGGTCTAAGCGATACTGCTTGCTCGAACTCCTTAATTGCCTCCGACAGATTTCCTGCATCTTCCAACACCCTGGCACGCAAGTAATGGGCTTCCGGGTCGCCGGGAGTCATCTGTACGGCCAGCAGCAGGGGCTGGTCCAGAGTTTGCCCTTCGCCGTAATAGGAGAAGAGCCTTGAAAATCCAACCTTAATGGACGCCCAAATCGCTGCGCAGAAGATCAGAATGAAGAGAAGCCCGCATAGAATACGCAAAGCCTTCTGTAAGGCTGCGCCCTTTTTAAGAGCGGCGTCGAGACCAGCGCGCGATTCGATCGGTTCTACGGATTTCAATTCAGATGAAAAGTTAAAGGCAAGATAAAAGCTTCGCGCGCTCAATCGTAAAAAGGCGAAGCGGGCGAAGCTTTTAAGAGATAGGCCGCGGCGTTAGATTACGGCGTGGTGCCGCTGGGATTGCTAGACTCGTGATTAGCTACGATAAAGCCAACGATGACGGCACCGGTCACACCAGATAAAACTGCTATTATCAATGCCGCGTGCGAGCCACCGGCTGCCCCTCCACCACCGGCAGCCGCATTAGCGGAATTAACCACGGGGCTGGTCGCTCCCGGCGGCAAGCAAACATTAAGCAATCCTGCGCTGGACGAATCATTATGGGCAGCGCTTCCTTGATCGGTTGATATATCGCCCGACGTACCCCTCTTCGAGTGTACGATTACGCAGCCGGTAATTATTTTGACCTTAATCTGACCGTCGCTGTAATCAAGCACGGCCTTTGTGTTGGGCGCGAGTTCGACCGATCCGAGCGACCCTAGGTCAATAGTCGCGCCGGTTTGATCGCCTGTCTCAAGTGTAGCGCCGGCTGAAATGGTATCCCCTGTGTGTGCTGCATTCCCGTTCACGAGCACAGGCTGATTGCCGTGTACTACAAGTTTACCTACAGCGCCTTGCGCAGGCATCGGTATAGAACCGGAAGCCGCGCTTGGCCCGGCGGCCAGATTTACCTGAATATATAATTGCGCAACACAGAAAATGAGCAGGAGCGCAACTGATTTTAAGGCTTTCTGCATACGTGGCGTCATCATCGTTATGTCTCCTTAAAGTAAAAAGCCGTTTGACTCTGGTTCTAACTCCGATGTCTGTAAAAAGCAGAATAACTCGTTGGGGAGTTTACAGCTTTCAAGCGTGACCGGTCAATAATTTTCCATTAACGAAATGGCTAGTTTTTTGGTCACCAGCCTTTGAAGAAGGTAAAAGTAAAAAGGTAAAAGGCAAAAGTGTAGGCACGCCTGCGGCGTGAATTATAAATTAAAAATTGCTTTCGTCCTTATCCCTTTTACCTTTTACCTTTTTACTTTTACCTTCTTATCGTCTCTGCCTTGTCCTGTTAATCAACGTCAATAGCTTATCTGCCATCTCCGCATTTATAGGCTTCAAGGCGTTGTATTCGGTCATGGCGGCATCTCGGTTTCCTACAGTCAAATAGGCCACGCCCAGATTGTAATACGCCTCTGCATAGCCGGGCTTTATCTGAACAGCATGCTTGTAGGCGTCAAGGGCCTCGTTGTAGGCTTGAGTCTTATAGTAAGAATTGCCCAGATTGTTGTAGGCTTCGGCGTCGTCCGGCTTCAATGCGACAGCCTGCTTAAAGGCCGCCACTGCGTCTTGAAACTGCCCTGCGCGGAAGAAGGCCGCGCCTAGATTAACGTAAGCAGGCTCGTAATCCTGCCTCAATCTTATGGCCTCTTTGAATTCGGCTATGGCTTCAGCGAACCTGTTGAGATCGTAATAAGCTTTGCCCAGATTGTAGTGTGCGTGAACGTATTCCGGGTTGATTCTTAAAGCCTCTCTCAACGCATCAACAGCCTCTGCGTACTTTCCAATCTTGTCTAGCAGGTAGCCCAGATTATTGTAAGCCTTAGCGTAATCGGGCTTGAGCCTTATGGCTTCGCGGTATGCGTCCACAGCTTCAGGCTGACGATTGAGACGGTCGTATGCGAAAGCGAGGTTGTTGTAAACAGCAGCGTTACCCGGGTTGAGTTGCAATGACTGTTTGAACGCGGCTAAGGCTTCGTCGTAGCGACCCAGGTTGTTAAGAGCCGTGCCAAGATTATTGTGCGCGTCCGCAGAATCGGGTTTCAGCCGTATCGCTTCCCTGTAGGACGCTACAGATTGATCGTATTGGCCCAGCATGTAGCTGGCGTTTCCCAGATTGTAATGCGCGTCGGCTAGATCGTTTCTTAACTGTATGGCCTTTTTGAAAGCCTCCGCGCTCTCTGCAAACTGGTTGAGGCTGTAATACGCAGCACCGAGATTGTTCTCGGTCTCTGCGCTGTCAGGTTTGAGTTCGAGCGATTTTTTGAAAGCTTCGACAGCCTCACTGTACTGTGCTGACTTATAGAGCGCTGCGCCAAGATTGTTGTAAACGATTGCGTCCGATTGCTGTAAGCCCGCAACCCTTTTCAGAGCATTGACGGCATCTGCAAACCTGCCCAGTCGTTCGTAAACATATCCCAGCTTATTGAAGACTTCAGGCGCGTTTGGTTTCAAGCGCACGGTCGCTTCATATGCGCGGCCTGCATCCTCGAAATGGCTTTGTCCCAAAAACGCATCGCCCAGGCTCTCTTCCGCTTCGGCCCAATCCGGCTTTAACTTCAAAGCCTGCTGAAACGCAGCAACGGCATCTTCATAACGCTCCAAACTCATAAACGCGTTGCCCAAGTTGAAGTGCGAGTCCGCATCGTTTGGATCAAGTTTGATAGCGTGCTGGAAAGCATCAATCGCCTCCGGGTATTGAACGGAGCTGAAATAGGCTGCGCCCAGATTGTTATAAGCGAGCGCGTCCGATGGCTTTAGCGCGATAGCTTTTTTGTATGCGGCGATTGCGTCTGCGTAGTGACCCTGCTCGTACAGAGCATTCCCCTTTATGTTGTAATCCTCGGCAGTCTCAGTTTCCGCTGTAGGTCTAGTCCTGCTTGATTCGGATTCATTGGCGGCAGGACGATTCCCATGCCCCGCCGCAGTACGATTCGAGCGAGCAACTTCCGTGGTCGGAGTTGGCCGCTTCACACGCTTAACAATGAGCGAGCGTGCGCCGCCAACCAGGTCTCTTCGGCGCACTGGATTTTGGAATGCTATGGCCGCCCCGCCAATTATGTCCTGAGCCTGAAACGCGCTCGCCCCCCCGACTATATCTCGACCCGTGCCGCCACGTATGTCCTGAAGAGCCAGCGCAAGCCCGCCCTGACAGATTATCGTGATGACCAAAAGAGCGCTATAAACTCGCCTTAATCTTTCCTGCTTCATAACTGAAAAACCGAAGTTGGCTGCAAAGTCAAAACTGTCGTAGAGAATAATTTCGCCGCTGCTAGGTCGAAATATTAAAGTCGCCTGCTATTCTTCTAGCCTCAAGCGGCAACAGTAGCTCTCTTTTCAGAGCGTCTTTCCATTCTGCTTTTCGTTGCTGCAACATTGACGGTCGCCATCGCAATGAGCGCGAAGAAAATTAAGCTGTTGATTGTAATGTGCAGGCCGAAATCAACGAAGCTGTGAACGGCTACGCCGAAGATGCCCGCACATGCTCCGACTATTGTCGCGCGACGAAAAGCGTCCTCAGTGGTTAAAGCTCTTCTAACCTCCCGGACGAATAGAACGAGGAACCATATAAAAATTGCTATACCTATAAGCCCGCCGCTAGCCAGAATCTCAAGATAATCGTTATGAGCCTCCTGCGGTGTGAGCAATCCGGGCGCATCATGATATTGAGTTATCGCCATCCAGTAGCCATTAAACCCTACTCCAGCTATAGGATGATCTTCAATCATGCGCCATGTAGCCCTCCAAATCTCCGAACGACTCGCCCCCAATGTAGTCCTATCCTGGCTTACTTCACCCGGCACGGTCTGTAAACGGCTGACAAGGCTTTCGCCGCCGACCCAAACCATTCCTACGAAGATTGCTGCAACTAATCCCGTGATGAGAAGAACACGCAACGCCAGAGAGCGACCCACACGGAGTAGAATATTCTGGCTCGTCCTCTTATACATATCTGCTTGCGGGCGGGCTAAATTGAAGGAGAGAGCCAGGAAGATTATCTGGCTCAGCATGCTCAGTATGCCGCCACGAGAGCCGCATAGAACCAGAGCGATCCAGACTGGCGCGGCGGCAGAAAGATACATTAATGCATTATCACGGCGAGCGCCGCCCGCAACCAGAAACCCCAGCGTCAGTCCCAGAGCCATCTCCATCAAAAAAGCGAAATGATTCTTATTTATAAACTGCGCGTAGCCTACATCCGGCTTCAGGTATGGAATCAAGAAGCCTGTTGCCTGATGCTGAGTAGTCTGACGTATGATTCCAAAAAGAGCGCACGCCATACCGACGCCTATGATTAAAAACATTAGCGCGCTCAAGCGTCGTTTGCTCTTTGTGTACCGTATGAGAAGCGCGAGCGTGAGAGAGATTGCGGCGACTTTTAAGATGAAGATGCGCGTTTCGTATGGATCGGCACTGATGGCGCGCGCGGCTGCCGTGCTAATTCCTGCTGCGCTTGCATTCTGGCCTTTCAAAGGCAGCGTTTGAAGAAATGCGAACAGCAATAGCGCCAGCAATGGAAGAAGCAGTTTGTATCTGGAAGTGTCTCCTAATCCGCTCAGCATTATCTCGACGACGCTTAATACACAGAGCACGAAGATAGCGCTTTCAAACAGAGCTTCCCACCAGGGTTGAACTGTTCCGAAAGGGATTGCTGTGAGTGCAATTACACAAAGCAGGGCGTAGAAGATAAACGAATCCAGCCTGCTAGCCAGCCGCGTGCGCACATGCATCCCCTCTTTCATCTCGAATGATTCTGGGATTGTTTCGATGATAGATTCGCTCACTGAGAAGAGTTCAGACTTGCGCGGTTGAGCTTAAATTCAAAGGCTCGTCAGCGTGCGCCTCTGTCTGGACTGGTTCGGAAGGATTTTCGGACAAAATCTCTTCGCCGTTCGCTTGCGCCGAAAGTCTGGCTTCGGGGAGCAGATCGTTTAAGTAAGAGCGCAGTTCGCGCTCGTGGCCGTTCTGCGATAGCTCACATAATCTTTCCAGCGCTTCACGCAAATCTTTTGCGGGGCGATCCGCAATCTTGTTGATGAAAATCTTGGGATGCGATGTGCCGACAACATCCTCTTCATCAATCTTCAGGCGCTCGTAAAGCTTTTCTCCGGGTCTAATTCCGGTCTCTACAATTTGAATGTCTTCGTGCGGTTTTAATCCCGAAAGCGTGATGATGGCTTCGGCCAGATCATAGATGCTGACGGGTTCGCCCATGTGCAGAATGAAGACCTCGCAGCCATCTCGCTCACGGCAGATTGCTCCGGCTTGAAGAACAAGCTGGGCGGCCTCCGGTATAGTCATAAAATAGCGCTTCATGCGCTTATCTGTGATGGTTATTGGCCCACCCTTTCTAATCTGTTCCTGAAAGATTGGAATGACTGAGCCAGCCGAGCCTATAACGTTGCCAAAGCGCACGGCCACGAAATGTGTTTCGTATCGGTGATTCAAATCCTGCACCACGAATTCAGCCATTCTTTTGGTCGCGCCCATCACCGAAGATGGAAAGACAGCTTTGTCCGTAGAGATTAGCACGAAGACTTCCGCGCCGAACTTTCCGGCGAGTTCGCCTACCAGATTCGTTGCGAGCACGTTGTTCTTGACCGCTTCGCCCGGATTATATTCCATCAAGGGCACGTGCTTGTGCGCTGCTGCGTGCAGCACGACCTGTGGCTTGTAAGTTTTAAAGACGGTGCTCATGCGCGCTGTATCACCAACGTCTGCGACGAGCGGGACTATATCAAAATCGTCATTCGATTCGCGCAACTCACGATCAATCTGGAAGAGTGCAAATTCCGCGCGCTCTACAAGCAAAAGACTGCCGGGATGGAATCTGGCAACCTGGCGTGATAGTTCTGAGCCGATTGAACCGCCAGCGCCCGTGACCATCACTGTCTTGCCTGAGAGAAAATGCATCAGACTCTCTTCGTCAAGGCGCACAGGCTCGCGTCCCAGCAGGTCTTCGATCTGCACATCGCGTATTCGGCTTACTTCGACATTGCCTTGAAGTATCTCGTAAAGCCCCGGAATAATTCTGACCTTGACGGGAATCTGTTCGCAGATGGTCACGATGCGCTGAATTTCATCACGCGAGGCCTGAGCTATAGTTATGACGACATGATCAATTGCGTGCCAGCGTACAAGCTTTGGAATCTCCTCCGTAGTGCCAAGAACTTTCAGTCCCTGAACAACCGTGCGCCGCTGCTTGCCCGGATCATCGTCAACGAACCCTTTAATCTCAAGGTCTAAATCGCCGCGATCGAGAATCTCCTTGGCCGCGAGCACGCCTGCTCGGCCAGCGCCTATAAGCAGAACTGGCCGTCTCACTTCGTTCATCCAATCGTTGTAACGCAGTCGCTTCCTCTTCTCGTAGCGTTCAAAAAGGTGGCGTCGCAACACGCGCAAGCTGAGAAGTCCGCCAAAGGCCAGAACTGTGTCCATGACGCAGACTGATGCAGGAACGCGCCAGTGGAAATAAGCGTCCGGCAGTCCGAGTCTTAATGAAAGGATGATGACGAAAGAAGCAAGCGCAGCGTAAAAGAAAGATTTGACGTGGCCTATTCCAGTGTATCGCCAGATGAAGGTACGACCGCCGGTCAGCGTGATGGCTGTGAATTGGACTAGAACGACGAGGGGAAGTTGAAACAGTTCGTTGCCCACCCACTCGGCGGGCACGTTGAAATCGAAGCGCAGCCAGTTGGCTATGGCGAAAGCCAGAACCAGAACAGTTATGTCCAGAACAAACTGAAGGCGTCGGCTGAGAAGCCGCCCCCACCATACGCGGACTCTACGAAACTCGTTTGAGCCATTTGACATAATGCTGCAATTCGGTCGGAACGGGCGAAACTTTTTCTAGAAAGCGAGAAAGCCTTTACGGAGCAAGGCGCTCCGATCAACTTAATTTTTCTCTGAAAATCCGGTTCGCGCGATGAACGAATAAGCCTGAAGCTTGAAAGCATGGCTCAAGCGCGGCGAGCTAACTCACCTTGTTCATTTAACCCGGACGGGGCTGTGTTTATATCACATAAGGCTTGAAAGTGGAAAATTATGCCGCACACGGGCGTTGTCATATTTTGGAAATAAAGATCAACATTCATCGGCATCATATTTTCAAACTATGACACTACTCGCACACGAACCAAAAATTTTTCCGAATTAACTAACACGCTCGCTTTATCAAATAGCCAATTCCGGTGGTCTAAGGTTTTTTCTTTGCTCGGCAAGTCTCACGCCGAAAGCCAGCAGCAGATAGACGAACGCGCATCCCAGTAATATGACCAGACGTGTAGTAGCGCCAACCTTCATGTAAACAACCGCGCTCGCACCGCAGCCAATCATCAGAATGTACTCGGCCAAGACTGTCTTTCGATGACTCCAACCGGCGAGCACCATGCGCTGGTAATAATGTTCTCGGTGCGCCTGCCAGACCTTTTCGCCGCGAAGCAGACGGCGCAGCAGCGTCACGGTCGCGTCAACTATGAAAGGCGAGAAGATTAGAACGGGAACCCAGAGGTCGAAAAGCTCCAGGTGAACTCCCATGACCGCAAGTGTGCCAGCAAGAAATCCTAGAAACGTGCTTCCCACATCGCCCATGAAAATTCTGGCGGGCGGGCGATTGAAAATCAGGAATCCGCCAGCCGAAGCTGCTGCGAGCAACGCCAGCAGCGCCATGAAATAGTAATGACCGCCCCAAGCTATCAGACAAAGAAAACCGAAACCCACTACGCTCATGCCGCCCGCGAACCCGTCCATCCCGTCCATGAAGTTGTAAAGATTTGTCATCCATACCAACCACAAAATTGTGAGTGGGACGGCCAGCAAGCTCAGTTGATAAGAACCAAGAACGGGAAGTGCGAGCGATCCAATTGTCACCCTCGCGCCGAACACAACTCCGCAAGCGGCTGCTATGTGAACCATCAGGCGAATGGCTGGGGCAAGCTCTTTCCAATCATCCAACAACGAAACCACAGCTATGAAGAAGAGCATTGCGATGATGAGAAGATTGCTCACAACAAAATTGCTATCGCCACTTATGCCCG
>Ga0209027_1001071_pt1 | contig 10117 bp, 7 predicted proteins | sample GraSoi013_1_20cm_3_FD_185821 | JGI IMG/M metagenome (GOLD analysis project Ga0209027, IMG submission 185821) | Grasslands soil microbial communities from the Angelo Coastal Reserve, California, USA - Sample 09_27_2013_1_20cm (SPAdes) (version 2) | ecosystem: Environmental > Terrestrial > Soil >... | reverse complement strand
GCGAGCGGGGAGCCGAGGAGCTTGCCCGCCTGGCGATGGCGCCGGCCCGCATCCAGGGCGCGCTCCACGGTGCGCAGCAGTTTCGCGAGCGACAGCGGCTTCTCCACGAAGTCGAACGCGCCGAGCCGCGTGGCCTCCACGGCCGTCTCGACCGTGCTGTGCCCGGACATCATCACCACCGGGCAGCCGTCGGCGGCGGCGGCCGACCATTCACGCAGCAGCGTGATCCCGTCCACGTCCGGCATCCAGATGTCGAGCAACACGAGATCGGGGATCTGGCGGGCGCGCGAGGCGCGTGCCTGCGCGGCGTTGGCGGCGACGTCCACCTCGTACCCCTCCTCGGAGAGGATCTCCTTCAGCAGGCCGCGGATATCCGCCTCGTCATCGACCACCAGAATGTGTGGACTGCTCATGCCCTCTCCCTCCGCAACTGATCCAACCGCTCGCGCGCGCCTCCCGTTGCAGACCGGGTGCTGTCCTTGACCGGCAGCACCATGCGCACACGCGCTCCACCTTCGGGCCGATTGTCGGCGTCGATTCGCCCGCCGTGCTCCTCGATGATCTTCTTCACGATGGCGAGCCCCAGTCCCGTGCCCTTGGGCTTGCTGGTGACGTAGGGGTCGAATACCTTGCCGAGGAGCTCGCGCGGAAACCCGGGGCCATTGTCACATACGGTCACGGCGGCGTACTCGGCATCGGCGCCGGGCTCGAGCCGGGTCGCGATCTCGAGCGTCGGGGTGCCCACGCCATCGAGGGCCTCCAGGGCGTTGGTCACCAGGTTGTTGAGGATCTGACGCACCCGGCCGCGATCGGCCTCGATGCCCTCGAGGTGCTCATCCAGGTCCAGGCGGATGCGCGTACTCGGCGCCTGCGGGCGGTACAGGTCCGCCACCTCGGTGATGAGCTGATTCAGGCTGAAGCGCGTGATCTGCATCTCCGGTGCGCGCGCGTATTCGCTGAAGGCGTTCACCATCTGCTGCATGGTCTGCACCTGCTGCACGATGGTGCGCGTGCCGCGCTCGAGGATCTCGGCGTCGCGCTCGTTCATACCGGTGAGCAGGCGCCGGCGCAGCCGCTCGGCGGACAGCTGGATGGGGGTGAGGGGATTCTTGATCTCGTGCGCCAGGCGCCGTGCGACCTCGCCCCAGGCGGCGTCGCGCTGCGCCTGCAGGAGCGTGGTGATATCGTCGAACACGATCACGAAGCCCGTGTCGGCATCCTCGCCCGGCAGCGGGGTGCAGGCGCACATGAGCGTGCGGCGTCCGGCGGCGCCGTCCAGGTCGAGCTGCTCGCGCCATTCCTCGCGCCCACCCGCAAAGCGCACCGCGAGCGCGGCGACGAACTGTCCGAGGCGCGCGTTGCCCGCGGCGAGCTCGGGGAGCGAGCGCCCGCTGGCCGCCGACAGGTCCGTGCCGAGGATCGCGCCGGCGGCCTCGTTCGCGGTGCGCACCGTCATGCTGCGGTCGATGGCGAGCACCCCGGTCGAGAGGCGCGCCAGGATGATCGCGAGGCGCTCGCGCTCGCGCTCCACCGCCTGCTGGCTGTGAGTGGCCTCGGCGCGCGCGCGCCGCAGGCGCTTGGTCATGTCGTTGAAGGAGTGCACGAGGAACCCCATCTCGTCGCGCGAGGGCAGCGGTAAGCGGGTGCCGAAGTCGCCCTTGCCGACCGCGCGCGTGCCCTCGATGAGATCCTGCACCGGACGCACCAGGCGCTGCGCCGAGAAGATCGCCCCGTAGATGGCCGCCAGCATGGCGAGCAGCAGCACCAGCGTGAGCGTGAGCCGGAAGCTGGTCTTCAAAGGCTCACGCAGCGCCGCCAGATCGCCGTACTGGTGGTAGGAGCTCTGCACCGCCTCCGACAGCGCGGCCAGCTGCGCCGGCACGGGGTAGACCGCCACCACGAAGCGCGCGTCGTGGCCCGCGCCCGCGTCCCCGAGCGCCGCGGCGGTGCGGATCAGGTAGCGTCCGCCGGCGTGCGGCTCGAGGGTGACGTACGGCCGGCGCTGCTGCACCTGCCGCACCAGGTCCGCGGGTGGTTGCGAGGGCAGGCCTTCCAGGGGACTGTCGAGGCTCGCGGCGAGGATCTGCTCGTGTGGACCGAAGAGGGCGATCTCGGTGGCCTGGCTGGCGCGCCGCTCCGCATCGAGTCTCGACTGCACCGCGGCCGGCGCAGCGCCGGTCAGGGCCGCGGCCAGCGCCACCGTTCTCGCCGAGTACTCGCGCATGCGCAGTTCGAGCGCCGCGCGCGACAGCCCGAGCGCGTCGTTCAGTCCCTGCTTCACCTCGACCTTGAACCAGCTGTCGATGCCTTGATTGATGAACTCGAGCGACGACAGGTACACGATCAGCAGCGGCGCGATGACCAGCGCTCCGAAGATGCCCACGGTGCGCGCCGTGAGACGCGAGCCGGGCACGTGCGCGCGATAGTCGCGCACCAGGCGCCACAGCTTGCGCGCCAGCAGCACGCTGAGGACGATCACGCCGCCAAAGTCCACCAGCAGGATCCAGGGCTGCAGGCGGCCGAATGCGGAGGAGTTCTGCACGCTCTCGGCGAGCAGCAGGAACGCTCCCAGCCCGATGGCGCTCCACAGCAGCGCCTGCGCGACCGCCACCCAGCGCAGCCGCCGCGGGCGCTCGCTCACACCGGGAGTAACCATGAGTACCACTCGCTCACCCGTGCCCAGTCGTCGGTCCAGAAGAGAATCGCGCGTAAGCTGGCCGGCAGGTGGCCCCGGCGCACGCCGGCGCGCACGCTGATAGTGTAGTTGCCGCCATCGAGCTGCGGCTCCACCAGGATCGGCCAGGCGTCCACCTTGCCCAGGTATTGCAGCGCCTCGTCCGGCGTCGCGAAGCTCTCCTGATCGCCGCTCTTGGTGTCGCGCACCACGTAACGGTCACTCACCGCGTGGTAGGTGAGCTCGCGGCGCAGCGTCAGCTCGACGATGTTCAGGCTGAGCCAGAAACGCCGCTCCCGGTCCACGCGCACTTCGAGCTCGAACGTGAGCGTCAGGCCGTCGCGCAGCGCGCGGCGGATAGCCGGACTCATCGGATACTCGATGCGCGCGTGCAGCAGAAACACCCCCCTGTCGAGGTTCACGTAGGCCGAGCGCACCTCGAGCAGTCCGTCGAGCGCATCGCCGTGAGCTGGACCCCAGCTCGCCAGGGCCATCAGGCACAGCGTCGGGAGCAGCCCGCCCCGGATCAAACCCTCCCTTCCTGGATCACCCCGTAGCATGGATGCAACGACAGACCTGTGGTGGATCTGCGACCGGACAGCGGGTCTCAGGTTCCCGCCGTTGTCTTTTCGAGACAAGCATAATAGAAGCCGTCCGTGCCCGCCTCAGCCCCGGGCAGCAGCTGCACGCCCACCGTGCAATCGAGCGCACCCGGCGCGAGCGTGGGGCCGCTCGGCATCGCGGCGCGTCTCAGCTGCGGCTCCTGCGCCAGCAGCAAGGTCACAACCTCCTCGTTCTCGGCCGGCAGGATCGAGCAGGTCGAGTACAGCAGGCGCCCGCCGGGAGCGAGCATGGTGACCGCGGCCCTGAGGATCGCGAGCTGTCCCGTGGCGAGCGCCGCCACGTCCCCCGGGCGTCGCAACAGCTTGATGTCCGGGTGACGGCGGATCACACCGGTCGCGGAGCACGGAGCATCCACCAGAATCCGCTCGAACGGCCGCCCGTCCCAGAAGCTGCCCGGATCGCGAACGTCTGCCGCCACCACCCGCGCGGTGCGCTTCAGCCGGCGCAGGTTATCCTCGATCAACTGCACCCGGTCCGGGTCGACGTCCACGGCCGTGAGATCCGCGCCGGCGCCGGCCTGCTCCAGGAGGTGACCGGTCTTGCCCCCGGGCGCGGCACAGGCATCGAGCACGCGCATGCCACCGCGCACCTGCAGCAGGGGCGCCGCGAGCTGCGCGCCCGCGTCCTGCACCGAGACACGGCCTTCGCCGAAGCCCGGGAGTTGGCTTATGGCAACCGGCTGCCTCAAGGTGACCGCGCTCTTGGCCCACTGTGCCGCATACGCGTCAATCTGGGCCTCCGCCAGCTCGGCGACATAGGCCTGCGGATCCATGCGCGAGGCGTCGACACGCACGGTCATGGGTGGATGGCCGTTGTTGGCTGCCAGTATGGCAGGGCACTGCTCGGGCCAGGCGGCGGCGATCTGCTCGACGAGCCAGGCCGGGTGTGCCGTGCGCGCCGGCAGCTGCGCATCCACACGGGCGAGCAGTGATGCACGCTCGGCGACGAACCGTCGCAGCACCGCGTTGGTGAGTCCGGTGGCCCGCTGCGCGCCGAGCAGCCGCGCCGCATCGACCGCCGCGTGCACCGTCGCCTCCGCCACGTTGCGCGAGTACTCGATCTGATGGGCGGCTACGGCGAGCAGCGCCCGGATGGGGCTCGCCACACCGGAAGGGTGCGTGAGCAGCTCATCGACTGCGGGTGCGAGGCGCAGGTACCAGCGCAGCGTGCCCAGCGTGATGGCGCGGATCGCCGCGCGGTCCGGGGCATTCGCGAGGCGCTCGAGCGCCGCATCCGCGGAGCGGCCGCATCTGATCACCTCGTCGACCGCCCGCGCCGCCCCCGCCAGAGCCGGCGCGCCAGGGGCCCAGGCAGTCCTAGCCAAGCTGCCGCCCGGCGAGGGCCACACTGTGCGAGTAGTCGCGGACGGTCACCCGCTGGCGTCCGGGGCGCTGCACCTCGGTCACACGCAAGCAGCCACGACCACAGCGAACGCGCATGAAGTCATCATGTACGGCGATGATCGCGCCAGGATTGGCGCTTTTATCGCCTTTTATGGGATTGTTCTCGCGCGGGGCGTCGGGCTCTGCCAGCGCCGCCAGAATACGCAGCGGCTCCCCGTCCAGTGCCGTCTCGGCCACCGGCCAGGGATTGAAGGCGCGGACCTGGCGCTCGATCTCCAGGGCGTCGCGGCCCCAGTCGATGCGCGCCTCCGCCTTTTCGATCCGGGGTGCATACGTGACGCCCTCGGGGGACTGCGGGCGGGCCGTGAGGCCGGCGGCCAGTCCATCGAGCGCCGTGAGGAGCGCCGTGGCGCCGAGGCTCGAGAGCGCCTCGTGGAGCGAGCCGCTGGTGTGGCTCGCGCCAAGGGCGAGCCGGCGCTGCAGCAGCACCGGGCCGGTGTCCAGACCCGCGTCCATCTGCATGATCGTGACCCCGGTTTCGCTGTCCCCGGCGAGGATCGCCCGCTGGATGGGCGCCGCGCCGCGCCAGCGCGGCAGGAGCGAGGCGTGGATGTTGAGACACCCCAGGGGCGGCAGCTCGAGAACCTCGCGGGGCAGCTTCAGTCCGTAGGCGACGACCACCAGCACCTGCGGCTGCCAGTCCACCAGCGCCGCGCGCGCCTCGGGGCTGCTCAGAGTCTGCGGCTGCGCGAGCGGCAGATGAGCGGCGAGCGCCGCGCTCTTCACCGGGCTCGCGGCGAGTTTACGGCCGCGGCCCCTGGGCCGGTCCGGCCGCGTCAAAACCCCGACGACGCTGTGTCGCGCGAGCAGCGCCGCGAGAGCTGGCAGCGCGAATTCAGGCGTGCCGGCAAAGGCGACGCGCAACACTACCAGCCTGTCCGACTAGCTGACCCAAAACCCTGGCGATGAGCAGCCGGCAAAAGCCGCGCCTTTTGCCGGCGGAAACTCAGCCGCGGTCCGACAAATTCGCAGGAGCGAATTTGGCCGACCGAAGGTCGGCCCGCAGGGTGCCGGCCAGGGACGGGCCGGCACAAAAAGCGCCGCAGGCGACTTTTTCCCATCGACTAGTACGCGCGGCGCACGCTGCCCGAGCTCGCTGCGGCCGCATGCGAGACGCGCTCCCGGCGCTCCTTCTCGAGTTTCTTGCGAATGCGCTCGCGCTTCAGATCCGACAGGTAGTCGACGAACAGCTTGCCGTCGAGGTGATCGATCTCGTGCTGGATGCACACCGCCAGGATGTCCTCGTAATCGCGCTCGAACGGCTCGCCGGTGCGATCCTGCGCGCGCAGCCGGATCTTCGCCGCGCGCTTCACTTCATCGAAAATCCCCGGCACCGACAGACACCCTTCCTCGCTGCTCGTCTCCCCTTGGCGCGCGAGGATCTGCGGGTTGATGAGCACCAGCGGCTGGTTGTGCTCGGCCGAGACGTCGATGACGATGACGCGCTGGTGCACATCGATCTGGGTCGCGGCGAGCCCGATTCCGCAAGCGCCGTACATGCTCTGGAGCAGGTCATCGATGAGCGTGCCGAGGGCCGCGTCGAAGCGGGTCACCGGTTGCGCACGGGTGCGCAACCGGGGGTCGGGGAACTCGAGGATGGTTCTCAAGGCCATGGCCTGCCTGATGTGGGGGCGGGGCCGCCCGTGATCCAGCGCACAAACTCGACATTAATTCGCATGCCGAGCGGGCGCCATGCCAGTATAACAACTAGAATCTCGGGCGCAGGTCGTGTGGTCCACCTCGCGCAATGAGGAGTGGAGGATGGTCTCGAATCAAGTACTTGTAGCTCGCCTGACGGCGGGCCTGCTGATCGTTTCGATCACGGTCTGCGGCTGCTCGCATCTGCGGCGCACGCAGGCCCAGGCCTCCGCCCCCGCGCCGGTGACGCAGGCGGCAGGCGACGCGCGCGCCGTCCCCGCCGAGCAGGAGATGACGGCGACCGAGGCGGCCATCAGCGCCGCGGGCGCCGGCGCCGCCGCGGCTCCCGCCCCGCCGGTCGAAGCCGGCCCGGTGCTCAAGCCGGGCGCCCCGAAGCACTACACGGTCAAACGCGGCGACACGCTCTGGGGCATCGCCTCGATGTACCTGCGCGACCCGTGGTTGTGGCCCGAGGTGTGGATCATCAATCCCCAGGTGGCCAATCCGCACCTCATCTATCCGGGCGACACCCTGGCGCTGGCGTTCGGCGCCGACGGCCGCCCGCAGGTGAGCCTCGAGCAGGCCGGTGCCGTGCGGCTCGATCAGCGTCTGCGCAGCGCCCCGCTCGAGAGCGCCATCCCGACCATTCCCTACGGCGCCATCGCCGCGTTCCTGTCGCGGCCGACGGTGCTGACCGCCGATCAGATCCGTGACGCGCCGTACGTGCTCGCGTTCCGCGACATGCACGAGATCGCAGGCTCCGGCAACGAAGTGTACGTGCGCAATCTTGCGGCCGGGGAGAATGCCCGTTTCGCCATCGTGCACGTCGCCGATCCCCTGCGCGACCCGGATGACGGCGACGTCGTCGGCTACGTCGGAATCTACACCGCCACCGCGCTGGTGCAGCGCGCGGGAGACCCCGCCAAGGCGCTGCTGATCGACCCGGCGCGCGAGACGCTGCGCGGCGACCGCCTGCTGTCCGCCGACGCCAACGAGACCCCGGTCACCTTCGCGCTGCGCTCCCCGGCGGGCGAAGTGCACGGGCGCATCATCGACGTGGTCGGTGGGACCGACCTCGTCGGGCCGTACGAGGTGGTCGTCATCAACCGCGGCAAGCGCCACGGGCTCGAGCCCGGCAACGTGCTCGCCGTCGACCAGGCGGGCGATGTGGTGCGCGACCTGTACCGCGGCGGCAAGAAGATCGGCAGCGGCGTCGGCACCTCCTTCGCGCCCAAGGTGAAACTGCCGGACGAGCGCAGCGGAACGCTGCTGGTGTTCAAGGTGTTCGATCGCGTGAGCTTCGGACTGATCGTCGGCGCCTCCGACACCATTCACGTCGCCGACGTGGTGCGTAGCCCCTGAGCGGGTTTGCTTTATGCTCGCGCGCATGGATGCGATCCGTGCGCGCGCGCTGCTGGCACGTGCCCCGGGCCTGAGCGCCGAGCACCTGCGCGCCCTGATGCTCGCCGCGGGCGGGGAGCCGGCACGTGCGGCGCAGCCGCACGCGGCTCGCGAGGTGCAGCTGCCCCCCGCCGCGCGCGGCTTTCTGAGCTCGCCCGACGAGGCGGCGATCGAAGCGGACCTCGCCTGGCTCGCCGAGAGCGGCGCGCACATCATTCTGTGCACCGACCCGGACTATCCGCCGCTGCTCGGGCAGAGCGCCGGCGCGCCCGCGGCGCTCTACCTGCTCGGTTCCGCGCAAGCGCTCACCTCCCCGCAGCTCGCCATGGTCGGCTCGCGCAGCCCCACGCCCAGTGGACAGGCGACGGCGCGCGCGTTCGCGGCCTGGTTCGCGCGCGCCGGGCTCACCGTGACCAGCGGGCTGGCGCTCGGGATCGATGCCGCCAGCCACGAAGGGGCGCTGTCGGTCGAGGGACTCACGGTGGCCGTGTGCGGCACCGGCCTCGATCGCGTCTATCCGGCCGAACACGCGGCCCTCGCCGCTCGCATCCGCGCGCGCGGCGCGCTGGTGTCGGAGTTCCCGCCACGCACCGCGCCGCTGCGCCAGCACTTCCCGCGGCGCAACCGCATCATCAGCGGGCTCGCGCTCGGCACGCTGGTGGTCGAGGCCGCGCGCCACAGCGGCTCGCTCATCACCGCGCGCCTGGCGGCGGAATCCGGGCGCGAGGTGTTTGCGATCCCGGGCTCCATCCACAGTCCGCTCTCGCGCGGCTGCCACCAACTCATACGCGACGGCGCGAAGCTGGTGGAGGAAGCCGCGGACGTTCTGGCGGAGCTGCGGATTTCGGTTCCGAAAGAAACACTTACGAGCGCGCCTGGGCACCTGCAACAGCAGCCGGTATTGGACAAGGAGTATGAAATGCTGTTAGATGCGCTCGGCTTTGAACCCGCGACCATCGATATCCTCGTCGCGCGCACCCGCCTGGCCCCCGAGTCAGTTGCCTCGATGCTGCTGATACTCGAGCTGCAGGGGCGTGTGGCGGCACTTCCGGGCGGCCGCTATGGCCGATTACCTTGAATTGCGCACCCATGCTCCGCATTGAGCGCGTCGCGGCGCTGCGAGGTGAGGTCAGGTCCGCGGCTCGTCCGCGGTTTTTCGTCTCAGGCGCGAGTGTTTTTACGTAACTCATGGCAGACAATCTGGTCATAGTCGAATCGCCCGCCAAGGCCAAGACGATCAAGAAGTATCTGGGCCGCGATTTCGAGGTGCTCGCCTCCTACGGGCACGTGCGTGACCTGGTGCCCAAGGAGGGCGCGGTCGATCCCGACGACGGCTTTCGGATGAAGTACCAGCTGCTCGACAAGAACGAGCGCCACGTCGAGGCCATCGCGCGCGCGCTGCGCAAGGCGAAGGCGCTGTATCTGGCGACCGACCCGGATCGCGAGGGCGAGGCGATCGCCTGGCACCTCAAGGAGATCCTGGAGGCGCGCGGCGATCTCGAGGGCAAGGACGTGCATCGCGTGGTGTTCTACGAAATCACGCGCAACGCCATCCGCGCGGCGGTCGGGCAGCCGCGCGGACTGTCGCTCGAGCTCGTCAACGCCCAGCAGGCGCGCCGCGCGCTCGACTATCTGGTCGGCTTCAATCTCTCGCCGCTCTTGTGGAAGAAGGTGCGCCGCGGTCTGTCGGCCGGGCGCGTGCAGAGCCCGGCGCTGCGCATGATCTGCGAGCGCGAGGAGGAGATCGGCGCGTTCGTGGCGCAGGAGTACTGGACCATCGAGGGCGAGGGCGCGCACGCCTCGCAGTCCTTCCCGCTGAAGCTGCTGGAGTATCGCGGCGGCAAGGTCGAGCAGTTCACTTTCACCAACGAGACCGCGGCGCGCGAGGTCGAGCGCGCCATCCGCGCGGCGGCCGACGCCGCCGGCGGCGAGTTGCGGGTGCTCGCGATCGATCGCAAGCAGCGCCGCCGCAATCCGGCCCCGCCCTTCACCACCTCGACGCTGCAGCAGGAAGCGGCCCGCAAGCTGGGCTTCAATGCCCGGCGCACCATGCGTCTCGCGCAGCAGCTGTACGAGGGTCAGGATCTGGGCGAAGGCAGCCTGGGCCTCATCACCTACATGCGCACCGACTCGGTGTCGCTCGCCGCGGAAGCGGTGAGCGAGATACGCGAGGTCGCGGCAAAGCTGTACGGCAAGGACGAGGTGGCCGAGGAGCCGCGCATCTACAAGACCAAGTCGAAGAATGCGCAGGAAGCGCACGAGGCCATCCGCCCCACCGCGGCGGCGATCACGCCGGCGGACGTGGAGGGCAAGATCGAGGATGACCTCTCGCGCCTCTACGCCCTGATCTGGAAGCGTGCAGTTGCCTCGCAGATGA
>Ga0209027_1001070_pt1 | contig 10117 bp, 7 predicted proteins | sample GraSoi013_1_20cm_3_FD_185821 | JGI IMG/M metagenome (GOLD analysis project Ga0209027, IMG submission 185821) | Grasslands soil microbial communities from the Angelo Coastal Reserve, California, USA - Sample 09_27_2013_1_20cm (SPAdes) (version 2) | ecosystem: Environmental > Terrestrial > Soil >... | reverse complement strand
CTCCTGACCCTTGGAGCAGCCTGTCGCGAACGTCGGCTTTCGGCAAGCCAGCGGCGCCCGAACCCCGAGCCAGCTACAAATGCGACTACACGGCAACGGACGCGCCCGCGCGATCATTCCTGGCGCAGGTCTTCAAACACAGCGGAAAAGGCAAACAGGGAAGTCGACTCCACGGACTCCTGGTGACGCTCGAACCATAGGGACACCGCACTGACCGACAGTCCCAGCACAGTCCCGCGAGCATTTCGGCGTTTACTTCGATCGCGCGTTCGTCGCTCCCGAACTCGAAAACGACCAAAGGATAGAGAGTGGCAAGGCCAACCGGCCCGGCCCGAAAGAAAGGACCTGGTCCCCCAGATAGATGACGGAGGCCGCTCCTTTATAGGACTTGCCGGGCCCCTCCTTGAGGAACCAGTCGAGGTGACGAAAATCGTCCGCGTCGACAGATGTGGATGCCTTCATCTCGAAGAGGACGAGCATGCGACCCGGCGCTTGCGCCACGATATCGATCTCTCGGGGAGCGTAGCGCCAGTGGTACAGATCCCAGCGCCGCTTCAGGAACGGCAGCGATTTCTCCAGCTCACAGAACACAAAGCTCTCGAGGATATGACCTAGCGCGACGGGATCGGCACGGAGGCCGAAACTCGCGGCGTCTTCGCCGCGCAATGCCGTGGCGCAGCCAGTGTCCATGAAGTGCAATTTCGGGGATCTGACCTCCTTGCGGGCGCCCGAGGCCGTCCACGCCCCGAGACGGTGAACGATTCCAAGACGAGAGAGCACGTCTAGATAGTTGTTGACGGTTTCCTTGCGTGCACCCAGAACACTGCAAAGGCTGGTGACATTGAGCTCCTCAGCCGTGCGGTGAGCGAGCTGATTGATCATCCGCCGCAAGGTATCCGGCCGCCGTATTTCAGCCACCGGTGCGATGTCTCGTTCGACGATGCTGTTGACATAGGAATCGTAGCGAGCCATCCGGTCCCGATCTTCGAGCGGTCGGATCTCCGGGAACCCGCCACGCACCAGCAGATCGATGGCATCCGATCGCTGGAAGGGCGCAGGAGCTGGGAGATGCTTTGCAGAGAGGGATGACTCACCTGCGACGACATCGAGCAGGCGACAGGGTCCTGCGCGCCGGATCTCTGCGGCGCTCAAGGGACGCAGCGTCAGCGTCGAGACTCGGCCTGCCAAGGAATCAAGTGCCCTCGGCAGGGTGAAGATGTTGGAAGAGCCGGTAAGGACGAATTGGCCAGCACGTCGGTCTCGATCCACAATACGCTTGAGTGCCAGCGTGATCTGAGGTAGGCGCTGAACCTCGTCGATGACGATCGGCAGTCCGGTCTGCCTTGTCTCGCTCGACAACGTACTGAGCTGGCCATATGGATCGAGGGCCAGCGACGCGAAGAGGCTTTCATCGTCGAGGTCGAGGAAACGGGCCGCTTCGACCATATCCCGAACTAGCGTTGTCTTGCCCGTCTGGCGCGGACCGACGATATTGATCACCCGTGTCGTCCGCAGAGTGCTGGCGAGCTTTTCGGTCAGGTGCCGGGGGATGAGGGTCACAGGGTGCATCTTACAAAAAAGACTATTAGTAGTAAATTAAAACGGCTATTATAGTTAGGAAAATAGGCTATTAGTACAATGGAAAATTACCTATCGACGTCCGATCGGGAAGGTGGGCTCTCGGCATCATGACGTGGTAACTGAATCTGCGTCCAAGGACGAAAATGACGGCTTTCTTCCGGCAGCAAGCTCATGCAAGACGATGTTGAGCACAAGCGAGCATACCGACGCCAACCGTCCGCTCCAGGGATGGACCGCGATGCGCTGCGCGATGCCATCGCAGAGGAGGAGTCTTTGCTCGCCACGCTCACTGCCCAGCAGGCCGAGTCGAGGCATCGACTCGCTGCGCTTCGGGCCGAGTTGGCTGCGCTCGACACCGAACCGGGAATCCGCGTAGGTCTACCCCTTTCTTTTGAGGCGCCGATACCCCAGACACCAGCCGACAAGGTAAGGCTGTTCCGCTCGCTGTTTCGTGGACGTGAGGACATCTTCCCAACTCGATTTGTGAGTGCGAAGACCGGCAAGAGCGGATATGCGCCGGCGTGCCGAAACAAGTTCGTCCGGGGCGTGTGCCAATTGCCCAAGGTCAAGTGCGGCGACTGCCCGAATCAGGCGTTCATCCCGTTCGACGATGCCGCGGTAGTCGGCCACCTCACGGGCCGACACGTGATGGGTATCTACCCGCTCCTCCCGGATGAGACCTGCTGGTTCCTCGCACTGGACTTCGACAAGAGCACGTGGATCGAGGACGTCGGCGCCTTCGCCGAGACGTGTCGGCGAGTGGGGCTTCCCGCAGCAATTGAGCGATCGCGCTCAGGCAATGGCGCCCATGTCTGGTTCTTCTTCTCATCACCGGTACCGGCGGCGGCTGCGCGCAAGATGGGCTGTTACCTGATCACCGAGACCATGTCGCGGCGGCACGAGCTCAGCATGGAATCCTATGATCGGTTTTTCCCGAGCCAGGACACGATGCCACGCGGTGGATTCGGTAACCTTATCGCCCTGCCCCTGCAGCGGGAGCCAAGAGCGCTCGGCAACTCGGTTTTTCTTGACCCCCAACTACGCCCCTATCCCGACGATCAACAGTGGTCCTATCTCGCCTCGCTTCCGCGCATCGATCTGGCAACCGTGGATCAGATCGCCCGTGAAGCCACCGACCGGGGATCAGTTGTCGGCGTACAGATCGCGACAACCGAAGAAGAAGGCGCGGCACCTTGGGCGCAGCCGCCCTCACGAAAACGCAGTCCCCTCGTCGTCACCGAGCCGCTCCCGAAGCTAGTGCGCGCGGTGCTCGCGCAGAAGCTCTTTGTCGAGAAGGCTGGCCTGCCATCACCTCTGATCAATCAGATCAAGCGCCTAGCGGCCTTTCAGAATCCCGAGTTCTACAAGAAGCAGAGCATGCGTCTCTCGACGGCCATGACGCCGAGAATCATCGCATGTGCCGAAGATCTACCTCAATTTGTTGCTCTGCCGCGAGGTTGCCAGGACGAGCTCGAGGCGCTGCTGCGCGCCCATGGAGTTTCCCTCGGGGTCGAAGATCAGCGCGTCGGCGGCCAACGACTTCAGTTACAGTTTCAAGGAACATTGACAAGCCTGCAGCAGGCGGCCGCTGATGCGCTGCTCGCACACGACATCGGCGTGTTGGTCGCGCCGCCGGGCGTCGGCAAGACGGTCGTCGGCATCCACATCATCGCGGCACGCGGCTGCAGTACGCTGATTCTAGTCCATCGGCAGCCGCTGCTCGACCAGTGGCGGGCGCAATTGTCTTTGTTCTTGGGTTTAGAACCGAAGCAGATCGGTCAAATCGGTGCGGGCAAGAAGACCGGCAACGGCCAGCTCGACGTGGCAATGATCCAAAGCCTCGTCCGTAAAGGCAGCGTTCAAGACGTCGTTGCCCGATACGGTCAGGTCATCGTGGACGAGTGTCACCATCTGCCCGCTGTTTCATTTGAGCGCGTGCTCGCTGAAGTGAAAGCGCGATGCGTCCTCGGGTTGACCGCCACCCCACAACGGCGCGACGGGCACCATCCGATCACGGCAATGCAACTTGGGCCAGTCCGCTTTATTGTGAACCCGAAGAGTCAGGCAGCACAGCGCCCGTTCGCTCATACGCTCGTGGTCCGAGAGACCGGGTTCAAGACTTCGGGCGAAAAGTCGGCGACCATTCAAGAGCTGTACACCGCGCTCGCGGCCGACACGAGACGCAACCAGCTCATTCTTGATGACGTGATCGGCGCGCTCGAACAGAGACGCTCGCCGATTCTGCTCACCGAGCGCAAGGATCATCTCGAGTACTTCGCGGCGCGGCTGTCGGGAATCGCAAGGCACGTGGTAGTACTCCAAGGAGGCATGAGCGTCTCGGCGCGACGCGAAGTGAAACGGCAGCTCGCGGCCATCCCCGACGCCGAGGAACGAGTCGTGCTTGCTACCGGCCGCTACGTTGGCGAAGGCTTCGACGACGCGCGGCTCGATACACTCTTCCTGGCGCTGCCGGTCTCGTGGAAGGGGACATTGATTCAGTACGCAGGCCGGCTCCACCGTCTGCATCAGGCCAAGCAGGAAGTCCGCATCTTCGATTACGTCGACCGTGAGGTTGCAGTGCTGTGGCGGATGTTTCAGAAACGCCTGCGAGGTTATCGTGGTCTCGGCTATGCGAGAGGTGAAGCCCCCCTCGGCCTTGGAGAGCCTGAGGCTGACCTCATCGTCGAATATGACGAGGGAGTGCTGCGCTCGCTCAAGGAGCGCGACGACCTCATATGACTGCCAGGAGGCGCAAGAAGCGACCTGCGCGCCTCACCAAGGCTAGGCCTCGCGGAGATGATCGATCAAGCGACCGTCGACGCCTACGGTGACTCCGAGCAGACCACAGGCTGGCTCACAATGATCGAAGAGAACCTGGCAGTGCCCTTCGACACAACGGTACTCGCGCAGCGGTGTCGGCAACCGCCGATCGATGATTGGAAGCGACTGCTGAGCGCGCCTGCAAACCGCGACAATCTGCTCGCTGCGATCGAGCAGAAAATCCGCGTGGCGGCAGTTCGATGTTCGATTCCGTCCCTGGCACTAGTTTCAATCAGGCATGAACACTCACTGGGTGGGTCCCAGGTACGTATCAAGCCACGCCAGAGTTTCCTTGATGAACTCGGTGGGAGGGACCAGGTGTCCTGACGAGTAGACGAGCATCTTCTTCTGAGCTTGGGGAGTTCCCAGTAAACGGAACATCGGCTTTTGGGAAGATTCGACCGGGAAATACATGTCGTATGTCCCGTTCAGCATCAGCACCGGTTGTGTGATTCTCGGCAGGTAGTTGATCTGATCCACTTCCGGCAGGGCCTTCTCCATTTCCATCCCGCCGACATTCAGCACCACTACTCTGATGCGCTTCTCAACGGCGGGAACGATTCCTCCTATGAAACCACCCCAACTCCAGCCGAGGTATGCGAACTTGTCTGCTTGGATGTCCTTTCGGGTCTCAAGATAGTCGATCGTCCTCGAGAATTCCTTCACCCACATGATGACGTGGTCCTTGTAGCGAACGGTCATGTCCTGCAGATCCGATTTCAGATCGTCCTGCCGTTCATACGTGCCCTTGTAGATCGGAAAGATCAACGCACGACCACTCTTGGTGATGAAGTCCAGGCGATTGTTGATGAAAGTCGGGTCGAATGTGCTCTCATGAATTCCATTGGAACCGGGAAAGAAAACGACGGGCTGCAGCGGAGCCACATAGTTCTTGGGTAAGAAGACATAGAGGACCAATCGCTCGTTGTTGTAGCCGGCATCGATCGAGACGACATCCGCCTTCCACGCGGCGCTTTCCAGGGTCTTCTCGATCGTTGCACCAAGCGGAGCCTTGTCATAGATGAATTGCCGGGAGAAGCTGGCGAAGGTTGCGTCGTTGACGGGCTTTTCCTTGGAATAGTCCCTGGAGTCCATCGAGAGCGACTGCCGGAGTGCGGTCGAGGATGAATCCTCAGCGAGCTCCTTGATGCATCTGAAGCCGTTGGACTCGCTGCGGTCCAGGGCGGGCTGCGTGAAGCTGTCGTTGAAGGCGTACGACGGATCCGTCCAGCCGCCGCCCAAGACGAAGCGCTGGTCCGAATCGCCACTTTGATTGAAGGTCCATTCCCGGGCGTTGCCCGCAAGATCGTAGACCCCGAAGGTGCTCAAGCCAGGGAGGCTGCCAATTGCGCTCGTCGACTTGCGGCTGAAATTGCTCAGCGGCAGCAGAAACTCTGACCGGCTCGTATCGGCCACTACCGCCCAATGAAATACGCTCGGTAACTGTTCGTGCGCGAAGGCTGCATACGCGGCCGCCTCATACCACGACACGCCGGTTACCGGGTGATTGTCCGCACCATCGGGGTAGCTCCCCGCTTCCCAGGTCGCAGGCCCTTGCCGGCCTGTTCGGTCCGTGAACTTGGCCAGTGCGGCATTCAACGAAACCGCTTTGCCGCCGTCCCGGATCGGAACGGTCCAGTACGCCGCGTTCGTGTACCCACCTGCATCGACGAATGCCTTGAACTGCTTGTTCGTGACCTCGAACTTGTCGATCAGGAACTCGGGCACCTCTCTGGGTCCATATTTCTCGATGCCGACGATTTGCATATCGGTCGTCGACTTTGGGATGCGAACCATGTTCTCCGGCAGGCTCCCGAGCGGGTCCATCTTGAGGTGTTCCCGGATGGGCAGGATCCGTGAGGAGAACATGGGCGCGGCAAGCTCGATCGTCTGATAGCCTGCCTTCCTCACTTCCAAACGCAAATAATCGCGTGGCACTCTCACGTCCTTGAAAGGCGTTATTCCCGCGCGCCGCCAGTCGGCGGCCGGCGTGTTGTAGTCCTTCCAGAGGACCTCGGCGCCTGCAGGCTCGGTCTCGATCGACAGCGTCGTCGCGATCGATGGCCACAGCTTCGCCAGGGTTGGATCATTGGGTAGGTATCGCTCCGCCTCCACGGCCTTGTCGAAGATCTCCCTGTTGCTGCGAAACATGGTCGCCGCCACATCCTGAATCTGGGGCAACAGAACGTTTCGGGCGTGTTCCTTCTGCTGCCACGACGGGATCAGCACGAGCCCGGCGACAACCAACAGCAGAACCAACAGAGCGGAAATGGTCAGTGTCAGGATTCTGATTCGGCCGGTTCGCTCGGCTTTCGCCGGAGCCTGTGGCTGCTCGTGGCGCTCGGTATAAGGGGTTACCTCGGGCTGAGACACGCTGCGCACCTGGGTGTCCGAAGCCGGACTAGTGCTGCTCGACGTCAGTCCGCGTACACGCTCGACGAAGCCGGCGGGCGTCTCGCCACCCGGAAGGCGCGACCACTGCACCTCGCGGAACTTCTCAGGTACGCGGGCGTGAGGCTCCGGCGTAGCGTCGATCACGACCGGCAGCAAGAACGCTGCGTCATCGGCCATGTCCCGTGTCCGGCCGACAGCGAGATTCCACTCGCGCCGGAAGTATCCCTCCTCGCGCACCTGCGTGCTGGCCGAGATGATCGGCATGAACAGCTTGCAACTCTTGATCTGCCCTCGGATCGATACATCCCACGCCTCGCCACCGCGCAGCTCGCTCTGGTCGAACCAGACCTCGATCCCGCCCTGCCGCAGCGCATTGGCGATGCGGCGTGCCGCCTCAGCGTCCTGGGACGCGTAGCTTATGAAAATCGCCTTCGAGGAAAGGGGTTCGGTGCTCATAGGAAACGCCCGCAACTTTGCGGGTTCTGGCTCCGGTCCGTCCTGGTCGCCTCCAAAGCCCCACCGAAGAAGCCTTCTGGCATGCCGCCCCCCTTATCGTGTTTCCCTCATCCTCTTAGATGCGCCCGCCTGAATCAAGGTCACACTCTGTGTGCATGGCCGCGTTCGGTTGAAGCTCCAGGATCGAATGATGCGCGCGGGTATGGCCGTGGTCAGCGTCCTCCGGTGCGGATCGGGCACGATCTTCTTCAGTCATTCCGGCGGCGCAGCGGTGAAGCCGCCCCGGCGATGTCGAGCTGCGTGCCTCTCCAGAATCTCAACGCTCACGCTTAGGTGTCCGTAAGGTAAGTGATGCACCGCGCCCTTGCGTCGCAAGAGGTTCAACGCGTTTGAGACTCTCTCGCGCCGCGGGGCGACCATCTGCGACAGATCCACCACCCCAGGCGCGTGGGGTATCGGTGGCGGCGGTGCCGGCGCCGTTACAGGCAGCAAGGAGTCCGTCATTCATTCTTGATCAAGTCGCTGATTCGAATGGTGGCCAAGGCGCCTCTCAGCAAATGATCGGCGGTTTATTAGGCGCTTATTGGCCCGCGACGATCGGGGCGCTTCTGACCGTGTTTGATGGTGGCCAGGGGCGGAATCGAACCACCGACACGCGGATTTTCAGTCCGAGGACAAAAACGACGCAACCGATTGACACGACAAGAGTTTGTTCATCAGTGCTGTGAAATATTTTGGCGAGTTACGCTCGGATAGGTGGCTGAATTCTATAGATACGGCGACTTGATATTTCACACCTTGCGACGCGCCAACAGCAGTGACTTCGGGCGCCAATAGCCTGGGTGCGACGGCAGCTCTCTTCGCGAAACCGGTCATCGGCAATTCCTCGCGCTACTCACCCTCCTGACCCAAAGGCGACGGCCACGAGTGTCGGCTTTTCGGAACTAAAACGCTGACTGACCTACATGTGTACGCGCCACCGGAAATTCCGCAGCCCTCCACTACGAGTTAGTCGTGCCCCACGTTTTCTTCACCCATGCTACACCTTGAATGAAGCATAATGTTGCGACAACAAAGAGCCCATCATGAAGCAGCTTGTTGTTGCCGTCATTAACTGATCCTATTTGCGCCGGGTGCTGCCATGAGCGAGACCAAAGAAACTGGAGTTCGAGCGGCGATCCAAGCGTTCCACAAAGCCTTCGATGACGGTTTCACCGGACCGACCGAATATGCGACCGAGGATTGGAACCACATCAACCCTTACGGGGGGCGGGACCGCGGCCGCGAAGCTACACTGAAAACCGTGCGCCAGGTGCATCAGACGTTTCTCAAAGGCACGACCGACACGATCGAAGACATGGACATCAGATTTGCTACGACCGATGTAGCGGTTGCAACCGTGATCAGCGTCATGAGTCCGTTTACATCTCCCGATGGCGTGAAACATGGCGTGGAGCGGCATATCAGAACCTTTGTGGTCACGAAACGCGGCGATCGCTGGCTGATCATGCAGGATCACAACACAACCATCGTTGATCTCTCGCGATAACTACAGACCGACCGGGTCAGATTTGGGCATTGCGACGTCGACCGGTCGGCTCATCGGTGGAGACCTATACAGATTCTGGCGTCGCCGAGAGGATCGCGCCGTTTGCTGCAATGCCGGCCGCTTCGCGGCTGTTGACAATGATCGACGACTTGGGTCGTGATAGGGCCAGGCTAGAGAACCAAGAGAAGGGTCATGAATCGCTTCCTAGGCGCATCGCTCGCCACTGTCTGCGTGCTCACCTGCGCAGCCGCATACCCCGATAGCCCCAGTACCACTCAGCGGTTCTACGAGGTACCGGGTGCCAAGTTGTACACCCAGACGTTCGGCCACGGCCCGCCGGTTGTGTTTCTGCACGGCGGGATGCTGTTCTTTGATAACAACTTCGCAAAGCAGCGGGACTATTTCGCTGCCTATCGCACGGTCATCGGGATCGATCAACGAGGCCGCGGTCATAGTCCAGACGGTCCTTGGACTCTCTCCTACAAAGTCATGGCAGACGATGCAGCAGCAGTCGTCGAGCAGCTTGGGCTCGGCCCCGTTGACGTAGTGGGACACAGTGACGGCGGCAATGTCGCGTTGCTCCTCGCGCGGGATCACCCACAGCTCGTGCGTCGAGTGGTCATCTCGGGTGCGAATCTTCGCTCAGGGCTGTCTCCCGAGGAGGTGCAGCGGCGGAGCCAGTGGTCGCCAGAGCAACTAGCCGACAAGCTTCAGGCAATAACGGACTCGTTGCCGCCAAACTTCCGGGCCGACTACGGGCGGGTCAGCCCCGACGGTCCCGCTCATTGGATGACGATGTTGGGGAAGTGCTACACCATGTGGATAGCCCCGGTCGCGATCGAACCCGCCGACCTCAAAAAGATCTCGGCACCGGTTCTCGTCATGGCTGGCGATCACGATTTCACGTCGATAGAGGAAACGGTCGAGATATTCCGGGGCTTGCCGAATGGGCAACTCATCATTGTGCCGGCGACTGGCCACGGAACTCTGCAGAAACGACCGGAACTTGTAAATCTCGCGATACGTGAGTTTCTCGACCAACCGGATAGCGGCACCCGAACACACTAGCCTGGTGTCACCGGATGTCAGCTGTCTGGCATCCCAATTGGCTGCCCGAATAGCGGCTCCTGGCCGGACTCGCCCATACAAGTCGTACGGGTGACTGACCGCTCTCGACTTTGAAGGTGCCCCTTAGATGATTCCGAGCCGGGAACCTCAGGCCTACCTTTGGCCGGAGCCCCAAGGTTGCCGAAGAGCATGCTCGTTCCGGCGCGTTCACACTCGAGACTGCGGTCGTCCGCTCTGACCCGCGCGGCT
>Ga0209027_1001069_pt1 | contig 10122 bp, 7 predicted proteins | sample GraSoi013_1_20cm_3_FD_185821 | JGI IMG/M metagenome (GOLD analysis project Ga0209027, IMG submission 185821) | Grasslands soil microbial communities from the Angelo Coastal Reserve, California, USA - Sample 09_27_2013_1_20cm (SPAdes) (version 2) | ecosystem: Environmental > Terrestrial > Soil >... | reverse complement strand
CTCGACCGGCGGATCCTCGAGGAGCTGCAGTCGGATGCGCGCATCTCCAACCAGGAGTTGGCGAAGCGCGTCGGGCTGTCGCCCGCGCCGTGCTGGCGGCGCCTGCGGGCTCTGGAGCAGGCCGGGTTCATCGCCGGCTACGCGACGCTGTTGCGGGCGCCGGCGATCGGCCTGCCGATTCTCGCCTACGCCCTCGTGTCGCTCGAGAACCATCACCCCGAATCGGTGCGGCAATTCGATCAGCTCGTCAAGGAGCGCCCCGAGGTGCTCGAATGCCACTCCATGAGCGGCGCGAACGACTACCTGCTGCGCATCGTCGCCGCCAGCATGGAGGCGTACGAGCACTTCCTCTCGACGCAGCTGCTGCAGCTCGGCGCGGTGCGCTCGGTCAACACCAGCTTCGTGCTGCGCACCAAGAAGTTCACGACCCGGCTGCCGCTCGCCTGAGCTGCTGCTGGCAGGCGCAATCGCTCACGTCGGCGCCGGCGAGCCAGAAGGCGGACCCCGGCAGCCGTATGTCGGCGTGGCGCCACGCGGCATCCAACTCGACTCGCGCGCGGGCGGCCTGCGCCGCCCTGCCCTGCGCCGCGAGCGCCGCGGCGAGCCCCTGCAGCGCCCAGCCGTTGCCGGGGTTGCGCCGCAGATCCTCCCGGTAAACCTCTTCCGCCCGCGTGGCCTGCCCGGCGAGCAGCAGCTGCGCGCCGAGAAGATGGCGGGCGGGAAAGAACCAGTCCGCCGGCTCGTTGTACGCGAGACGGTCTTCGGCGGCGACCGCCTGCTCGAGGAGCGTGATCGCCTCTGCGCCGCGCCGCTCGGATGCGGCGATGCGCGCCGCGACGATCGGCCGCGCCACGCTCAGCACGTCCCGCAGCGTGTTCAATCCCGCCGCGGCCTGCGCCGCAGCGGCGACGCCGAGCTGCTGCAACCCGGCCAGCGCGCCGCGGGCCTCATCGATCCGGCCACGCGCGGCGAGCGCCACGCCGCGGCCATAGAGATAACCGGCCGTGAGACCGCTCGCCCGCGGATCCGGCGCCAGCTGCGCGATCATCTCGTCCCACAGTCCGAAGCGCACCAGCGCCGCGTACTGCTGGGTGAGACTCCAGCCCGAGTCGCCCATGGCGAGCAGCATGTCGAGGGAGATGCTCTGCGGCACGCTCTGCACGGCGGCGAGGGTCTCCGCCTTGCGTCCCTCCATGGCTGCCGAGAAGGCGAGGAACGCGTAGTTGTGAGCCAGATACATGCGGTAGTAGTCCGGCGCCGCCGTGGCGCGCAAGTACGCCTGATCGGCCGCCACGGCGCGGCGGTTCGCCCCGGCCGCCTCCTCGTAACGCCCGACGCGCTGCATGATGTGAGCGGGCATGTGCTCCAGATGCCCCGCCGCGGGCATCATGCCGCGCAGCCGTTCGGCGGAGGCCAGCGCCTTGCCGGGATCGGGCGATGCCTCCATGACGTGAATGTAGTAGTGGTTCGCGCCCGGGTGGCCGGGGCTGCGTTGCAACACCGACTCGAGCCGCTTCTCGATCTGCAGCGTCCCTGCGACCGGCTGACCAGCCGCGGTCCACAGCTTCCACGCATGCACGTTCATCTCGCTCTCCGCGCACAGGGTCTGCACGTCGAGATCATCCGGGAAGCGCTCGGCCACGCTGCGCATGGCCGCGGCGTAGGCGCTGAGGACGGCGTCGGACTGCGCGGCCGCCGGCGGCTGCGGCGCCGGATAGCGCGCCGCGAGCGCGCCGATGAGCGCCTGCTCCACCGCGGAAACCCGCGGCGCGCTCTCCTGTGCCTCGTGCAGCGCCTCCCAGGCGACGCGTGCGCGCGTCTCGGCCATCGCGGGAAGGTTGTAGTTGGGTCCCACGGTGAGCGCCACGCCCCAGTAGCACGCGGCGCACGCCGGATCGAGCTCGGCCGCCTTGGCGAAGGAGCGGGTCGACTCATCGTGATTGAACGCCCACAAGAGGCGCATGCCCTGATCGAAGTACTGCTGCGCGAGCGGCACGGAGCTCGTCACCGCACGGTGAAAATCACCCAGTCCCTGGAACAGGGACGCCCCGCGAGCCCACTGCGCAACGCTTGCGGGCACGCCGGGCGCGGCGTGGTCGTCGCCCGCCGGCGCGTCCGCAGGCGCGGCACACATCAGGACCATCGTCGCCGTGATCACCGCAAGGGCTGCGCGTTGCATGGTCACTCGCTCCAACCCTTGCCGGAGGCCGCCAGGCGCTCCAGCAGGGGTGCCGGACGCCAGCGCGCGCCATGCGTCGGCGCCAGGCGGCGCATGGTCTGCACCACCCGCGCGAGCCCCGCCTGCTGCCCCCAGTACATCGGGCCGCCCTTGTAGGCCGGGAACCCGTAGCCGTGCACATACACCACGTCCACGTCGCTGGCGCGGATGGCGATGCCCTCTTCGACGATGCGCGCGCCTTCGTTCACCAGCGGGTGCAGCAGCCGATCGAGAATCTCCTCATCGGGAATCTGTCGGCGCTCGATGCCAAGACCGCGCGATACCGCCTCGATGAGCGCCAACACCTGCGCGTCCGGGATGCGCGTGCGTCCCTCGTAGCGGTAGAAGCCCTTACCCGCCTTCTGACCCAGCCGTCCCTCGCCCACCAGGCGCTCCAGGATCGGCGAGCGGCGCTCATCGGGCGGGAGCCTGCGGCCCTTGCGGATCGCCAGGCCCACGTCGTTGCCGGCCAGGTCCCGTACCGCGAGCGGCCCCATCGCGAAACCGAAACCCTCCATGACGCGGTCGATCTGCTCGGGCGTCGCCCCTTCTTCGAGCAGGAATTCGGCCTCCGCCCCGTAGAACATCAGCATGCGATTGCCGATGAAGCCGTCGCAGTTGCCCGCCAGTACCGCGATCTTGCCGAGGGTCCTGGCGAGCGCCATCACGGTGGCGATGGTCTCTCGCGAGGTGTGTTTGCCGCGCACGTTCTCGAGCAGCCTCATGACGTTCGCGGGACTGAAGAAATGCGTGCCCACCACCTGCCCGGGGCGCGAGGTGCTCGCGGCGATCGCGTCGATGTCGAGGCTCGAGGTGTTGGTGGCGAGAATGGCGTGCGGCGCCGCCGCCCGGTCGAGCCTGGCGAACACCTCCTGCTTCACCTTCAGGTCCTCGAACACCGCCTCGATGACGATGTCCGCGCTGCCGAGCGCCGGGTACTCGGTGACGCCCTGAATCAGCGCGAACGCCTGCTCCGCGCGCTCGCGCGTGAGGCTGCCGCGCGCCACCGAGCCGTCGTAGTGGCTGCGCACCAGGCTCAAGCCCCGCTCGAGCGCCTCGCCCGTCAGCTCCAGCACCGACACCGGGATGCCGGCGTTGGCGAATGTCATGGCGATGCCGGCGCCCATGGTGCCGGCGCCGATCACCGCGGCGCGCCGGATCGGCAGCGCGCTCACCTCAGCCCCCAGGCCAGGGATCCTGCGCGCCTCGCGCTCGGCGAAAAAGACGTGCACCAGCGCCCGGCGCTGCGGGCTGTCGCGGCACTGGATGAAATACTCGCGTTCGCACGCGAACGCCGCCTCTTTCGGCAGCGTGCAGGCCGCTTCGATGCTGTCGACGATTCTCCAGGGCGCGAGTTGCCCGCGCGCCTTCGGCTCGAGCCGGCGGCGAAACGCGGCGAACAGCTCCGGACTCACCTCGCGAATGCGCTCGGTCAGATCGCTCGCGATCCGCAGCGGGCGCCGTTCGGCGGCGGCGCGCCGGGCCAGCTCGAGCGCGCCGGCGAGTGCCGGCTCGGCGAGCTCGTCCAGCAGTCCCAGCTCGAGCGCGCGCGAGGCGGGCAGGTGGGCGCCGGAGGTGATGGCTTCCAGTGCGGCCTGGGGCCCGGCGAGGCGCGCGAAGCGCTGCGTGCCGCCCGCGCCGGGGATCAGCCCGAGCTTCACCTCCGGCAGGCCGACCCTGGCGCTCGCGGCGGCGACCCGCCAGTGGCAGGCGAGCGCGAGCTCGAAGCCACCGCCGAGAGCCACGCCCTCGATCGCGGCCACGATGGGTTTCGTGCCCGCCTCCATCTGCGCCTGCACCTCGCGCGTGACGGGCGACTGCAGCACCAGGCCCGAGGCCACCTCATTGATGTCCGCGCCGGCGCCGAACGTGCCGTCGGCCCCCGTCACCACCACCGCGCGCACGGCCCGATCCTCCTCGGCCCGTTGCAGCCCCTGCAGCAGCCCCTGGCGCACCGCGAGACTCAGGGCATTCACCGGCGGATTGGCGATCGTCAGCACGGCGACCTCGCCTTGCAGGCGATAGTTCACGGCGGGCACTTGTTCCTCCGACGAGCGACGGCGCGAATGCGCGCATTGTACGACCCGGCGCGCGCCGCGCGTGCGCCGTGAACACCGCCACGCGGCGGTAAGCCGCTACACTGGCGGCGAATGGACGACGCGGATGTGATCGTGGTCGGGGCGGGCGTGGTCGGGCTTGCGGTGGCGCGGGAACTCGCGCTGCGGGGCCGCGAGGTCCTGATCCTCGAAGCCGCCGGGCGCTTCGGCACCGGCGCCAGCTCGCGCAACAGCGAGGTGATCCACGCCGGCATCTACTATCCGCGCGGCTCGCTCAAGGCACGTCTGTGCGTCGCGGGCCGCGAGCGCCTGTACGAGTTCTGTCGCGAGCGCGCCATCGCCCATCGGCGCTGCGGCAAGCTCATCGTCGCCACCAGCGAGGGGCAGCTTCCCGAGCTGACCCGGATTGCCGCCGCGGCGCGCGCCAACGGCGTGGAGCTGACACTCCTGAGCCGCCCCGAGGCTCTGGCGCTCGAGCCACGACTCTCCTGTGCCGGGGCGCTGCATTCACCGCTCACCGGCATCCTCGATTCACACGCTCTGATGCTGGCGCTGCTCGGGGAGGCAGAGCGCCACGGCGCGACGCTGGTGTGCGCCACTACCGTCACGCGCGTGGTGCTCGAGGAGCGCGCCGTGCACGTCGGCGTGAATGGCGCCGAACCCGCGCTGCGTGCCCGCACGCTCGTCAACTGCGCGGGGGTGCAGGCGCCGGCGGTGGCGCGCCTGATGGAGGGCTTTCCGCCCCTGCACATCCCGGTGGCGTACTTTGCCAAGGGCAACTACTTCACGCTCAACGCCGCCGCGCCGTTTCAGCGACTGATCTACCCGCTGCCCGAAGCGGGCGGGCTCGGCATACACCTGTGCCTGGACCTGGCGGGGCGGGCGCGCTTCGGACCGGACGTGCAGTGGATCGAAGCGTGCGAATACGCCGTGGACGGGGGGCGCGCCGCGGCGTTCTACGCCGCCATCCGCCGTTACTGGCCCGAGCTCCCGGATGGCGCGCTGCAGCCGGCTTACGCCGGCGTGCGCGCCAGGATCTTCGCTCCGACGCAAGCCGCCGCGGATTTTCGCATCGACGACGCGCACACTCACGGCGTGCCGCCGGTGGTCAACCTGTTTGGAATCGAGTCGCCGGGCCTCACGGCCTCGCTGGCCATCGCCACCGAGGTCGCGGCCCGGGTGAGCTGAAGATTCGCACACTGCGGCGTCGGACAGAGCGGCGCCCGTGCGCCGCGCGCCTCTCAGCTCGGGCGGAGCGCCTCGACCTGGATCGCGAGCTTCACATCCATCTTGAAGCCGTACTTGTCGCCGAAGGCGATGCCGTAATCGGCGCGGTTGAAGCTCGCCGAGGCATCGGCACCGCAGTGCTCCTTCTTGTCCATCGGGTAAGTCATGCACTTGAACTGATGGATGGTGAGCTTCAGCGGACGGGTCACGCCGTGCAGGGTGAACTGCCCGTCCACCTCGGTCGGCGCGCCGTTCCTGAAGCCGGTGAGCGTGCCCTTGTAGGTCGCGGTCGGATACTTCTGCACGTCGAACATCTCGGCGGATCTCGCGTGCTCGTTGAGCTTGGGCATGCCGAAGTCGATAGAGGAAGTGTCCACGGTGATATCCACCGTCCCGGTCCCCTTCTCCTTGTCCAGCACGATCGTTCCGGAAGTCTTGTCGAACTTGCCGCGCCACACCGACATCCCGCCGAAGTGATCGGCCTCGAAGCTCGGATAGGTGTGGGCCGGGTCGATCGGATACGTCACGGGCTCGGCGAGGACGGAACCTGCCGCAAGCGCCAGCATTGCGGCCGGCAGCGCAACTTTCATCACGGGAGCCTCCTGGTGGTAATCAGCGCGGCCGTAGCGTAGCGGCACGCTGCGCACGGGGCCACCTCCCTTTGTAGGGAGTCGCGCCACACGGGGCTCGCGCCGCACCGGGCGCGTCCCACCGGCAAAATCCGCGCTCAGCGGGTGCCCGGGCGCGCCTTCAGGCCCAGCGCCTTGGCGACCACCTCGTGCGTGATCTCCCCCGCGTGCACGTTCAGACCCGCTGCGAGCCCCGGGTCGCGCCCGAGCGCCGCCTGCCAACCCAGATCCGCCAGCGCGCGCACGTACGGAAGTGTTGCGTTGGTGAGCGCGAGCGTCGAGGTGCGGGGAACCGCGCCGGGCATGTTGGCGACACAGTAGTGAATGACACCGTCCACCACGAAGGTCGGCTCCGCGTGGGTCGTGGGCCGGCTGGTCTCGAAGCAGCCGCCCTGGTCGATGGAGATGTCGACCAGCACCGCGCCGGGTTTCATGGTCGAGATCATGGCGCGGGTGAGGAGTTTGGGCGCGGCGGCGCCGGCCACCAGCACGGCCCCCACGACCAGGTCTGCATCGCGCACCAGCCGCTCGATGGTGGCGGTGGTCGAATACTCCGTGCGCAGCGCCGAGCCAAACATGGACGACAGCTCGCGCAGGCGATCCACCGAGCGGTCGATCACCGTGACGTCGGCGCGCAGGCCGACCGCCATTTCCGCCGCGTGGGTACCCGCGACGCCACCGCCGAGGATCACGACCCTCGCCGGCGGCACCCCCGGCACCCCGCCGAGCAGGATGCCAAAGCCCCCATTGGCCTTCTGCAGGCTGGCGGCTCCCACCTGGATCGACATACGGCCCGCCACCTCGCTCATGGGCGTGAGCAGCGGCAGCGAACCGTTGGGCGCCGTAACCGTCTCGTAAGCGATGGCGGTGACGCCGGACTTCATCAGACCCCTGGCCTGGACCGGGTCGGCGGCCAGGTGCAGGTAGGTGAACAGCACCTGGCCCTGGCGCAACATCTCGCACTCGGCCGGTTGGGGCTCCTTGACCTTGACCACCAGGTCGGCGCGCTCGAAGACTTCGCTGGCGCGCGCGGCGATCGCGGCTCCGGCACCCCCGAACTGGGCGTCATCGACCCCGATGCCGTTACCGGCGCCGCTCTCGACGAGCACTTCGTGCCCGGCGGCTACCAGCTCGCGCACTCCCGCCGGCACCAGGCCGACGCGGTATTCATGAACCTTGATTTCCCGCGGAACCCCGACGCGCATAGCTGTCTCCAGCCTTCTTGATTGGCAGCCAGATTAGGTTTCGGCGCGCGGTGAGTCTTGCTAAATCCAGGGTCCGCGCCCGCGGCTGTGGCAGAATCTGCGGTCTATCGGCCCTTCTGTGAAGGATTTTTGCGCCCATGGAGCTTGACCGCTACGATCGCGCCATTCTGCGCCTGCTGCAGCAGGACGCCCGCATCACCAACACGCTGCTCGCGGGGAAGGTCAATCTGTCCGAATCGGCCTGCCTGCGGCGCGTGCGCGCACTGGAGGAATCCGGACTCATCGAGGGCTACACCGCGCTGATCGATCAGCACAAGGCCGGCTTCCCGGTGAATGTGTTCGTGAGCATCACGCTCGATCGGCAGAGCCAGCCGGGACTCGAGGCCTTCGAGAGCGCCGTGCGCAAGGTGCCGGAGGTCATGGAGTGCTATCTCATGACCGGCGAGCATGACTACCTGCTGCGGCTGGTGGTCGCGGACCTGGCGGACTTCGAGCGCATTCACAACCAGCATCTCACGCGCCTGCCGAGCGTCGCCCGCGTGCACTCGAGCTTCGCCATGCGCACCGTGACGCGCGCGACGAGTCTTCCGGACAGGCAGCCCTCGATGGGGCGCGGGCGTTAGCCGCGCGCGTAGGCAGGCAGGCCGTGCGCGAAATCGCGCAGCGCGCGGATGCCGCTGCCCTCGGCGCGGCTGCACCACTCACGCAGCTGCGCGACGGCGCGGGCCGGATTCGCGGCCGTGCCGGTCCACAGCGCTTGCAGGCTGTCGCGGTACTCGACCACCCGGCGCAACACCTCGTGCCGCTCGAGCAGCTCGCGCAGCTTGCGGCGCGCCTCCTCGGCCAGCAGCGCCGGATGCCGCACCAGCAGCTTCGGTGCGATCACCGGCAGCGAGCCGTGAGGCTCACCCCGCGCCAGCTCACGGCACACGGGCAGCACCACGCGGCGCGCGTAGTCGCGCAGCACGTGCAGGCGATGGGTGAACAGGGCGTTCACGGTGTCGGCGTTCAGCTCGCGCCGCCGGCGCTCGAGCTGCGGACGCGGCGCGACCCAGCGCACGCGCGCCAGCCCCAGGGCACTGAACAGGCGTATCCACAGCCAGCCGATGTCGATCTCCCAGCGCTGCACCGCGAAGCGCGCCGAGCGCGGGAACGCGTGGTGATTGTTGTGCAGCTCCTCGCCGCCGAGCAGCAGCGCCCAGGGCACGAGGTTGGTCGCGGTGGACGGCATCTCGAAGCTGCGGTACCCGACCGCGTGGCCGAGCCCGTTGATGACGCCGCCGGCAAAGAACGGCTGCGCCACCAGGTGCACGGCGATCATCAGGATGCCCGGTACGCCGAACAGCACCAGGTGCGCGGCGACGAACACGACGATGCCGTGGTGCGGATAAGCGCTGTAGAGGCGCCGCTCGAGCCAGTCCTGCGGCGTACCGCGCCCGTAGTTCTTGAGCGTCTGCGCATCGTTCGCCGCGACGCTGTACAGCTCATAACCCTCGAACAGCACGCGCCGCAGTCCAAACACCACCGGGCTGTGCGGGTCGCCCGGCTGATCGGCGTGCGCATGGTGGCGGCGGTGCACCGCGACCCACTCCTTGGTGATCGCTCCGGAGCTGAACCACAGCCAGAAGCGGAACACGTGCCGGAGCGAGGGGTGCAGGATGAGGCCGCCGTGGGATTGATCACGGTGCAGGTACAGCGTCACCCCGAGAAACATCGTCTGGATGGTGACGAAGGTCACCAGCGCATAGCCCCACAGGGGCAACTCGAGCAGGCCATAGGGCGAGAGACTCATCCGCAGCTCCTTCGACGTTCAAGCGAGTCTGGCGCCGCAGGGTACGGCAATTCCGTGACGTTATGGCGAATTCCTGCTGCGCGGCGGCCGCAGTTCACACTTTGCGGCAACCGGCGCGGGCTCAGCGCACGCCCGTGACGGCCCCGGGCGCCACGCGCATCGCTCCCCTCATGCGAGCAGAACGATCTTGCCGATGTGCAGGTCGGATTCCATCAGCTGGTGGGCGAGCGCCGCATCGGCGAGCGGGAAACGCGCGTGGATCACGGGCTTCAGCCCGCGGGAGGCGAACAGCGGCCACACGTTCTGCAGCAGCGCCTTCGCGAGGCGGCCCTTGTTCTGCACCGGCTGCGAGCGCAGCGTCGAGGCGCTCACCGTCAGGCGCTTCGTCATGAGCGCCCGCAGATCGAGCTCCGACCTGGCGCCGCCCTGCGTGCCAATGAGCGCGATCCGTCCCTCGAGGGCGGCGGCGGCGACATTGCGGGGCAGATAGTCCCCGCCCACCATGTCGAGAATGACATCCGCCCCCCTGCCCTCGGTCGCGCGCAGCGTCGCCTCCACGAAGTCGGTTTCGCGATAGTTGATGGCCACATCCGCTCCCAGCTCGCGGCACGCGGCGCATTTCTGCGCGCTGCCCGCCGTGACGATCACGCGCGCCTCGAACGCCTTGCCGAGCAGGATCGCGGTGGTGCCGATGCCGCTCGCGCCGCCGTGCACCAGCAGGGTCTCGCCGCGCTGCAGGCGCGAGCGCTCGAACACGTTCAGCCACACGGTAAAAAAGGTCTCCGGCAGCGCCGCGGCCTCCTCGAAGCTCAGCTGCGCGGGCGCCGGCAGGCATTGCACCGCCGGCGCGGCGACGTACTGGGCATAGCCGCCGCCGGCCACCAGCGCGCACACCCGGGCGCCCTCGGGCGGCTCGCGCACCCCGGAACCCGGGAGCACGACCTCGCCGGCGACCTCCAGCCCCGGAATGTCGGTGGTGCCGGGAGGTGGCGGG
>Ga0209027_1001068_pt1 | contig 10129 bp, 9 predicted proteins | sample GraSoi013_1_20cm_3_FD_185821 | JGI IMG/M metagenome (GOLD analysis project Ga0209027, IMG submission 185821) | Grasslands soil microbial communities from the Angelo Coastal Reserve, California, USA - Sample 09_27_2013_1_20cm (SPAdes) (version 2) | ecosystem: Environmental > Terrestrial > Soil >... | reverse complement strand
CCCCACCATGTGAAACGGGTGTGCACCGACCATTCGCCGGTCGGCCGGAATGCCTATGAGTGGGCGCGCGGGTGCCATGGCGGGTTGCAGCCCGGGCGGTGTTTAGTATCTTAAACAAACCGCACCGGCGAAGTCTCCCAAAAACGTCCCTATTAGACCACAGCTGCAGGCGGGAAGCCTCAGTTGCGCATCGGGATGGAAGTGCGGTAATGGCCTAAGTACGGCCGTTGCGTGAATCACGGCGGCGTGGACGGATTTGCCGCGCGCCGCTCCCGCTGGCTATCCTGCGCCCCTCCCCCGCCCGGCGGGGCGTCAGAATATCTTAAACACCCGCACGCCTGGGAAGCAGCTCATGGTACGCGTGCAACACGTGGGTTCGTACTACGCCGCCTCATCGCAGCGCGCACCGGAGCGTCCGGCGCTCGCGGACGGCATCGACTGCGATGTGTGCGTGGTCGGCGCAGGCATCGCCGGCTGCTCCACCGCGCTGCACCTGGCGCTCGCGGGCCTGCGCGTGGTGCTGCTCGAAGAGCAGCGTGTGGGCTGGGGCGCCTCGGGGCGCAGCGGCGCGCAGGCGATCTATGGCATCGCGGCCGGCCAGAGCAAACTGGCACGGCTCATCGGCGCGGGGGCCGCGCGCGCGGTGTGGGACGTCTCGGTCGAGGGCCTGGCGCTGATGCGCGAGCTGATCGGGCGCTTCTCGATCGACTGTGACTGGACGGCGGGCTACCTGCACGCCGCCATCAAGGAGCGCCACGAGCGTGAGTTGCACGCGGAAGTTCGCGAGCTGCGCGAGCGCTACGGCTACACGAGCGTGCGCTACGTGCCGCGCGAGGAGCTGCGCGCAACGCTCGCGACCGAGCGCTACCGCGGCGCGCTGTACGACCCGAACAGCGGTCATCTGCACCCCCTCAACTACACACTGGGGCTCGCGGCAGCGGCCGAGGGCCTGGGGGTGCGCATCTTCGAGGGAACCCGCGCCACGGGTTTTGCGCCCGCGGGCGCCTCGCAGGTGCACATCCGCACTCCCCGGGGAGAGGTGCGCGCGCGCTACCTGGCGCTGTGCGGGAATGTCTACCTGGGCGCCACCGCCCCGACACTCGCCTCCAAGATCATGGCCGTGGCAACTTACATCGTGGCGACCGAACCCCTGGGTGCGCAGCGCGCGCGACAGCTCATCACCAACAACGCAGCGGTCAGCGACATGAACTGGGTGCTGGATTATTTCCGGCGCTCGGCCGATCACCGCCTGCTGTTCGGCGGGCGGGTGAACTACTCCGGGTTCAGCTCCTTCGACGCCCCGAGCGCCACCCGCGCGCGCATGCTCGCCGTGTTTCCGCAATTGCAGGACGTTCGCATCGAGTACGCCTGGGGCGGGGAGGTCGACATCACGCTCAATCGCGCGCCGCATTTCGGCCGCCTGGCACCCAATGTCTACTTTCTGCAGGGCTTCTGCGGCCACGGCATCGCCCTGACCGGGATTGCCGGCAAGCTGGTGGCCGAAGCCATCAGCGGAATCGCCGGGCGCTTCGATGTGTTCGCGCGGATTCCGCATCGCAATTTTCCGGGCGGCACGGCCTTGCGCCGTCCGGCGCTGGTGCTGGCGATGCTGTACTACCGCCTCCGGGATCTCGTGTAGTGCCGCGCTACCGGCAGATCATGCTCGGGCTGTGGCTCGCGTGGGCGCGCTCCTGCGCGCGGGTGCCGGCCCTCATCCGGCTCACAAAGCCTCGGCGATCTGCACCGCGTTGAGCGCCGCGCCCTTCAGCAGCTGATCACCCGCCACGAACAGGCAGATGGAGCGTCCGCCCGGATCGCTCAGATCCTGGCGGATGCGGCCGACGAGAATCGGGTCCTGACCGGAGGCGTCCTGCGGCATCGGGAAGTAGTTGCGCTGCGCGTCGTCCACCAGCTTCACGCCCGGAGCGCTCTGCAGCAGCTCGCGCACCTGCGAGGGCGTGATCGGCCGCTCACACTCAACGGTGATCGCCACCGAGTGCGCGCGCAGCACCGGTACCCGCACGCAGGTGGCCGACACGCGAATGTCGGGATCGCCGAAGATCTTGCGGGTCTCCTGGATGACCTTGGTTTCCTCGTCGTTGTAGCCGGTCACCGGGTCGATGCTGGTGTTGTGGCTGAAGAGATTGAAGGCGTAAGGGTGCGGCAGCACCTTGTGTTGGTAGGCACGGCCCTCGAGATAGGCGCGCGTGGACTCGAGCAGTTCCTGCATCGCCGCGGCGCCGGCGCCGGAGGCGGCCTGGTAGGTGGCCAGCGTCAGCCGCCGGATGCGGTTGCTGCGGTGGATCGGCCATAGCGGCGTGATGGCGATGATGGCGCAGCAGTTGGGATTGGCGATGATTCCCTGATGAGTGCGCAGCGTGTGCGGATTGATCTCCGGCACCACCAGCGGCACGCCGGGATCCATGCGGAACGCGGACGAGTTGTCGACCACGGTGGCGCCCGCGCGCACGGCAATGGGCGCGAAGCGCTTCGAGGTGGCGCCGCCGGCGGAGAACAGCGCGATGTCGACACCGCTGAAGCTGTGCTCGTTCAATTCGCGCACCGCGAGCCTCTGGCCGCGAAACGTGAGCGTCTTGCCGGCGGAACGCGCCGAGGCGAACAGCCGCAGCTCCGACAACGGAAAGCCACGCTCCTCCAGGCAGCGAATCAACTCCACGCCCACCGCGCCGGTCGCCCCGACGATCGCCACCACCGCCCCCCGCGGGCCACGACCTTCAGACATCACTTTGAGTTCTCCGCTTCACAAACGACAAAGGCCCCGTCGGGTCAGCGGCGGGGCCTTTATCGGCATCGATTCCGGGCGCTACCTGAGCGGCATCAGGCCGTAAATCGGCTCATCACAGGCCCGATCACCGGCTCGGAAGTAAAATGCGCCATTTTCAGATCATTAGCGAGTATTAATCGCCTCGCTGCGAATTCGAGGCTGCGTTTCCACGGACGCGGATGTGGCGGCGGCCCGCGCCGCATGAGTCGGGGCGGCCTCGCTCTCGAGGTCGTCGGCGGGTTTGCTCTCGTTCCCGGGTTCGTACTCCGGATCGTTCGGGACGAGCATACTGACCAGCTGCAGCGGCAGCACCACCACCAGCAACAGCAACACGATCACCAAAGCCACGACGACGCGCACCAGGGTCTGCATGTGAAACTCCTTCGCAGCGTGGCACGTCCCTGTCTCGATCCCTGGTGGACACGCTGTCCGCAGCCGGTGCGTCGAACAATTTCGACGTGCGGTCAGCGGTTCCAGTTGCCTGAATTACGCGCTGTCGGACGTGCCCTCCTCAATCGGTTATTTACCCGACCGCCCACGTCGGCGTCATCCCACGGATGGGGTACATCGCTGTATTCCACCAGGTGACCAACGGAGGTCCACATCGGGGCGAGCCCGATACCGGACCGCGTACGCGACCCGAGCATCATCGATCGGAAGCGAAAGCACAGCGCGGGGACTTCGCCGCGGCCGTGCGGGCTTCCAGCAACCTCGAGGTTGCGTATCTCGATGCGCTGCGCTAATATGCAACTCGGAGGTTGCCAATATGAATGACCGCATCGAGAAACGCATCGAGCTCAAGGCGCCGGTGTCACGCGTGTGGCGCGCGCTCACCGACCATCGCGAGTTCGGCGAGTGGTTTCACGTGAAGCTGGAGGGTCCGTTCGTGGCCGATCAGCTCTCGCAGGGCCAGATCACCCACCCCGGCTACGAGCACGTGCGCTGGCAGGCGCTCGTACAGAAGATCGAGCCCGAGAGCCTCTTCAGCTTCACCTGGCACCCCTACGGCATCGATCCGAAGGTGGACTACTCGAAGGAGACACCCACGCTGGTCGAGTTTCGCCTGCAGAAGACTGCGACCGGGACGCTGCTGATCCTCACCGAGTCGGGCTTCGACAAGGTCCCGGCAGAGCGCCGTGCGGAGGCCTTCCGCATGAATGACGGCGGCTGGACCCAGCAGATGAAGAACGTCGAGAGCCATGTCGCGCGGCGGCAGTGACCTGAGCGCCGCGAAGCGGCGGCAGCACGCGGCCGTGTTTGCGGCGCTGGCTGATGAGACACGCCTGTCGCTCGTCACGACGCTCTGCGGCGGGGAGCCGCGTTCCATCGCTCAGCTGACCGGTGGCTCGAAAATGACCCGGCAGGCGATCACCAAGCACCTGCGGGTGCTGGAGTGCGCCGGTATCGTGCACAGCGTTCGCTCGGGGCGCGAAAGCCGGTTCGCATTCGATCCGGCGCCGCTGAACGAGCTCAAGGAGTACCTCGGCCGGGTCTCCGCGCAGTGGGATCAGGTGCTGTCGAGACTGAAGACCCTGGTGGAAAGCTAAGGCTCACCGCGGGCCATGGGAGCCCTTGGGCGCACCTCGAAACAGCGGTGAATGCGCGGATTGCGCTCGAAATCCCTCGGCAAGGTGGCCGCCGACAGGTCACGAATCTGGTAGCGCTCGAGGAGCCCTTCCTGCAGGCGGAAGCGCTGTGCGTTGGTCGAGAAGATCAGCAGCCCCTCGGGCGCCAGCAAGCGCGCGCAGGCGTCGATGAGCTCGGGGTGATCGCGTTCGATATCGAGCACACCCTGCATGCGCTTGGAGTTCGAAAAGGTCGGCGGATCGAGAAACACCAGATCGAAGCGCTCAGAGCCGCGCGCCGCGTCCGTCAGCCATTCACGGCAGTCCGCCTGCACCCACGCATGGGCCCCGCCCGCCAGAGCGTTGAGGGCGAGATTGCGCTGCCCCCACTCGAGGTAGGTCCTGGACAGATCGACCGAGGTGGTGCTCGCCGCGCCGCCCGCGGCGGCGTAGACCGTGGCGGCACCGGTGTAGGCAAACAGGTTCAGGAAGCGCTTGCCGCGCGCTGCGTCCCGCAGCCTGGCGCGCGTCGTGCGCTGATCGAGGAACAGTCCGGTGTCCAGATAATCCTCGAAGTTCACCCGGAATCTCAAGCCCCCTTCGGTGACGACGTGGAAGCGGGCCTGCTCGTCCACTTTGTCGTATTGCTCCCCGCGCCGGGTGCGGCGTCGCGTGCGCACACGGATGCGCTCGGGCGCAACGCCCGTCGTGCCCGGCAGCGTCGCCAGCACCTCGCCGCGCCGCCTGCGCACGGCCTGCGGCTCGATCTCTCCCGGCGCCGCATACTCCTGGACGTACAGCCACAACTCATCCGGTTCGATGGCCCGATACACATCGATTGCGAATGCGTACTCCGGCATGTCGGCGTCGTAGACCCGGTAGCATGAAACACTCTCACGTTCCGCCCAGCTGCGCAGCCGCTTCAGGTTCTTCCCGAGCCGGTTGGCGAACATGCGCGCCCCGGGTGTGTCTGCGAGGCGCGCCGCGCCCTTGCCGAGCGTTCCCGGCGCGCGCACGCTCTCCGGGACCACCTTGATCCGCAGCAGCCGGCACTCGATCCCGCCGTTCCACACTCTGTGCGTGCGATGCGCGCGCAGGCCAAGCTCCATGCCGAGCTCGGGCGCCCCGGTGAGCAGCGCGGCGTTCCAGCCCTGGAAACGCTCGCGCAGCACAGCGCCCAGCTCACGGTGCAGCGTCCGCGCGCCCTCGCGGTCCTCCATGCGCAGGCCGTAGGGAGGATTGGTGCACAGGAGTCCGGGCCGATCCGGATCGCGCCCCGCCAGAGGCGCTGCCTCGGCCAGCACTCCCGCATCGATGCGCACCAGCCGCCCGACACCGGCGCGCGCGGCGTTGTCGCGCGCGCGGGCAATGGCGCCCGGGTCGCGATCCGTTCCGCGCACCGTGACCCGCGCCGCCGCCTCGCCCGCGGCCGCGCGCGCCTCGGCCTCCTCCCGCAGGCGCGCCCACAAGTGCGCATCGTGGCCGCGCCAGGCGAGAAACCCGAAATACTCGCGCCCGAGTCCCGGCGCCCGATCGACGGCGATCAGCGCCGCTTCAATGCACAACGTGCCTGAGCCGCACATCGGATCGAGAAACTCCGCGCCCTGCGCCGCCAGCTGCGGCCAGCCGCAGCGCAGCAGCACTGCCGCGGCGACGTTCTCCTTGAGCGGTGCCTCCCCGGCCGCGCCACGGTAACCACGTCGGTGCAGGCTGTCGCCGGACAGATCGATGGCAACGGTGATGTCGGTGCCGCGCGCATGCGCGTGCACCCGTACACCCGGGCGCTCGAGCGCCACGTCGGGCCGCGCGCCGGTGGCGAGGCGCAGCGCATCGACAATGCCGTCCTTGAGCTTCAGCGCCCCGAAGTGACTATGAGTAATCCCCGGGTGCCGTCCGCTGAAATCGCACGCCAGCGTGGTCGCAGGTCCCAGGTGAGCGGCCCAGTCGATGCGGCGCACGGCCGCGTGAAACTCATCCGCGTCGCGCGCCTCGAAGTGCGCCAGCTCGAGAAACACCCGGTTGGCGGTGCGCGACCACAGGCAGGCTCTATAGGCAGTCTCCAGCGTGCCGGTGAACGCCACGCCGCTCGAGCGCTCGCGCAGCTGCGCCGCGCCGCACGCGCCCAGTTCCCGCGCCACGAGGTCGGCAACGCCGCGGGGTGCGCTGGCGAGAAACTCGAGCGACTGCACACTGGCGACCGACTCACCCTCAGGACAAGTCGATCCACGTCGTCTTCAGCTCCGTGTACTTCTCCAGCGCGTGCAGCGACTTGTCGCGTCCGATGCCCGACTGCTTGAAGCCGCCGAACGGCACGGTCAGGTCATCGGCATCGTAGCAATTGACATACACGGTGCCGGCACGCAGCGCGCGCGCCACGCGATGCGCGGTGGTGATGTCGCGGGTCCACACCGCGGATGCGAGGCCATAGATCACGTCGTTGGCGATCTCGATCGCCTCGTCGACGGTCCTGAAGGTGATGGCCGACAGCACCGGGCCGAAGATCTCCTCGCGCGCGATCGTCATGGCGGGCTTGACGCCCTCGAACACCGTCGGCTCGATGAAGTAGCCGCCGCTGTCCTCGCGCACCCGGCTGCCGCCGACGCGGATGCGGGCGCCGTCGCGCCGGCCGGCCTCGATGTAACCCAGCACGCGCTTCATCTGCGTCTCGTCCACGATCGCGCCGAGCTGCGTCGCGGGATCGAGCGGATCGCCCGGCTGGCGCTGGCGGCTGAGCGCCTGCACTTTCTCCAGCACCGCGTCCTTGATGCCCTCCTGCAGCAGCAGGCGCGAGCCGGCGGAGCACATCTCGCCCTGGTTGGAAAAGATGGCGTCCGCGGCGGCGCTGGCCGCCTTGTCGAGATCCGGATAATCCGCGAGCACGATGTTGGGCGACTTGCCGCCGCATTCGAGCGACACGCGCTTCAGGTTCGACTGGCCGGCGTACTGCATGATCATCCGGCCGGTCGCCGTCGAGCCGGTAAAGGCGATGCAGTCGACGTCCATGTGCAGGGCGAGCGCCTTGCCGGCGGTCTGTCCGAAGCCCGGCACCACGTTGAGCACCCCCGCCGGAACTCCCGCCTCCACCGCAAGCTCCGCGACCCGCAGCGCGGTGAGGGGCGACTTTTCCGAGGGCTTGAGCACCAGGGAATTGCCGGTCGCGAGAATGGGGGCGATCTTCCAGGCCGCCATGAGCAGCGGATAATTCCACGGCACGATCGCCCCCACGACCCCCATGGGCTCGCGCGTGATGAGCGCGAGCGCACGCGCGCCGGTGGGCGCCACCTGGTCGTACACCTTGTCGATCGCCTCGGCATACCACTGCAGGCAGCGCGCCGCGCCCGGGATGTCGATCTTGAGGCTGTCGGAGATGGGCTTGCCCATGTCGAGGGTCTCGAGCAGCGCGAGCTCGTCGGTGTGCCTCAGGATCGCCTCCGCAAAGCGCAACAGGATTTTCCTGCGCTTCGCGGGCGCGAGATTCGCCCACACGCCCTTGCGAAACGCGGCGCGTGCGCAGCCGACGGCGCGGTTGATGTCCTCTTCGTCGCCGGCGGCAACCCGCGCCAGGAGCTTGCCGGTGGCGGGATTGATGGTGTCGAAGGTGGCACCGGAGGCGGCGTCGAGGTAACGCCCGTCGATGAAGGCCTGAGTGCGGAAACTGAGCGTGCGGGCACGCTCGTGCCAGGAAGTCGTCTGGGGTATTGCGTTCATGACAGCGGTGAGCCTTCAGAAGGTCGGTGGGGTGCAGGCGCTGATGATCTCACACGCCTCGCTCCCGACGTTGCGGAAGCGATGCGGGAGCTGGCTGGCGAAATAATAGGCCTCGCCGGGTCCCAGCACGCGCACGGCGCCCCCCACCGTGAGCTCGATGCGCCCGCGGATCACGACGCCCGCCTCCTCGCCGCGGTGCGCGAGCATTTCCTCGCCGGCGGCGGCGCCGGCCGCGTAGCGCTCGTGCAGCAGCGTCAGCTGCCGCCCGGGGCGCTGCGCGGCCACCAGCCGCAGGGAAACTTCCGGATTGCCCAGCTCCACGAGATCGTCGGCGCTGAAAAAAGCCCGCGGGGTAGCGCTCAGGTCCATGGTGAAGAACTCGGCGAGCGACATCGGCACCCCGTCGAGCACCTTCTTCAGCGAGCTCACCGAGGGACTCACGCGGTTCTGCTCGATGAGGGATATGAGCCCGTTGGTCACCCCGGCGCGGCGGGCAAGCTCGCGCTGCGAGAGGCCGAAGGTGGTACGGATACCGCGCAGGCGCGCGCCGACGTCGATGCTCATGGTGTTTAGGATCTTAGACAAGAAGGCGAAAATATCGCCCCAGTGGCCGGTCTTGTCCACTTTATTTATCATCCCGGCCCGAATCCTCTGTACCGAGCCCGCCATGTCGAACGCCAGCGCCCCGTTGAGCCGATCGGAACTGGAAGCGTTCTGGTTGCCCTTCACCGCCAACCGCCAGTTCAAGGCGAAACCCCGGCTGCTCGCGAAAGCGAGCGGCATGCACTACTGGACCCCCGAGGGACGACAGATCCTCGATGCGGTTGCGGGGCTGTGGTGCGTCAACGCGGGGCACGGCCGCCGCGAGATCACTCAGGCGGTCGCGAGCCAGCTCGAGACTCTGGACTACGCGCCGCCCTTCCAGATGGGTCATCCGGGGGCGTTCGCGCTGGCGAACGAACTGGTGAAGATCGCGCCCGAGCGGCTCGATCACGTGTTTTTCACCAACTCCGGATCGGAATCCGTCGACACGGCGCTGAAAATCGCCCTCGCCTGGCACCGCGCGCGGGGTGAGGCCTCACGCACGCGTCTCATCGGGCGCGAGCGCGGCTACCACGGCGTAGGCTTCGGCGGCATCTCGGTGGGCGGCATCGCGGCGAACCGCAGGACCTGGTCGGGGGCGCTGCTGCCGGGGGTCGACCACCTGCCGCACACGCATGATCCGGCGAGGAACGCCTTCTCGCGCGGCGCGCCGGCGCACGGGGCGCTGCTGGCGGACGAGCTCGAGCGGCTGGTGATGCTGCACGATGCATCCAGCATTGCCGCGGTGATCGTCGAGCCCATCGCGGGCTCCGCCGGTGTGCTGATCCCGCCGCGCGGGTATCTGCAGCGCCTGCGCGAGATCTGCGACCGCCACGGGATCCTGTTGATTTTCGATGAGGTGATCACCGGCTTCGGCCGCACCGGCGCGCCATTCGCGGCGCAGGAGTTTGGCGTCACGCCCGACATCATCACGCTCGCCAAGGGGCTGACCAACGGCTGCGTGCCGATGGGCGCCGTGCTGGTGAGCAAGGCCGTCTACGAGGCCTTCATGCAGGGCCCGGAAGGCATCGAGCTGTTCCACGGCTACACCTATTCGGCGCATCCGGTGGCCTGCGCGGCCGCACTCGCCACTCTGGGTATCTATCGCAGTGAGGGTCTGCTGACGCGCGCCAAGTCCCTGGCGCAGTCCTGGGAGGACGCCGCCCATGCGTTGCGCGATCTGCCGCATGTCATCGACGTCAGGAATTACGGGTTGATCCTGGGACTGGAGCTGCAATCCATCCCCGGCAAAGCCGGCGCGCGGGCCTTGGACGTGTTCATCAAATGCTTCGAGCGCGGCGTGCTGGTGCGCCAGACGGGCGATATCATCGCGCTCTCGCCGCCGCTGATCATCGAGCAATCGCAGATCGACCAGATCTTCAGCACGCTGAGCGCCGTGCTGCGCGCGCAATAGCGGGCGGGGCGGGCCGCGGCGCCCCGACAAGCTCGAGAGTGCGGCTCGCTCTTAAGCGTGCGGCGGGTTGCGGTC
>Ga0209027_1001067_pt1 | contig 10132 bp, 6 predicted proteins | sample GraSoi013_1_20cm_3_FD_185821 | JGI IMG/M metagenome (GOLD analysis project Ga0209027, IMG submission 185821) | Grasslands soil microbial communities from the Angelo Coastal Reserve, California, USA - Sample 09_27_2013_1_20cm (SPAdes) (version 2) | ecosystem: Environmental > Terrestrial > Soil >... | reverse complement strand
GTTCTGTCTCCGATAGAAAATTGTTGTTGGACACTTCAACTTCTATCACAGAACGGTGAACCCTTCCCTATTCTCTTCTCAAAAGTGATAAGCGGTCAGCCATTTTGACTTGCCATGTCGGGTCTATAGCCGATTGCAATTGAGTATAACCGTTTAGAGGCGGGCTGCAGCCCGCCTCTAAACGGTTATACTCAATTGCAATCGGCTATATTCACTTTCAAGTGGTCTATTCTTCGTGTCGTTTCGTGTGATGCGCGTGGACTACTTTGGATCATAGCCCGGCGCTGCCTGTCAAAATCTCAGCGACAGACCTGTTCGTTACGGAATACTAGAAATCAAAACGAACTCCGAAGCGAAATATGCGCGGGCGAAGTGTGCGCGTAGTGACGAGAAACGAATCAAGCAAAGCCTGACGTTGCGCAAGCGTCGCCGCAGGGCTTAAAGCGTTGAAGTCAACGAACTCCGAGCCGAAGCTGAAGACAGTATGGTTAAGCACATTGTCAATCTCTACTACGGGACGCAACCGAAAGTGTTCGCCAAGACGAAACTCGCGCGTGATGTTGAGATCAAACGTAAAAAGGTTTGGGCCAATGGCTGCGTTGCGCGGCAAGTTTCCTGTCTGGCCTATGGTTGGAAGCGAGAAGGCGGCGAGCACGCGCGCATCCAGAGGCACGCCGGGCGGACGCGCGCGAAGAAGATGCGTGTCGCCAGTGAAATTCGGCCTGTCGTTGCTCACGTCGTCCAGGTTGCGATCCGCGCCGCCTATTGAAATGTTGAATGGCGCGCCCGACGCCCAACGCAATATAGGAGAGAAGCGCAGCCTGCCCATCAGTTTCGGCACATCCAGTGTTCCCGAAAACACAAAGCGGTGGCGGCGATCCAGAAGACTTCTAGCGCGCTCGCGCCTGAAGTCTGCGACCACGAGCGCGTCGGAAGTGTTTACGATGCCATCATCAATCAGACTAGAAAGCGTGTAAGCTGCGCGGAATGAGAAGCCGAACCCGCTGCCGCTTTGTCTGAATACGCGCCGCAGTTCCAGAGTCATGCCGCGATAGAAGCTGTTGCCGATGGAAGCTAGCTGCTCCACCTCGCCGCGCGTAGGATCGGGTCTAAGATTATTCAAAGCGGCGAGCGCAGCATCTAAAGCCGTTGTCGAGTTAACGCTGTTGAGATTGAAAACGGTTATGGGAACGCCAGCCTCAACTACGCGGTCAATCACATTCGGGTTCGCAATGTCGGGCGAGGTGAGCGCAAAGCGCACAAGCTCTCCTGCGGTCGAAGCGTTGTAAATGGGGCGCACGCCCGTTGTCCCCGTGCGAAAGTTTGCGAAGTCGCGCGAGAGCAGATAGTCAGTAAAATTCTTATAGCGCGCAGGCAACACGGGAGCGTTCGCGTTGAACTCGCGCCACAAATGCACGCCTCTGTTCCATGTCAGATTCATCTCGAAGACGAACCCGCGCCCAATCTCGCGCTCTATGCCAACATTCGCCTGATAACTTTCTGGAATACGAAGGGCGGGGTCGCGCCTGCGCGAAAAATCCGTGTTGAGCGTGCCTAACTGTTTGACGAGCGGCGAATCAATTTTGAGCGTTTCGGGGAAATGAAGATTGGCGGCGATGAATGCGCGCCGCTCCGACGCAGTCATCAAGTTTCCTGTCACGGGATTTCGCAGGTCGTTCGTGTCGAAGAAAAGCTGCTGCCTGCCGAGCGTGAAATCGTCAAGAGTACGAAGCAGAACGCGGTTGTAGAAGATGCCGAAGCCAGCGCGCACGACTGTCCTCCCCGCCTTGAATGGGTCATAAGCGAAAGCCAGTCTCGGCCCAAAGTTGTTCGCGTCCGTCAGAATGCTCTCGCGCTCATAACGCAGCCCGTAGCTCAACATGAAATTCGGTTTCACGCGCCATTCGTCCTGTATAAAAATCCCCGCGTAAGAATTTCGCTGAATAGAGCGTGTCTGAAAATTTTGTCTGAACCGGGATGGAGCGTTAGCCAGAAAATCTCCTGCGCTTGCGAAGCTGAACGTCCCCGAAACGTCCGAAAGGTCATCGAAGATCGAGCGTATGTGATGAAGGTCTGCGCCGAATTTAAACGAATGTGCGCGCCTGACGTAAGAGAGCACGTCTTGAATCTGAAAACGAAACTCGCGTCGTGTGGTCGCGCCTGTGGTCGAAGTGCCTGCTACAAGAGTTCCGGTTCTTCTTTCAGGATCGTTGGCCGATAACGGATCATTAATCGTGATGAGCACAACGGGCACGATTGTTCCGCTTCTCGTTTCGACTGCGGGCGCGAGGCTAGAAAATTGCGCGCGCAATTGATTCACAAGCTTCGCGGAGAAAACCAGGTTGTCCGAATAAGCTAGCGCGTCCGTGTTGCGCGTGCTGCCTTGCAGCGCTTCTGCAAGACGATTGCCGCCCGCGAACTGGCGCATGTTGTCTAGACGACCGAGTTGATAAAGAAACGTAGCGTTGTGAAGGTCTGTGAATTTGTGGTCAATGCGCGCGGTGAAAATGTGGTTGACGAGAGGCGTGCTCGCCTGCATGAGATAGGGTGCAACTTCAGCGCTCAGGCTCGTAGCGGAAGCATCTTCTATACGGCGCGAAGCGAGCGAGGTGGGCTGTGGAAGCGGAAACCTTGTGTTCTGCTCGACGGGCACGAGCGTGTCTATCAAAGCCGAATCGAGAATCGTGTCGTATTCATATGCGGCGAAGAAAAAGGTTCGGTTGCGTCCATCGTAACCGATTGGCCCAAATTTTTGGGGAAGCGCAACGGGGCCGCTCAAGGTAAAGCCCGGATTGTGCTCTTCAAACGGAGGCTTTGAGAGACCCAGCGAGTTGTTGCGGAAAGTGTTCGCGTTGAAGAGACGGTTTTTGTAGAAGTAGAAGAAGCGACCGCGAAATTGGTTCGAGCCGCCGCGCGTGCGAAGGTTTACGCGACCGCCGGATGCGCGCCCATACTCTGCGGAAAACTGGTTCGTGATGACCTGAACTTCTTCAACAGACTCAATCGAAGGTTGAAAACGCTCGCGCGCGGCGCGGTCATCGTTGTTATCTAATCCATCAATCGTTAAATTGTTCGAGTAGGCCGCCCCACCGCTCAGAGAAAAGTTTCCGGCCTCTTCAGGCGTCGTGCGCGGGTTCGTGTTGCGGTCTTCCGCCAGGCCGCGCGTTGAAAGCGGTTCTTCCGTGACGCCTCCGAGCGTGAACACCAGATCGTAAGGCGCGCGCGACGCGACCGGCAGTTGCTCTACTGTCTCTCTAGACACAGTTCCGCCGACAACTGTGCGCGTGGTGTCAACGAGCGGCGCATCTGCTTCGGCTACGACAGTCTGTTGCGCAGTGACGCCAGCCGGGCGCAGCACGAAATCCAGAGTCACACTCTCGCCCGCAACCATAGTGAGATTCATTCTCTCTTCCGTAGCGAAATTTTTGAAAGACGCGCGAACAGCATAAGCGCCCGGCTCAAGCTCTATTATGTGGTAGCGTCCTTCAGCATCTGTTATCACGGTTCGCTCTGCATTCGTGTTCAAGAGTTTCGCAGTAACGCTCGCACCGGGAATTACAGCGCCGTTCTCATCTGCGACGCGCCCGTTGATGTTGACATTATCGAGGTCTTGCGCTTGAGCATGATCGTTCGCGCGGAGATAAAAGACTGTTAGCAGAGCTAAGAGAATTATTAGACTGCGGAAAAAAGGGATGGGGAATTTCATGACAGTTAGCTCCTAATGAGGGTGAAGCCTGCGCTTCGAGCGGCGCGACAATGTGTGTGGGCGCGCGCTCGGCGCGTAAGATGGTTTGGGAAAGCTAGTGCCGCGCTCGCTTAGTAATTCGCGTGACCGAATTGGTTTGGAGACCGTGAAAAATGAGGGTGCGCGAGCGCTGACTAACGTTTAAGACAGCGCGCACTTTATCATCGCCGAGCCGTAGAGCACAAGAATTTTTATCTGAGTTCAGGAAGGGATTTTTACGGAGCTTTACGAGTTGCGCTGACCCGAAGATTGGCGGCGCAGGGCTGCTGAGCGTTTTAAGGGGACGAGCGCGCCCTCTTCCGGCGGCGGGCTTTCTGTGAATTGCGCGAACTCTTCTGCGTGAGTCTGAAGGTACTGGAAGAAGCGCTCGAACTCGCGCTGCATCGCATCCATCTTCTCGCGCATGTTCAAGATTATCTCAACGCCCGCAAGGTTCACGCCAAGATCGCGCGTCAGAGAGAGTATGACTTCCAATCGCTCAAGGTCTGTGTCCGTGTAGAGACGAGTGTTCCCTTCCGAACGCGACGGCTTCAACAATCCTTCGCGCTCGTAAAGTCGCAGCGTCTGCGGATGCAGACTATACTGATCCGCCACAGCGCTGATAGTGTATGTACGCCCTCTTTTCTTCATTTTGGATTTTAGATTTTGGATTTTAGATCGGCGTGCTTGCCGACTTGAATCTTGGATTTAAGAGTTCAACTTCACCGAAAGACCAATCCAAAATCCAAAATCTAAAATCCAAAATTATTCCAACCCCATTGCAACGCGCGGGTTCTCTGTGTTGGCCTGCGCGAAGCGTTTGAGTAAATCTTTGGTCTCTTCCGAGATAATTTTGGGCAAAGTAACTTGCACTTCTACAAACTGATCGCCTCGCGCGCTTGGGGTGCGAAGACTAGGCGCGCCCTTCTGTCTCAGCCGAAATTTCTGACCCGACTGCGTGCCGGGCGGAATGCGCAGTTGCGCTTTGCCTTCTACGGTCGGTACTTCTATCTTCGCGCCTAGCGCAGCTTCAGGCACGGTCACGGGCACAGTGACGTATATGTTGTCGCCCTTGCGCGTGAAATATTTGTGCTTGCCTACGTTCGTGATGATAAAGAGATCGCCCGCAGGCGCGCCCATCCTTCCGCCTTCGCCTTTGCCGGGCACGCGAACGCGCGAGCCTGTGTCAACGCCCGCAGGGATGCGCACCTTCACCTGTTCAGTCTTAGGTACTATGCCTTTGCCATGACAGACAGGGCATGGAGGTCTTCGTCTACCTGTGCCAGCGCAGTCCGGGCACTCTTGGGCGAATCGTAAACGCCCGCCAGCGCGCTGCACCTGACCTGAGCCTTTGCACGTAGGGCAAACAATTGCTGCGCCACCTGTGTCGCCTGCTCCCTGGCAGCGCGAGCACTGCTCCGAGCGATTGACGGTGATGTTCGTGGTCATCCCCCGGATAGCTTCTTCAAAGGAGAGCGAGAGCGGCATCTCTATGTCAGCGCCTCTCTGCGGTTGAGGGCGTGGAGGCTCGCGCTCCTGTTTAGCGCCGCCGAAGAGGTCTGCGAAGATGTCCCGAAAGCTTGTGCCTCCGCCGGAAGGAGAAGTGCTGCTCGCCGTTCCCCAGTCGAAGCCTGTGAAATCGAAAGGCGCGCTACGTCCGGCAGCACCAGCGCCCGCAGCGCCTCGCTCGGCAGCATCCGCCAGATTATCGGAATACTGACCGAAGCGATCATAAACCTTTCGCTTCTTAGGATCGGAGAGAACGTCGTGCGCTTCAGTGATTAACTTAAAGCGCTCCTCGGCAGATTTATCGCCGGGATTCACGTCCGGGTGATACTTCCGTGCGAGACGGCGGTAAGCCTTCTTAATCTCTTCCGGCTTCGCGTCGCGCTTGACGCCCAGCACCTGATAGTAATCTTCTTTTGCCATTCGCTAAACGCGGCGACGCGGCGATGGGGAGACGCGGCGACGCGGCGAGAAATCAACTCTCACCGCGTCGCCTCGGTCCCCGTGTCCCCGTGTCTCATCCTTACTTGTTCTCGTCAACGTCAACGTACTCTGCGTCAATGACGTTGTCTTCGCCGCCCGAAGAGCCTTGCGCGCCACCTGTGGATGCGCCTGCTGCGGAAGCCTGTTCATCAGCGCCGCCTGTGGACGCTCCCGTCTGGCTGTAGAGCGCTTCGGCGAGTTTGTGCGAAGCGGTTTGCAGGCGGTTGAATGCGTCGTTCATTCTTTCAACGCCGCCCTCCTGCGTGGCCTTCTTCGCATCTGCGATGGCAGCCTCAACCTCAGAAGCAGCCGTTGCGTCCATCTTCTCTCGGTTCTCGCCGAAAGTCTTTTCAACCGAATAAGTGAGAGTGTCCAGACGGTTTCGGGCTTCTATCTCTTCGCGCTTACGCTGGTCTTCAGCCGAGTGCGATTCGGCGTCGCGCATCATACGATCAATCTCATCTTTCGACAGCCCCGATGAAGATGTGATCGTTATCTTCTGCTCGCGCCCCGTACCCATGTCTTTCGCAGACACGTTGACTATGCCGTTGGCGTCAATGTCGAATGCGACCTCAATTTGCGGCATGCCGCGCGGCGCTGGCGGAATTCCTACTAGATGGAACTTGCCGAGCGTGCGATTGTCGGAGGCCATAGGCCGCTCGCCCTGTAGCACGTGAACTTCAACGGACGTTTGGTTGTCCGAAGCCGTAGAGAAGATTTCCGACTTGCGGGTCGGAATCGTAGTGTTGCGCTCTATCAACTTCGTGAACACTCCGCCGAGAGTTTCAATGCCTAAAGATAGCGGCGTAACGTCCAGAAGCAGTATGTCCGTCTTCTCGCCAGAGAGCACGCCGGCCTGCACGGCAGCGCCTACAGCGACCACTTCATCCGGGTTCACACTCTTGTTAGGCTCTTTCCCGAAAAAGTTCTTGACCATCTCCTGAACCTTGGGGATGCGCGTTGAGCCTCCGACGAGCACTATCTCGTCAATCTTATTCGCATCAATGCCGGCGTCCTTGATGGCCTGCTCAACAGGCGGCATCAGACGCTTCAAGATGGGATCAATCAACTGCTCGAACTTGGCGCGCGAGAGTTTCATCACAAGGTGCTTCGGACCAGATTGGTCAGCCGTGATGAACGGCAAGTTAATCTCCGTCTCCATAGTGGAGGAGAGTTCAATCTTTGCTTTCTCGGCAGCCTCTTTCAAACGCTGCAAGGCCATCTTGTCGTTCGATAGATCAATGCCCTGATCGCGCTTGAACTCTTCTACGATCCACTCTATGAGGCGTTCGTCAATGTCGTCGCCTCCAAGGTGCGTGTCGCCGTTCGTGGATTTAACTTCGACCACGCCTTCGCCAACTTCCAACACGGAGATGTCGAATGTGCCGCCGCCGAAGTCAAAAACAGCTATTGTCTCATCCTTCTTCTTATCCAGGCCGTAGGCCAGAGCCGCAGCCGTAGGCTCGTTCACTATGCGCGCCACTTCTAGACCAGCAATCCTACCAGCGTCCTTAGTGGCCTGGCGCTGCGCGTCGTTGAAGTAGGCGGGCACAGTGATGACGGCCTTATCAACTTTCTGTCCAAGATAATCCTCTGCGGCCTGCTTCAATTTTTGTAGAATCATCGCCGAAATCTCTGGCGGCGACCAATCCTTGCCGCCCGCGTAAACGCGCACGTCGCCGTTAGAGGCGGCCTGAACTTTATAAGGGACTTGCTTGATCTCTTCGCTTACCTCGTTGAAGCGCCGCCCCATGAAGCGCTTGATGGAATAGATTGTGTTCTCGGGGTTGGTGACGGCCTGACGCTTTGCGACCTGCCCGACCAGACGGTTGCCGTCTTTAGCGAAGGCAACGACCGAAGGAGTGGTGCGACCGCCCTCTGAGTTGGTGATGACGGTAGGCTCGCCACCTTCCATAACGGCTACCACGGAGTTCGTCGTGCCCAGGTCAATTCCTATAATCTTACTCATTGCCAATTAATCTCCAGTCATTTGATTGGCCGCCCGGCCAGAAAGTTAAGGCCTAGGGCGACCGTCTTCGCGCCCGTCCGCTCTACTAATCGGTCGCAAGCCGCTTAGCTCAAAAGGCTCACGATATAGATTCATTTTCGGGTTGAACGCACTCTCAATATAATACTTGAGTCCGTCTTTGTCAACTTTTATTTTGAGCTTCCTCTCAAACTTTGTGACCAAATTAAACTCTTAGGTATTAAGGCTTTAGAAACAGAATGGGCTGCTCCGTGCGAGAGCGCCGCCCAAGGCTTTACTCGCTCTGGCCGCGCTCTTCGTTGAGCAGGTGTGAGACGAAGAGTACGTAATGGACGCCGGAGATGACGGCCAGGGCGAAGACAGTAGTGTAGACTGTGGGCAGGTAGCCGCTCAAGATTGGGAAGCGTGCAGCCACGAGTATGGCTGCTATAGCAATGATCTGAACGACTGTGCTGACTTTGCCTGGAAGCGAGGGGCGAAATCCGCGAAAGCCCGTCATGATGTTGATGGCCAAAGCGCCGACTATTATGAAGACATCGCGGCTGATGACTGTGGCCGTGACCCAGAAGGGGACTGGAAAGTGGCGCGGCAGCGGCTTGGGGCTGATTGCCGGCAGCGAAAGGACTATAAAGGAAGTTACCAGAAGAAGCTTGTCTGCAATAGGGTCTAGAATCCTGCCCAGATGTGAACTCTGATCGAACCGGCGAGCGAGCAATCCGTCCAGCCCGTCGGTCACACCCGCAAGGGCGAAGACAGCGAGTGCCCACACGAATTTCTGATAAAAGAGGAGCGAGACGAAGACGGGAATCAGCCCCATGCGGAACATGGTCAGCAGATTCGGAACCGTAATGACTCTGGAAGACATTAAAACAGTGATAAGTGATAAGTGATAAGTGATAAGAAAGAAGAAGAGAGAAAAGCTTTTTGCTGAAAACTTAAAACTAAAAACTAAAAACTGTTCTTATCACTCATCACTCATCACTTATCACTGTCTTCTAAGTTCTAGCAGGGAGACTTCGGGCGGGGAGCCGTAGCGTATGGGCAGAACGACGGTGCCTAGGCCGCGCGTGACGTAAATCTGAGTTGCTCCTTGCCTGCCCAAGCCTCTAAGCAGACGGCGGCGCGGTCGCCCTGACGGCTCGCGTTCAGAACGAAGAGTAACCTGCCCGCCGTGCGTGTGGCCGCTCAAGACCAGATCAACTCCTGCGCGCGCCGCGCGGCGCAGTATCACAGGATTATGCGCCAGCAGAAGCTTCATCTCGTCGGCGCTTGATCCGGCCAGTGCGAGCGATAAATCCTCCATGCCCACCATAGTATCGTCCACGCCTGCAAGCCAAAAGCTAGCCCCGCGCGCCTCGAATCGCATTCCTTCGTTGACGAGCATGCGTATGCCTGCGAACGTGAATAAATCTGTAATCAGCGCGGCATCAACCCAGTGATCGTGATTGCCAAGGACTGCGTAAACGCCATGTCGCGCACGAAGTCGCCCTAGCATCTCCGCGCACGGTGCAGCATAGGCGCGCTCGTGCGAAACGTAGTCGCCAGTGAGCGCAATCAAGTCAGGGTCTAAACTGTTGGCGACTTCGACGGCGCGGTGAATCTGGTCGCCCGCAGTGAATGGGCCGTGGTGAACGTCCGAGAGTTGGACTATGCGAAAACGATCTAGCTCGCGCGGCAGGCGACGAAGGAAGATTTCTCGCCGCTCGACCGTGAGCATGTAAGGCTCTGCCAGTGCTGTGCGTGCTATCTGCGAGATGCCTGCTGCAAGGGCGCGCAGGGGAGTCGCCGACGATACGCCGCTACGGTGTCCGCGCGCGAGTGTTGCGCGCTCTCTCCAGACTGAATTTGCCATGCTTAAAGTTTTTGTAGGATTGCTTTGCTTCGTGAAAGGCGCGCGCGCCATTTTTACCGCAAAAGCGAGGGGGCGCACTGCCCTTCATAAAGCCCGCGCATTATACAAGGCAAAGGGAAAAAGGCAAAGGGCAAAAGTGAGAAAAATAGCGTGTGCAGTCTTACCTTTTAGCGCCATTGATTTTGCCGTTTTATTGCGAGCGCGCGTCGGCCAGATGAGAGGCACGAGCATTATGACTACAGCGCGACCGCGCTTATTCGATTTCGTAAAGGTCTGCACGGCTATCACCATAGCTATCTATAGCAGCTTGCAATCCAAAGTCAGTACCGCCTGCGGTAGCGGGCGGGTCTGTTAACAAAGTCAAAAGGAAAAAGGTAAAAGTAAAAAGTGAGAAGAAGCCAATCTTTTTATTTTCCTTTTGCCTTTTTACTTTTGACTTCTTCGCCCGCCCAGCTTAAGCAGGCGGTACTGACTCTGTTTTTGCCCGATTACGTTTTTAGAAAAAGTCCGCGTGAATGTGACGGCGGCTGTTTCGGTCATGTTCGAATCTGCTTTACAGGCTCGGAAAACAGTTGTAATT
>Ga0209027_1001066_pt1 | contig 10136 bp, 7 predicted proteins | sample GraSoi013_1_20cm_3_FD_185821 | JGI IMG/M metagenome (GOLD analysis project Ga0209027, IMG submission 185821) | Grasslands soil microbial communities from the Angelo Coastal Reserve, California, USA - Sample 09_27_2013_1_20cm (SPAdes) (version 2) | ecosystem: Environmental > Terrestrial > Soil >... | reverse complement strand
GCAGCTGGAGCGACTCACAGATCGTAGTCACCGTACCTGCAGGGGTACCGGCGTGTGAGGTTCAACAGCAGGCGATATACGGCGGCTCTGCCGCACGGTGCGGCGAACTGGTGATCACGACCGCCGCCACGGCCGCGGGCGGTAACGTCACTGGAGTGACCATCACGCGAGGCGGCAGCTATAACACTGCGCCTACGGTGACTTTTGGTGCCGCCCCGGCGGGTGGAACGACGGCGACGGGTACCGCTAACCTCGGCGGTGGCCGCGTAACCTCGGTGGCGGTCACCAACGGTGGAACCGGCTTCACGAGCGCGCCTGCGGTCACGTTCACCGGAGGCGGCGGGAGCGGCGCAACCGCAACCGCCACGGTGCGCAAGCGCGTTACCGCGGTGACCATTACCAATCTCGCGACCAACTCCTATCCGGGCACGGGCGCGATTACAGTCACGTTCACCGCGGCTGCTGGTACAGGAGCATCGACCGCAACCGGCACAGTGACCACGAACGGCGGCGCCGGTACAGCCGCCTCGCCACGCCGCGTGACGGGCGTCACCATCACCAATCCAGGCAACTACGCGATCGGAGCCACGATTGGCGTGACTTTCAGTGTGCCTGCGACTGGCGGTGTCAGGGCGACCGGAAACACGACAGCAGCCGGTGGCACGACCGGATTCGTATCCGCAGTGACGGTCGCCGCAGCGGGTACCGGAACCGGATATACGACCGCGCCGACCGTCGGCTTCACGGGAGGCGGCGGGAGCGGCGCAACCGCAACAGCCGCAGTGGGCAACCGCGTCGTAGCGTCGGTCACCATCACGAACGCCGGCACCGGCTATACCGCGGCGCCCACCGTGACGTTCAGTCCCGGGCTGACGGGCGGTACATCGACCGCCCTCGGAACCGCCACCATCGCGCCCCGGCAGATTTTCGCCGGGAGGCGTTCGATCGACAGCGTGACCGTCACGATCGGCGGCAAGGCTCCCACTCACGTGGCTGCCACGCGCAGCATCCAGGCCGCGATCGACGTGGCCAAACCGGGCGACATGCTGATGATCGACCCGACCACCCAGGCGACCGCCACGACGGCGGCCGTGCCGGCGGTGCACGAGGAGCTGTTGCTGATGTGGAAGCCGATCCGGCTGCAGGGCGTCGGCGCGGTGAGCAGCGTGCTCAACGCCAATACCCATCCGGCAGGCAAGCTGGATGTGTGGCGCCGGCAGGTGAACTGCCTGTTCGGGCTGGCGATCAACGGTCAGCCGATGACGAGCGGCAATCCCTACGACCCGAGCGGCGTCTACACCTGCGCGGATGGCAGTGGCAATTTCTCGGGAGCCAGCACGACGCTGTTTGGCTTTGTCGCATACAACGGAACCTCCCACGTCAATCCGCAAATCGATCGTCTTCCGCTGGAAGCCCTCGTGGGTTGGGACGCCAGCCAGAACGGCAACATGGCCCAACTGCTGCAGGAGCCGTCCCTGATGGGCGCCCTGGAAGGGGCCGGCATCACCGTGCTGGGCAAGGGGATGCTGTTCGCGCCCGGATCGGATCCGTTTGGAACCACGCCGTCCGCGGCGGAAGGCGGGGCCTTGCCGGCCGACACGGTCCTGATGGACGGCAGCACCGACCCGAACCATGGGTGCGGGACTTCAGCGAATCCGTACCCGAGCAACTTCTATTGCAACCCGTCGAGCATCGACGGCCTGACCATCGAGAACAGCTCTCAGGGTGGCGGCGGCATCTTCGTGCACGGCTGGGGACATGAGCTGCAGATCGCGAACAACCGGATCACCAACAACTCCGGCACGCTCACCGGCGGTATCAGCGTGGGCCAGGGCGAATATCCTCCCCCGTACCTCCAGGGCGACGCCACCAACGCGGCTCCCGGCTCGTGCGAGGAAAGCCCGGTAGCGGGCATCGTGCTGCCGTACTGCCATAACGTGAACGTGACCATCCAGAACAACTATGTCGCGTTGAACTCTTCCACCGGCGACGAGCTGTTCACGGCCACGCCGGCAGGAGCGGGCGGCGTCAGCATCTGCACCGGCTCCGACTACTACGAGTTCAACTACAACTGGGTGTGCGGCAATCTGAGCACCGGGGATGGCGGCGGGTTCGGCCACCTTGGGTTCAGCTACAACGGCGACGTCGAGCACAACTCGATCCTGTTCAATCAGAGCACCAACCCGACGATCCCGACCAACGGCGGCGGCATGATGATCATGGGCACGCCCGATGCGGATATCGTTTGCAATGGCAATCCCAACACCGACATCGATTGCGGGCCGCCTTCAACGGCCGCCGGTATCGTGGCGGCCGGGGTTGGGCCGAGCGATGGCGTCGGTCCAGGGCTCGTGATCAACGCTAATCTGATCATGGGGAACGGAGCGGAGAGTGGCACCGGGGGCGGCATTGCCTTCCAGGCCGTCAACGGATCGGACATGGTCTCTTTCCCCGACGATCCGGGGCAGTGGAACTCGGTGACCGTCACCAACAACATCATCGCCGACAACGTCGCCGGGTGGGATGGGGCGGGGATCTCGCTGTTCGATTCGCCCAATGTGAACATCATCAACAACACGATCTCGTTCAACGCCAGCACGGCCTCGTCAGGGGTGCTTTTCAACACCCTGGGTGCTCCCATTGCCAGCCAGCCAGGGCCCACCTGCACGGCAAACTGCGGCACGTCGTCGCACGCGCAAGTCGCCGGAGTGGTGGCGTTGCAGAACAGCGCGGTCTTGACGGCGAATCTTGCAGCGACGCCCGTCGTCTGCCCGCCGGGTCATTTCCAGGGTACCGGTACAAACGCCGCGACCAATGGGGCCTGCAGGAGGTACTCGTATCCGAAGCTGGAAAACAACATCATCTATCACAACAGCTCGTACCAGATCGGCGTGGGGACTCTCGGTACCGGCGTGCTGAATCAGCAGAACGTGGTCACGATGTTTAACGCCGTGTTCACCGGAACTGGCCACGGCACGGCGGCGGCGAACCAGACGACAACCGGTGCATGCGTTGCTCCGGCCACCAGTTACTGGGACATCGGCGTACGCGGCGACACGGGACCGACCAACCATGGTTCCGGGGCCACGCTCACGGCGTCGGATACAGTGTTCTCGCCTGGCGGCGCGAGTGTTGTCGGCGGGGGTAATTCCACAGCCAACCCGAACTTCGTCAGCTTCTACTGTGACGGTTCGCGCACGCCGCCGGAAGCCAAAGCGTCGGGCTGGCAGGTGCCTCCTGGGATTTCGGACGCGACCGTGCCCAACCCGATCTTCAGCCTGACTCCGGCCGCCACGGTGGACGAGGGCAACAACTGGATCAACATCGCCTGGGGCCCGCTGTCGATGTCGAATCCCTCGGTCGTGGGCGGAACGAACGCGAATTACGGCGGCGGCCTGCCACTCGGCAACTACAGCATCACGGCGGGATCGGCGGCCGCAGGTCGGGTCACTGGAGCAAACTTCACGGACGCTCCGGAATACGACTTCTTCGACAATCCGAGGAAACCCGGTGGCTCGACTGACGCCGGCGCGGTCAGGTTGGCCGGCACTCCCAACCACAACCAGTTCACGGTCTCACCGGCGGTGGTCGACTTCGGTTTCGTGCCGGTTCACAGTGGCACGACCGTGGATCAGGACGTCGTGGTCACCAACTCGGACGTCAGTCCGCTGAACGGCATCAGTGCCGGCTTCAACTGCGCGGGTGTGGCGCCGGGGACTTGCAGTCTGGCCAGCTACGGCCTCCAGACCCAACCCGACAGCTGCACCAGCGGGACACTTGGGGCGGGACAGAGCTGCATGATCATCGTGGTGTTCATCCCCAACAGCACGAGCCAGGCAGCGAGGAACGCCAATCTGGTCGTGACCGCGGGCGGCCTCAGTCAGGTGGTGTCGCTCACCGGCCACGACTCGATTGCAGTCGTCAATGTCTCGCCGGCAACGCAGACCACTCCGTTGTTGACGGCGAATCCGGCCAACACCGTCGCGGTGACCGGCACCATCACGGTGACCAACAGGTCCACCCGCTGCGCCGCGGCGGGAGCCTGCCTGACGACCGGTATCCCAGCGGGTTACCCAGCCCCGAGTCTCGATGCCGGGCCGTATATCCCGACAGCGATCACGTTGACGCCGCTCACCGGCACGGGGACCTGGGCGCTCGGTGGCACGTGCGCGGTAGGTACGGCGATCAACCCGGGACAGGCCGCGATCCCGGCGAGTGCCGCCAACGGTACGCCGGCATCTCCGTACGTGCCGAGCGGGTCTTGCACGGTCACGGCCACGTATACGCCACCCGCGGGAGCGACCGGGGGCGCACTGAACGGGACGGCACGCCTCACGGTAAGCGGGGTTGGCACCGCCTCAACGGCACCGATCATCAACAGGGTGATCAACGCGAACTGACCTGGCGCCGTTCTAAGTCAGAAGCTGAAACCGATGCTGCTCGCGATTACTCGCGAGCAGCATCGGCGTTTCAGGGGTCCAAGACAGCGGTATTCGAGCTTTCCGTTCTTGAGCCGGGGCGGTACCATTACCCGGCGCGCGATCAGGCGAAGCGAACGGACCGGCCGCAGGGGCAACGCGGTGCGGACCACACAGGATTTGCCAGACAGTCATCCGGGATGGAACGTGGAAAGACTCTTCAGCAAGCGGACAGTTCTCATCGCTCTACTGGCGCTCGGGTGGTCGGGTGTTGCGCTGGCCGACCAGCCCAAGGCGCAAGCTCCGGATCCGCATGCGTTGGGGATGACGGAGGCGGTGTTCGACTATTGCGCCAAGGCCGACCCGAAGGGTGCGGCCAAGGTTCGCGCGCGATTGAAGGGGCTCGTACAGGGAGCGAGCAGGGAAACGCTCGCCAAGGTGCGCAAGAGCGACGAGTATCGGAAGGCCCGCAGTTCGGTGGACGATTTCCTCGCCAAAGTCGACGAGCGCAACGCCAGCCGGGTGTGTTCGGGCCCCCTGGCGGCAGGTAAGCGAACATGAGCAGAACCGCTTTGGCGCTCGCGCCTCTGGTTATGGGCCTTTTAGCGGGCTCGGTGGGTTTGGCGCAAGCCCCTTCTGCGCAGGCGCCCGCGGCCTCGGGGGCAAAAACGACGACTGCGCCGGCGAAATCCGCCGCGCCGCGGTCGCGCTATCGGCCGGACCGGTTTGCCGGACGCGCCGGCAGCTACTACCGGCTGGTCTGGGGCGTGGACGCGCTGGCTGTGAAATGGGCCGAGTCGGGCGAGGTGCTTCGATTCACCTACCGGGTGCTCGACGCGAGCAAGGCCAAGGCGCTGAACGATAAGAAAAACGAGCCGGTCCTGATCGACCCGCAAGCGGGGGTCAAGCTGGTGGTCCCCTCGATGGAGAACGTCGGACAGCTGAGGCAGAGCGCCCCCCCGGAAGCGGGCAAGTCCTACTGGATGGTGTTCTCCAACAAGGGCCGCCTGGTGAAGCGTGGCGACCACGTGAACGTCGTGATCGGGGCATTCCATGCGGACGGGCTGGTCGTCGACTAGGGAAGGGCCCGGCGGCGATCGGGCCCGAGACGGGCCGCACAGAATCAAAGGAAGATCATGTCACAATCCCATACTTACACTTATAAGACGTCCAATCAGAGGGGTCTGCCGATGCGAAGTACAGCGCTTTTCTTGATGAGTCTCCTCGCGGGCGCGAGTCTCACGCCGGCACTGGCCGCGGGCGCGATCAGAGCGGCACCGCCGGGGGTCAGCGTCGCCCAGATCGTCGAAAAGCACGTCGCCGCGCGCGGCGGCGTCAAGGCCTGGCACGCGGTACAGACGCTCGCCGTGAGCGGCAAGCTCGATGCGGGCACGGGTGACTCGGTGACGCGCAGTATGACCATGGCCCGGCAGGGCGCGGGAGCCAGCGCCCGACGCGCGGAGCGTGCGGCCGCCGAGGCGGGGGCGAAGGAGGCAGCGCAGCAGCAGGTGCAACTGCCCTTCAGGCTCGAGATGAAGCGCCCGAGCAAGTCGCGCCTGGAGATCGACTTTGCGGGCAAGACCGCCGTGCAGGTCTACGACGGGCAGCAGGGGTGGAAACTGCGGCCCTACCTGAACCGCAACGACGTCGAGCCGTTCACCGCAGATGAGGCGAAGGCGGAGGCATCCAAGGCCGATCTCGAGCCGCCGCTGGTGGACTACGCCGCCAAGGGCAGCCAGGTTGCGCTCGAGGGGCTGGACCCGGTCGACGGGCACGATGCCTACAAGCTGAAACTCACCCTCAAGAACGGCGACGTGCAGCACGTGTGGATCGATTCGAAGAGCTTCCTCGACGTCAAGGTCGAGGGACTGCCGCGCCGCATGGACGGCAAGATGCGCGCCGTGTGGATCAACCAGCGTGACTTCAGATCCGTACACGGAGTCATGGTTCCGTATCTGTACGAGACGGCGAACGAGGGCAGTCCGCGTACCCACAAGATGGTGATCGAGGCAGTGGAAGTGAATCGCACGCTGGACGATGCGCGCTTTGCCAAGCCGCAGGCACTGGCCGCGGCTACGCCGCCCCCCGCCGCGCCGGCGGCACCGGCGGCCGCCAAGAGGTAGCGCACATGCGGCGACGCATACCAGGCAGGCTCGGCGCCGCGCTGACGTGTGCGGCGGGAGTGCTGCTCGCCGTCGCGAGCGCGGCCAGCGTGTCGCGCGCGGCCGTGAGTTATCAGACTCCGGCGGTGATGCTGGTGCGCGCGGATGGCAAGAGCGTGTCCCTCCCGCACGAGCTCGACGATGGCCGGCCGGTGCTGCTGAATTTCATTTTCACGACCTGCTCGTCGATCTGCCCGCTCACCAGCCGGACGCTGGAGGAGTTTCAGCAGAAGTTGGGACGCGAGGCGGCCAAGGTTCACATGGTGTCGATCTCGATCGATCCCGAGCAGGACACTCCGGCGCGCCTCACCGAGTACGCACGCAAATTCCACGCCGGCCCCGAGTGGCAGTATTACACCGGCACCGTCGCGGCCAGCGTCGCGGCGCAGAAGGCCTTCGATGTCTACCGGGGCGAAAAGATGAGTCATACCCCGGTGACGCTGCTGCGGTCGACTCCGGGCAAACCCTGGCTGCGTATCGAGGGCTTTATCACCCCGGACGAGCTGGTGGACGACTACCAGAAGCTGCTTGCTTCCCCCTAGGATGACCCGCCCTGGCGGGCGGTCGACGCCGACCAGCGGGCCCGCCGTTGCGCGGGCAGCTGTGATTGCGCTGTCAGGGCTTCTGGGGGCGGGCGCATTCGCGGCCCCGCCGCCGCAGCCATCGGTCGGAGAAATCCTGTACCGGCGCGGCCTGCTCCCCTCCGCGGAGCCGGTGCAGGCCACACGCGAGGCCGGCGCAACGCTCAGGGGCGCGGATGCGGCCTGCGTCAACTGTCACCGTCGCAGCGGCCTGGGGTCCACCGAGGGCCGGATCACCATCCCGCCGATCGCCGGGCCATACCTCTTCATTGCGCGCGGCAAGAGTCTCGAGCAGCAGGGCGTGCCGTTCGTCGACACCGAGCGGGTCAATCACGAGGCGTATACCGATGAGAGCCTGGCGCGCGCGATCCGCGAGGGCGTCGGCGCGAACGGGAAGACGCTGAACTATCTGATGCCGCGCTACCAGATCGATGATGCGGCCATGGCTGAGCTCATCGGTTATCTCAAGGACCTCAAGGTCTCTCCAAGCCCCGGGGCGAGCACGTCGGTGCTGCATTTCGCCACCATCATCACCCCCGATGCGGACCCGGTGAAGCGCCGGGGCATGCTCGCCGTGATGAATCAGTATTTCGTGGACAAGAACAACGCCATGGCGCGCACCAAGGCGCCGACCCTGTATTCCTCCCACACGATGATGTTTCGCGTCGAGCGGCGCTGGCAGCTGCACGTGTGGGAACTCACCGGCGCGCCTGCGACCTGGGAGGCGCAGCTGCGCAAGTATCTGACCTCGCAACCGGTGTTCGCGGTGATCTCGGGCCTCGGTGGCAGCAACTGGGAGCCGGTGCATCGATTTTGCGAAGCGCAGTCACTGCCGTGCCTGTTTCCCAACGTCGAAGCGCCCGTGGGGCACGACAGTGACTTCTACTCGGTCTATTTCTCGCGCGGTGTGCTGCTGGAAGCGCAGCTGCTTGCACGTGAGCTCGCGCAGGCTCGCGAGCCCATCCACACTCTGGTGCAGGTATTCAGGGCGGGAGATGTGGGCGAACAGGCGGCCCGGGCGCTGCAGGCGGCGCGCACCGATGCCGGGCAGCAGGTCGTAAACCGGGTGTTGAAGGCGCACGCCGCCTCAAAAGATCTCGCTGCGGCGTTGCGCGAGGTCGGTCCGACCGATGCACTGGTGCTGTGGCTGCGGCCGCAGGACCTGAAGGCTCTGGCGACGGTTCCCGTCACGACATCACGGGTGTGGATGTCGGGGGAAATGGGCGGGCTCGAGCAGGCGCCGCTCCCCGCCGACTGGCGCGAGGTGACGCGCATGGCCTACCCGGTGGACCTTCCCGGGCGACGGGTGGTGCGCGTCGATTACGCGCTCAGCTGGTTCCGGATGCGCAAGATCCCGCTCCTCGCCCAGCCGGTGCAGGCCGACACCTATCTCGCCTGCGGGCTGGTGTCGGAGACCCTGAACCACATGGTGGACGCCTTCGTGCGGGACTATCTGATCGAGCGCGTGGAAATGGCGCTCGATCACCGCGTCCTGACCGGCTACTACCCGCGTCTGAGCCTCGCCCCGGGCCAGCGCTTCGCCTCAAAGGGTGGCTACATCGTGCGTTTTTCCGATCCGCAGGGGACCCGGGTCGCGCCGCTCGGCGACTGGATCACGCCGTAGTCCGACACGCGGGCGGTCACGGCCGCCGTGGCTTGGGGGTGCGGGGGAGCGGGGCGCCCGCGCCGAGTCCCGGACACTCACCCACCCGCCTGGCCTCGATTTTCTGCTGGGTCACGTGCTGCGCGGAATGCGCCTCGCTCACGTCCTGATAGCTGCTGTCGTCCGTTGCCGTCAGGACATCGCGGAATCTCATCGCCCCGCTCGGGGTCTGGCAGACCCAGCTCGATATGTAGTGCTCACCGCTGCGCTTCAGAGGCGCGAACTGGCAGTTCTTCTTCTTCAGTTCCGCTATCTTCTCGCGCATCTCGCCCCCCGGGTTGGTGCATTTTCGGGTGGTCGAGACCTGCGGCCCGCCGCTGCGCATCAGGGTGCGCCGATACTCCCACAGGCCGGGCCGGAAGCTTGGTAGCTCGACCGCCGCGGTGTCTTGGACCGGTTCGGGATCGGCGGCACGGGTCGAGGGAGCGCCCGAGAACAGCAGCACAGTACTGACCAGCGCAGCGCTCGCGAGGTGAAGGCTTCGAACCGTCATCGGGTACTCTCCGTTTGCCTGGCTGAGCGAAGCGGAAAGTATCGCCGAAGTCGAAGCGCTCCGGCAGAGGCCACGGGTGCGGCGGGTCACCGTGCAGTGTGAGCTCCGCCGGAGCGCGGAGCCCTTGAGAGTCATGCTGAAGGGCACGCCCGAGGAGGGCGCCTGATTTCTACTTCCCCGCCTGCGCCACGCGCGTAGCATCGCCAAACAGGAATCTTCCGTGCATCACGGAGGAGTGTCCGGGTGCCGTGCAGAAGAACACGTAGCGCGCCCCCTGCACCAGCGCCGCGGTGCTGAATTTCACCGTGGTGCTCTCGCCCCCGCCCACCACCTTGGTCGCGGCGATGATGCGCTTGTCGTTCTCGGGCACGAAGCCGTGCGAGAGGCCCGCCGCCAGGCCGGCGTTGACGATCCCCGACACGTCCGAGTCCTTGGCGAGCACCCAGTCGTGGCCCATCACTTTGGCGGGCAGCTGGCCGGCGTGCCTCAAAGTGACCTCGACGTCGGTGCAACTCGTGGGCACGGCCAGCTCGTGCGCACTGAACTGCATCATGTCGTTGCTGTCGATCGCGATCTTGCAGGGGTCCGCATAAGCGCCCGCACTCGCTAACAGCAGCATTGCGGCGCCGATCACTCGAACGTAAGTCATGGTGTTTGCCCCTCGCCCGTCATTCTCAGAACGCCATCCATGAGAACAGGAACAGCGAGTTGTTCTGGCTCGCCGATCGTCCGAACCCGTCGTAGTTGGACGTGCCGCCGTTGAAGCGCAGATACCCGGTGTACTGCACGCCGAGCCGCAGGTTGACCCACGGCCGCCCC
>Ga0209027_1001064_pt1 | contig 10156 bp, 8 predicted proteins | sample GraSoi013_1_20cm_3_FD_185821 | JGI IMG/M metagenome (GOLD analysis project Ga0209027, IMG submission 185821) | Grasslands soil microbial communities from the Angelo Coastal Reserve, California, USA - Sample 09_27_2013_1_20cm (SPAdes) (version 2) | ecosystem: Environmental > Terrestrial > Soil >... | reverse complement strand
GGAGAACGGACAACTGGAAGTCGGCCCGCCGCACGCGGGCGGCGCACCACCGGTGGAGAGGAGCACGGAGTCGCACGCACCGCGCCTTGCCCCTCCTGCCTCCGCCGAAGAAGGCGAAGCGGCCGAGCGGCCGCGCCGCGGACGGAGAGGCGGACGGGGCCGTGATCGCGAGGGACGCGCTCGGCGCACCCCAGCCGCGGCTGCTCACCCGGCCGTCGCGACGGATGCAACTGTGACGCGCGAGGTATCCCGGCCCGCTGCCTCGGTGAACGGGGAGATCGGGTCGAGTGGACTGCGACTTACACGCGACGAAGCGTTCAATCTCGTGCGGCGAGCAGTGGGTGAGCGCACGGCGCGCGCGAGTCAGGTTCGCTCCGCCGCACGCGATCTCCTCGGTCGAGCTCGCCTCGGCATCGGCGACCAGGCCACGGAGCGCAGCGAGCGCGCGCGGATCGGGTGTGAGCTCGTCGAGCTCGCCCTCGAGCTCCAGAACGATCTCGGCGACCGGCCGGTAGGTGATCCCGTCGCCGTAGGCCACGCAGCGGCCTTGAACGACCCGCGCGCCGTCGAGACCGCCGAGGAACTCGCCTATCATGTCAGGCGTGGCAGTAAAAATCTGATCGGGCACACGTTTTCTGGTCGTCGTCTCGCCGTGAATGCCTATCTCTTTGAGCCATTGGATCAAGGGATTCTTGCCGGGGCCGTATTGCCCTCGTACTGAGAAATCCAATTGCGGCGTACCGCTCCAGTGACCTTTATCACGAGCTTCAAAGCCGAACTGCTCGCGGCAGATGCGCCGCGCGTCTTCCAGAACAACGCTGTCGCTTGCGATGAAAGATACTGTGCGATGCTTTGCATAGCTACCATCACTGACAAGATAACCTAGCAAGCGCGCGCGGTCGGGATGCAGCGCATCTTTCTTTCCTATGAATGAATATCGTCGCGGTACGGCAATCTCCTGACCCGGAACTAGCGCGTCCAGACTGCGCCAGCCGTCAATCGTAAGGAACGGGTGGTTTGCCGACGCGCGTATCTCACGACCACTCGTCGTCCTGAGCAGGAATACATCCTTTATGCCCGACTGTATGATTCGTGCGGGCGCGGATTTTACGATCTTCAAATTGTGATCGAGGGTGAAAACGGATGCCCGTTTTTCGCTTGCGAACAATGCTTCGACCGTACGCCGTTCTCCTGTTTCGGCGTCAGTCAAGACTGAATCTCCCGTAATGCATTCACGTAGGTCTGCAAGCTGCGGACGGTGATCCGTGCGCGATTCAGGCGCACGCGACAACTGCGAGAGCGCAACGAGTGGCACGTTCAACTCTTTCGCCAGCCCTTTCAACTCGCGCGAGATTTGCGATACCTCTTGCTGGCGCGATTCCACGCGGCGTGAGCCGGACATAAGTTGAAGGTAGTCAACTATAATGAGATCGAGTTTCTTCTGCTCCGCAGCCAGACGGCGAGCCTTCGCTCTCATTTCCAGAACGGAGATGCCCGGCGTGTCGTCAATGAAAATTTTCGCATCAGCCAATGTTCCAAGCGCGCCAGCCAGTCGCGCCCACTCGTCGCGCGAAAGAAAGCCGTTGCGAAATCGGTGCGCGTCCACATGAGCCTCGCTGCTCAGCATACGCATGACCAGCGCTTCTTTGGACATCTCTAACGAAAAGATGCCGATTACGGCCTGCGCGTGAATCGCCGCGTTCTGAGCGATCGTTAAGCACATTGAGGTTTTTCCCATTGACGGGCGCGCAGCGACGACGATTAGCTCGGAAGGTTGAAGGCCTGAAGTCATCTGATCCAGTTCGTGGAAACCCGTGGTCAAGCCAGTCAGAACGGCTGAGCGTCCTGCCATCTCTTGAACTTTTTCCAGCAGAGCGTCAGCAACAGGCTTAATGTGTGAGAATCCCTGACGAGTGCGCTCGTCTGCAAGAGCGAAGATAGCTTGCTCGGCGTGATCCAGAATGACCTCGGGTTCATCCTCTTCTTCGAGCGCTTCGCTGATGCTTTTGTTAGCTGCTTTGATGAGTTGGCGCAAGAGAGATTTGCCGCGCACGACCTTCGCGTAGTGCGCTATGTTGGCAAAGTGCGGCAACCCGTAAGTTAGGTTTGTGATGAAGGTGACGCCGCCTACGGTTTCAAGCGCTCCGTCACGCCTTAGTTCTTCGCCAATAAGAATCGGATTAATCTCCGAGCCGCGCTCGAAGAGCAGGGTCATAGCGTTGTAGATGCGACGGTGCGATTGGACATAAAAATCGTCCTCTTTGAGAAGCTCTATGGCCTGGCTGATGAGAGCGTTGTCGAGGATGATTGAGCCAAGGATGGCGCGCTCCGATTCGGCGCTGTGCGGCATTGGCCGCTCAAGGAACTGGTCGCGGGTCGTGCCTTCTATGAAAGTTTTCATTTCGGGAGACTATTACGGTTTGCAATTGAGTGCGACCGTTGCGATACAGCCGCTTGGTCAGTACCGCCTGCTTAAGCTGGGCGGGTAATTAGCGTATCCATAACCCGCCCGCTACCGCAGGCGGTACTGACTTGAGTCGCACTCAATTGCAACTCGCTATAAGCTATGATTACGGTTGCGGAAATAAAAAGAAAAAGCCGCGAGTGTAGCTCGGAAAAACTTTTCCACAGTGTGGAAAAGTCTAGCTACAACTCGCAGCGCAATATACTACATCGTCGCGCGTTGAGAAAAGATTTTCTCGAAAAAATTTCACGCGCCGAATATTCCTTGAAAAAATTTACTCTGCTTCTGCGCCCTGCGCAGCTTCCGTTGCTGTTTCCGGCTCTGTGGCAGCGCTCGCTTCCATTGAAGTCTCCTGACCTGCGGCTTCGCCAGCAACGGTCACGGGCAACTGCACAATCACTTCGCGGTGAAGGCGAACAGGCACGGCGAATTCGCCAGTCTCTTTGAGAGGCTCGCGCAAATTGATGCGGCGGCGATCAATTTCGTAGCCGCGCTCTTTCAATGCCTCGGCTATATCCATTGAAGTGACAGAGCCGTAAAGATGGCCTTGCTCGCCCACCCGCCGGGTAAAACTCAAAGCGAGTTTGCCAAGCTGCTCGGCCTGCCCTTCAGCAGTTTCGCGCTCTTTCGCCTCTTTCTTCAAGAGAGCTGCGCGCTCCTGCTCAATCTGCTTTACGTTGCTGGCGGTTGCTTCGACTGCGAGCTTTCGTGGAAGTAGATAGTTTCGGGCGTAACCCGCTCTTACTCTGACTATCTCCCCGCGCGCGCCCAGACTATCAATGTCTTCACGCAGGAGGACGTTTGTGTGTGCCATCTGTTTCTCTCTCCTCCCTGAAATTTAAGCTGTGGCGTACGGTAGCAGCGCAATGTTGCGCGCGCGCTTTATGGCCTCGGCCAACATGCGTTGGTGCGTAGCGCACGTTCCCGAAATTCTGCGCGGCAGAATTTTCCCGCGCTCAGGCACGTAGCCCTGAAGCAGCTTCACGTCCTTGTAATCAATTATGTCAACTTTATCTGCGCAGAAGCGGCAGACCTTGCGGCGATGCATGCGTCGCCCGCCACCCTGTCCGCGTCCTCCTCCTCCGGGGCCACGTCTTCCGCCGCCATCATCCGAATCATCGTAACTTCTATCACGATCATTGTAATTACTAGACATATCTTTTCATTCCTTCTTCAATCAGCGAGGCACCGAAAAGAGCACCTTTCGGCGCGCGCACGTTCGTTGCCAAGCAAAATCTAAATCAACTCAAAGGCCAGTCCGCTTCCTGCTTAGCCTTCTACATCATCGTTAAACGCTGCCTCTTTGCGCCCGCCAGAGCGTGTGCGGTCGCCGGTCGAGCTAAAGGGACGCTTGCTGGCTTTACGTGCCCGTTTTGTCTTGAACTTCTCGGCGCGGCGGCGGTCTTCGTCAACGCGCACGGTGATGTAGCGTATGATCTGATCGTTGACGCGCATGCGGCGCTCAAGCTCTGCTATCTCGCGCCCCGTGCCCTCGACTTCCAGCAGAAGGTAGTTGCCCTCTTTCTTGCGGTTGATAGGATAGGCCAACTGGCGGCGTCCCATGTTATCTGTCTTGACCACAACGCCGCCCTGATCCGTAATGATCTGCTGAAGCGTCTCAGTCAAACGTTTGAACTCATCGTCGGGAGTATTCGTGTCCACGATGAGCAATACTTCGTAAGCTCTCTTCTCTGCCAAAATCCATCCTCCTTTTGGATGTCAAGCTTCCATGTACGGAAGCAAGAAGGTTTAGAACAGTTTTCAGTTTTGAGTTTTCAGTTTTCAGAAAGAAGTGAACTGGCTTTTGCTGAAAACTGAAAACTTAAAACTGAAAACTGTTGTACTCTGCCATTGCTTTGTCAATGCCGTCTCGAAGGACGGCCAGGAGCGCTTGTGCGCTTCTCTCTAAAATTTTTTCAAGCTCGTCACGTAACGCGCGTGGGATGACTTCGAGCACGAAACGCTTTGAATCCGTGACCGTATGCTGCGGTTGAATTCCAATCCGCAGCCGTATGAACTCTTCCGTGTGGACTGCGGCGATGATTGATTTCAGACCGTTGTGGCCTCCGGCTGAGCCACGGCGGCGCAGGCGAATCGTCCCGAATGGTAACGCAAGGTCGTCGCTGATGACGATCATATCACCTGCTGGTCTCGATTGCTCTCGTTTAGCGAGCAAGCATGCGATTGCGTCGCCGCTCAAGTTCATATAGGTCTGCGGCTTGACCAGCAAAACAGCTTCGCCTTCCAACTCAGCGTTCCCTACGAGCGCACGGCATTCGCGCCGCTTGATCTCTCGCGCCCCAGATGTTTGGGCCAGCCTATCAACGAGCATGAAGCCCAGATTGTGGCGCGTCCACTCATATTCAGCGCCCGGATTTCCAAGCCCAATGATGAGACGACGCATAACCAAAGGCAAAAGGTAAAAGGTAAAAGGCAAAAGTGAAGACAAAGCATTAAGGAGCATCTGAATTCTGCTTTCCTTTTGCCTTTTTACTTCTACCTTTTTACTTCCCTTCCGTCTCTCCCTCTTCCTCTTCCTTCTTGCCCTTGCCTATAACTTCAGGCTCGGCAGCCTCGCCCTCTGCTGGCGCAGGCGCTTCGACCGGCTCCTCACGCACAACGCCTACGGTTGCGATGGCGGTTTCGGGCGAGTCAAGAATTTCTATGCCTTCGTCCACAGGGATGTCCGAGATGTGCAGCACATCATGAACTTTCAAGTCAGAGACATCAACGTTGATTGCTTCCGGGATGTCGCGCGGCTCGCAGCGAATCTCTATCTCGCGCAGAAGCTGTTCGAGGTGGCCGCCCGCTTCTGAAACGCCAATAGGAGTTCCCGTCAGATGCAAGGGCACTGTGACTTCAATCTTCTGCCCCTTCACCAACCTCTTCAAATCTGCATGAAGCAGGCGACCGCGCACAGGATCAATCTGGCGGTCATGAAACATGACTTCGCTAGCGCCCACGCCTTCAATATCTATAGTGAAGATAGTGTTCTGGCCTGTATCTGAGCGAAGTATCGCCGCTAAATCTTTAATCTCCGCGATAGCCGTGACGGCTTCAGCGTCGCCGCCGTAAACGGTAACGGGTACAAGGCCGTTGGCGCGAGCGCGCCTCGAATCGTTTTTGCCGCGCCCCTCACGAGCCTTTGCGCGAACTGTTATCTCTTTTCTTTCTGACATCTTTCCCAAAACCTTTCTGCCTTCAGCAATCAGCCTTCAACCCCTCTTTCCTAAATTGACAAAGGGGGCTGAAGGCCGGTGTCATCCGACCGCTTTCAATCAAAGTTTTTGCCCTTCGTCTTTAGACGAAGAGCGAAGAGACGCTCGTCTCCTCGTGGATAGACTTGATCGCTTTCGCTAGAAGCGGTGCGATGCTAAGTACCTTTATGTTTTCCAACTCGCAGGCATGATCGTTCAACGGAATCGTGTTTGTTGCGACCATCTGCTCCAAGTCCGATTTAGACAACTGCTCTACGGCGCTTCCCGAAAGCAGCGCGTGAGTGAAGCAAGCGTGAATGTGCTCCGCTCCCGCAGCTTTTAAAGCTTTTGCGACTTTCGTCAAAGACCCGCCCGTATCGCACATGTCGTCAACTATCAAACAATTCCTGCCGCGCACATCGCCGACTACGTTCATCACTTCCGCTACGTTCGCCTTCTCTCGCCTCTTGTCGCAGAGCGCCAGTTCTGCGTCCAGGCGCTTAGCATATGCGCGCGCGCGTTCTGCTCCACCTGTGTCAGGCGCAACCACTGTGAGATTCGGCATAGGGTTCGCTTGATAATAGCCAATCATCACAGGCGCGGCGAAGAGGTGATCCACAGGGATGTCAAAGAAGCCTTGAATCTGCGCCGCGTGCAAGTCCATCGTCAATATGCGATGAGCGCCTGCGGTCGTAATCAGATTCGACACCATCTTGGCCGCTATAGGCACGCGCGGGCGATCCTTCTTGTCCGAGCGCGCGTATCCGAAATAAGGAATCACAGCCGTGATGCGCTCGGCTGAGGCGCGCCGGAATGCGTCCAGCATCACCAGCAACTCCATCAAATTCGCGTCCGTCGGCGGGCACGTCGGCTGAACTATGAAGATGTCGCTGCCACGCACGTTCTCTTCAATCTGAAAGTTGAACTCGCCGTCCGAGAATCGCGCCGCAATCGCCCGCCCCGGATCGCAACTCAGAGAATGGCAAATCTCTTCCGCCAAGGCTCTGTTCGCGTTTCCCGAAAAGACTTTGATGCCGCCAGTCGTACTCATAAGGACAGTGATGAGTGATAAGTGATGAGTGATAAGTGATAAGAAAGAACTAAAGCTTTTTACTTAAAACTGAAAACTGCTCTTATCACTTATCACTCATCACTTATCACCCTCTTCTGGCTGGGGCGGAAGGATTCGAACCTACGAATGCCGGTTCCAAAGACCGGTGCCTTACCACTTGGCTACGCCCCAGTGTAAAACTCTCGCCGCGAGTCAAGGCCGCAGTTCGATGAGCGGCCCGGCGCATTCGCCCAGCGCCATTAAGTATTCCTCACGCGCGAGCGTCGCGCAAGAAAAAATTTGCCAGCCCGGTTCATTCTTCAGCGATTCTTGAGCGAGTAGCTTCGCTTCCGCATTTTCAAAAATTCCGAAAACGCTTGAGCCGCTTCCAGAAAGAAGAGCGGCGAGTGCGCCTCTCTTCATCAAACTCTCTTTCGCGCGCGCAATCTCAGGTTCGAGACCGAAAACCACCGGCTCGAAATCGTTGTGAAGAGCCTCTGGCAGTGAATCGTGAAATTGCGCCGTAGCGCGAGAAACAGAAAGAATAGCGGCGCTTTCAGTCAAAGTCAAGGCGCGCGCATTCAGCGATTTGTAGGCTTCTGCGGTCGAAACACGCACGCACGGAGTTACTACCAGAAGGTGGTCAACTCTAACGTCTTCGAGCGCAGTAATCTCAGTTCCCAGCCCAGTCCCAAGAGCCGTACCTCCCGTGAAAAAGAAAGGCACGTCGGCACCAATTCGTTTACCGAGTTCGACGAAATCCTCTCTTTCCAACTCTATGTCCCACAACAGAGCGAGCGCCAGAAGCGTGACAGCAGCGTTCGATGACCCGCCGCCAAGGCCGCCGCCCGCAGGTATGCGCTTCGTGAGATGAATCTTTGCGCCCTTTCTGACACGAAATCTCTCACACAGCAGGCGAGCCGCGCGTAGAATCAGATTGCTCTCATCCAATGGTACATCATGAGCGTTAGAGGTGAGATTGAGCTTTTCATCGTCGCTGAGGATAAAGCTCAATTCATCGTGAAGAGTGACGGTTTGAAAGACTGTGCTTAGCTCGTGGTAATTGTCCGGGCGACGACCCATGACATATAGCCGCCAGTTGATCTTGGCAAACGATGGAACAGTGATTTCTCTTAAAGACACTTTGGGCGGCTGACCTCTAAAATCCTTTTTAGCGCCAGCCGCCCAAATCTTCCAAGGATGATTAGGAGCGTCAGCGCGTTATAAAGACCTGTGTGAAGAAGACGCGACCATCAGATGAACGAGCCACGCCTATCCCTGAGCGCGTGAAGTATCCGTTCAAAATATTGTCGCGGTGCTTAGCTGAATTCATCCAGCGCTCTACGGCGAATCCCGCAGGATCGTCGAAGCCCTGATTATAAGCTATGTTCTCGCCTAGCGCTCGCCAGTGCATGATGCCGTTGGAGTGAGCGCGCGCAGTCATGTCGCGTCCGTCAGGCGTCACGTGATTGAAAAAATTCTGGCTCGCCATCTGCCCAGAAAGCGCGCGCGCCATTCGGCACAAATCTTCGTCCCACTCGAACGGCCTGAGGCCATTCGCGTGACGCTGCTCATTGATAAGCTCGAACGCGCGCCGCTCCATGCTCATGGCGCTCGACGATGCCAGAGAGTGCGCAGCGCTCGCAACGGGCGCGACCCTTGCGGCGCGAGTTTGCGCGACCTCTGCGTGCGCGGAGAAAGGAGACGCGATGAGACGCGCGACGGGGCGCGACCGTTGCGATTGGCCGGACGTCACGTTTGCAGTTAATCCGATTATGATTGCGAAGACGGCGCAGAAGAGAGAGAGGCGCGGCCTACAGCACGGTACGACGAGTCGGGGGAACAAATTTTTATAAATCATCCGAGGGGATACTTCCTGAGACTTGCCCCACGCAAAATCTCGAAAAAGGCTGTGAGGCGGCCAGCCTATCTTTGACCTTGCAGGGGCATGCAGGTCGAAAAGCGTCAAAGCCATATTAACAAAAATGTTTTATCCCAATCAACACTTTTCTTGTCTGCTTATAAATAGCTGAAACGCAGGGACTTGTACCGGCATGCAACAAAGTAGGATATGTGATTTAGTCTCTGGTGCGGGGGCGAGCGTTGAGCTTCGTCTTGATTCTAGTTATGGCTTCGCTGTCGGTTGCAAGCGATAGAGCTTTCTGCCATGCCGCATGTGCTTGATCCATTTTGCCTCTGCGCTCAAGTATATCGCCCAGATGCTCTTGAATTGTCGGCGATGTAGCGGCGCGGCGTGCGGCTTCCGTCAGATGTCTCTCGGCTTCGTCGAGCTTGCCTAGCTTGAAATAAGCCCAGCCGAGGCTATCCAGAAAAGATGAGTTCGCAGGCTCTGCGCGCACTGCACGCTGTATCATCTTAAGAGCCTCTTCAAGACGCTCGTTGCGCTCTATGAGAAAGTAGCCCATGTTGTTCAGCGCCGTTGCGTCGTTCGGGTCCATGCTGAGCACACGTTTTAGAGTCTCTTCAGCGCTGCGTGAATCGCCTGCGCGTTCCTCGGCTGAAGCCAGAGTTACAAGAGCCGCTATCATCAAATCGTCACGACCTTGTGGGACAAGCCCGATTGCTTTGCGTGCTGACTCCACAGCCTCGCGCCCGCGCCTCGCTTGTGTGTAGAGAGAGGAGAGGCGCAGGTACGTTTCAAAATCTTCAATAGAGCCGTGAAGCTGTCCACGCGCGAGCGCAACGGCCTCGTCAACTCTTCCAAGGTCTGTGAGAGTTTCGGCCTCCAACCAGATGAATCCGCGCTCTTGCGCGTGACGCTGGCGCGCAAGTTTTATGGCCTGCAACGCTTCGCGCCGCCTGCCCTCGTCGCGCAGAAGCTGAACGTACTGCACATCTGCTGCGGCAGAGTCAGCGCCTAGCAGTGTGCGCATGCGCTCTATGGTTGCAAGAGCATCGTCTGTGTGTCCTGCGTTCTTCTGAATACTGATGATGGACGAGAGTATAGCTACAGCGTAGCGTTTCTCTGCATCGGTTGTGAGAGGTTTGTTTGTTATCCCACGCTCTTGCAAAAGAGTTTCATACGCGGCGACTGCATCCGTATAACGAAGTGCGTCCGCATACAACTCTGCGAGCGCTACGCGAAGCAGGAACTGTTGCTCAGGATTGTCTGCGGCTGCTTTTATCGCCGTACGAAGCGTTTGCGCGGCGGCGTCCGTCTGCCCTGCGCGCGACTGCTCACTGGCGAGCAGTCGTAGCAACGTAAAATTCTTCGGGCTTGCTGCGGCAAGACTCTGGAGTTCTGTGATGGCGGAGTTATCGTCCGTGCCTTCTGCTTCGAGCGCCTGTCCCAACAACTCCGCGTACTCCTCATTTTCAGGATCGAGCGTGATGGCTGAGCGAATAGCGTTAACGGCATCGGCTGCGCGCCCCGCTTCGAGCAGGACTTCGCCCAATCGCGCGCTAGCTGCGGCGGGGGGATTT
>Ga0209027_1001063_pt1 | contig 10158 bp, 8 predicted proteins | sample GraSoi013_1_20cm_3_FD_185821 | JGI IMG/M metagenome (GOLD analysis project Ga0209027, IMG submission 185821) | Grasslands soil microbial communities from the Angelo Coastal Reserve, California, USA - Sample 09_27_2013_1_20cm (SPAdes) (version 2) | ecosystem: Environmental > Terrestrial > Soil >... | reverse complement strand
CGGTGAGAGCCTCGCGGGTCAACGGCCCGAGCAGTCCGTCCACCTCACCCTTGTAATAGCCCATCTCTTGAAGCACGCCCTGCACGTCGGCGATCACCTTGTCCGGTGGCTCAGCATGGTGACCCACGTAGATCGGTCCGTCGTAGGCATAATATTGGGCCGAAGGACTGTAACCCCATGCCGGATACCAGTAGCCGTTGTTCCAGTAGTAGTAACCGCCACCGATCAGCTCCACACGGTTGTAATGCGACCGATACCAGCCCTGATCGTGCCATTCCGGATGATACGAGCGGAATACTTCGTATTGCGGACCCTGCCAGCGATCACTTCCTTGAATCCGATAATTCTGGTTGTAGGTAACCGCTGGAACCTGCTGCGGCTTTGGCTGCGCACGGAAGTTCGCGTGCTGTGATTTAATCTGCTGCACCTTCTGCGGATCCGGCTTCTTCGCCTTGGCTCCCGCATTAGCCTGCGCCTTTTGCTGGCCCACTGGCGAGACTGCCGGAGCTGCCCCTGCCGCAGCGCCTGCCGGCGACGTTGCTGGAGTAGCAGATGTTTTTGCCGCCGAGGGCTCCTTCATCCCTTTCCTCTGCTGCTCAACCTGCTGCTTTGCACGAGGTGTCGGCGCGCCTTCCCGTTGACCGGTAACGTTCGTTCCCGGCGCATTCGCAGATTCCTGGTTCGCTGGAGTTTTTCCGCCCTTTCTTGCACCGGGCTCATTGGTTGTGCCACGCTCATGCGTAGCTCCGCGTTCCTTCATGGCACCGGGCTGATTCGTAGGTTCGTGTTCCTTGATCGCTCCGTGCTGCTTTGCGGGCGGTGTCTCAGGCTTCGCCGCATTCGGCTTCGGCTGTTGTGCTTGAGTGGCGCGCGCTTTTTCCGGGGCGCGCTTGCCCTTTGATGGTGATTGCTGTTCGACTGGCTGTTGCGCCAAAGCGGCTCCCGCCAGCGCCAGTGAACAGCTTATTAGTAAACTGGTAAGTTTTTTCATAATAATAATATTTAGTCGTCAGACGTTCGCGATTTATTCAGGGTCCTTCCTGTAATTTCCCCTCAGGCGCGTGCTCGCGAATCTTTTCGGAGTTACGCGTCATTCGATCGCCTAACCATACTTCGTGCAGCCGCACCCATCCGGTTCCTCGCAAACAAGATTACAGCTCAATGGGACACCGCTCTTTGCACGTCAGCCGGATAAAACCGACTACCCTATACTCCGCGCGGCGGAAAAAATTTCGGTTGAGACGCGAGACGGCGCATTTCACAGCGATGCGGTCGAGCTTTTTACCACTTTATTGATTTTCAGATTACGTCTCACCGCTTTCCCCAGACCTTGAACGCTGATCGCGGTCAGCTTCCTCAACGCCTTCCTGAATTAGTCTCTCCGGGATGTTTTGCTCATCTTCGGGACGCACCGTCGGAGCTTTTTCGCCCGAGGACACAAGTGGCATTCCCCAGTCTCGACCCGGTTCCTCTCTTGTCGCAGACTTCTCCGAGCCTGATGTCGCACCGATCAGTTCCTCCCGCGCACGAGTCTGGTCGAGATCATTCGGCTGCGCGCGCCCGTCGCTGCGCGCGATCTGACGCGCCCGCTCCTCGATCATTTGCGGCGTCACTGTTCCTAGTCCTTGCGTTCCACGAATGATTTTCCCTTTTTGTGCTTCATCCATAAGCGTATACACGATTCGCGTCGGATAACGCTCGCGGCTGGGTTCTAGTCCGAACGAGCCTAATCACTAATCACGGTTTCGCCGGCTTCCCCTGCGTTCTAATCGGATCGGTACTTTGGAAAAATGCAAAGCGACGTCCAGGATCAGGTCGACACAAAAAAAGCGCTCCGCATTTTCCAGCGGAGCGCTTTTGTGTCGCGCAGAGGCTGCGCTACTCAACTTCAATAAACTCCGGATCGCCTGCGCAGATCACTCGTTCCGAGTATACAAAGCCGTCCACGTCAACCGCGACCCAGCAACCGTCCACGAACGCGAAGTACGTGTTCCCGATCAGCCGGAAATGGTTCGCCCCGAAACGTTGGACGAAGAACTCCTTCGGATGCCGCCCAAGACTGAACACTTCGCTGTGACGCGACTTGAACTCTTGCACGTTCACCCTCGTGGATTGGTTTACGTTCGTCTGATTCGTGCTCCTCACGTTCGTTTGGCTCGTGCTCGAACGTGCGCCAGGCTCATTCCTGTTGATACCAGGTTCATTCCTGTTTACGTCCGGAGCGCGGCCCTTAACGTCCGGCTGTCCACGTACGTTGGCGCCCGTTTCAGGTTTTGCCTGCGGTTTGCTCTGCTCCTGCGCGGGACGCATCTTCTTCCCTTTCGTCGGCGCAGTAGTCTGCGTTTCCTTCGTCTGCCCCTGCGTCTGTTGTGGCTCCGTTGTCTGGCCTAACGCCAGGAGCGGTAAGGCCACAACCGCTGTTATTGTCAGTATCCTCATGATTCCCCTTTCTTTCTATTAATTCGTATCCCAAAAAAGCATTGGACCCCTAGATCACTCAATATCCTGACACCGCCGACGCGTAGGCTTGGAAAATTATTTTTCGAATCACCAACTCAAGGAGTTACAAACTAATGTGGGCGCGCCCGGGTTTTCCCCTTTAGACTTTTGCTAATGCTCGACATAGGTCTTTTGCTTTTCCGCGCAGCCGGATTCCTGCTGGCGTTTACCTTCGGCGTGCAAAAGATCGGATGGTACGTGACGGCGTTTCATGCCGGGAAACCGCTATTGTCATCCATCGGACTGACGCCGCTAATTGCGCATATGGGCCTCCCGTTACCAGTCATTCTTGCGTTGTGGATCACACTGAACGAATCGATCGGAGCTTTCTTCGTTGGCATCGGTTTGCTTACTCGGTTTGCAGCGGCGAGTCTCGCCTTGGGAATGATCGGCGCGCTTTATACCGGCGTCCGTTTGGAAGAAGATTGGCTGAGAGCAGCGCTTTATTTCGTCATCTTTCTCGGTTTGATCTTCACCGGAGCTGGCAAGTTCTCAATCGATCGCTTACTGCAAACTAGAAAGACAAAACAACACCGCGCGTCCGTGTTCTGATCGATCCTGCGATCCGTGCTTACGGCGAGTTAAATTGACAAGCAGTCGAGATTTTTTCCAAACTTCACGCCTATGAAAACAATAGCGCCATCAATTCTTATCATACTGTCACTCGTCTGCGTTGCTCTTCCTCTCACAGCGCAGGCGGTCAGTCCGTCACCGGATGGAGGCTATCCCGGAGGCAACACGGCAGAGGGGAGCAGCGCCCTTTTGAGCTGCACAACCGGCATTTATAACAACGCGATCGGTATATATTCGCTCCTGAGCGTCACGACCGGCAGCTTTAACACCGGTGTCGGCGCTGGGGCGCTTCTTGCCAACACCGCAGACGAAAATACGGCTACTGGCGCCGGGGCGCTTTTAAGCAACACCACTGGCATTGAAAACACGGCCAATGGAGCGTTCGCTCTTTTTAGTAACACAGAAGGCAGCTTTAATACCGCCACCGGCGAAGGCGCACTGCTTAGCAATACCACCGGCACACAAAATACGGTAAATGGAACAGCCGCACTTGGATTTAACTCGACCGGCAACTACAACGATGCTGTCGGCGCCTTTGCGCTCTTTAATAACATCAGTGGATCTGGCAACAACGCTTTTGGTAATTCTGCGCTTCTTGAAAATATGGTGGGCGTTGACAACACTGCCATTGGTGATCTCGCGCTCCTGAATAATGACTCGGATGGAACCGGCACTGCCAATTTCAACACGGCAGTTGGTTCTGGGGCACTCTCAGCTAACGTTGATGGCGGCGAAAACACCGCCCTGGGTGTCGACACGCTCGCGAACAACAACAACGCGGACTTCCTCACCGCCGTTGGTATTGATGCGCTATTTGCCAACACCACCGGCTCCGGCAACACAGCCATCGGCAGTGGCGCGCTCGCTTTCAACACGACGGGCGGTGGTAACACTGCCTTGGGCTTGGATGCTGGTAGCAACGTCACCACGGCCAATAACGTCATTTGTATCGGTGCCGCTGGTAACAATGTGGAAAATAGCTGCTTTATTGGCAATATCTTCGGCGCGACATCTTCGAATGGAGTTGCCGTCCTCATTAATTCAAACGGCAGGCTCGGAACAATGACTTCGTCGGCCCGGTTCAAGGATGAGATCAAGCCAATGGACAACGCCAGTGAAGCGCTCTTTGCTCTCAAACCGGTCACCTTCCGATACAAGAAGGGAATAGACCCGCAAGGGATTCCACAGCTTGGGCTGGTGGCCGAGGAGGTGGAGGCGGTCAATCCTGATTTGGTGGTACGCGACAAAGAGGGAAAACCCTACAGCGTGCGTTACGACCAGGTGAACGCGATGTTACTCAATGAGTTCCTCAAAGAGCACCGCAAGGTGGAGGAACAACAGGCGACAATCACGCAATTAAAGCAGGACTTTCAATCCAGAATCGCCCACCAGCAAAAGCAAATTGAAGCCCTTATTGCGGGCCTGCAGAAAGTGAGCGCACAACTCGAACTGAACAAGCCCGCACCACAAACGGTGGTAAACAATCAGTAAGCTGTCGAGTTACTACTACTCTTTGAACTCGCCCCTTACTCGTAACGCATTTCGATCACGTTGTTAATAGCATCCGCCCTCGCGCCGCAAGATCACCTCGAGCCGATCGGTACAACGCTGGCAGCGCTGGCGATCTCGGTCGTCACTTGTCAGAGACTTCGTCACTGCCGTGGCAGTTCGTGAATCTGAACGAGCCAATCCGGGTATGCCAGTCGTTCAGGTTGTTAGTCGTGAGATAGTAGGTCCCAGTGTACCAGAACGTACAATCATCAACCGGATCAATCGTCATCTGACTGTAGTCTCCGAAGCTGGTGTTGCCTGGTCCAAGTTGGACGCCACCGCCGTCGATCAGCGACATCTCGCCACTAGGCAAGGTGCCTAGTGGGTCGGTCGGCCGCCGGCCCACGTAGTGGATTGACGGAAACACACTCGCGCCTGAGACGTTGAAGCCAAGCGCGATGTTTCCGTTCCTGTCCATCGCGATACTCCCAAGCCACCGGTCATTGGCATCGGGCGCGTAGGTCCCCTGCTGATAAATTTCCCATGGACTGCGTGTTCGCCCTCTTGTTGTCATGCGCAATTCGTACCAGCGGATGCCCGCGTGATCCTGTGATGGATCGCCGCCGGCCGCCACGGTATGGTTGAGCAGCAGCGTCTGGCGAGGGCCGAAATTGCGGTACGTCAGGCGCTGCATCATGTAGCCATAAGAAAGCGAATCGAGTCGCTGAGCTCCCGGCTGCTCGATACAGACAAACTCATCGTGGCACGCGTTGGAGTTGAACGGCTGCGGGACAAGGCTGGCGGTCGGGACGAGCGTGGAAGACGAAGGAGAGTCCCAGTCCACATGAAACTCGTACACTTGGAGCCGGCCCGCAGGGAAGCCGAGGTGCGAATCCTGGACCTGCACCACGTACTCAGGTGTATCCCTTAGCGGCAACCTCGTACCCTCGAGGTCCGCCGCCAGCATATGGCTACGGGTGGTTTGGAACGGATTGCGGGGAGCCGGCACAAAGAAGGTCACGAACTTCGGGTCGGGGTTTCCGGTTAGCATGGCCGCTCGCTCAAACGCGGAGATGGTATTGCCCAGTCCGCTAAAGATCTTGTTGGGGTCCGCAGTGGCGTAGTAGGCGTCAGTAAACACACTGATCTTCGGATAATCGTTGAAGAACCCAGCCAGCTGATTGGTCGTGTTGTTGACCTCGAACGCGTACTGATCGTACGGCCCCGTCGGGTCCGAGGTCTGGGAGACGGCCATGCACAGGTCCTGACCGTACGGTCCCCCGCCTGGACGACTCACGACCCATCGATTGGCATATCGGTCGAACCGTACGACCGCATCGCTCCAGATCTGGGTGGGACCGCCACAGTCAGGCTGGCTCTGCCAGAAGGTCGTGGTGCTCACGGGACCCGCCAGGACATTGCCGGACTTGTCGTAGACAACGATCGCGGTATTGACAAATTGCACGTAGTGGTCGAGCCCCACAGCCCCGCTGTCGTCGGATGCGTAGCCCCCGAGAGAACAATCGTCGTCGGCCGGCAGTTCACCGACATGAAGCCCATCGAAGCTCACGATCGGCTCTGATAGGAAATTTCCTCCAGGCTCGCTCTTGCGGCCAGGCGCGGCCGAACCAATCGCTCCAGGACATGGCGTCATCTGGCTGAGCGGCAGCGACACGGAATGCGAGTGCGCGGTCCCCACGGTCTTCACAGAGCCCGGAGGCAGCTGGGCGTTAGCAACGCTGACAAATCTGGCGACAGAGCCGGCGACAAGTAGAGCAACAAGAAATGCTTTCACGGGGACACTCTTTTCGCACGAGCACTCAGCATCGCGCAAGCATCAGTTCCTAGTTCTTAAGTCTTCCTTCAGCCTTCGCCTGTGCCAGAACCAGTGCACCCGCAATATGATCGCCATCAAAAAATAAACCCACCCGCACCACGCGATTTTTTCTATCGGCAAAGTAAAAGAAAACACCAGCGAGACGAGCCCCACGCTCATCGGGATGCTCCAGCCCGTCAGCTCGCCGCGCGTCATCAATCGTTCCCGCGCATTCAAACCTAACGGCTCACGTAGCTGCCAGGCACGAAAATTCAGGAGCAGGATTTCAGCGGAAATGGCAATCAAGCCGAGCGCGTAAATCGCAAAAATCGTTCTCGCCTGTGATTCGGTGGTGTGAAGCGAGAACGGCTGGCCGACCTGGCCACTGCTCAGAAGGTACCACATCGCCCCGAAAATTGCCTTGAGCGGATAGATAAAGATCAGGATCGTAACGATCATCGCCCAGCTAATCAAAATCGAGACGCTGTCCTCGAGGCCGTAACGCCGGCTCCACAACCAATGGCCCCGCCAAAAGATGCCCAGCACCGCGATGCTGCAGACAAAGGTCGGTACATTCTTGAACGCCGCCAGGAGCGCCTGGATGTTATCGGGGATCTGCTGCGCGGCGATTACCAGCATCGAGATGGCGAACGCGAACGCTGCGTCGATAAAAGTTTCCAGCCGCGTCATCTGCATCCCGCGCAAGCGAAATCCGCGTAACCGGGGCAATGCATCCAAGTCGGCGGGCACTGCTGACGCAATCTCGTCGTAGCGCGCGTTCATCTGCCGGGAATCCTATGCAAAACAGCACTATGTTTGTAAGGATTTTTCTCCGGGTTTCGCCATCGACTCTCAACTCTCAACTATCAACTACTCACTAATCTCCGATCACTCATCGCCGAACACGGTCATATCGCCGACGAAAAGCGAATCATAATCGCGTAAAGGAGGATGATTTATGGCTGATGATAATGGTGGTGGCAGCAACGCCGCAGTGGTGGCCATATTCGTAATCTTTCTGATCATCGTTGCCGCTGCGATCTTTTTCTTTGGCGGCCAATTTGTCGGCGGTGGCAGTCAGACCAAGAAAGTCGATGTAAACGTCAAAGCGCCAGCCGTGCCTAGTAAATCGCCCTAAGGAACAACTAAGAAGTCTCGCAACCTTGGTTTCCTGATTAGCTTTCGAAATCCGATACCGTCAACGGAATCCATTTTTCCTTCTGGCTTTTCTCCCTGCCTCCGTCCATCAACTCTCAACCATCATCCCTCAACTCTTTTCCCTGATCACGGATCACCAATCACTAATCACTGATCACTGGATTCACTTCCCTCTGCGCGTGGCATCCATAAGCGCGCAGAAATTCGAAGCGATAAAAAAAGGAAAGATAAAAACGGGACCCCGGGGCTCTCCGCCATAATTGAAGGGAAAGATTATGAACTTATCCGTCGAAACGAAAGTCGCTATCGCGGTCGCGACGAGCTTGGTCGCGTTAATCGTGGGCGCCATGGCCCGAGGATAGCAAAAGCGGAACCGGCAGCAGAATCAGCCTCCGTCTTCTTCTCCGCCAACCGACGGAGTGACTTACTCGGTCCCGCTCCTTTCGACCTCTCGGCTTTACCTGATTCTAGAGATCCTCCTCTTGCAGCCCGGCGATCTTCATAAGTGAGCGAAGCAATCCCCTTTTCAGCGGCTGATTTCCATGGATCGGAATCACGATCCGTTCGCGTCGGCCAGCCATTGTAAAACATGGCGGCTACCGTGAACCTGAGCCAATGTCCAACCACGGCGTTGAATAGCTTGGGCAAGCTCGCGCCCGGAGACCTGCTTCACACAGTCACTTCGAGCACTCGATCAGCCGCGCCTGGCTGGGTTGTGCCTTCTTCAGCCAGCAGCCAACCTTTGATCGCTTCATGAACATTCGCGCGGACGTCGTCTGCTGTTTCGCCTTGGGAGACGCATCGCGGCAGTCCTGGCACTTCCGCCCAGTATCCACCTTCTTCCGCTTTATGAATGAGCACCTTCAGTGTCACGAGTCGATACTGCTGCACCGGCGGATTCCGCGCAAAACTGATCTCTGGCGTCTGTCCTCTGCCTCTAGGAGCTCATCACTGATCACGAATCACCGATCACTTCCCCTGAGTTCCCCCCGTCTCTCAACCATCAACACTCAACTAACAACTCTTCTTCGGTTCCTCCGACCACCAATCACTGACTTGTCGGGCCGTAGCTATACACGAACGCTGGTCGGCGTAGGCGGATCACGAATCACCAGCGCCTTCAGCGCTTCTTCAGGCAGCTTTTTTAACTTTTTTGCTGGCCGTGACACCGGGAAACAGTACGACCCGGGCAGGAGCCTCGGCGGTTCCATTCTGACCGAAGGTCGATTCGAACGTCAGTTTTCCGGCAGCGATCTCGGTTAACGCGATATCGGCTTCACGCAGCCCCGGAGCGTATTCCACAAGGGGACGATGACCCAGCGAAAGCTGTCGCACGCGGCGTGAGACCATGTTCACCAGGATTTGCTGATTAGTGATTACTTCGGAGGCGGCTGCAATGAGATCGGCTTTCATAATAATTGATTCTGACTTTCTACCAGGCACCAACGTGCGCACCGACTTTGGCGCGCACCGGAGGCTGACTTTCCTCCTTAGTACTTCTTGACCTCCGACTATCGCCCAGAAAACCAATTCCGCAACACGGCTGATTGCCTTGGCCGAAGAATCCTGCAATAATCTTAGGGTGAGCACGATTAGCGAGATTCAAGAGGCGATCGACAAATTGCCCGCTAAGGAACGATCTGCGCTTGCCGCGTGGCTCCGATCGCAAGATCAACCCCGGATGTCTGAAAGAGAAGAAGCGGCTTTACTCGCTTCACTTGATAAAGCAGCTACCGAGCTTGATGCCGGCCGCGGCGTCCCCGTCGAGCGAGTTCGCGAGATGCTGGGGCGATGGCTTACAAAATAATCTTCGCGCCTACTGCAATTGCGCGACTCGAAGACATCGTTCGGTACATCGCAGCCGACGACCCTGAGGCTGCCAAGATTTTTGCAATGCGTCTGCTCGAACGCGCCGACTTGCTTTCGGAATTCCCAGAATTAGGAACGCCCTATCGTAAACGCAAGAATGTCCGACGCCTGCGGTACGATCCTTATTTCATCTACTATCGCGTACGCCGCGAAAAAGCGTCTGATTGAAGTGATGGATTTCTGGCATTCAGCTCGAGTGGAACCGAACCTCTGATCTCTTTCTCCCTGGCCGTCCATCAACAATCAACTCTCAACTCTCAACTTTTCGTCCCCTGTCACACCGTCTTGCTTGCCATGCCGTAATCCGTGGCTCGCCGTAGCTTTTGCAAAGGCGGCTGATGAAGGCAGGTCACGCGGGCTTGTCACATCGTAGCGAATTGAAACTTGCTCGTTGCTCGCACTGACTCATGCGCTCCCGCCCATTTGAAACTCGGTCGCGTCCCCGCTTCCTCGCCGCTACCCTCGCGACTTTGCCTTCTATGTCGCTTTTCCCAAAAGCTCCATTCGACCTCTCGGTTTGCCCATCTATGTCGCACGCCGCCCAGCGGCTCCATTCGCTCGCTGCTACCCTCGCAGCTTTACCTTGATCACTCGCACTGCCCCGTGCTTGCGCCAGCTACCCTAGCTGCGTTGCCGTCTACCCGCGCGATTGAAACTCGTTTGCTTCCCAGCTTTGACTCATGTGCTCCCGCCCACTTCGACCTCTCGGTTTTGCCCATCTATGTCGCTCGCGCCCCCGCGGCTCCATTCTC
>Ga0209027_1001062_pt1 | contig 10159 bp, 6 predicted proteins | sample GraSoi013_1_20cm_3_FD_185821 | JGI IMG/M metagenome (GOLD analysis project Ga0209027, IMG submission 185821) | Grasslands soil microbial communities from the Angelo Coastal Reserve, California, USA - Sample 09_27_2013_1_20cm (SPAdes) (version 2) | ecosystem: Environmental > Terrestrial > Soil >... | reverse complement strand
GACTTCGCGGCGCGAGTGCCGCGAGGGGGCGTCCCTGATGGCTCTTTAAATGTGAGTCCCGCCGGAATCTCGCAGGAGTGACCGAAGGATAGTTCCATGCGCGCCGCAACGTCAATGGCTAGGCCGACGCTGGCGCACGCCCCGCCGCAGCCGACGGCTGTTTACAACCGGAGTGCGACTAAGTGCAGGTCAGTACCGCATGCTGCAAGCGGGCGGAAGGCGGAAGCAGGAAGCGAAAGCAGCCCGTCTTAACTTCATCCTTCCTACTTCACTCTTATCAATGGCCCGCACGCACGCAGCATGCGGTACTGACCTGCTTTCCCCTCCATGCGCCGAGCGGCCCGCTCCCGCGCGTCGAAGGCTTGCCGGTGCGGCCCGAATGAGCAAGAATTAGCGCAAAGTTGCAAACGGGCTGACAAAGGGGAAGCGTATAGCTATCTGGTCGCCGAAACGACTTTGACGCGGCGCGCGCGCCGGGCTGGGGTCGGCGTGCTGGCGGAAGTCGAATATCTTCTCTCCCCACTTAGTCCCGCTCCGGTGCCGGAGGCTCATAGCCCCGCGGCGACACCGGGCGTGGCGGCTTCTTTTTTAGTCGCGGGACGGCGGCGGGGGCGTGAAAAAGGAGCTCGATGATGGAAAGATATCTCGGAAGGTTTTCACCCTACATCTACGCGATCCTGCGAATCGTCGTGGGGTTCATATTCATGCTACACGGCACGCAGAAGTTGTTCGGCACGCCCGCGATGCCGGGCAACCCCCCCGGCGGCCCGCTGCCGACGCTGCTCCAAGTGGGTGGCGTGATCGAGTTGGTCTGTGGCCTGCTCGTCATGATAGGTCTGCTCACAGGGTGGGCCGCCTTCCTCGCGAGCGGCGAGATGGCCGTCGCATACTTCATGGCGCACTTCCCGCGCCACCCGCTCCCCGTCGTCAATCAAGGCGACCCGGCGGTGCTCTTCTGCTTCATCTTCCTCTACATCGCTTCGGTCGGGGCGGGCATCTGGAGCGTGGACTCACTCCTGCGCAGGAAGGGGCCGGCCCAAGCGCCTGATGAGCATTAAGACATGCCGTCACCGAGTCGGGCGGTGCGACACCTCTTCTTCGCTGAAGAAAAAATCACGCGCGCGCTTTTCAACAAAACGGTGATGAAATTTCCACCTGTGGAAATCAGTTGTTGATGAACTTTCTGCATGAGGCGGAATGGCCGAAAAATCGAGACTATTTGACGAAAACATTTTTTTGAAAAAAAGTCTTGACAGCCAAAACACGCGTGCGTATAGTCCGCCTCCCGTCGCGGTTCTCAAGGGAGCCGTGACCGGCAAGGGGATCGGCGAGCGATGCGGCAACGCGTCGCTTGAGGACAGCAGCTAGCGGTAAAAGTTGCTGCCACTGACGCCCCAGCCGAAGCCGAAAGGCTTGCGCAGGATGAGTCGGCAGACTCGTCCGAGCCGCGCGGATAAAAACGCGATGGCGCTCGCGAGGAAACGATCAGCCTTGTGGGTAGCGAACGCCGCTCAACTTCGGTTGAGCCTCGTTGTCCAGAACGTAGACTGGAGGTGGAGGAAAAGCCACCAGAACAAAAACCGAACGGCACCGCGTCTTCGGACGCGAGAGACTTGCGGAAGTGAGTCCGTGCCGACCGGGGGTGAGCCACCGCTGGCACACGCTTCGGGATATAAAAAAGGCAGTCGGTGCGTGTACATGCTAGGCTGCCAACTCCCCTCGGATCGCTTCGGCGGTTCTTCGGGATTCGGGGTTGCGCTGCTACTCCTCGTGGGTAGCAGCGCAATCTCTTTTTGCGCCGAACCCGGCCCGACGCCCACCTGTGTTAACATCGCCCACGCCTTCATAAAAGTCCCCGTGCTACCGTCGCGTCTTTCGCGCGCGCGCGTCTGAACGCCGACCTCAAGTGCCGATGCTGATCGCCTGTCTGATAGCCGTAAGCCTTCTGAGCGTCGCCGCGCTAGGCTTCGCGCTCTCGCGCGCACGCACTTCCGAGCGCGGGCGCGAGCGGCTGGCGCGTGAGTTGTCGAGCCTGCGCGGACTCGTCGAGGCGGAGGGAGGACGGGCCGAGCGTCACGAAGCGCGACTCGCGGAGTTGAGCGCCGCGCAGGCGGAGGCGCGGCGCGAGATCGAGGCCGCGCGCGCGAGGGAGTTGGAGAGGGAACGCGAGAGGGAGCTAGAGAGAGAGAAGGGGTGGGAGCTAGAGACGGCAAAGGGCGAGGGCGAGAGCCGGGCGTCTTACGATTCCGGGAGCGGCGGCGATTATGGAACTACCGGCTGCGCGTACCTCGACAGCATGATCGCTTCGGCCCACGAGGACGGGCCCGGCGTGTCGGATACGTCTAACGCCGCGGGCGAGGCGGCGGCGTTAGAGAAAGAGACTGAAGAGACGGCGGAAGAAATAAACGACGTGTACGCGGCGGCGCGCCGCCTCGACGATTTCTTCAACGCCACGACCCACCCGCGCGAGCTTCTGCACAACGAGACTTTCGAGCGCGGCGTCGAGCTGTCGCTGGGCGAGCCGACGTTCGTCCTCCTGGCGCGCGCCGCCGAGTACGACGCCGTCGTCGCGTGCGTGTCGCTCGAAGCGCTGGCACGCCGCGAGGGCGAAGACGAAATCATCGCGGACGCAGTCCTCCGCGACATCAACTCCTACTACTACTGGCCGCGCTTCTTCGCCGTGCGCGCGCTCGGCGAGCACGCGGGCAATCAGCCCAACATCGCGCGCCTCGTCGCGCGCCTCAACTCGTCCTGGCGCGACCCAGTGCCTGTTCAAGTGCTCCGCGAGTTCGTCGCGTCGCGCGTCGCGGCGGGCGAGGCGGTCGCGCCGCAGCAGCTTCTCGACGAGATCAACTCTCTGGGCCTCTCCCCCGAACAGACGACGGACATCACGCACACGCTCGACGAACTCGGCGACGTGCTGCCCGCCGCGCTCAGGCAGGAGCTTTCGCTGTGGCAGGGCAGCCGTGAGACGGTAGAGTTTCTGAAGAAGCTCGGTCGCGTTTGGGAGCCGGGCGCGGGCGATGAGGTCTTCGTGCTCGACTCTGTGGCCGCGCGCGTCGCGGAGCTTGAGTCGGCCATCACGCGCGCGCCCGCGCGCTCCGTTCTTCTGGTCGGCGACTCCGGCACGGGGAAGACTGCGTTGCTGCGCGCGCTCGCCGAACGCCTGCGCCGTGAGAACTGGATTGTCTTCGAGGCTGGCGCGGGCGAAGTGCTGGCCGGGCAGACCTACATCGGACAACTCGAAGAGCGCGTGCAGACAATCGTCAAGCAGATCGGAGGCCGGCGCGTCCTTTGGGTCGTGTCGAACTTCCACGAGACGCTCTATGCGGGCCGACACCGCTACAGCCCCGTCGGCGTGCTCGACCTCCTTCTGCCTTCAATCGAGAGCGGCGCGGTTAGAATCATCGGCGAGGTTCCGTCGGAAGCCTACGAGCAACTCCTTCGCCTGCGCCCCAAGCTCCGCACGGCGATGCAGACCTGCCGACTCGCGCCGCTCCCCGACGACGACACGCTCGAACTCGGTCGTCGCTGGGCGGCGAAGCGCGGGACACGGAAGTACGCGTGGGAGGGGGCGCACGAGGGCGTTGACACGTCTTACTTCGTCCCGCGCGCGTCGGAGCAGACCCTGCGCGAGGCGCTGCAACTCGCCAAGCAGTACCTCGGCGACAAGGCCGCGCCCGGCAACCTTCTGCTCTTCCTCGACGCGACCGACCGACGCCTCGTCGCGGAAGGCGGGGGCGACGCCGAAGAGACGGGCGACGGCGAGATAACGCTCGACGACCTGCTCGTCACGCTCTCGCAGTTGACGGGACTCCCGACGAGCATCCTCGACGAGCGCGAGGGGCTAGACCTCTCCGAGCTCCGCGCGTTCTTCGAGCGGCGCGTGCTCGGCCAGCCCGAAGCGGTTGACTGCCTCGTCGAGCGCACCGCGATGATAAAGGCGGGCTTGACAGACCCGACCAGGCCGCAGGGCGTCTTCCTCTTCGTCGGGCCGACGGGGACGGGCAAGACCGAGATCGCGAAGACGCTCGCCGAGTTTCTCTTCGGCTCGCCCGAACGGATGATTCGCCTCGACATGAGCGAGCTTCAGACGTGGGAGTCGCAAGCGCGAATACTCGGCGAGGCGGAGGAGACTAGCGACGGCGCGGCCCTCGTCAACCTCATACGCAAGCAGCCCTTCTCCGTCATCCTCCTCGACGAGTTCGAGAAGGCGCACCCGTCGGTGTGGGACTTGTTCCTACAGGTCTTCGACGACGGACGACTCACGGACAGGCGCGGCAACACCGCCGACTTCCGACACTCGGTCATCATCATGACCTCGAACCTCGGCGCGACGCTGCCGCACGGCGCGTCAATCGGCTTCTCGCAGGAGGCGCAGTTCGCAGCCGGGTCGGTCGAGCGCGCCGTCGCGCGCGCATTCCGGCGCGAGTTCGTCAACCGCATTGACCGCGTCGTCGTCTTCCGCCCCTTGGGGCGCGGCGTCATGCGCGACCTTCTGCGGAAAGAGCTGAACGACGTGCTCACGCGGCGCGGCCTCCGCACGCGGCAGTGGGCGGTCGAGTGGGACGAGTCGGCCATCGAGTTCCTTCTGGAGAAGGGCTTCACCGCAGACCTCGGCGCGCGCCCCTTGAAGCGCGCCGTCGAGCGCTACCTTCTCTCGCCGCTCGCGATGACAATCGTCAACCACCTGTTCCCCGAAGGCGACCAGTTCCTCTTCGTGCGCTCTTCCGCCGACGGCGCGGCGCTCGACGTGCAGTTCGTTGACCCGGACGCGCCGGAGCAGGCGGACGCGCTGACCCGAGGAGACGAGACTTCGTCCGCGCCCGCCGAAGAAGAGGCGGCGGCTGTCGGCGCCCGCGAGCTTCGACTCGAAGCGGTCGCGCTCGACCCGCGCGGCACGCCCGAAGAGTTGAGCTTGCTGCAGGAGAAGTTCGACGAGGTCGCCTCGCAGGTCGAGGACGAGGGCTGGCGCGCGCGCAAGGAGGACGCGCTCAGGCAGATGCAGTCGGCGGACTTCTGGTCGTCGCCCGCGCGCTTCCCCGTCCTCGGCTCGGTCGAGTACATGGATCGCATCGAGGCCGGACTCGACACCGCCGGTCGCCTGCTCGCGCGCCTCGGCGGCGACCGAAAGCGCCTGCCGCCCGACCTCGTCGGTCGCGTCGCGCAACAACTCTACCTGCTCGACTCCGCCTGCCGCGGCCTCTCCGAGGGCGAGCCGCGCGACGCATTCCTGCTCGTCAGCGCCGGTACAGAGCCGGGGGCAGACCGCGCGACCGGCGAACAGTTCGCGCGCCGACTCGCGCGCATGTACCGGCGCTGGGCCGAGCGGCGTCGCATGCGCTTCGAGTTGATAGAGGAGCAGGACGGCGCTCAAGGCGACGGCGGCGCTGTGCAGTACCGCGCGCTTGTGGCCGTCTCCGGCTACGGCGCTTACACGATCCTGCGGCCCGAGTCGGGCCTCCACGTGTTGGAGACGCCGCAGGACGAGAAGTCTTTCAACCGCGCGCGCGCGACCGTGCGCGTCGTCGCGCAGCCGGACGAGCCGGCGGGTCACGGCCCCGAAGCGCTGCGCCGCCAGGCCGAGCGCTCGCTCTCCGACGACGCGACGGTGCAACAGTCAATCGTCCGCCGCTACCGCGAAGGGCCCTCGCCGCTCGTGCGCGACTCTGCGCGCGGCTGGCGCACGGGCAAGCTCGAACGCGTGCTCGACGGCGACTTCGACCTCTTCACCTGACGCGGCCCGTCGGGCCGCCGGCCCACCGCACGAACAGAGGGCGATTGAAAACGGCGACCGCGGCGTGCAAATTTAGTTGCTTTCCGCACGGCATAGGTTTAAGCTGCCACGCCTGAGTGCCTCCTCGTCCGGCAAACTCGTTACCGGAGCTCACACTCAGACGCACAACCGCCCGGCGGCGCGTTTATCCATGCACCGCCTGAAGTCCTTGGTTGAAGGTTAACCTCTAGAAGGGCGACGGCAGGGACTGATAGATGTTTAGTGCCAGCGCCGCCAGCGCGGCGGCGTCATCCCCGGTCGTATCAGTCGGGGCCGGAGTGCTTGTTTGTCCCGACGTGTCGCAGGCGGGCGGCGGATCCGCGGCGGGATCTGTCGGGGCCGGCATACCTACCTGACCGGCGAACGCGGCGGCGGTCATCACGAAGAACAGCGGAACGGCGACAAGGCTACGGCACACTTTTTTCATGGTCTCTCCTACTAGTGAAGGGGTTTTTTGAGAAACTTGAGATTGAGTCCCAGGCTGTTTCGTCCGGGGCTCGGGCATTAAAATTCGCGCCATAGTTTGCGCGTAAAACAGTCAGGATGCAAATTTACTTGCAGCCAAGAAAGGAACTCCTCACGTGAACAGAGTAAAAGACTCGCGTCAGAGGCTGGAGGGCTTGGACCTTGTCGGCGACAAGGGCGCGAAGCTCCGCTGCCAGATTTCGCGGGCATACGAAGAGGCGGGCGACCACGAGAGGGCGCGCGAGGCGTTGGGCGATCTATGGCGTCGCGTCGGCGAGCGCCCAGCCGTCGAAGGCCTCGGCGGGGAGGCCGCCGCAGAGGTGCTGCTGCAAGCCGGGAGGTTGACGAGCGTCTTGGGCAGCGCCGGGCAGGTTGACGGCGCGCAGGAGGCCGCGAAGAACCTTCTCAGCGAGAGCATCTCGATCTTCGCCGAAGCGGCGGACGAGAAGAAGGTCGCCGAGGCGCAGACGGAGTTGGCCGTCTGCTACTGGCGCGAGGGCGCGTTCGACGAGGCGCGCGTGATGTTGAGGGAGGCGCTCACGCGCCTCTCCGACTCGGACGGCGAGTTGAGGGCCCTGGCGCTCATCCGCCTCGCCATCGTCGAGCGCTCGGCCAACCGCTATGCCGCCGCCCTCGAAAGTCTCGACGAGGCCGCCCCGCTCGTCGAGGCGAGCCAGAGCGACTCGCTCAAGGGGAAATTTCATAACGAGTACGCCACCTCGCTCGAAAACTTCGGGCGGGCCGAGGGTCGCCCGGAGAAGTTCGACCAGGCGCTCATCGAGTACGCCGCCTCAAGCTTCCACTGCGAGCAGGCCGGCCACACGATCCACTGCGCCATCGTCGAGTGCAACCTCGGTTTCCTTTTCTACACCATCGGCAGGCACGAAGAGGCCCGCCTGCACTTGGAACGTGCGCGCGGGCTTTTCGCGAGGCTGAAGGACGTAGGCCACGTGGCGCAGGTGGACGAGACGCGCGCGCGCGTCCTCGTCGCCGAGGGGAGATTCGCCGAGGCGGAGAGGCTCGCGCGCAGCGCCGCGCGCGCCCTCGAGGCGGGCGGCCAGCAGGCCGAGTTGGCCGAGGCGCTTGTGACGCGCGGCGTCGCGCTCGCGCGCGCGGGCCAGGTCGCGGAGGCGCGACTGAGCCTCAGCCGCGCCGTCGAGATCGCCGAGCAGGCCGGCCACACGGAGGGCGCGGGCCAGGCCGCGCTCACGCTCGCCGAGGAACTGGGCGGCGGCATGACGGCGCGCGACCTGTGCGAAGTCTTCGAGCGCGCGTCCGGGCTTCTCTCGAACTCGCAAAACCCGGCGACGCTCGCGCGCCTTGTAGCATGCACACGCCGGATGGTCGCGGCGCTTTCGTCTTCGCCCGCCGCGCTCGTCGCGCCCGCGCTCGACGGCGAGGCGGGCGCCCCCGCCGAAGAGAGGTGGCAGGGCTTCTCTCTGAAGCGCGAAGTACTGCGCTACGAGGCCGAGCTGATCGAGCGCGCGCTCAGGGACGCGGGCGGCGTCGTCTCGCGCGCCTCAAAGCTGCTCGGCTTCAGCCACCACCAGACCTTCGTCGCGCTCCTGAACAACCGCCACAAGAGCCTGCTCCACGCGCGCAGGCCCATCGTCCCGCGCCGCCGCAGCATCGTGCGCGTGAGCGCGCCGCGCCGCTCGGCGCACTCGCGCGCCGACAAGGGCGCGCGCGCGGTGACGATCCTCTTCGTCGAGGATAACCGCCTGGTCGCCGACGCCATCCGCGACACGCTGGAGTTCGAGGGGTGGCGCGTCGAAGCCTACCCCGACGGCGCTTCGGCGCTCGGAGTGGTCGAGGGCGAGGATCACTTCGACCTTCTGCTGCTCGACGAAGACCTGCCCGGCGTGAGCGGACTGGAGCTGGCGCGACGCGCGCGCAGCCTCCCGCACCGACAGGCAACGCCCGTCGTCATCATCTCGGCGAACGACTGCCGGACGGCGGCGCGCGACGCGGGGGCCGACGCCTTCCTGAAAAAGCCGCAGGACATACTCGCACTCGTGCCGACCATAACGCGCCTCCTGGGCATCCGCGCGACGGTCTGACGATTGCGGGAAGCAGATTTAGGATTATTGCGCGGGGTGAGGAATTCCGACCGACGATTGATGAGAGTGTGGCTCTCATCAATCAGTCCGAACTCCTCACCCCGCGTTTTTTTTGTTATCGCGTGCCGGCCAGACGCGATCTGATTCGGCGGAACTCTTCCGTGTCGCGCGCGGGCGACGGGGCGAGCCGTAGCGTGGGGACTATTTCGTCCAGGGCCGCGACGCGGCTCGCGGGGTCGGGGTGGTCGCTCGGCGTCTCCGCCGTGCGCTCCCTGCTCTGCTCGCCGAGTCGCTCGAAGAAGCTCGCCATGTCGCGCGGGTCGTAGCCGGCGGCGGCCATCATGCGCGCGCCCTCGGCGTCGGCCTGAGCCTCAGCCGCGCGGTTAAACTTCATGAAGATCGTGTTCGCGCAGTCGCCCGCGATTGCGTCGGCCACGGCACCGACGCCGCTGCGGCGACCGCCCGTCAACGCGTCGAGGACGCTCAGGCCCGTCCTCGCCACGTAAGCCTTCGACGCCTGGTTCGTCCCGTGCCTGAGCGCGACGTGCGCTATCTCGTGCGCGAGCACGCCCGCCAGTTCGCCCTCGTCCCGCGCCGCCTCGATCGCGCCCGCGTTGACGAAGACGTAGCCGCCCGGCAGCGCGAAGGCGTTGACCTCCGGCGACGCGACGACGAAGAACCTGTACGTGAAGTGATAGCCCGGGGCCTTGGCCGCGAGCCTCTCGCCGAGACGCTGGACGTAGCGCGCGGTGTGCTCGTCGCGCAGCAAAGGCAACTGCTGCGTGACCTCTTCGGCGGACAGCCTGCCGAGTTCGATGTCCTGTTCGGGGCTGAAGAGGTTGAAGCCCGTGTTGAAGCGCGGCGGCCCCTGCACGCCCCGCCCGTCGAGACCTTCGACGACGAGCAGGCCGCCGCACGCCGTCTGCAACGACAGCAGCGCGATCAGAAGCCAACTCATAACCCCCCGCGCACGCATCAAAGCCGCCCCCTGCCCGTCCTTCAAACTCTCGTCCGTCTACTCTTCAAACTCTCGTCCGTCAACTTTGAGCCGACACGCGACTCGCGAACGAGCGCGTGTCTGCTCACCTGCCGATTTTTTGCAAACGCCGGGCCGCTGCCGCGACCGCGCGCGTAAACGTCTGCGCGCGCAAGCAATTGCCGCGCGCGTCCCCGCCCATCACGCACGCGAGGTTTGTAGTCAAACAGAACCCGCGCGCGTCCCACGAAATACCGAAACAGTACAAGGCGAACAAGGCGAGCGCGGAAGTCGGAACGATGAACTCTGAACTGAAAATCCGTCGTCTTTCAGTTCAGAGTTCATCGTTCCGCGTTCATCGTTTGCTTCCTTCCTCCTGTGACAATCCGCGAAGTGCCACAGGTCGCGCGGCGGCCCCGCGCTTCCTCGATTAACTTTGCGACGGAGCGCATCGCCCTCCCGCCGCCACGGAGCGGCGCTGCGCGCCCACCACAGATGACGAGATGATGGATGGAGTTTCGGCGCGGACTTCGATGACGCTTACGCGCAGCCGGAGTGAACGGGCCATGGGCTACATATTGTTCGTGAGGCGTCTGACCTCGTAAAGGGGAGCGACATGAAAAGCAAAGTTCTGGCACCGCTGCTTGCTTTAATCCTGATGCCGACGGCATCTCCGGTCGCCACGGCGCAGACCAACGTCACGGCGCAGACGACGGCCAGCGCGGGCGCACAAGATTGGCAGGGACTGAGCACACTCAAGCCCGGTAAGAAAATATTGGTCGAGTTCAAGAGCGGCGTCCGCGATCCGGTCGAAGGCAAATTCGTGAGCGCGGTCGGCGGCAGGCTAACTCTGTCCAACGGCGGCCATGCCTTCGGCCTGGA
>Ga0209027_1001059_pt1 | contig 10170 bp, 13 predicted proteins | sample GraSoi013_1_20cm_3_FD_185821 | JGI IMG/M metagenome (GOLD analysis project Ga0209027, IMG submission 185821) | Grasslands soil microbial communities from the Angelo Coastal Reserve, California, USA - Sample 09_27_2013_1_20cm (SPAdes) (version 2) | ecosystem: Environmental > Terrestrial > Soil >... | reverse complement strand
GGCGCGGGCCGACTGCGCGGTGAGCTCCACCGCTACCCTGGCCGCCGGCCCGTGCTGCGGGTTGAGGAAGTCGATGTTGAGGGTGTGCTCCGCCGGGGCGTGCTGCGGGTGGTCCACGTACACGGTCGCCTGGCTCAGCGCGAACCAGCCGGCCGTCCCCTTCCCGCTGCCCTCGACGCCCAGTTTCTCCGTCTGGTAGGTGCACATCGCCGGCCTCCGTTCAGCCCGCCAGGTGGCGGCCGTAGAAGTCCCAGATCTTCTGCCAGCCGTCCATCGCGGCCTCCGGGCGGTAGGCGGGCCGGTTCACCGCGAAGAACGCGTGCCCGGCGCCGGGGTAGCTGTGGAACTCGTGCTCCTTCCCGGCCTCGATGAGCGCCTTGTCCAGCTCGGCGACCTGGTCCGGCGAAGGGTGCTGGTCGTCGGCGCCGAACAGGCCGAGCAGCGGGCAGGACAGGTCGTTGGCCAGGTGCACAATGGGCCCGACCTTGAGCGGCATGCCCTCGGGCGGTGTGCCGACGACGAACGCGCCGTAGCAGTCGACCGCGGCGTCCAGCGGCAGGCTCGCCGCGGCGAGGAACGACTGGCGGCCACCCGAGCAGTAGCCGATCACGCCCACCTTGCCGTTGAGATAGGGCAGCTCGAGCCGATGCGCGTAGATCGGCACGTCCCAGTATTCCGCCAACGGAAGCGCCGAACCGGCGTGATCGAAATGACCGTGCGTCAGAACGATCGCTTCCGGCCGCCCACCCGCGCTGAAGCGCGCTTCGGCTGCCTCAATGATTTGGTTCGCCCGGCCCGGCAAACCGGCGTCGACCAGGATCCACGGGCCGCCCGGACGTCCGACAAAATAGACGTTCACGAAACTGATCGGGAGCCAGCCGATATCCGGCGCGATGCGAGTGATGGGAGTCATGGGGACGAGGATGACGTTACATCGTTACAATTCGTAAACTGGCGCGTGAAAAGCCGTGACTCCGCCGGAAAATTTTCTTCTGTAGCCGCGTTCCCGTGGGACGCGCGTCAAAACAAGCGCTGCTTGCCGTTTCTCGCGCCGCCCGCACGGCGACGGCTACAGAAGAAGCGTTCACGGAATCGTCAGCGTCATCCCCGGCTTCAATCTCGCCGGATCGTCGATGACGTTCTTGTTCGCGTCCCGAATTTTTTTCCAGCGGCCCGACGATTTGTAAAACTTTCGGGAGATCGAAGCGAGCGTGTCGCCTTCCCGCACGACGTAGGTCCGCGGCGCGGCCCCCGGTTTCTTGTCGGCTGTTTTTGTTTCGGGCTGTGGTTTATCGGGTGAACGATGGGCCCGCAGATCTTCCACTTCCTTCCGCAACGTGAGGTTCTCATTCTTCAAACGCGCCGCTTCGGCGCGGCTCACCACCGAGTCGCCGGAGAGCGAAGTCCCCAGCTCCAGCTCGGCTTTCTTCATGAAATTCTTCACGTCGTTTGCATGAGGACCGGCCGGCGCCAGCGTGAGATAGCGTTTGAAGTGATGCAAGGCATGGAGCGGGTCGTGCATCTTGTCGTCGTAAAGGAGAGCGAGCCGGTAGTGCACGTCCGCGGAGCGGGGCGAATCGTCGAGGGCGCTCTCGTAAAGCGAGATCGCCCGCAGGTAATTGCCGTCCGCCACCTTATTCTCGGCATCCTTAATGATCTGGGCGCTGCGCGGCGTGATCATCCGGTCGCAACTTGCGACACTTAACCCAAGACCGAGGATGCCCGGAGCCGCGAAGTTCTTCAGGAAATATTTCAGCATGATCGGCGTCTAACTACGGCATGAATGTTCACGTTTTCACAGGTCCGCGCCGCCTTTCCTTACGTGCGATCTCCGCCCGGCCGCAATGTTTTTTCCTCGCGCTCTTCCTCGCCATTGTAAATGCGCAAGCGATCCAGTTGCGTCCGGGGAATACCTACGCCATCACGTTCACCGATGTCGATCGCCGTCAACTTTCGACGGCCGATGGCCACGTCACCGTTATTTCAATCGTAACCCGTCGAGACGAGGCGAAAGCGCAGACTGTCGGCGATCGCGTTTCCCAAATCACATTTGGCGACCCGAAAGTCCGCTTGATTACGCTGGTGAATTTTCAGCAGAACATTCTGCTGCCCCTGCGCGGGATGGTTTCCGCCGTGATCCGGCACCGGCTCGATGTGGAAGCGAAAGATATCCAAAAGTCCTATGCGGAGCGCCACATCAACCGCAACGCGAGGGAAGATGTTTTTGTCGCTGCCGATTTCGACGGCAAAGCCGTCTCGCAGTTCGGGATCTCCCCGACCTCGGCGGAGTTCGCCGTCTTCATTTTCGACAGTAAGAGCAAGCTCGTGCGGCGATGGAACGACGTGCCGAGCCCGGAGATGCTGACTCAGGCTTTGAAGGAAGCGCGGTAGAGAACTGGAGACGGCCTGCCCTCAGGCCGTTAGGGAAAATCATACTGTCTCTGGCGGCACGAGGGCGTGCCGGCTCCAATCAATATCTCGGCACCGCCGGATCGACTTCGACCGACCAGGCGTCGATCCCGCCTTGGAGATTGACCGCGTTCTCGAAGCCGGCCTCTTGGAGAAGCCGCGCCGCATGTTCGCTTCGGCCTCCGCTATGACATTGCAACACCAACGCGCCGGTTTTCGGCAACTCGCTTATGCGAGTTTCCAATTCTCCGAGCGGAATCAACCGTGATCCTTCGATCCGCGCGATCTCATATTCGAACGGCTCGCGCACGTCGATGAGTGTGAGGGGTTCGCCATTGTCCATCTTCGCCTTGAGCTCGCGAACGGAAATCGTCGGCACACTTTCGGGCGCGGCGAACCAATCCGCCTCCGCGGGACCGGCGCAAAATTGTTCGTAATCGATCGGCTCGAAAATCGTTGGCGCATCGCCGCACACCGGGCATTGCGGATCGCGCCGCAGGTTGAACTCGCGGAACTTCATCTTTAGCGCGTCGAAGTGGAGGAGCCGGCCGGCGAGCGTTTCGCCAGCGCCGACGATCAGCTTGAGCGCTTCCGTCGCCTGAATCAGGCCGATGATTCCCGGCAACACTCCGAGGACGCCAGCTTCGGCGCAACTTGGCGCCGCGCCGGGCGGCGGCGGTTCCGGAAACAGACAGCGATAACAAGGCCCGCCCAGATGCGGCGCAAAAACACTGGCCTGACCTTCGAAACGAAAGACGGAGCCATAGATGTTTGGTTTGCGCGCGAAAACGCAAACGTCGTTCGACAGATAGCGCGTAGGAAAATTATCCGAGCCATCGATCACGACGTCGTAATCTGCAATGATTCCTGTCGCGTTCGCGCTCGTGAGCCGCGCTTCGTGAAGCACGATCTCGACGTCCGGATTCAGTTGCTGCAAACGCACCCGGGCCTTTTCCAGTTTCGACTCTCCCACGTCGTCGGTTCCGTAAAGAATCTGGCGCTGTAAATTCGAGGCATCGACTCGGTCGGAGTCGACCAACCCAAGCGTGCCGATTCCGGCCGCCGCCAAATAAAGGGCCGCCGGCGAACCAAGGCCGCCAGCGCCGATGCATAAAACGCGCGCCGCTTTGATTCGGCGCTGCCCGTCCGCGCTCACTTCGGGCAAGAGCAGTTGGCGCGAGTACCGCGAAAGATCGCCCGCGTTCAGCGCAATTTCGGCGAACCGTTCCTGATCGATGATGCTCACGGACTAAGATTGCACGAGCGACCAATCGATGCCCACGATTCGCTGGCCTTCGAACTTCTTCAGCGATTTCGGAAACGCCAGGAAACGGGCGCCCGGCTTCTGATAAAAACCGACTTCGCCAAAATCCGTTCCGCTCTTCGTCGGTCGCACCGTCATGACCCGATTGTTTTTCAAGAGCGATTGAAAATGCCGGTCGGCTTTCGGCTTTTGCCAAAGAGTGTAAACCTCCGGCCGGCCGCATTTCTCGACGACAACGGCGAAGCGAGCGGTTTTGACCTTGAGCAATTTCATTGCGGTTGAAAGGTTGAGGAGTTGAGAGGACTTGAGACGATCGCTGCGAATCCTCTCAACCACTCAACATCTCAACCACTCAACCAAAAAAAGTCCGCCAGAGAACTACGGCAAAGAGGATCAGACTACCGTTGCTGCATTCCTGCTCTGGCGGGGTTCGTAAGTCCTCAATCCATAGCCCCTGACGGAAAGAAACTGTGCGCGCAAGATCGGCGCCGCGCAATCGGCTTTTCAAGTTCTCTCTTTTGGTAGGGCGAGACTCCGTCGAGCCGCGAACGTGGATGGCTCGACAGAGTCTCGCCCTACCAGAGAAAGAATCCTAACCGAACGGCAGGTTCGCCTTGATCCGCGCCTCGTCTGTCTTGTGAACCTCGGCCGACTTCGCCATGTGCCGTTTCCGCTTGGCGCTTTTTGAGGAGAGCAAATGCCGGCGCGAGGCATGTTGCCGGCGGACCTTCCCAGTGCCGGTAATCTTGAACCGCTTCGAGACGGCTTTCCGAGTCTTACTCCGCGAAATCGGCTTTGGCATAAGGCGCGGAAGATAACTCAGCCAGCGCGCGTGACAACCGCTTTTGCTTTCTTCTGTAGCCGCTTCGCTGTGCGAAGCGCGAGCGCGTGAACATGTAAAATTACTGCCCTCGCGTCGCCCATCGGGCGACGGCTGGAGAAGACAGACAGAAAACGCTCGCGTCCGATTCGCCGTCGCGGAAATTGGAGCAGATGGAAAACCTGCCTGAACGCAAACCGCACGTCGTCATTGTCGGCGCCGGCTTCGGCGGACTGGAGGCGGCCAAGCTGCTGATCGACGAGCCGGTCCGGATGACGGTGATCGACCGGACGAACCATCATCTCTTCCAACCGTTGCTTTACCAGATCGCGACCGCGGCCCTGTCACCGGCCGATATTGCTGCGCCGATCCGCGGCATTCTGGGCCGCTGCAAGAATACGGAAGTGATGCTGGCCGAAGTGAAATCGGTCAACGTCGAGACACGCACGGTGAACACCGGCGAACGCGACATCTCTTATGACTACCTGATTCTGGCCACGGGAGCGCGCCATTCGTATTTCGGTCACGACGAATGGGAGAAGCTCGCGCCGGGTTTGAAGAGTCTCGAGGACGCCATCGAAATCCGGCGGCGTTTACTTCTCGCGTTCGAGTATGCGGAGAAGATCACCGACGAAGCGGCAAAAAAAGCGGCGATGACTTTTGTCATCATCGGCGGCGGGCCGACCGGCGTGGAAATGGCGGGCGCCATTGCCGAGATCGCCCGTTACACCCTCGCGAAGGATTTCAAGCACATCGATCCTTCGAGCGCGCGCGTGGTTTTGGTCGAGGGCGATCAACGCGTGCTCTCGGCGTTTCCGGAGGATCTTTCGGCCAAAGCGCTCGAGCAGTTAAAGGAACTCGGTGTCGAGGTCCACACCGGCATTCATGCGACGAATCTGACCGAAGCCGGCCTTCAGGTAGGCGACGAGTTTATTCCTTGTCGCGTGAAAGTTTGGGCGGCTGGTAACATGGCATCGTACGTCGGCAAGACCACGGGCGCGCAGACCGATCGGGCCGGCCGCGTGGTCGTGAACGACGACCTGACAATTCCCGGACATCCGGAAGTCCAGGTGATCGGCGATCTGGCGAATTACAGTCATGACGGCGGCAAGCCGTTGCCCGGCGTGTCGCCCGTGGCGATGCAACAAGGCCGGCACGCCGCGCGGAATATCCTCGCGATGATGGACGAGCGGAAGCCGGAGCGCTTCCGTTACTGGGACAAAGGCAGCATGGCGACGATCGGCCGGAATCGGGCCGTGGCTGATGTGGGCTGGTTTCACTTTAGCGGGCTGCTGGCGTGGCTGGCCTGGCTCTTTGTCCACATTATTTTCCTGGTCGGCTTTCGCAATCGCATCGCCGTGCTGATCCAATGGGCCTGGGCCTACGTCACCTTCAATAAAGGCGCCCGTCTGATCACGCGGAATTTCCAAGCGGAGACGCGACCGCTCACGTGACGCCAAACATTAGCGTCGCCAACCGCCAGCGAACGGTGCGCGTTGACGTCGCGAAGCTCCGCGATTTTGCCCAACGCGCGTTGACGAATTGCCTGGATCAACCGCGACGGAAATCGAGCCGGCTTGCCGCTCTCGGAGAAGTTGAGGTGGTGTTGGTTTCCGACAAACAGATTGCGGAAATTCATCAACGGTTCATGAACGAACCGGAACCGACTGACGTAATCACCTTCCAGCACGGCGAGATCGTCATCAGCGTCGAGACCGCGAAGCGCCAGGCCCGACAATTTAACACCACCCTCGACCACGAACTGCGCCTCTACATTGTGCACGGCCTCTTTCATCTCCACGGCTTCGACGATAACACCGCGGCGGGCGCGGCTGAAATGAAACGCGCGCAAGAGCGGCTCGTCGCCTCGCTACCTTGAACCGCACTTACTCTGTGTTAGCCTTAATTTCATGAATGGCGCCACACGAGTTGGCGAGGGTGGCTAAAACCATAACCGAATCGCCCCGATGCAGAGTTCCTTCGGATCGTCAGTTGAGAATCCGGTTATCGAGCAGGAAACACGCGCCGCGGAGGAGATCGATCTTCCCTGGCAGGTCATCGTTCACAACGATCCGGTCAATCTCATGAGTTACGTGACCATGGTTTTTCAAAAGGTATTCGGCCTGCCGAAAGAAAAAGCTGAAAAGCATATGCTCGAAGTCCACCAGCTCGGTCGTTCGATTCTGTGGAGTGGGATGCGGGAGCGCGCCGAGCTCTACGTCCAGCAGCTTCACGGTTATCTTCTCCTGGCCACGCTCGAGCGAACGAATTAACGCCATGGAATTTCGCCGCCAGAACGAATGCCTCGAAATTTCCGAGCTCGATCCATTTCTGGCGGAGTTACTCCGGCAAATTCCCGAGAGCTGCAATGTCGAGGGCGTCGAAGCCGCGCAACAACGAATCTTCAGTGGTCCCGCTCCGGCGAGCGAAAAAGAAATCTGCGCCGAGTGGAAAGTCTACGTCGAACCGGAGTTGCGCCGGCTGTTCCGATCGGCGACTGAGACCGTCGAAGCCGATCTGCAGCAGCTGAACGGCTGCACGAAACCGTTCGCCAATTGTACCCTGCGCATTCCGACCGAGAATGCCCAGGCCTGGTTGAACGCGCTCAATCAGGCGCGGCTCGCCATTGCCGCGAAATACAACTTCACCGATGGGGAGTTATGCGACCATTATCGGTCGCCCATCGGTTCGCGGCGCGACCTCGGCCTATTTCAGGTAAACTTCTACGGGTTCCTCCAGGAATTTATCCTCCAGGATTTGGAACTGTAGCGCGCTTCCCTGTGGGAAGTGCGCGCGTCGCGCATAGCGCGACGGCTACAGAAAAGCAGGAATTACAGACTCAGCTCTTCTGCCGGCTCCGCACCATTCCCATCAACCGCTCCTTGAGCGCGTCGGACGATTTCGCCGGCCGCAGACTGAGCGCGAAAGCTTCATGCATCGAGTAGCACTCGCCGATAAAGTCTTCTGCCTTTTGCCCAAAATCTTTCCGGGCGTCTTCAAACGCTTCCAGTTCTTCCGGTTCCAAAGCCCCGATCACATAGAGGCGCGACTGGTTCTGGAATTCCTCAAAGTTCATCTCGAAGTTCTTTAAGCCCGTCATAGATCTTTTTCAGGCCCAACTCCAGCCTGGTTTTGACCGTTCCTAAGGGTGTATTCGTTTTTGCCGCGATTTCGCGCTGACTCATTCCCCGAAAAAATGCGAGATTTATTGCCTCCTGTTGGGCCTCCGGCAACGTGTCGATGACTTGGCGAACTAAAACCCGGGTATCGCCGAAGCTGATCTCTTGCTCGGTGGCATTATGCACCCAGGCGTCAGGTTGCTGTTCGGTTTCGCTTTGCAAACGCTCGCCGGCCCGCACATAAGCCTGTTTCTTGCGCAATCCGTCGATAGCTCGCCGGCGCGCCAGCGTCACCATCCAGCCGAGCGGTTTGCCTTTTTGCGATGAAAAATTTTTGGCCTGGTTCCAGATCTCCATGAAGATTTCCTGGAGCAAATCGTCCGCCTCCGTCTCGTTGTGGATGACGCGCAGGATCAGCGCCTTGATGATGCCATTGTAGCGATCGTACAACTGGGAGAGCGCTTCAGGATCTTCCGCCTGGATTCCGTGCATCAATTCCAGATCGGTCGGCGCGCCCGGCTCCAGGATCGGGGCGGCCGCCGGCACGCGGACGTTTCGTGCCTCGGCGGATTCGTCTGGAATGCTGGTTGTGGAAAAATCTATCGCCATGGTCTGGTCGGCGCCGCGTCGTCGGTCATGAAGTAGTGGAGATTTAGCGGGAACTGCCCGCGGCGTCCAACGATTTGAAAAGCAATCGGCCAAAAGAGAGCGGTGGCCGGCTGAATTTCCCCGCGAAAGGTATTGCTCTTGACCCCGCTCACACGCGCGGGCTAGCGTCGCGTAAAGGAATTTTCTTCAGGAGAAACACCCACATGCGCCTATCTGTTTTCGCAATTGCGCTGCTCGCCACGGCCGCGTTCGTTCGCGCGCAGGACGCCGCCTCCACGCCTTTCCTGGCCAGGAGCCCGGCGATTTCTGAAGAAACTCCCACGCCGAGCGCGAAGCCGAAGCCCTCTCCCCCGGCAACAGCAAAACCTTCTCCGAAAGCGACGATCAAACCGCTCGAAAGCGCCACCCCGGAACCAATCGCGACTCCGGCGTCTTCGCCGGCCCCGAGCGAAGGCGAGACGCTCAGCCTGATGCCTTCTCCCACGCCGATGGCGACGCCGATCATAATTGCGTCGCCAATTCCAACACCGCGCCCCGTGGTTTCGGCCACGCCCGCGGCAGTACCCACCCTGACGAAAGCCCCGATGACTTTCCCGACCGTGAGACCGCTCTCGACCTCGAGTGGGCCACGCCCCAGCGCTTCCTCGACCGCGCGCCCGAACCCATCTTTGACTCCGCGACCGGCAGCAAGCGCAACTTCGACCGTTAAGCCCACATCGACTGCGACCGCAACGGCAACCGCAACTGCGACTGCCAAGCCTTTACCAACCCCGTCGCCCAAACCAACTCCGACACCCAAACCGACTCCATCGCCGAAGCCAACCCCTTCGCCTAAACCGACTCCGACTCCCAAGCCGAGGCCGACTCCGAAACCAACTCCCACCCCAACGCCCAAACCATCCCCGACGCCAACTCCGATTTCTTCGCCATCAGTTGAAACCTCGCCCGCCACGGACGATGTCACGTCGCGGATCAAGGAGCTCGAATCCCACTGGGAAGGCTCGCTTTTGAGTCACGACACGGCCGCGATCGAGAGAATCGTGGCCGACGATTTCATCGGCACTTCCTCCAGCGGCAAGACCGGCGACAAGGCGACGTTGCTCGCCGAAGCGAAACGCGACACGAACACTTATACCTCAGCGGTTTCGAGCGACATGACCGTCCGGATGTTCGGTGCGGGCGTCGCGGTGGTTACCGGCATCGCGAAAGAAACGGGCAAGACGAAGGCCGGCAAAACTTTCGCCCACAGCTACCGATTCACCGACACCTGGGTGGAACGGAACGGCGAATGGCAATGCGTCGCCGCCCACGCCATGGCGCTGCCCAAGAAGTAAATCGCCTGTAGCCGCTTCGCTGTGCGAAGCGAGGGAGCCATGTCGCTCCTCCCTGCGTCGCCCACAGGGCGACGGCTACAGAAGAGATCAAGGCGATTGCGCCCCGTTGCTTCTTGCGCCAACTATTTAGTCTCATGGCGAACGCGACGCAGGATCAGCCCATCGACGCGCTTTGGTACAAAGACGCCGTCATCTACGAGCTGCACGTCAAAACATTCCACGATAGCGACGGCGACGGCATCGGCGATTTCCGCGGCCTGATGGAAAAGCTCGATTACCTCCAGGAACTCGGCGTCACCGCGCTCTGGCTTCTCCCGTTCTACCCATCGCCGATGCGCGATGACGGCTACGACATTGCCGACTACTACGATGTGAATCCAAACTTCGGCACGCTGGAAGACTTTCGCGCTTTTCTCAGTGCCGCGCACGACCGCGGGCTGCGCGTCATCACGGAGCTGGTCATCAATCACACTTCCGATCAAAACCCGTGGTTCCAGAAATCGCGCCGGGCCCAGCCGGGCTCGCGGGAGCGGGAGATGTATGTCTGGAGCGACACCCCGGAAAAATACAAGGAAGCGCGGATCATCTTCAAAGACTTCGAGACGTCAAACTGGT
>Ga0209027_1001058_pt1 | contig 10176 bp, 10 predicted proteins | sample GraSoi013_1_20cm_3_FD_185821 | JGI IMG/M metagenome (GOLD analysis project Ga0209027, IMG submission 185821) | Grasslands soil microbial communities from the Angelo Coastal Reserve, California, USA - Sample 09_27_2013_1_20cm (SPAdes) (version 2) | ecosystem: Environmental > Terrestrial > Soil >... | reverse complement strand
TTTTCCCTATGGAGATTTCGATTTCTCATAGGGAAACTCTGCGCTTTCCCTATTGCTTTCGCCCTGCAGGACTATAGTTTGCGTCGCTGACAGGCCGCGTTTCACTCTGTAGCAGACTGCATCCGATCACCAAACCAGGAGACAAGATGGCAACAAGAAGAAAGAGCGGCAGGAAGTCCTCGTCACGGAAGTCTTCCCGTAAGTCATCGAGTCGCGGCAGAAAGAGCTCGGCGAGAAAGAGCGGTGGTCGTAAGACCCGCCGGAAATCGTCGGGCAAGAAGCGCACACCGAACGCGGCATTCATGAAGCCAATGCAGCCGAGCAGCGATCTTGCTAATGTTGTCGGCAGCGGAGCGATGCCGCGCACTGAAGTAACGAAGAAACTGTGGGGCTACATCAAGCGTAAGGGTCTTCAGGATTCGAAGAACCGCCGCATGATCAACGCTGACGAGAACCTCCGTCCGATCTTCGGGCGCAGTCAGGTCTCCATGTTCGAGATGACCCGCCTCGTCAACAAACACCTCCGCAACACCTAAGCTCTTTGGCAACTCCGTCTAACGCGGGGCGCGCTCAAAAGGCGCGCCCCGTTTCGCAAACGTCAGCGCTCGCCCGCCTCTGGGAAAACTTCAAGTCGATCGTCGGCGCGCTGGCGATTTTCCTCATCCTGCGGGCTTTCCTGATCGAAGCCTATCGCATTCCCTCGGGCAGCATGATCCCAACCCTGCTCGTCGGCGACTGGCTGTTCGTCAACAAGGCAATCTTTGGGGCTCATGTGCCTTTCACGAACTCGAGCTTGCCCGCCTTCCGCGAGCCACATCGTGGCGACGTTGTAGTCTTCGTCTCTCCGTATCAGGCGGATGAAGCGGAGCAGGGACGCGATCCGACGCCGACGCTGGTGAAGCGACTCGTCGGCACACCCGGCGATACTCTTTTCATGAGGAAGGGAGTGCTGTACGTGAACGGAATCGCGCAGCGCCAGGGGTACGGCGCGAGCGCGCAGGTGAGTCCCGAGATGGCGAACTCGGTCGATCCGCTTTTCGGTTGGCAGAAAAGAGTCGGACTCAGGACGTCCCGGTTTGGCGCTGCGCCCGCGCAGCCCAATCACGACAACTGGGGACCGTTCGTCGTGCCAGCGCGAAGATTGTTCATGATGGGCGACAGTCGATACAACTCGAAGGACAGTCGCTACTGGGGGTTTGTGCCGCGTGAGAATGTCCGGGGCAAGCCGCTTTTCGTCTACTACTCCTATAACGCCGACGACAGCGACCGACCTCTGCCGATGGTCACCGACATCCGGTGGCGCCGCATCGGCCACTGGATCAAATAGTTACCAGTATCAGGTTTGTAGCGTCGACATCAGAGTGTAGGGTGTTTTTCAGTGTCGGGTACCGCGCGACACGATTGCGAAATCTCCTCTGATACGGCAGGAAAAATCTATGGACGCTACTCATCCGCGGATTAATTTGGATCACGTGACGAAGCCATCACCCGTCGAGAAACGGCGGCGGCTTTTCAAGACGAGCGAGTGGGATCTCGAAGAGCCGGCTGCGTTCACCAGGATCGCGCGGTCACCGGTCGAGCTAGCGATGCTCACCGGCGTAGTGATCCGACTTTTCCGCGCCGTCGTTCTCACCCACGGCAATGTCAGTAGCGCCTATCTCGCCGCTGCGCTCGTCCTCGGCTCGATCTTCCTGCTGGGTATGGCGACTCTGCACCTGGGGAGATTCCCGGTGCGGGAGTGGCCGTGGCGCGCCCCACTGTTTGCCATCTTCGAAACCGTTGGTGAGATGGCGATCAGTCTGATCCTGATTGGGCTGCACAAAGAGCCGTGGGGGACCGCGCGCGCCGAGTTCATCGATTGGCAGCCGATGGCGATTGGCGTGCTGTTCTGGCGGATCGTCGCCGTGAGCGTGTGGGCGCTCCTACTCGGGACAACCGTGCAATTCGTGCGGGGCAGAGTGCTGAAAGAGACTGGCCGCGACGTCGAGCCGCAGACTCTGCCCGACGGGCAGCCTTTTATCGAGAGAAGAAAGAGAGACGAGTTCTGATCTGCGTACTACCAGTGCACTTGGTTCGCGCTGGTAACCTCAGGCTGCAGTTGTCGTTTCGCAGTATTTATCGAACGCCCGTGTAAGATCGCGAGCGATGTCGTCGGCAGTCCGGCCTTCGATCTGATGCCGCTCGAGCATATAGACGACTTGGCCATCCTTCATCAGGGCAATCTGAGGCGAGCTCGGCGCGTAACCGGTGAAATAGCTTCTGGCGCGCTGAGTCGCTGAAACGTCCTGTCCCGCAAAAACGGTGGTGAGATTGTCGGGATGGTTATCGTGCTGGATCGCCTTCGCTACCGCGGGACGTGCATTGCGCGCGGCACAACCGCAAATCGAGTTCACGACGACGAGTGTCGTGCCCTGAGTATCCTTGAGTTTCGCATCGACTTCTTCGGGGGTGCGCATTTCCTCGACGCCGAGCTGAGTCAGCTCCTGGCGCATTGGCATCACAAACCGCTCATCGTACATCTAAACCTCTCCTGCTTCACTAGGGTGGGATGAATGAATAATACTCTTGGGGCCGATCAGGAGTGAGGACTGAGGGCCGAGGACCAAGTGCATTGCTGATTGCTGATTGATTGAGGACCGAGGACAATCGCGGACTAGTCCTGCGTTGTCCGTAATCCTCACTTAATCAGCAATCAGCAATGCCGTTAGCCATCCCCCCTCAGTCCTCATCTAGCGTAAGAGACCCACCGCGCCATTTCTCGCATCGTAGGTCTCTTACCGTACATCAACAATCCGACGCGATAGATGCGCGATGCCAGCCACAGCGCGGCAACACAGCCGATGGCGAGGAATGCGAGACTTCCGGCCAGGTCCATTGTCGGTACACCCGTCACCGCCATTCGGATCGGCATGATGATCGGCGACGAAATCGGGATCAGTGAAAGCACCCTGGCGGTCATGCCGGTCGGGTTGAGGAGTACCGGCTGGATGAACACTCCCGTGCTCACGATCATGATCATCAGCGGGCTCGCTGCCTGGCGCGCTTCACTCTCGCTGTTCACCGACGAGCCGACCGCGGCGTAAAGAGATGAATAGAAAACAAAGCCGAGCAGGAAGAAAAGAAGGAAGAGAATACCGGCGCCCAACGAAATGTCAGGTAGTGAAAACGACATCGTCGGAGCGCCGAGCTTGGCCATGATCGGCGCTCTTGCCTTGAGCAGAATGTAGGTGGTAGCGATCCAGATTATCTGCTGCGTTAGCCCAACCGCGCCAACCCCGAACACTTTGCCGGCGAGCAAGGTGTCCGGCGGCACGCTCGACATCACGACTTCAGCGACACGTGTCGTTTTCTCCTCGAGCACTCCACTCATGATCGTCTGGCCGTAGATCACGATCGACATGTAGAGCAGGAATCCGATTGCGAAGCCAAACAATACGCTGGCCATTCCCGAACCGGCTCTACCGCGCTCCGTGATCCGCTCTGTGCTGAAGTTGAGCGGAATGAAGGTGATCTCCTTCATCTTCTGGTTGTCGAGGCCAACCTTCTCCAGGCGCGAGGCAAGAATGGTCTGCTTAATGGCTTCCTGGATGCGCGCCATGTCCGCGATCGAGGTGGCGTTAGTCCCGGCGTAACGCGCAGCTTCGCCCGCCAGCGTCTGCTGATTGACGACGATGTAGCCTGTTTTCTCCTTTCTCATTACCCGCCGTGTCGCCACGCTTTCGGCTTGCGTGAGTTCAGCAGGCGGGACCGCCTGAACGATGGGCATCAACGCGGTGTTGGTGCTGTCGCCGCCGGCAATGTTGATCGCCAGTCGCCGACCAAAGCCTTCGCCGGTCGCGTCCAGCACGATCGAATTGTAGATGTCGGTCGTCGCCTTGCTTCGCGACGCCAGCCATGCGGGGACGATGATAATGGCGCTGAAGAAGATCGGACCGAAGAACGTCGCGATCAGAAACCATTTCGATCGGACGCGCTCGAGGTACTCACGCTTGATGACGGCCCAGAGTTTACCCATGGCCACTCATCCCCTCTTCGATGCCGGCGGCGCCGACTTTCTTCAGGAAGATCTGATGCAGCGACGGCTGGATCAGCTCGAACCGTTGCACGGCGACACCCGATTCCACGATCCGCCTGAGCAGTGCCTGCGGGTCGGCGCCTGGCGCAAGCTCGATCTCGAAGAACCGATTGGAATCATCCGCGCGTCTGACGAGTGAGTGATCCCGCAGAATCTGCGCGACATCGCCAATTCCATTGCTGTCCAGCGCGAGCGCGACATTGCGTTGACCGTGCTCCTCCTTGACGTCGACAACGGCTCCATCAAGAACCTTCTCTCCGCGAGCGATGATGCAGACGGAATCGCAGAGGCGCTCGGCGTTGTCCATCAGGTGCGTGCTGAAAATCACCGTTTTTCCACGATGCTTCAGCTCGACGACGGTGTCCTTGAGCGCCTGGGCATTGATTGGATCGAGCCCGCTGAACGGCTCGTCGAGAATAACGAGATCCGGATCGTGAAGTAGCGTACCGATGAATTGCACCTTCTGCTGCATGCCACGCGAGAGCTCGTCAATCTTGGCGAGTCCCCAATCCTTCTCCGGTGTCTTGAGCGACAACCGCTCGAGCCATTCATCGATCCGGCGGTCGGCGTCGCTTCCTTTCACGCCTTTCAGCTCGGCGAGAAATTTCAGAACACGGCGAACCTGCATTTTCCGGTACAGACCACGCTCCTCGGGGAGGTAGCCGAGTCGCTCGGTAATATCAGGATCGTTTGAAGAGTGGCCAAAGATGAAAATGTTGCCGGCATCCGGAGCGATGATGTTGAGGATCATCCGGATGGTGGTGGTCTTGCCTGCGCCGTTGGGTCCCAGTAGTCCGTATACACTGCCCTTGGGCACGCGCAACGTCAGATCGTTGACCGCCGTGTGCTCGGCGTAACGCTTCGTAACGTTGACTATGTCGATCGCGTACTCGGTCATGTAGTTTCGCTGCTGCGATTAGGGCGGGCTGAGGCGGGATCAACAATATACGTCAGAAAGAGATGCCTGTTTCAGAGACGTTTGTGATCGCTTTACTGTTCTTCGCGGGTGCCGCACTGTATGCGTCCGTCGGACACGGCGGTGCGTCGAGCTACCTGGCGGTAATGGGACTGTTCAATTTCGCGCCGACCGTAATGAAGCCGACCGCGCTCGCGCTCAACATTCTCGTCGCGTCAGTGGCGACTATAAAGTTTTATCGTGCCGGACTCTTCAAATGGAATTTGTTCTGGCCGTTTGCTGTGGTGTCGATTCCCGCAGCATTCGTTGGCGGTGCCACAACGTTGCCGGCACGCTGGTACAAGATCATTGTCGGATTAGTCCTGCTCTACGCCTCCGCATGGATGTTCCTTTCGTCGTTGAAACCGGTTGCTCGACTCCCACACGCTCCGCCGCTCTGGGCCGCACTATTGTCGGGTCTCATCATCGGATTCCTGTCCGGGCTCACGGGTGTCGGCGGCGGAATCTTTCTCAGTCCGTTGTTGCTATACCTGGCGTGGTCGGAGACGAGGGCGACGTCGGCAGTTGCCGCGCCATTCATCCTCGTGAATTCGATTGCCGGACTGCTCGGTCACCTGTCGAGCGTAGCGCAGCTGCCGGCAAGTATTCCTGTTTGGGGAGCCGCCGCTCTCAGCGGCGGCTGGATTGGCGCGAGTTACGGCAGCAAACGAGCACCGACCCCGGTATTGCGACAGCTTCTTTCCTTGGTGCTGATTGTAGCTGGAGTGAAGCTGATATTCGGCGGGTAGGATAGCGATGACATTTGGCGCTGCCTCGTCGCTCCAGGAATAGAGACGACTTTGGCGAACATCGATCGGGCAGACTGGCATTACGGTGGCAACTATCCGCGGGAGTTGCCACAGGAAAACAGTGGCACGCACATCGGGATGTACCTCGCGTGGATAGTCCATCGCGACCTTGGCAGCGAGGAGCTACTGCGCCTCGCCGGCGATACCTACACCTGGGTTCTGAATCGCGAGGTGACAGGACGTGATCTGCTATTCACCAAGCTCGACGAAAAGTTTTTCGACTCACTGCTAAATGCCGAGGGTCGAGCTTTCACGAAATCCTACTACGAGACGAACGGCTACGCTAACGATTACGACCGGGTCTTAGGTGGCGATCTCCCGACGCTTTATCACGTCGCCGATACCTGGACAAACTTCGACAAGCTCGTGCCGGTGCTCGATGATCGTCTCGTCGCCTGGCGAGCACTCAAAAACAGATCGACACCTGAGGCGGATGATCTGTAAACCTCGCATTAGTGTGCAAGCCTGCCGCTGTACCAGTCGCGATTGATGGATATAAGATCGAGCGGATTTACCGTATTCGCTCCGTAGCGCGCCGCCCAATGTAAATGCGGGCCTGTAACGCGTCCCGTGCTGCCGACGAGTCCAATCACCTGTCCGCGTTTTACCGTTTCACCGACATGCACGAGCGGTCTACTCATATGGAAGTAAGCGGTAACTACGCCGCCGCCATGGTCGATGTAAACGACATTGCCCGCCAGGAAGAAGTTGGCTACCAGCGCAACGATGCCTCGATTAGCCGCCCGAATCGGATCACCGACAGCGCCGCGGAAATCAACGCCGAGGTGGCGCGCGGTCAGCTGACCGTTGAAGACTCTGCCGGATCCGAATTCGCTCGTAATTACCGACGTGCGTGGCTTGATGAACGATGCTGTCCACATCGGAGGGCGATCGTGCGCATGTGTGCCGATTTCTCTCGCTTCCGCGTTCTCACGATCAATTCGTGCCTTTGTTGCAGCGTCGAGTGGCCGGGTGAATGAGCTGTCGACCTCGAGCGGCTGCGCCGGCGGTGGTGGCAGCTTCGGCAAATTGAAGCGAACTCGGGTGATGTCGGTCTTGCCCGACGCGCGCTGAACGATGGCATTCGCGAACAGCACGCCCTCTTTGTCGACGGGAATTCCACCGATGGCGTGCCAGGTGTCTCGACCAGCCCGTATGAAATGCAGCGGCTCCTCCGCTAATGCGCCGCGAATGGAGATCACTGAATCGCCGCGAGCTGGTACCGTAACCGCCAGACGTACAATTGCACCGGGCTGGGGCTGTGCCGGCACGGCGGTGATTCGCGGCGCCTGACCGAACAGCGTCAGCGGTGACATGAATGCGATTGCACTACTTACAAAGAGCTGTTTTCTCACGGTGCAAAGTTTCGGTAAAGTGACACGCAAGCTAACGTATGGTACAACCACACTCGTCCGAAGTTCTGTCTAAATGCTGAACGCATAGTGGAGGCTGGATGTTTCGCGCTCTTATAATCGCTTTCGTCTTCGCCAGCAACGCTGCGGCTCAACAACCAAGACCGTCGGCGCCGATCACGAACGTCAGTTACGAGATCACAGCTGACTCGAACGCAGTCGGCCAGCGTCAACTGGGTGTGACGATGACGTTCAACGTGAGTGGAGCCGCGCCAGTGGTCCTCGCGCTGCCGGCGTGGTCGCCCGGCCACTATGTCCTGCTTTGGTTCAGTCGCCGCGTATCCGCGTTTTCGCCGCAACAAAACGGTGCGTCGCTCGAATGGCGGAAGCTCGATTTTCAAACGTGGCAGATTGAACCGCGTAGCACGGGAACAATCAAGGTCCGCTTCAAATACCTGGCGAACGCCGTCGATCGCGCAGTTGCGTGGACAGCGCCCAACTTTGCTTTCTTCAACGGCACCAACGTTTTTCTCTATCCGGTGGGTCGCGGGTTCAACTGGCCGGCAAAGGTGATGATCCGTACCGAGCCGAGCTGGCGAGTCGCAACTGGAATGGATGCAGCGCCCGGAATGAACATGTTCACCGCGTCTAACTACCACGATCTCACCGACATGCCGTTCTACGTCGGGCGATTCGCTATCGACAGCACCCAGATCGCCGGCAAATGGGTTCGCCTCGCGTTCTATCCAGCGTCGACGCTCACTCCCGCCCGACGCGACCGCACCTTCGGCTGGCTCCAGAAATTCGTTCCAAAACACATTGCCGTCTTTGGCGAGGCTCCATTCCGCAACTATACGATCTTTCAGCGGTCAGACACTCTGGTTAACGGCGGCGGATTGGAGCATCAGGCATCGCAGGTCGATGAGGTGCATGTCTCGCAGCTGGACGCGTCGTATTTACCCGGCCTATACTCGCACGAGTTCTTCCACGCGTGGAACGTCAAGCGACTGAGACCGGCTGATCTGGTTCCGTACCGCTACGACGACGCGCAGCAGACGACGTGGCTGTGGGTGAGTGAAGGTGTCACCGATTACTATGGCGCGCTTGCATTGGTACGCGGCGGTGTCGAGGACAGCACGGGCTTCTTCGAGTTCATCGCCGACGAGATTTCGTCGATTGCGTCCGCGCCACCCACCGCTCTCAGCGATGCATCGTTCGACGCCTGGATTGGGGCAACCGACGGGAGCGGCGGTCTCTACTATCCCAAGGGTGGATTCGCGGGATTTGTGCTGGACGTTCTGATTCGCGATGCGAGCAATAATCAGAATTCGCTCGACCAGGTAATGCGCACGTTGTACGATCGGACCTATAAGCGCGGTCGCGGATTCACCAGCGCTGATTGGTGGGGTGAAGTTAGCCGCGCTGCCAACGGCAAATCGTTCACCGATTTCGCGCGTCGCTATGTCGACGGACGCGAAGCAATGCCGATCGATTCAGTTCTCGCGTTGGCCGCACTTCGAGTTCGCACCGACACCCTGCGCGAGCCTCGACTAGGTATTGGCACCGCGACTGACAGCACTGGAATCACAGTCACCCAGGTGAGTCCGAACGGCGCTGGTGCTGCTGCCGGATTAACAACCGGCGACAAGCTGGTTTCTATTGGCGACGTAGTAATTACCAATGACAGCTCTTTCGATGCGTTCCGCGCGCGCTACAACGCAACGCCGGCGACGACGCTACCTCTCGTCGTCAAACGCGGTGCGCAAACGCTGACGCTTCAATTACCGGTCAGACTGGTGCCTCGCGTGCGAACAGCTGTCTCTGAGGTACCGAACGCCTCCGAAAAGGCCATCCGCATACGTACCGGCATTTTGAAGGGGTCAACGCCGTAAAACTCGATGTCGATTTGACTGCGTCCAATCCGACCAACGGGCTACTTCATCTCGATAACACGCGCCGTTGACGCGCCGGTTCCGACTTCGAGCTTAACCGAGTACTTGCCGGCCGGGACCGCCGAGAGATCGAGCACTACCGAGCGCGGCGACATCACCCCTGCCGCTCCGTTTTCCTGCCAGCGGATGTTAAGCGGCGATGCCTTCGGCACGATGCGCAAAACGCGAAAGGCGCGGCGAAACAGACTCTCATTCACCGGTGTGATGGTTAGCGTGACGGGTAACGCGCTGTCGGCAGGGCTGCTTCCGTATATCTCCCAGAACAACCCGACCTGAACGTTTCGCCTGAACCTGGTCCCGCCGTGAGCGCGCGTAATCGCGTCGTCGAGACTTGTCGGCAGCGAGGGCGCGCCGTCAACGAAAAGCAGATCGGATACACTGATCTTTCCCGAATCGAGTGGAATTTCGGCGAAGCCCGATCTCCAGCGCGCCGCCGCAGTGCTGTCTTCCGCGAGCAGCTCTACACCAATCAGCTGCTCACGCCACGGGGTGGACACCGTCAGCACGTTTTTCATCGGCGACCCGTTTACTAAAGTCATCGACGGAGATGTCGATTCGTCGCCCATCGCGACGACAGCCGCATCAAACCGGTGCTTCGCGAAAATCGTGTCGGTGGTGACGTCAAAAGCGGCGACGATTTTGGTTGAGTCACCGCGGCGGAAGCGCGCCACCTGCGCATCCAGCCGCACGAATCCGTTCATGTACGCTGGCGAATACTGCTCACGGGGCGGGAACTGGAAGATGTCGAAGATCGAATCGACGATTTGCGCCAAACTGTCCGGCGGGCGCTGGGTCAGAAAGAAGTGATAGCCAGGCTCGCGCTCATGACCTGTAATCGACGGTTTCGCGTCAGGATACATGCTGCGACTCGGCTCCTGCGTCCACTTTTCTGCCCAGCCAAATCTCAAAATCAACTCGGCCAGATCTCCACCCCAGCTGGAGCCGTAGGTATTCACCGAATTCTGCTGCAACATCGTGTGCAGCACCCGCGAGTAATGCTCGGTCCGCCGTTCGTTGCCCGGCGTCATGTACA
>Ga0209027_1001057_pt1 | contig 10185 bp, 5 predicted proteins | sample GraSoi013_1_20cm_3_FD_185821 | JGI IMG/M metagenome (GOLD analysis project Ga0209027, IMG submission 185821) | Grasslands soil microbial communities from the Angelo Coastal Reserve, California, USA - Sample 09_27_2013_1_20cm (SPAdes) (version 2) | ecosystem: Environmental > Terrestrial > Soil >... | reverse complement strand
ATAAGTTTCTCTTTAGCATCGTAGCGGGCTTTCAGCTTGTCGAAGATTGTGTCGCCGAGTTCTTGGCGATTCAAAGTTTCGGGCTGGACACCTTCCGCAATAATGTCGACGCCGAAGCGAGTAAAGATGGCATCTTTCAGACCCTTGATGTCCCAGTCCGCAGGATGGGTTTTAAGGCCTGCGTGCTGATCGAGCAGGTCGCTGAGAATTCCAGCGACGTAATCTTCGAGAATCAGATCCTTTTGATCGACACCCTCAAGCAACTGACGGCGCAGGCCATACACCGCCTCCCGCTGCTTGTTCATTACGTCGTCGTATTCAAGCAAGTGCTTACGGGATTCAAAATGCTGCCCCTCGACGGCTTCTTGCGCCTTCTCGATTCGGCGGCTGATCAACTTGGACTCGATCGGCACACCTTCTTCCATGCCAAGGCGTTCTAACAACTTCGAGACCCACTCCTTGGCGAAGATGCGCATAAGGTCATCTTCGAGCGAAAGATAAAAGCGCGAAGCACCGGGGTCGCCCTGGCGACCTGCACGCCCGCGCAGTTGGTTATCAATTCGGCGAGCTTCATGGCGTTCGGTGCCGAGAATAAATAATCCGCCGAGAGCGGTTACTTCGTCGTGCTCTTTATCCGTTTGCTGTTTATGCCGAGCAAAGGCTTCGCTCCATTGATCGGTCGGGACAACATACTCATTGCCGGCGTAATACCAAACCGTGCTCTTGGAATCGTCCACGCCCACTTGGACCTTACCCTGGGCGGCTCGCAGCGGTTGCGCGATTCCCTTCTTCACGCATTCTTGCTTCGCCATGAACTCAGCGTTCCCGCCCAGCAGAATGTCAGTGCCGCGGCCAGCCATATTGGTGGCAATCGTGACCATGCCCTTGCGGCCGGCCTGCGCCACGATCTCGGCTTCTTTTTCGTGGTACTTGGCGTTGAGTACCACATGCTTGATGCCTTTTTTCTTCAGCAGATCAGAGAGTCGCTCCGATTTTTCGATCGAGGTTGTGCCAACCAGCACTGGCTGAGCACTACTATTCAGTTTCTGGATTTCATCGGCAGAGGCGAAATATTTTTCTTTTTCTGTGCGGTAAACCAGGTCTGGATTTTCAATTCGCAAGAGCTGTTTGTTGGTGGGGATGACTACGACATCCAAGTTGTAGATTTTGCCGAACTCCGTAGCTTCGGTTTCCGCGGTACCGGTCATGCCGGCAAGTTTCTTGTACATGCGGAAATAATTCTGGAAGGTGATGGTTGCGAGAGTCTGGTTCTCACGCTCGATCTTTACGCCCTCTTTTGCTTCCACAGCCTGGTGAAGGCCATCAGACCAACGCCGGCCCGGCATCAGACGCCCAGTAAACTCGTCAACGATAATAACTTCACCGTCTTTAACCACGTACTCGACGTCACGATGATAGAGAGAGTGCGCCTTGACCGCGGTCTCTACGTGATGCTTCAGGTCCCAATTTTCCGGGTCGGCAATATTGCTGATTCCCAGCAGCTGCTCGACTTTTTCCCAGCCAATGTCCGTCACCACCGCATTGCGGTGTTTTTCGTCCACGATGTAGTCGCCGGTCATCTCTGGCGGTTCGCCGGCCGGACCAGGAATCTCTTCCCCCTTTTCAAGTTTCGGAATGATCCGATTCACGCGGGCGTATTTGTCGGTTGATTCCTCGCTGGCCCCGGAAATAATCAGTGGGGTACGTGCTTCATCGATAAGAATCGAGTCAACTTCGTCCACAATGGCGAAGTTGTGACCGCGTTGCACGCAATCCTTCAGATCAAACTTCATGTTGTCGCGCAGGTAGTCGAATCCAAATTCGTTATTTGTGCCGTAGGTCACATCGGCTGCGTAGGCCTCCCGGCGCTGCTGGTCATCAAGATCGTGGACAATCACGCCAACGCTTAGACCTAAGAACCGATAGAGCTGGCCCATCCATTCCGAGTCGCGCTTGGCCAGATAATCGTTAACAGTAATCACGTGAACGCCGCGCCCGCTCAGTGCGTTCAAGTAAACAGGGAGTGTGGCAACCAGCGTTTTGCCCTCGCCAGTTTTCATTTCCGAAATCGTGCCTCGGTGTAGGACCATGCCGCCGATTAACTGCACATCGAAATGCCGCATGTTGAGGACCCGGCGGCCGGCTTCGCGCACCACGGCAAAGGCCTCTTCCAATATCTCGTCGAGGACTTCGTTGGTGGCGGCGAGACGTTCTTTGCCCAGTTCCTTCAGGCGCTCGGGGTCAGCATCTGTCTCGTCAGGAATGCGACTGAGGCGGTCGTGGATGCGCTTTCGGAATTCGTCGGTCTTGGCGCGCAGTTGCTCGTCAGAGAGCTTTTTTGTCTCGTCCTCACGAGCGTTTATTGCCGCAACCCGTGGCAAAAGTCGTTTGACTTCGCGCTCGTTCTTGGTCCCGAAGACCTTGCCTAACAACCTGTTAATCAAATCTGAAGTCCTTCAGAGGGCGCACGCCCAAAGTGATAAAAGCCTACCATATTAGATGCTGAGCCTCTTGGTTGGACCCATCCTGATCGGCTGCATCTATTCCCCGAACATTGGTACTTGCCTCAGGTCGGTCGGACCGCGGCGTTGACGATGGGTGGCACCGATAACGGCCAAGACGGTCAGGGACTCCAGAGCTCCCCGAGGCACAAATAGGCGCTGCACATTTGACCGCAGGTCTGGAGGATTGATCAGGGACCCGTCCGGCGTAGTGAGAGCGAGATCGTTGGGCATTAGGCCTTCAAGGATCTCTCCATCACGAAACTTAATTCGCACCCAGAGGCCTTCTGAGCGGGGCCGGGTAGTGAAGGTCTTCCGGGACAGGGAGTCGGAATCCCCGAATTCCCGAACAAAGAACACACACTTGATGTCGGCGAGGTCAATTGCCACCACATTGCCGGAGGTGTTGAGAAGCTCCAGCTTGCCGTCACGTACAAAGTTTGCAGGCGCGACGTGTCCGTTAACCGTGTCGCGGTCTATTTTGCGGACGATGACTTTCTTGTGCGTGGAAGGCATGAAAAATTAGGTAATTTGGAAACTTCGTAATCTGGCGGTTTGCGCTCTTCGAATTACAAAATCCACCCGATTGCAAAATTACTCAATGCTCCCCGATTCTCGCACTTCCGAGGTGAAAACACGCACGTATCCAGCTACATAGTAGCCAAAACAATAACGTTGTGTTATTTTTTGTAGTTCACATTGCCTCTCGAAATGGAAGCAACCTATTCATATGTAAGTACTTACGAAGATATCCACAGGTTTCCACAGCTGGTATTGTGGAAATCCGCATATTGCCTGGATCGGGTTTCTGGTGAGTAATTTATTGCTCTTCGGGCAGTTCAAGACCTTGAATGGCTGACTACATCTACACAATGGAGCTTCGGCTGACGCCGAATCAGCAAAAAGGCGTCACCCTGGTTCAGGATGTCGCGCGCAATGCCGGAATGAATGTGTACCTTACCGGTGGTGCGGTACGGGACATCATTAGCGGATTTCCTATCCGCGATCTGGATTTCACCGTTCAGGGGAATCCGCTCAAGCTGCAAAAGGAATTTGAGCGCTCTGGCGCGGTAATTGGCGGCGCCGACGATAACTTAAAGATTCTGTATTTAACGTTGCCCGGCGGCGTTCGAGCTGAAATCAGTCCGGCTCGAACGGAGAAGTATGAAAAAACCGGCAAGCCGCCAATCATCACACCTGCCACGATTATTGAAGACCTGCGGCGTCGTGATTTCACGGTTAACGCGATGGCGCTCTCGCTGAATCCCGGTTCGCGTGGCCTTCTGCTGGATCCTTTCAACGGCGCAGCAGATATTGAAGCCAAGCTCGTGCGTATCCTGCACAATTATGCATTCGTTGAAGACCCGTCGCGATTGATCAGGGCATCGCGTTTCTCCGCGCGATTCCACTGGCCTCTCGAGGAGCGCACACAGGCGCGCTACGATTCGGCTAAAGAAAACAATTACATCGAGTACATCACCAACCGGGCGATTGGATACGAGATTGAACAATTGGCGTACGAGGATGACCCGCTGAATGTGGTGCGCGTGCTCGAGAAAGAGGGCTGGCTAAAGGTGCTGAGCCTACACTGGACGAGTTCCAAAGTTGACACCGAGGGGCTCTTGGAGTTGATGCGGACACGCCAGCAGATGAACGAGTTGGGCTATTCGCCTGATCCGGCGGCGGCGGTACTCTACTTTCTTACGGACAAGCTTAGCGATAAGGAAGTTTCCGATATCCGGAAACTTATTCCCCGGCGAGATTTAGTCGAGGGGTGGCGGGATATCAGCGACCACGCGAAAGAATTGGCAAAACGGCTTAGCGGCAAGGAAGCTTCCACGCCGTCCAAGACATGGAAGCTGCTGTCAAATGCACGTCAGGATATGGTGTTGTTTCTGGCCGTTACCGCGCGCCAGCAAGCGGTTGAGCAAAAGATAAAGAACTTCTTTACCAAGTGGCGCGAGGTGCAGCAAAAGGTTCCGCTGCCGGAAATGACCGAATTGCTGATTACCCCCCAATTACCCGAATATCCAAAGATTGCGGAAGAAGTTTTCATGCTGCTGCTTGACGGCAAACTGCGGTCGAGAACTGAACGAATGAATTTCTTAAAGCCGCTGGCGCCACCACCACCACCGCCTCCACCACCTCCGCGTCGCGGGCGTGCGGCGAAGGCAGCGGCCCAGGTACAGCCTCAAGCTCCGCAACCAGTCGCAACCGGCAAAAAAGGCAAAGCACAACCTGGGCCAGCGGCTACGGTATCCACAAAGTCTCAGGAAAAGACCAAGATTGTCCCTCCGGCGAAGGGCCATGAAAAAACCAAGGCTGAAAAGCAAGGGCCTAAACCCGCCGTCCCGGCCAAGACCGTGCAAAAGAAAAAAACGCCAGCCAAAAAGGCCGCCGCAAAACCCCAGAAGAAATCCAAAAAACACTGACGCTTACATATTGGAATTCGTGTCGAGACCGAAGTTCGGGTGGTGAAATGTGCCACTAATCTTTACCGGAACCACTTTACTGTGGGGCCCTTTCTTAAACAGCGGCTCGAGCGCTTTGGCGAAGGCGGCTTTGATGCCTGAAGTCGTTTTGGTGAGGCTGGCTTTGGTAGTTAGTCTGCCGTGCATGTTCACGCGCTCACTGGTCAAGTCGTAAGCACCGCGGAGTAAGGCACTAGCGTCTCCGTCGCGAGCTGAAAGCTGCGTGAATTGCGCAATTCCATTACGCACCATCACCTGGCCGCCCAGGTCTGTCAAATTGGTACCATCCGGTTCCTTTTGACTGGGCCGTTCGGCAATCTTGCTCAAGCGAGATTCAGTTTCCGGATTGGTGAACCTGGCATCCTGTATTCGAAAGTCACTCTTCAGCTCGATCTTTTTGAGAAAACGTTCATGGCCGGATGGAATTACGACGTGCATCTGGAAGGCAACATTTCCGGTGATCGGCGACTTAGGAGCCTTGATAAAAGGATAAAAAGTGTCTTCGATCCGGCCGCGATCACAATTTAGATCGATAATCGCCGCACGCTTGCCATCTGGCCTGCGGCCAATTGTTCCATGAGCTTGGATCTCATCGCGTCCGAAATTTCCCTTAACCCTTCGCAGGATTGTTTCGCCGTTGATGGCATTGACCGCTGCAGTGAATCGCGTTCGCAGGGGTAATTTATGCTGCGTAGAACTCACCTCAAATTGAGGCACTGTAGCTGAACCTTCAACTTCGATCTCCTTAAACTTTCCCCTAAAATTGCCATTGGATGAAATTACGCCACCAATTGAATTGAATACGGAGAGATCAGCATTCGCGAGCGAGTAGTTCCCTGAGACGGCAGTCGAGGATGGGTCTGACGAGTTCCATGGTCCGAACTGGCCAGAGGTTCGGATCACGCCCGCCGGCATAGGGTTATCGAACAATGCTGCAAACTTGATAGCGTCGGCTCCTCCCAGGTTATCGAGTTGGAATTTGTGGAAAACAAATCGTAGAGGGTGATTTCGTCCGTGTTGGGGAATTTCCAGCACGGCGTCATCAGCAACAAACTTGTCCACAGTCGTTTGTTGGTCCGAACTTTTGTTTCTCGAAAAGTCAGACCGCGCTAGCGTCACGTGCATGCCTTCGGCACGTAGCAAACTGATGCGATGACCCAAAAGTCTCAACAAACTGCTCCTGATTGTGAGCCGCCGAATTGAAATCAGGGGTGGGCCCGAGCCATTGCGCTGGAAACTTACATTTTCCGCGATACATCCCGGAGGAAAATATTTTTCGTGAAAACTTCCAAACTTGACGTTTGCCGAGAGGGTTTCAGCAAGTCGCGAACGTACTGAGCCTTCAGTAAATGGCCAGAAATGATGGAGTAGTATGGCGCCAGCAAACAACGCGCAGACGAGAATGGACAGTATAACGAGGGCAATTTTCTTAATCGGCCTCCGAGATTCCATTTGTGTACTCACAGAGGCGATAGTTGCCGCGCCCACTCTTCCTTCGCCGACAAGATTGGATTCCTTGATCGCCAGTGCGTTTGCCCAATGTCATCGAACAACCCTGTTGGAAAGGTTCATTTGTCTCCGAGGAGTGAAGCACCTTAAAAACGGTATGCACATCTAAGTGATCAAGATGACTACTCCCATCAACATCAATACAGCTACAGCCAAAGAATTGACCCAACTTCCTGGAATCGCTAAAAACCTGGCATACCGCATCGTGAACCACCGCAATCGGCACGGATATTTCACGCACTGGCAAGAACTACTTGAGGTCAAGGAGTTCCCTGCTGGCGCGTTAGACAAAATCAAAACGCGAGCGAATATTCTTCCGCCAGCGGGCATCCTCAAAGAGGAGTTCGGGCCTCGGCGCGTTAAGACAGCACAAATCGAGCGAGTTAGGAAAAAACCTAAAGGCTATACGAAAGCCATACGCGCGACCCGAAGCTCAGACCGGCTCAAGCGCAGCGCCTAGCTTCAGCCACACGTCGCCGAGAAAAGGTCGGAACCATAATTCCAGAAGCGTGGTGCCACTCTGCCCATCAGTGCACATATTCCACGCTCTACTTGGATCTGTAGTACAAGACATTCGCCGGTTTGGTTCACCCGAACAGCAAGACGACATCACCCTTGTCGTCGCCCGATGTAGACCCTCCTAACAAGCGGGTCATTCCATTCAGAGCCGCTATAATGGCCGCAACGGCCCGATCTCGCTCTCGGGCGGTGCAAATGGCAAATATTTGGCTGCGGGTGGCTCTGGCGTTTTATGGCTTAGGACTGCTTTACGTCCTGGTGGCCCTGACTCGCACTCGGGAAATACTGAATCGAATCGCTCTCCATGCCGCCTATCTAGGCATGATCTTCCATTTTGTCGCAATTATTGAGACTGTCCGCCAGTCAGGCGAGATGAGCCTGGCTTCGTTGTCGCTGGCGGCCTCAGTCCTCGGATTTCTGATAATGGTGGTCTTCCTGCTGGTGTACTTAATTTATAAAACCACGTCTCCCGGAATCATAGTTTTCCCCATGGTCTTTCTGCTGACGTTTGTTGGCCTGAGCGGACTCGAATCGTTCGTGTTGGCTTCGTCTTCAGCGCGCGAAGGATGGCTAATCGCGCACATCACCCTCATATTCGCGGGGTATGCCGCCCTGGTCATCAGCTTCAGCGCTAGCCTGATTTACCTGATGCAGGAGCACGTTCTCAAGGCAAAACGCCCGAGCGGCTTGCTGTCGCGCCTGCCCGCACTTCAAGTAACAGATGACATTGGGTTCCGATCCCTGCTGATTGGATTCCCATTTATGACCGCGGGCCTGATTGCTGGATTGATTATTGCCCAGGCCAGCTTCGGCCACGTCAATATTCGCGATCCAAAAATTCTGCTTTCTCTGCTGACCTGGGCAGTGTACCTAGTGCTGCTTTACACGCGTTGGAGTGCGGGCTGGCGGGGAAGGCGGGCCGCGTATTTGGCCGCTGGCACCTTCGCACTGGCGATTGTGGCTTGGGCGGCAAACTACTTCAGCGCGGTCCACAGGCTGTCCCCATGAATTTCCAGCTGCTGGGCGTGAATCACAAGACGGCGCCGGTAGAAGTACGCGAGCAGCTTGCCATCTCCGATAAAAAGCTAGCTGAGGCTTTGCGGCAATTGATGAACGTTCCTGGCGTGCAGGAGGCGATGATCCTGAGCACCTGCAACCGAGTGGAAGTGCTGGCCCATACCGCCAATGGAAGTGCCGACCTGCGTCAATTTTTGCGGGAGCACTTCGGCCTTGAGCCTTCGTCGTATGAGTCCCATTTGTACGAATACCGCGAAAACGACGCAGTGAGGCATGTGTTTCGCGTTGCCTCCAGTTTGGACTCCCTCGTTGTCGGCGAACCGCAGATTCTTGGACAAGTGAAAGAGGCATACGCCAACGCTCGCGCCGCCGGAACTGTGCAGTCGTATCTGAATCTCCTTCTGACTCGCGCGTTTGCGGTAGCCAAGCGTGTGCGTACAGAAACGGCGGTGGGTTCCTCATCGGTTTCAATCGCCTCTGTGGCTGTGGAATTAGCCGAAAGAATTTTCGGATCATTGCAGGGAAAACAGGTTTGTTTGGTTGGCGCGGGCAAAATGTCTGAGATTGCGGCACGCCATTTGATCGCAAAAGGCGCAGGCCCGATTTTCGTTGCTAACCGGACTTACGAACGCGCCCAAACTCTCGCGCAGCGTTTCGGAGGCAGCGCTATCCGCTTCGACGAATTGTATGCCCACTGCGAGCAGGCCGACATTGTCATTACTTCAACCGGCTCGCCGGTAGCGATTTTCCGGCGCGAGCACGGCGAACGATTCCTCAGCCGCCGCCGGAATCGTCCTATGTTTTTCATAGATATCGCGGTGCCCCGCGATGTCGATCCGGAGATGAATAAACTGGACGGCATTTTCATTTACGACATCGACGATCTACAGGAAGCAGCTGCATCACACGCCGCTGCACGAAGCAAGGAGGCAGAGCGCGCCGAAAACATCATTGAAGATGAGGTAGGCCGGTTCCATGCGCGGGTGCAATCATTGCATGTTGTACCCGCGATCATTTCGCTTCAGGACTACGTAGAAACCATACGCCAGGCAGAACTTGATCGGGTGCGAGGGCGGCTAGGACAACTCTCGCCGGAGCAAGAGCAAGCTTTGGAGGCGCTGACCCACGGGATCGTGAACAAGATTTTGCACACGCCAATTACACGGCTGAAGTCAGCCGCCGCCGGCCCGGAAGTGACTACGCTGATTGAAGCCTTCAAGAAAATTTTTAATTTGCAGGACAAAACTAAAACGGCTGAGGAGAAGGGGCCCGCCAAAGCCGAAGCGAGCTCGGAACAAGGAGCCGATAATTGCGGCTGAGGATAGGCTCCCGTGGATCGCAACTTGCGCTCTGGCAGGCAAACCACATCGCCGGGCAATTGCGTCAGCAGGGGCACGAACTTGAAATTGAAATCATTCATACCACCGGTGACAAAATTCTCGATGTGGCGCTTTCAAAGGTCGGCGCCAAAGGCATATTCACTAAAGAAATTGAGGAAGCCCTAGCTACAAAGCAAATCGATCTGGCAGTGCATAGCTTGAAAGATCTGCCCACTGAACTGGGGGATCAATTTGAAATTGCCGCGATACCCCCACGGGAAGACCCACGTGATGCTCTCTGCTCGGTAAGGTATTCTGCGGTTGACCAATTGCCCAGCAATGCGAAAGTGGGGACCAGCAGTTTACGGCGTGAGGCGCAACTCCGAGCGATACGGCCGGATTTGGTGATTCATCCTCTGCGGGGAAATGTGGATACGCGTCTGCGCAAGCTCGAATCCGGCGAATATGAGGCGATCATTCTTGCGCTCTCCGGCTTGCGACGCCTGGGCAGGACGGAATTGGTCCGTCAGGTGATACCCATCCAATTAATGTGCCCAGCTGCAGGCCAGGGCGCGTTGGCGATAGAAATTCGCGCCGGCGATGACGATGTGCGGAGCACACTGGCGTTTTTGGACGATAAGGCCGCACGATGCGAAACTGAATGCGAGCGCACGCTACTGAAAGAACTGGGGGGAGGATGTCAGGTTCCCATAGGAGCAAGTGCGAAATTCAGCGGCGGCACTTTGCATTTGGAAGCAGTCGTCGCCAGCCCGGACGGGAAAACGATCCTGCGGGAGTCTGGCCAGGGCGAAGATGCGGCCGCGCTGGGTGCTTTGGTTGGCGGGCGGC
>Ga0209027_1001056_pt1 | contig 10188 bp, 9 predicted proteins | sample GraSoi013_1_20cm_3_FD_185821 | JGI IMG/M metagenome (GOLD analysis project Ga0209027, IMG submission 185821) | Grasslands soil microbial communities from the Angelo Coastal Reserve, California, USA - Sample 09_27_2013_1_20cm (SPAdes) (version 2) | ecosystem: Environmental > Terrestrial > Soil >... | reverse complement strand
GCCAGCGCAATCGGCAGCGTCTGCGCCTGGATGGGCGTGCAGTGAGTGAAGCCTGCCTGGCGGATGCCGGCCATGACCGCAGGCTGCAGGCCCAGCGAGGCGAATTCGACGGAACCGGAATGTGAGTCAGTCATCAAAATAGGTCTGGAGTGTGAGCGGAAAGCACGCCTGAGGCTTGCAAAAGCGGCCCGGAAGCGCTACAAAGTGTCTCAGTCAACGGGCCAACTCAGGTCCGCACCTGCCGACCCGGTTTCCTTAATTCCCTTAAGGTTCATACTCAATCACGAGTTATTAGTGTAACCGTTTGGCGGGTGTTTCTGGCATCGCTTTTCGGGCGCCATTGCCGACCCGCTCGTGGATTCCCAATTTCCAGGCCGATTTATTGCGCTCTGCAGTGACGGAGGTTGAAACCGCGTGAGTAGCCCGCACATTGTGCATACTACAGACGCCACTTTTTCGCAGGACGTCCTGAAGTCCGACAAGCCGGTGCTGCTGGACTTCTGGGCCGAGTGGTGCGGTCCGTGCAAGATGATCGCCCCGATCCTGGATGAGATCGCCAGCGAGTACCTCGATCGCATCAAGGTCGCCAAGATCAACATCGACGAGAACCCGCAGACACCGCCCAAGTTCGGCATCCGCGGCATCCCGACGCTGATTCTGTTCAAGAACGGCACGGTCGAGGCGCAGAAGGTCGGCGCCGTATCCAAATCCCAACTTTCAGCATTTCTGGACAGCAACCTGTGAGAGGCTATCTCGGCAATCAGGGCCGCAACCGGCCCAACAAGGGCCCGCGCCACAATCGTGACGGCAACCGCGGCAACAACGGCGGACGTCCCGATGAGATGATGCACGAGCCGGAGGTGTTCGACGCCGACGACTCCGAGATCATAAGCCCGGCGGAGCTGACGCAGTCGCGCAGCTCGATGAACCTGACGGAGCTCAAGTCCAAGCCCATCCATGAGCTGGTGAAGCAAGCCGAGTCCATGGGGCTCGAGAGCCTCGCCCGTTCGCGCAAGCAGGACATCATTTTCTCGATCCTGAAGGCGCACGCCCGCAATGGCGAGAACATCTACGGCGACGGTGTGCTCGAGATCCTGCAGGACGGCTTCGGCTTCCTGCGCTCCGCCGACGGTTCCTACCTCGCCGGTCCCGACGACATTTACGTGAGCCCCAGCCAGATCCGCCGCTTCAACCTGCGCACCGGCGACACCATCTCCGGCCTGATCCGCCCGCCGAAGGACGGCGAGCGCTATTTCGCGCTGCTGAAGGTCGGCGAGATCAACTTCGATTCGCCCGAGAGCTCGCGCAACAAGGTGCTGTTCGAGAACCTGACGCCGTTCCATCCGACCAAGCGTCTGAAGCTCGAACGCGGCAACGGCTCCACCGAGGATCTGACCGCGCGCACCATCGACCTGGTCGCGCCCATTGGCAAGGGCCAGCGCGGCCTGATCGTCTCCCCGCCGAAGGCCGGCAAGACGATGCTGCTGCAGAATATCGCCACCGCCATCACCTCCAACCATCCCGAGGTCCACCTGATCGTGCTGCTCATCGACGAGCGGCCGGAAGAGGTCACCGAGATGCAGCGCACGGTGAAGGGTGAGGTGGTGTCGAGCACCTTCGATGAGCCCGCCGCCCGCCACGTGCAGGTGGCGGAGATGGTCATCGAGAAGGCCAAGCGCCTGGTGGAGCACAAGAAGGACGTGGTGATCCTGCTGGATTCGATCACCCGGCTGGCGCGCGCCTACAACACCGTGGTGCCGTCCTCCGGCAAGGTGCTGACCGGCGGTGTGGACGCCAACGCGCTGCAGCGTCCGAAGCGCTTCTTCGGCGCGGCGCGCAATATCGAGGAGGGCGGGAGCCTGACGATCCTCGCTACCGCGCTCATCGATACCGGCTCGAAGATGGACGACGTCATCTACGAGGAGTTCAAGGGCACCGGCAACAGCGAAATCCACCTCGACCGGCGCATCTCCGAGAAGCGCGTATTTCCGGCGGTCAACATCAACCGCTCCGGCACGCGCAAGGAGGAGCTCATCACCGACCAGGGCGAGCTCGCCAAGATGTGGATCCTGCGCAAGCTCCTGCACCCCATGGACGAGCTCGCCGCGATCGAATTCCTGCTCGACAAGATGAAGGACACCAAGTCGAACGGGGACTTCTTCGAGGCGATGAAGCGCTGAAGGCCGCCGCAGCCCGCGCTCGCCAAGCGGGAGGAGTCCGGAAGCGCATGCGCAATTGGCTCGCGGTCGCCGCGGTGATCTTCGGTCTACCGACCGCACCGGCGTTTGCCGACCGCGACCACGATCCGAATTCCGGCGCGCCGCTGCCGCCGCACCGGCACGAGACTCCCAGCCCCATCACGGATCACTTCTACATCCGCGGCGCTCTCTATGACCCGCAGCTCAAGACCAACTTCCGGGTCGATCGGTCTTTCCAGGGGATGACCGGTACGCCGGTGAACGGCGAGAGCGACCTGGGACTTCCCGACCGCCTGCGCCAGGGGCGGGTGGAATTCATGTTCAGGCTGCGCGAGCGCAGCAAGGTGCGGGTCGAATACTTCGAGGCCGATCGCTCGGGGAGCCGGGCCCTTGCCAACGACGTCGTCTTCGGCAACCAGACCTTCGCCGCCGGGCAGCTGATGCAGACCTCGCTCGACTGGCGCCAGTTCGATATCACGTACAGCTACTCGCTCCTGCGCAACGATCGTTTCGAGGTTGCGACGGGCCTGGGCATCTACTTCCTGCAGGTGGATGCGATCGGACAGGTGCCGGCGCAGAACCAGCGCCAGGAGGTGACGGCGGCGACCCCCTTTCCCGCCCTGCCGCTCGATCTGACGTGGGTCATCTCCCAGCGCTGGGCGGCGATCGTGCGGAGCGCATATCTCAAGGCGACGCTCGGCGGCTTTCGCGGCTGGTATGCCGACAGCCACGAGGACCTCCAGTACCGCTGGAATCCCAACTTCGCCATCGGCCTGGGCTACGCGTCCATCCGCACCTCGCTCAACCGCAGAAGCGGCACCTTCCCGGGCGCGTTCGCGCTGAGCATCAGCGGACCGGAAGCGTTCGTGCGCTTCAGCTTCTGAGCAGGCGGCCTCGCCCGCGTGGGGTCACCAGGCCGGGTGATCGAACTGCACGAGCGTGCCCGGCTAGCGAACCGGTTCGCGCTGCACTGCGCGATAGCCGATGTCGCGCCGGTACTGCACACCGGGCCAGTGGACCGTGTCCGCCAGCGCATAGGCCGCACGCTGCGCGTCACCGACGCTGGCGCCGAGCCCGACCGCGCACAACACGCGGCCGCCGTTGGTCAGCGCCTTGCCGGCCTCGAGCCTGGTGCCGGCGTGAAAGATCTTGCCGGGCAGGCGGGCGGCGCGCTCCAGACCCTCGATGACGTCGCCTTTTGCCACCTTGTCCGGGTAGCCGGCCGCGGCCAGAACTACGCCGAGCGCCGCGCGCGGATCCCACTGCGCGGCGACGGTATCGAGCGCGCCGCACAGCGCCGCCTCGCACAACAGCGTGAGATCGGACTGCAGGCGCATGAGGATCGGTTGCGCTTCCGGATCGCCGAAGCGGCAATTGAACTCCAGAACGTTCGGCGTGCCGTCGGCGCCGATCATGAGTCCGGCGTACAGGAAGCCGGTGTAAGGCATGCCGTCGGCGGCCAGGCCGCCGATGGCGGGTTCGATGACCTCGCGCATGATGCGGGTGTGCAGCGCCGGGGTGACTACCGGCGCCGGAGAATAGGCGCCCATGCCGCCGGTGTTGGGTCCGCGATCACCGTCGTCGCGGCGCTTGTGATCCTGGGAGCTGGCGAGCGGCAGGCTGTGCGTGCCGTCCGCCATGACGATGAAGCTCGCCTCCTCGCCGGGCAGGAACTCCTCGATCACCACCTCGCGGCCGGCCTCACCGAACTGGCCGGCGAACATCGCCTGCGCCGCGGTGCGCGCCTCCTCGATGGAGGGGGCGACCACCACGCCCTTGCCGGCGGCCAGGCCGCTGGCCTTGACCACCAGCGGCGCGCGCTGGCTGCGCAGCCACGCGGCATCGAAGCTCTCGCGCGTGAAGGTGGCGGAGCTCGCCGTCGGAATGCGATGGCGTCGCAGGAATTCCTTGGCAAAGGCCTTGGAGCCCTCGAGCCGCGCGGCCGCCCGGCTCGGTCCGAAGCACTTGAGTGCGCGCGCGGCGAATGCGTCGACCGCGCCTGCCACCAGCGGCGCCTCCGGTCCGATGATGGTGAGGTCGACCTGCTCGGAGACTGCCAGCTGCACGAGCCCCGCGACGTCCTCGGCCGCGACGTTCACGTTGCGTACCTTGGCTTCCGCCGCGGTGCCCGCGTTGCCGGGGGCCACCAGCACGCTCGTGACGCGCGGGGAGGCGGCGCACTTCCAGGCGAGCGCGTGCTCGCGGCCACCCCCGCCGACGATGAGAACCTTCATGGCACCCCGGGAAATCGAGGGCGGCACGACCGGCAGCGTCGATCGCTCACGTCTAGTGCCGGAAGTGGCGTATGCCGGTGAACACCATGGCCATGCCATGTTGATCGGCGGCCGCGATGAGCTCCGCATCGCGCTTGCTGCCGCCCGGTTGGATCACGGCGCGGATGCCGTAGCCGGCGGCCACGTCGAGGTTGTCGCGAAACGGCAGGAACGCATCCGAGGCCATGACCGAGCCGGCCACCGCGAGCTCTTCATCCGTGGCCTTCATCGCGGCGAGGCGTGTCGAGTACACGCGGCTCATCTGACCTGCGCCGACGCCGATGGTGGCGCCGGCGCGCGCAAACACGATGGCGTTGGATTTCACGAACTTGCAGACGGCCCAGGCGAAGCGCAGGTCGGCGAGCTCGGCACTCGTCGGCTTGCGACGCGTGGGCACGGCGAGCTCGCCTGCCGGCAGCCCCGCCAGATCGCGCGACTGCGCCAGCAGCCCACCGCTCACGCTGCGCAGCTCGACTTCGGCGCCCGCGACCCGCGGCCGCTGCGCGAGCAGCAGCACCCGTACGTCGGGCTTGCCCGCCAGCACGCGCGCGGCGGCGGCGTGCACGGCGGGTGCCGCCAGCACTTCGACGAACTGGCGCTCGAGGACCGCGGTCGCGGTGGCCGCGTCGAGCTCGCGGTTGAAGGCGATGATGCCGCCGTACGCGGCAGGCGGATCGGTGCGGTAGGCCGCCTCGTAGGCCTCCAGCGGTGTGGCCGCCACGGCGACCCCGCAGGGGTTGGCGTGCTTGACGATGACGCAGGCGGCCTCACTGAACTGGCGCACGCACTCGATGGCGGTATCCGCGTCCGCAATGTTGTTGTACGAAAGGTCTTTCCCCTGCAGCACGCGCGCGGCGGCGACCCCGGCACCGCGCCCGGCAGGCTCGCGGTACAGCGCCGCGCTCTGGTGGGGATTTTCCCCGTAACGCAGGTCCTGCACCTTCTCGAACATGAGCGACAGGGTCGCGGGGAACGCCTCGCCCGGGGGCGCCTGCTGTGATGCGAGGTAGGCGGCGACCTGCGCGTCGTAGTGTGCGGTATGGGCGAAGGCCTTGACGGCGAGGCGTGCGCGCGTGGCAGACTCACTCCCCCCCTGGTGCGCGTCGAGCTCGGCGAGCAGCAGCGGATAGTCCGCCGGATCGACGACGACCAGCACCGATTCATGATTCTTCGCCGCGGCGCGCAGCATCGCCGGCCCGCCGATGTCGATGTTTCCCACGGCGTCGGCGTAGCGGCAGTCGGGCCGGGCCACCGTGGCTGCAAACGGGTAGAGGTTCACCACCAGCAGATCGATGGGCGCGATGGCGTGCTGTGCCATGACGGCGTCGTCCACGCCGCGGCGGCCCAGCAGGCCACCGTGAATCCGCGGATGCAGGGTCTTGACCCGACCGTCCATGATCTCGGGAAAGCCGGTGTAGGCGGCGACCTCGCGCACCGGCACGCCGTTGCGTGTGAGCAGCTGCGCCGTGCCGCCGGTGGACAGGATCTCGATGTTGCGTCTGGCGAGCTCGCGCGCCAGCTCGACGAGGCCGGTCTTGTCGGAAACCGAGAGGAGCGCGCGGCGTACCGGCGGCGGCATGGGCTTCATCCCTCAAAGGCGCCGGCGGCGCCGGCGGGCCTGCGGCTCAGGAGCCGGCAAGCCCGAACTGCTTCAATTTCTTGCGCAGCGTGCCGCGGTTGATGCCGAGAATGCCCGCGGCTTGGCTCTGGTTGCCGCGCGCGTAATCGAGCACGACGCGAAACAGCGGCTCCTCGACCTCGCGCAGCACCATGTCGTAGAGACGGGCAGGCCGGTGACCGTTCAGGCTGGTGAAGTAATCGCTCAAGGCTCGCTCGGCGTGGTTGCGCAGCGGCAGTTCCCGCCCGTTGACTCTGGCGACAATGGCTTCGCGAGTCCGCGTCTTTTTCTTTGCGGTCATTGTGAGTCCCCCTTCCCCACCAAAGGGAAAAACCTTTCGTCAGGCCGCCACGGCAGCCTCACTCACCCAGTTCTCGAAATGCTTAAGCGCGTGCGCGAACTGTGCGGCCGTGCTGGCAGCCCCCATCAGGTCCCGACGAATCTCCGCCGGCTCATCCAGCAGGCCGCAATACCAGCCGAGATGTTTGCGCGCGATCCGGACTCCGCTCTCCTCGCCGTAAAAGAAATACAGGGAGTCGAGATGCGCCAGGATGATATCACGCAGGTCGGCGCGCGGCAGCGGTGGCGGTGCAATTCCGTTTTTCAGGTGGACGTTGACAGCGCGGAAGATCCATGGGGCGCCATGACTGGCGCGCCCGATCATTACTCCGTCTGCGCCGGTGAAATCAAGTACCTCGCGCGCTTTTTGCGGCGTAGTGATGTCGCCGTTCGCGAACACCGGAATGCGCACGCGCGACTTGATGGCGCGAATCGTGTCGTACTCCGCCGCGCCTTCATAAAAATCCGCGCGCGTGCGGCCGTGCACCGCCAGCGCGGCGATGCCGCACTCCTGCGCGATGTATGCGATCTTCGCGCCGTTTCTGTGCTCACGGTCCCAGCCGGTGCGAATCTTGAGGGTCACGGGCACGTCGACCGCGTCCACGACGGCCCGCAGAATGCGCGCCACCAGCGTCTCGTCGGTGAGCAGCGCCGAGCCGCACAGCCTGCCGCACACTTTTTTTGCCGGACACCCCATGTTCAGATCGATGAGCTGCGCGCCGAGCGCCACGTTGGCGCGCGCCGCCTCCGCTAGCGCCTGCGGGTCGGCGCCGGCGAGCTGCACCACGCGCGGCTCGGGCTCGCCCTCGTGGTTCATGCGATGGCGCGATTTGGACGTATTCCACAGCCGCGTGTCCGAGGTGATCATCTCGGAGGCGGCCAGCCCCGCGCCGAGTCGGCGGCACAAGACACGGAACGGGCGATCGGTCACTCCGGCCATGGGCGCGAGCACGACCGCCGAGGGCAGGAGATAGGGTCCGATCCGCAAGTGACACCCCACGGCGTGGCGCGCTAGCGCGCGACGGCGTCGTTGGCGCAGGTGACCTCGCCGCCGCCGGCTGGCAGACAGGCGTCGATCTCGAATCCCACGGCGTTCGCGCCCGGATCCACGAACCCCATCTCCGCGTCGATGCGCTGGCCCGCGGATAGAAAGGCCGACCCGGGCGTGGGGTGCGGCAGGTACATGGCCGGCGCCACGTCGCGCGCCGCGATCCGGTTGCCGAAGCGATCCTGCAGAGTGACCCGCAGCACCGGCAGGGGCTGAGCCTGCGCTGCTGCGTTCTTGACGCTGGCGCGTACCGTGATCAGACCGGCGCTCGCCGGTTCAACGGACGCACCCAGCTGGCGCACTTCATACGCCCGCAGATCCCAGCGTGGCGCCAGCGGTACGCCGAGGGACGCGTACAACGCGGTGATCGGGCGGTGGAAGCGCGCCGTGGCGGCGAGCTCGTCACGATAGTGGTTCACGATCTGCGCAAGCAGCAGCAGCACCGCAAGGCCGCTACCGGCGCGCCACACGTGCGGCAGCAGGCGCGCCGTCCCCGTGCGCGCGCTCAGGTCCTCGCCGAGCCGCATCTTGCGCGGGGCTCGTACCTGACTCGATGCGCTTCGCGCTCTCATGGGGGCCTCGGGCGCGGGCCCTGCCAGCGGGGTCGCCCCCCGCGCGGCGGGTCGCGCTGCTTCCTGCGCGGCGGCGGGCGGGGGCGTTTCGCGCGGGGCCGGCGGCGCTGTTTCCCGCGGGGCCGGCGGCGGCGTTTCCCGTGGGGGCGCCGGCGCTGCTTTGCGCGCGGCGGGCCGCGACGTTTCCCGTGGGGGCGGCGGCGCTGCTTTGCGCGCGGCGGGCGGCGGCGTTTCCCGTGGGGGCGGCGGCGGTGCTTTGCGCTCGGCGGGCGGCGGCGTTTCCCGTGGGGGCGGCGGCGGTGCTTTGCGCTCGGCGGGCGGCGGCGTTTCCCGTGGGGGCGGCGGCGCTGCCTCCCGCGGGGCCGGCGGCTCCGGGAGGTCGATGTGCAATATGGAGGCCAGTAACTCCGGGTCGATTTCCACATCGACCTGGGCATCGGAGTCCTGCGGCGGCGCGGCCTCCTGATTCCGCGAGTCGGATTCCTGCCCCGGCGCGGCCTCTTGACTCCGCGAGTCGGATTCCTGCCCCGGCGCGGGTTCCTGATTCGCCGCGACCATGGCCTGGAAGGATCCCGTCGCCGCCGTCCACCGCGGGTTCGGCGGCGGCTCGACGAACACCGAAGCCACATCGGTCGTGGTGGGATCGAATTCGAGCGCGTCCTCCGGGATCGCGTCCTCGTCGGTCGCGCCCTGCGGCGGCGGGTTGTAGGGCGCAGGCGGCGGGGTCTGCGAGGCCGCAGGGGCCGGCGGTTCAGCTTCGACGCTCTCGCCGGAGGTGAGTCCCTCCTCCGTCAATCGCGCGAGCGCATTGAACACGCTCGAGCAGCGCCCGCAGCGCACATAACCCTGGGCGACGCGTAGATCCTCGGTGGTCACCACCAGGGTCAGGGCACACTTCGGACAGACTGTGAACATGACGGAGTTGCGTTGCGGGGTGTCAATAGCGGCGTCCGGCGAGGCCCACCCACCCGTCGCGCTCGCCGAACGGGGCCACATCAAAGCACGTTGCGTAAGCGGCTGTCACGTCGGCGACCTCGTGCTGCATGAGTCCCGCGAGCACCACTTGCCCGCGCGCGCGCAGTAGCGACGCGAAGCGCGGAGCCAGCGTGCACAAGGGCCCCGACAGAATGTTCGCCAGCAGCACATCGGCGGCGGCCGGCAGTGCGTCGGGGCGATCGTACACCTGCACCTGCCGCGCCACGCCGTTCGCCCGGGCATTGGCGCGCGCCGCCGTGAGGGCCTGGGGATCGATATCGAAGCAGTGCACCTGCGCCGCCCCGAGCTTTGCGGCCGCGAGTGCCAGCACCCCCGAGCCGCAGCCGTAGTCGATGACGCACGCACCGGGGGCGAGGTGCGCGTCGAGCCCGAGCGCTTGCCTCTCTACGGAGTGCTCGGCTGGCGCGCGCAATAGATGCGCATGCGCATCGAGCCCGAGCGCTTGCCTCTCTACGGAGTGCTCGGCTGGCGCGCGCAATAGATGCGCATGCGCATCGAGCCACGTCAGGCACAGCGCCGTGCTCGGATGAGTGCCGGTGCCGAACGCCAGCCCCGGATCGAGCGCGACCACGACCGCGCCGGGCTCGGTGACGCGCTCATGGTGTGGGCATATCCACAGACGCCGTCCGAAGCGCAGCGGGTGAGAGTCTCTGAGCCACTCGCGCTCCCAGACGCGCTCGGCCAGCTCGTGCACGCCGATGAGGTCGGGGTCCAGACCCAGCGCCGCAGCGAGCGCGCGCCTGATGCCGGGCGCGTCGTGGGCCTGTACGAACAGGCACTTCAGAAGGGTCCGCGGCCACAGACGGAACTCTCCGGGCAGGGGCTCGAGCACCGCATCATCACGGGCGTCGACGAACGTGACCGCACTCGCGCCGCAGGCCCAGCAGGCCTCTTCCGCGGCTTGCGGATCCAGCGATACGAGATCGACCGTCAACTCCAGGTACGCGGCCACCGCCTAGCGCAGACCCAGCCGTCGCTCGAGGTAGTGGATGTCGGTGCCGCCCTTCTGGAAGGCCGCGTGGTTGCAGATCTCCTGGTGCAACGCCACGTTGGTCTTGATGCCTTCGATCACCATTTCGGCCAGCGCATTCTTCATGCGCGCGATGGCGGTCTCGCGCGTGTCGCCGTGGGCGATGACCTTGCC
>Ga0209027_1001053_pt1 | contig 10212 bp, 8 predicted proteins | sample GraSoi013_1_20cm_3_FD_185821 | JGI IMG/M metagenome (GOLD analysis project Ga0209027, IMG submission 185821) | Grasslands soil microbial communities from the Angelo Coastal Reserve, California, USA - Sample 09_27_2013_1_20cm (SPAdes) (version 2) | ecosystem: Environmental > Terrestrial > Soil >... | reverse complement strand
CAACGCGATAGAATTTCTGGATGGTCAATTTTAGCGCGCCATCCTTGTGCGACCGGCTACCGAGCAGCGAGGTATAGTTGCCGATGTCGAGAATCGTCTGCACGGTTCCTTTTCCAAAAGTGCATTGATCGCCGACGACCACCGCGCGTCCATAATCTTGCAGGGCCGCCGCGAAAATTTCACTGGCCGATGCGCTTTGCCGGCTGGTCAGCACAACCAGCGGTCCCGAGTAGGCGATCCCGGGATCCGGATCGCTGGAGACGACAATGTTGCCATTGGAGCCCTTGGTTTGCACGATCGGCCCCGATTTCAAAAACAACCCAGTGAGCGAGATCACTTCCTCAAGCGAACCGCCGCCGTTGCGCCGCAAATCCACCACCAGCCCCGCGATGTTTTCCTTCTTCAGACGTTTCAACAACGCCAGCACATCTTTGGTCGTGCTCTTGGCGTGATGATCCATGTCCGCATAAAATGAAGGCAGCGTAATCCAGCCGAGTTTCACTGGTCTGCCCTCGTCATCTTTCTTTATGATGATGTCGGCCCGCGCTTCCTGGTCTTTCAGTTTAATTTCATCGCGCACCAGCTCGACGTTCTTGCGCTTGGAGGGATCGGCCGCATCACCTGGAATGACGAGCAGTCGGACTTTCGATCCTTTTTTGCCGCGAATCATCTCCACCACTTTGTCGAGACGCATGTCACGGACATCGACGAACTCGGCCGTTCCCTGTCCGACCGCCGTGATACGATCGCCAACCTTCAGGCGGCCGTCGACTTGCGCCGGACCACCCGGTACCAGGCTCTCGATTTTGGCGTAGCCATCCTCCGTCCGGAGCATCGCTCCGATGCCAACGAGCGAGAGTCCCATATTGATACTAAAGTTTTTCAGATCGGACTCGCTCAAATACTCTGAGTGCGGGTCGTAGGCGAGCGCAACGGCATCGAGAAAAAACTTGGCCTGCTCATCGCGATCACTTTCGTGAACGTTGCGCGCCAGCCGATCGTAACGGCGCGCTACCAGCTGGGGCCCGGGTTCGATCGGATGCTCGCTCAAATGTTCCTGCAAAAGCTCGCTCGTGATTCGGCCACGCCAGAGCTCGTCGGCTTCGGCCGCGTTTTTCGGCCACGGGCTTTTTTCCCGCCGAAAATCAATCGTTCCGTCATTTTTAAAATCGACCGGTTGCTTGAGAAATTCTTTTACCTTGGCGACCCTTTCGTCGACCCGCTTTTGGTAGAGATCGTAGATCTCGTAAGCCGGCTTGAGGTTGCCCAGCAAAATGTCATCATCGAGCGCAGGACCATATTTTTCGGTCAAAGAATTCACATCCTCCTGTGTGAAAAAAAGGTGACTGAAATCGAGCAGCTCCAGATAGCTGCGCAAAACCTTGCCCGACAAGTCGTCGTTTAATTGCTTGTGGGTGTAATGGCCTTCCTCCAGCAGTCGGCCAACCGAGACGCAAACATTGTCCAAGTCGGTCTTTGCTGGAAGGGCTGGTGTTGAAGACAGGCTGGCCAGTGAAACAGCCGCCACCGCGGCATATAAACGAAAAGGATGATTCATGCCCTAAAAAAGAAGTTTTCCATACTCGCAGATCGGCATCCTGAAAGCAAGAACTCCCCTTGAATCCATGCCTGCTGCAGCGATTAAAAGACAATCGGCGAAGCAGAACATTCAAAAAACGTTTTGGTTCGCGGCGGTCCAACCAATGAAATACGAGACATTTTGCGGCGGAGTTTTCGAAACCAACTGCTATTTGTTTCATGCTCCGAACGGGCCGATTCTATTTGACGCACCAGACGGTAGTTGCGCGTGGCTGGAAACCCGCGGAATCGATTTGAAACTGCTGCTCCTCACCCACGGACACATTGATCACGTCGGCGACGTTGCGAAAATTAAGCGACGATTTAACTGCCCGATCGGTTGCCACCCGGATACCGCACCGATGATTTCGGACCCGGATTTTTTCCGCAAGTTCGGCTTCGGCTTTGAAATCGAACCGGTTACGCCAGATTTTTTTATCCAGGAGATGGATGAGCGCGATTTTCTGGGAGTTAAATTTCAGGTGCTCGAGGTCCCAGGTCATTGCCCTGGCAGCCTTTGCTTCTTTTCGCGCAGCGAAAAGCTTTTGATTGGCGGCGATGTTCTGTTTGCCGGAGGGGTTGGTCGTTGGGACCTTCCCGGCGGTGATGGCCAACAATTGTTCCAGGGAATTAAGGCGAAGCTGTTTCCGCTGGGAGACGATGTTACCGTCCTGCCGGGACACGGGCTCCCCACGACTATCGGTGAGGAACGCAAAACCAACCCATTTGTCCGCTAGGTCTTCATCGACATGGCGAGGAAGTAAAAGATCACCACGTCCTGCAGCATGTGGATGCCGAAAGCCCAGCCTGCACCGCGCGTTTCCACCATACTTTTCGCCCAAATCCAACCCGCGATGGTCGCCATGAGGATGCCAATTGGCCCCGAGGGCTGGCCAAAGTAATGCGCCAACCCAAAGAAAATCGCCGTCAACCAAAGCGCTTCGCGAACTGGTAGCACGTTGTGAAGGTGCGCCAGAGGAACGCACCGGAATTGGAATTCTTCATTGGCGGCGTTTAAGGCCGCGGTCGCCAAGGCCCAGGGAAGAAGTTGCCGGAAGCGGGATAGTTCCCCCAAATTCGGCCGGAGACTGTGAAACAAAAATGCGGTCAAGCCCAGGCCAAAAATGACGAGCAATTGCGGGCCGAACCGGCTCCATGGTATCGGCTTGCGGAACCACAGGATAGGCTCTGGCTGGGCCGGCGCATCAAGCTGGCCGATGCGCAGAAAAAGATCGTCCGTGGTGAAATTGCGACCGATGAAAGTGGTGAGTATCAGGAGCACGCCGGCAACATTCAACAAACGCGACATGAAAATCTTTGGTCCCCAGTTCATCCCAGTGGCGAAGCTTTGGATTGGCCCCCATTCGCCGAGCATCGGCGCAATTACGGACCATCCCAGACGCAAGATTGCAAGGGTGAAAAGAAATCTGGTCAGCGGGCTCAGCCGCCTCGATCTGCTTACAATGACGGCCGCCACCCCAAGGACGAGCGCTTGCGCAACCGGCACTGAATAAGGCGGGCCGTGGCCGGTGGAATGACTGAAAATCATCGGAACGACGCTGGCGGTGAGCATCGCCCCCCAAGCAACCCAACGCTGTAAAGGGTCCACACCGTCCGATCTGGACAAAACGATCCCAGGCCGTCGGATTCGGAGTCTCGGGATGGAAAAAGAGGCCTCTGCGCTAATTACTCCAGCCATTCTTTGGCAGACAAGCAAGCGCCGCACCCAACGGCTCGAGTAAATCAATATCGGCGATCAGGTTACGCAGAGAGCGGAGCGCGGCCGGGACGTGCGCCAGGAAATGTTGGCTGCCTTTTACCAGTCCGAGAAAGCCATAAGCCCCAAGCGCTTGCATCAAGCGTTGCATTGCGCATAGCCGAAGCGTTTCCCGCATTTGGGGAGTCGATGACAGGCCGCGGCGCTCCATATAATAAGAGTAAAGTTCCTCCCGCTCATCCGCCGAGAACCGGACATACGGATCAAATAACAGCGATGCCAGATCATACTCAGCCAGGCCCGGACGCATCCCTTGGAAATCGATAAGATAAGCATGTCCGCTTCGGGCAATGATGTTTTGCGACTGAAAATCACGGTGCACCAACACCCTCGGCAACTCTGCCAGTCGCTCCGCGATGTTTTCAAGAGCAGGTAGGGAGGCGAGCTCGCGTAGTCTCCCTTCATTCAACCTAAAGATTCGGCCGAGACAATTTTCAAAAAAATAATTCTGCTCCCACCGATAAAGCGTGGCGTTAAACTCCGGTGGCATTTCGCCATCCAGCTCGGCCCATTCCCTCTCAGGCAAATCGTGAAGCTTGGCGATTTCATCCACGGCTGACCGGTAAAGCGCGCTCCGGACCAACCAGGTGTCGTCGCGAAAACTGAAAAGATCGCTCTCACCCAGGTCCTCGATCCAAATCAACCCTTCCTCCGCGTCATGAAAATAGATTTTTGGCGCGGCAATTCTGTGTTCCGCCAAAAATTCAGCGATGCGCACATAGTGCCGGTTTTCCGCGCCCTCGAGATTGTATTTTACCAAGATGAGTGATTGTTCCGGCACACAACGAACGCGGTAGAACCGCCGATCAGAACCGCCCTTTTCGATCGGGGCGATTTCGATTTGTCCCTCGCTGAAGGCGGGCAAACGCCGGCGCGTTTGGCGAAGAAGCAAATCGGTTTTCACTTCAAACAATGGCGTCATGTAAGGTTCCGGCCGCGGTCCGATGAGTGCGGACAATACAGTTTTCCAGCACACTTCGAGAAGCAATTTGTGCACCGGACCAGAGGATCGTGTCCACTAATTTGGCTTCGCTATCGACGCAACAGTTCTCTCCCACGACAGAGCAGCCGAGCACCTGTGCGGTTGGGTCCACGCGGGCATTTCTCGCCACTGCCAGAGGCCATTCTGGCATCCGAACGTAGTGCGGTTTCCATTTTTCTGAGGCGAGTGTGCGATGAAGGTCCAGATATTGGCGGACCGATCCAACGTTAAACCACTTCCCGTCGTTCAGAATGACTCCGCCAATCCTGCCGTTTTCCTTGATCCATTCGGTCACTACGGGGATGAAAGAGATTTTCTGTGCCGGCGGAATTCGTCGAAAAACCGTGGGGCTCCACACGGCGATGTTAGCGAAATCGTAGCGGCCGGCGATGCCGAGTCGGTTGGCAATATCTATGACTTTGCCATCGGCAAAAGCAATATCGGCGCCGAGACCTGTTTCTCTTAAGGCGAGCGTGACGTCATTTCCCCGCCGAAAATGTTCGTCGATCAACGGCCTAAGGTCAACGTCGGTGAGAATGTCCCCGCTGTAAGTTAGGAAGGGTTCGGAAGCAAAAAGAGGTTCGGCATTTTTAATTCCGCCGCCGGTTTCAAGCAAGTCCGGCTCGTGCACGAGCGTGACCGGGTGTTCGGCGTAAGCGTTACGCGCAAAAAAAGCGGCAAATAATTCAGGAAGCCTGTGGGTATTGATGACGAACGAGTTCACGCCCGCGTCAATCAGGTGATCGAGCGCAAAGGTGATGAGTGGTTTTTGAAAAATTGGCGCGAGCGGTTTCGGCAATGCGTCCGTCAGCGGACGCAAACGGGTTCCCATTCCCGCAGCTAGGACGAAGGCGCGCGTTATCACCGGCTTGTGCTCGCGCAGGGCTTGGCTACAAATTGCGTCATGGCGGAAGAAACGGTCTGGCGCGGTACCTCTTCGCAAGTGAAAAACGCCGCCGCGTTCGCCCTCTGCGCCCTGTGCCTTTGCGTCCTTTTTCTTCTCTTCGCTTTTCTCTGGCGCAATGAATCAGCCAGAGACTTTAGTCCGTACATTTTGTCGCCGGCCATCGTGCCGATCTTCATCGCGCTTTCGCGTTTTCTCCAGACGAAAAACAAAATATACGAACTTACGAGCGAGCGATTGAAAATCACCGAAGGTGTTTTCAATAAAGTGACCGATACACTCGAGCTTTATCGAGTAAAAGACTTGGAAACGCGCCAGCCCTTTTGGGAGCGCGCTTTTGGTGTCGAAAACGTGCAGATCAACACCACCGACGTTTCGACGCCCTTTATTTTGATTGAAGCGGTGTCGAAGAAGATCGGCCTCGGCGACAAAATTCGAAACGCGGTCGAAAATGTTCGAATGCAAAAGCGAGTGCGGGAACTCGACATCGAGTGATTGCCGGCGTTCGGGCGCTAGCCTTTAAGATAAAGCCGGCGCGTCCCGAAATCGATGATCCCGTGATGACGCTGTAAGAGTTCGCTGCCGAGTAATCCGGCGACGGGCCGTTTACCCGCCAGCAACCCGCCGTGAATGAGTCCTCCCAGATCAATAACGCCAACATTGTGACCGACGATGTCAACAGAACCCACGGACAAGCGCCGAATGCGCGCAATTTGCACATCGCGCATATTTAGGTTCACCGCCGCAGACCTAAACGGGGTATCGCGCAAGGGAATTTTCATGCGCTTAACAAATGAGCGATGCAACAGGGTGGCGAAAGCACCGGTATCAACCATCAGAAGCGCGGGTGCGCCGTTAATCGCACCGTCCACATACAAATTGTAGCCATCACTCACATGGATCGGCATGCTGCTCATCCCCCGATAATCCACACCCGGCGTAATTGCTTCTAATTGCGGCTCCAAATTCAAAATCAGGAGCCGGCGCCGGCAATCCAGCACCGCTCGAGTGGGAAAAAGAATATCGGCGCCGAGAATGCCGTCGATTTCCTCTTCGCCAAGACGGGCGCTGCGGCTCTCCGGACCGAGATCGATTGCGACCATTGGTTCGTCAACAAGATTGAGCGCACCGATCCGGAGTGATTTCGCGATCCCCACCGTATCTAACGCACCGTTGATCATCAATTTCGGCGGTAACTTGGAGGTGCTGGAAATTGAATCGAGGCCGTAGTGCCGATGACGACTGACAGCGATGGCGCTGACGGGGGCTCCTGTATCCACTCCGAGCAAAGCGAGTTTTCCATTAATAAAAGCGCGAACGATAAGGTGATTCTGCGGCGAAAGTTCGAGCGGAAGTGCTTCGAACTGCAGATTGTTGCGCTGCCAGATTGTCCGTTCGGCAGCCGATCGACGTGAAGCGGACTGGCCTTCAGCCGGCGACGGCGCCGCCCAGCAGAACAGGGTTGCGAGGAAGAAGAGGAAAATCGACCTACGCAAGCGAATCCAAAAGGAAATCATCGCGGTCGAAGGATACCATCAGCCCTTTGAAAGCAAGAATCGATCTTTGCGAGATTGCGCGGGGGCACGCAAGCAGCTAGAAGATAGGGCCTTTGATGGACAGCACTACAGCGACAACACCTGCAGCCACTGAGCAGAAGCTCGTTCGAGGGCTGGGCTTGCTCGACTCGACGATGCTGGTCGCCGGGTCGATGATCGGTTCGGGAATTTTCATCGTCTCAACAATTATTGCGCGGCAGGTGGGCGCGCCCGGTTGGTTACTTGTGGTGTGGATTGTGACCGGTGTGCTGACGTTAATGGCCGCGCTTTCCTACGGCGAGCTCGCCGCGATGATGCCTAAAGCCGGCGGGCAATATGTTTACCTGCGAGAAGCGTTCTCGCCGCTCTGGGGTTTTCTCTACGGCTGGACGTTGTTCCTCGTAATTCAAACGGGAACGATCGCAGCGGTGGCAGTCGGATTTGCCCGTTACATGGGGGTACTTGTGCCGTGGGTTTCGGAATCGAATTATCTCATTCAACCAATTCGTTTGGGCGGCTACGCAATCTCGCTCTCGACCGCGCAACTGGTCGGCCTGCTGCTTATTGCGCTGCTCACCTTCATGAACACGCTCGGACTGAAGCTCGGGAAAATCGTGCAGAACATTTTCACGACAGCAAAGACAGGAGCGCTCATCGCGCTGATCCTGCTCGGCATCGTGGTCGGCCTCCGATCAGGAGCGGGCGCGGCGAATTTTTCCGATTTCTGGAGTTTGCGCGGCGGATTGCAAGAAGTTGGAAAGGGCCTCACCGCGGCAACTGGGTTCGGCCTGTTCGTCGGCATCTGCGTCGCGCAAACGAACTCGCTCTTTTCTGCTGATGCGTGGAACAATATCACCTTTACCGCCGGCGAAGTGGTCAACCCACGGCGTAATGTTCCCCTCTCACTGGCGTTCGGAACGATTCTGGTGATCAGCTTGTATTTGCTGGCAAATGTAGCCTACCTCGCCGCCCTTCCGTTCTCCGCAATTCAAAATGCGCCGAGTGATCGCGTCGCCTCAGAAACAGCCAACGTTATCTTCCCGGGCCTCGGTGCCACCATCATGGCGGTCGCGATTATGGTCTCCACGTTTGGTTGTAACAACGGGCTGATTCTGGCCGGCGCACGCGCCTATTACGCAATGGCACGCGACGGACTCTTCTTTCGCTCGGTTAGTCGGCTGAACCGGAATCATGTGCCAGGCTGGGGTCTGGTTGTGCAGGGAATCTGGGCCGGCCTGCTCGTTTTGCCGCGGACAGTAAAGAGGGACGCCACCGGCGCAGTCGCCGGTTACGGAAATCTATATGGCAATCTGCTCGACTACGTGATCTCCGCCGCGCTTATCTTCTACATTCTTACGATTCTCGGGATCTTCATGCTTCGACGAAAACGGCCCGATGCCGAACGCCCCTACAAAGCTTTCGGTTACCCCGTAGTGCCTCTGCTCTATGTCATCGGCGCGAGCGTCATTCTCGCCGTGCTCTTCATCTATCAAACTGCAACTACCTGGCCGGGCCTTATCATCGTGCTGAGCGGGGTACCGATTTATTTCCTGTGGCGGAGATCAGCCGAAAAGATGGCGCTTCACGCAGCTGACTAGTCCGCCGAAACCGAACCAAACTAACGACTCATGGCAAATTTATTCGCAAGAAAGCCACTCGCCAGGCTGATGGCAGAAGCGCAGGAAGTTGGCGAGCACAGCCTGAAGCGATCACTCGGGCCGATTAATCTAATTGCCCTGGGAATCGGGGGAATCATCGGCGCTGGTCTTTTTGTCCGCACAGCGGCCGCAATTGCTGACCGCGCAGGTCCATCGGTCGTGCTTGCCTTTATCGTCGCCGGTATTGGGTGCGCGTTTGCCGGTCTTTGTTACGCCGAGTTTGCCTCGATGATTCCAGTTGCGGGCAGCGCCTACACTTATTCCTACGCCACCATGGGCGAATTCGTCGCCTGGATCATCGGCTGGGACTTAATCCTCGAATACGCGGTCGCGGCATCCACAGTTTCCATCGCGTGGAGCGAGTACGCCAATCGCGTGCTCGATTGGTTCGGGCTGCGGGTACCGTACCAATGGACGCATTCGCCTTTCGAACATGACCTCGCCGGGATTCATGGATTGATGAACATCCCGGCGGTTTTCATTCTCCTTCTCCTCACGCTCCTGCTTATCCGCGGCACGAAAGAATCGGCTTTCGTCAATGGTCTCATTGTTGTCCTCAAGGTGAGCATTGTGTTGCTCTTCATCGGCATCGGCTGGGGGTTCATCAATCCGGTAAACCACACCCCGATGATTCCCGCCCCAACCACTTACATCACGGGACAGGGCATCACCCACGCGTATGGTGGAATTCTCGGAATTCTCGGGGCCGCCGGCGTTGTCTTCTTCGCTTACATCGGGTTCGATGCCGTTTCCACCGCCGCACAAGAAGCGCGGAATCCGAAACGCGACATGCCGATAGGAATTCTTGGATCGCTCGTTTTTTGCACTATTCTTTATGTGCTGTTTTCCTATGTGCTCAGCGGAGTTGCGACGGTGCAGGATTTCCGTAGCGCCGGTCGTGAAGCCTCGGTCGCGTTCGCGATCACCAAATACATGACCGGCTACGAATGGCTTTCAAAGTCGGTCACGGTCGCAATTTTGGCGGGCTTTTCCTCCGTCATCTTAGTGATGTTGTTAGGCCAATCACGCGTCTTCTTCTCGATGAGTCGCGACGGACTTGTCCCCCAAGTTTTTTCCGACGTCCATCCTCGGTATCGGACGCCTTACAAATCAAACATGTTGTTCTTTGTGTTTACCGGCCTGCTCGCGGCATTCGTACCTGCCGATGTCACCGGCGAAATGACGAGTATCGGGACCTTGTTTGCTTTCATCCTCGTCTGCGCAGGAATCTGGATCATGCGGGTCCGCAGCCCTGAGCTGGAACGCGGATTTCGGGTGCCGGCAGCACCCGTTGTCTGCACGCTCGGAATCATCGTGTGCGGCGCAATGATTTACGGCTTGGGCTGGACGAATTGGATGCGGCTAATTGGTTGGCTTCTGATTGGCTTTATATTCTACTTTGGTTACGGCAAGAGCCACAGCCGTATCAACGCACCACCACCGGAGATGCCCGAGGGGATAAAGCTGACCAAGTAGAGCAGATTCTGAACAGAAGATAACAAAGGAAACAAAGAACGGAAGGTCTTCGTTATCTTCGTTTCTTCTGTGAGAATTCGGTTTTGCTTTTTGAGGATCTAGCCCTTACCAAGGCACCCGAACTAACGAGTAGATAGAGCGTGCCTACTTCGGCGGAAGCTGATCAATACTCTTTTCCTGTCATGTCGAGCGAAGTCGAGACATCTCTAACTTCACTTGCTGTGAAGTCGGGAGAATAGAAAAGGAAGGCGGGGGCCTACTTGAACGACGGCCGTACTTTTTGCATGCGCAGCCTTCTGCCG
>Ga0209027_1001052_pt1 | contig 10214 bp, 12 predicted proteins | sample GraSoi013_1_20cm_3_FD_185821 | JGI IMG/M metagenome (GOLD analysis project Ga0209027, IMG submission 185821) | Grasslands soil microbial communities from the Angelo Coastal Reserve, California, USA - Sample 09_27_2013_1_20cm (SPAdes) (version 2) | ecosystem: Environmental > Terrestrial > Soil >... | reverse complement strand
CGGCTCCGCCCTTCCCGGCGCCGCTGTGTCGGATGTCACAGTCCGAACCGGTCGCTCTCCGCCATGTTACGGAGTTCACCACCAAGATCGTCGCTCGGAGAGCGGATGCCGCATCTACAATACTGGGCCCGAGTGCGGGACGGACAGGACTGCCCGCTGCGCCGCGGCGCGTGGTATCGCGTCGTGGACCTCACGCCCGTCGAAGCCATCGTCGACGTGAATCACCGTCTGCTCCATATCCCGCGCGCCTTCGTGCAGGTGCTGCCGCTGCGGCCTCCGGCGTGGACCGTGGTCCCCGGCCCCGGCGATGCGGAGCTCGGCACCGACTCCAGACGCCGATACGGCGTGTGCCCCAGCTGCTGCGCCCGGGCGCGCCTGGAAGAGTCCACTCCCACGATGCGCTGCCCGCGCTGCGGCGCGCTGTCCGCCGTCGCGTGGTCGGACTCGGATTGGCGCGCGTTCGAAGTGCGCACGGGCCGGCCGGCGCCGGGCACGCTGGCGCGGGCCCGCGCCCGCGCGCTGAAAGTGCTCGCCGCGGCGTTCGGTCTGGGGCTAGCGACTCGGGACTAGCGACTCGGGCGGCGCGAAGTCGGTCCGCCCGTTCCGCGACTCGCGGCTCGGTTACGGTCGCAGCCGCCGCGGGCGCGCTCGCGGCGCCGGCATGCGCTGCCGCTCCTCGCGGCGGTGCCGCACCAGCTCGGCGACGCGCTCCTGGAGCCGGCGCCGCTCCTCCTGATAGCGGGCCCGCTGCACCGGCGTGAGGTAGCCCTGCATCTCGCGATCTTCGTCCCGACTGATCTCTTGCCACCGAACCTGATTCTGCTGCCGCTCGCTCATCAGCTGCTTCACGCGATCCTGGTCCGGCGTTCCCGAGGCAAGCTCGGCGCGAAGGGCCTGATTGATGTCACGCTGGCGCGCCCGGATCGGCTGGCGCCGCTCTTCGAAGCGCCGCTCCGTCGCGTCCAGCTTGCCGGCTTGCCCGGCATTCAGCCCCAACGTCGAGCGCACGTGCTCGGTCCAGCGCTGCTGCACTCGCTCCCGCAGCTGCCGCGCCTCCCCCTCGTCTGCCGGCGGTGCGACGCCCGAATCGCGCGGCAGTTGCGCCGCAAGCGCCGGTGTCACGGCGAGCACGAGAATCCACACGAGACGCTGCATCACGTTTTCATATCCAGGGAGGCGAGCAGGGCCCGCAACTGCGGTGTGCTCAGATCCTCGAGACTCACATCTTGCCACGACACCGGTTCCGGCGCGCCTGGGCGCTCGACGCTGCGCAGCAGCTCGCTGAGCTGCGCGGCCGACAGGTCGCCCAAATCGATCGTCTCGATCGGCGCGGCGGCGCCAGGCGGCTCTCGCCACAGCGCCCGGGTGACCACGCCCGCGCCCGCGACGATGACGAGCGCGGCCGCGATCTTGAGCCACGCCGGCTGGATCCACACCCACGCTCCGCGAGCCCGGGGCTCGGCACGCAACCGGGCCACGACGGCCTGGGCCGTGCGCTCGACGTCCAGTCGTTCGGCCGCGGTGACGCCGAGCCGGCGCGCCGCGTCCTGTAACGTGGCGTCGTGCAAGGTGCCGTCGTCGTTCATTTCACATACTCCTTCAATCGTTTGACGGCGTGGTGGTAGTGCACCCGCGCGGCACCGGGAGTGCTTCCCAGGGCCGCCGCGATCTCGTCGTACTCGAGCCCCTGCTGCGCCCGGAGCAGGAACACTTCCCGTTGCATGCGCGGCAGCCGCCGCAGCCCCTCGGCAAGCCGCCCCTCGGCCTCTGCGGCGACCGCCCGCTCGTGCGGGTCGCCCTCGGTCGATCGCAGGTCGTCGGCGAGCGGCACCACGCGCGCGCGCTTGGCATGCCGGTGCGCGTCTTTCACCACGTTGCCCCCGATCGTGAGGAGCCAGGTGCGAAAGCGGCACTGCCCGCGGAACGAGCCGGCGGCTCGGAATGCGCGGATGAACGTCTCCTGTACGACGTCGTCGAGGTCCGCTTCCGGCGCCCCGGCGCCCGCGAGGAACCGCGCCAACGCGCGCGCGTGACGCCGGACCAGTTCGGCCGCCGCCTGCTCGTCCCCGCCCTGCCAGGCGGCGATCAACGCCGCGTCGGTCGGGCTCGGGACGGCGGCGGGCTCGGCTGGAGGCATGCTCGGTACGGTGGACGTGGGAGATGCGGAGAAATTAAGGCGCCCTTGAAGTGGCGGGGATCCGCTCGTATGTTTAGGTTTCGAACGATCGTTCGAACTATGCGGCCCTACGACCAGCGGCTGGACCAGTTGCTCTCCGGGGCGGCGAAGGTGTTCGCCGACCAGGGCTACCACTCCACCACCATGCGCGACCTTGCCGCCGCGACCGGGATGTCTCTGGCCGGGATGTACTACTACGTACGCGGCAAGGAGGAGCTGCTGCACCGCATCCAGGAGCGCTGCTTCACGCGCGTGCTGGCGGGCGCCGAGCGGGCCCTGGCGACGCTGGGAGCAAGCCGCGCCGACCCGGTCGAGCGGCTGCAGACGTTCATCCGGCACCACGTCACGTTTTTCGCGGCGAATCTGGCCGAGATGAAAGTGCTGTCGCACGAGGCGAATTCGCTGACGGGCGAGCGGCAGCGCAAGGTCAACGCGATCAAGCGTCGCTACGTGGATCTGCTCGAGGGGCTGCTGCGGGACGTGGCGCCCGACGAAACGGCGGTCGATCGCAGTGCCGCCGCGTACGCGTTGTTCGGCATGATGAACTGGATCTACAACTGGTACGACCCGGCGGGCGAGATCGATCCCGAGCGCCTCGCGGGGCTCATCGCGCGCGTCTTCATCGGCGGCTTCGCCGAAGCGCGCTCCCCGGTACACGGAGGCTGAGATCCCATGGCGACGATGACGGAACCCAAGGTCGAGAAGAAGACGCTCGTGCACTATATGGTCGACGGCGGCGTCGCGATCATCGAGCTGGACGACCCGCCGGCCAACACCTACACCTACGACATGATGCATCAGCTCGACGAAGCCATCCTCAAGGCCCGCTTCGACGACAGCGCGCACGTGGTGGTGCTGCGTGGCCACGGCGAGAAGTTCTTTTCGGCCGGCGCGAACATCGCATACCTGAACAGCATCACGCCGCGCTATAAGTACTTCTTCTGCTTGCACGCGAACGAAACCTTGAACCGTCTCGAGCATACTCCCAAGCTCACGATCGCCGCGTTGAACGGGCATACGGTCGGCGGCGGCCTCGAGATCGCCATGGCGTGCGACATGCGCCTCGCCAAGGCAAACGCCGGCAAGATCGGGCTCCCCGAGGTGAACCTCGGCGTCCTCCCCGGCACCGGCGGCACGCAGCGCCTGGCGCGTATCGTCGGGAAGGCGACCGCCATCGAGATGATGGTGAAAGGCGAGACGTTCTCGTTCGACAAGGCGAAGGAGCTGGGCCTGGTGAACGAGGTCTTCCCCGCCGACGACTACTGGGACCAGGTGATGCTGTATGCCAAGCAGTTCACCCCCCCGCACAAGGCCTCGAAGGCGGTGGGTCTCATCAAGCGGTCCGTCCAGTCCGGCGCCGAAGTGCCGTTCGAGTCGGGCCTGACGCTCGAGCGCGAGCTGCAACAGCAGCTGTTCCAGTCGGACGACGCAAAGGAAGGCATCGCGGCGTACGTCGAGAAGCGCGTCGCGGAGTTCAAGGGCCGGTGAAGACCGATCTGCTGATCGGTAACGAGTGGCGGCCGGCCGCGAAGCGCTACTGCCTGGTCAATCCCGCCACCGAGGAGCCGCTCGCGGAAGTGGCCGAGGCGGGCGAGGCGGAAGTCGACGCGGCGGTGCGAGCTGCCCGCGCATGCCTCGAATCCAAGAACTGGCGCGAGCTGCCGGCCCGCCGACGCGGCCAGCTGCTGTACCGCGTGGCCGAGCTGCTGGAGCAGCGCTCCGCGGAGATCGCCGAGGTCGAGACCCGGAACAACGGCAAGCCGTTGTTCGAGTCGAAAATCGACGTCACGATGGCGATCGAGACGTTCCGCTACTACGCCGGCTGGGCCGACAAGCTGACGGGCGACACGCTGCCGGTGAACGGCAATTTCCTCACGTACACGCTGCGCGAGCCGGTGGGCGTCGTGGGCGCGATCGTGCCGTGGAACTTCCCGCTCAACCTGGCGACCTGGAAGGTGGCGCCGGCGCTCGCCGCGGGTTGCAGCGTGGTGCTCAAGCCGGCGCACGAAACGCCCCTCACCGCCCTGCTCTTGGGCGAAATCGCGCTCGCAGCCGGCCTGCCGCCGGGGGCGCTCAACGTCGTACCGGGGCCCGGCGCGAGCGCCGGCGCCGCGCTGGTGCGCCACCCGCTCGTCGACAAGATCGCCTTTACGGGCTCGACCGAGGTCGGCCAATGGATCATGCGCGAGTCGGCCGCCACCGTGAAGCGGCTGACGCTCGAGCTGGGTGGCAAGAGCCCCAATATCATCTTCGCCGACGCCGACCTCGCGGCCGCCGTACGGGGCGCGCAGAACGCGATTTTCTACGGGAAAGGCGAGGTGTGCGCCGCGGGGTCCCGGCTGCTGGTGGAGCGATCGGTCCACGATCAGGTGGTCGAGCAGCTCGTCCAGCGGGCCAAGCAGCTCGCGCCCGGCGACCCGTTCGACAAGGGCACCCGGCTGGGCGCCATCGTCTCCAAGCGCCAGCAGGAGACCGTGCTCTCCTACATCGCGGCCGGGCAGAAAGAAGGCGCCCGGCTGGTGGCGGGTGGCAAGCCGGCCAAAGTGAACGGCAAGGGGTTCTACGTCGAAGCCACGGTGTTCGACGGCGCCACGCCGGGGATGAAGATCGTCGACGAGGAAATTTTCGGTCCCGTGCTGTCGGTGCTGACGTTCGAGAACGAAGCCGAGGGGGTCGAGCTCGCCAACCGCTCGATGTACGGGCTGGCGGCGGGGATCTGGACCAGGGATGTCCAGAAGGCGCACCGCGTGGCCCGTGCCATCAAGGCGGGCACGGTGTGGATCAACACGTACAACTTTTACGACCCGGCGGCGCCGTTTGGCGGCTACAAGTTCTCGGGGTTCGGGCGCGACCTGGGACGAGAGGCGCTGGACAACTATACGGAGACGAAGACGGTATGGGTGGGACTGTGAACGCGGAAGTCGGAACGCGGAACGCGGAACAGGCGGGCCAGCTTTTCGACGGTCGGACGCGCTGTTCCGCATTCCGCGTTCCGCGTTCCGCGTTGGAGGGCCCGTGAGGGACGCGTTCATTTGTGCCGCTCTCCGTACGCCCGTCGGCAGGCATGGGGGAAGCCTCGCGTCCGTGCGAGCAGATGATCTCGCGGCGATTCCCATCAAGGCAGTCGTCGAGCGCAGCGGAATCGATCCGCTCGCGATCGACGACGTGATCCTCGGGTGCACCAATCAGGCGGGCGAAGACAACCGCAACGTGGCGCGGATGGCCTTGCTGCTCGCAGGCCTTCCGGTGGAGGTCCCCGGGCAGACCGTGAACCGGTTGTGCGGCTCAGGACTCCAGGCTGTGGCCAGCGCGGCCCAGGCGATCAAGGCCGGTGAGGGCGAGACGTTCATCGCGGGCGGCGTCGAGAACATGACGCGCGCGCCCTACGTGACCCTCAAGTCGGGCGAGGCGTGGAGCCGCCGGGCTCCCGAGGTCGCCGACACGACCGTGGGGTGGCGCTTCACGAACCCCCGCCTGAAGCCGGAATGGACGATCTCGCTGGGCGAGACGGCGGAGGTGGTGGCGGATCGCTACAAGATCGGGCGGGCCGAGCAGGACGCGTTCGCGGTCGAGAGCCAGCGGCGTGCCGAGGCGGCCCTGAAGGCGTGTGTGTTCACCGACGAGCTGGTGCCGGTCACGCTGCCCGACGGCGCGACGTTCCCAAAGGACGAATATCCCCGCGCCGGGACCACGCGCGAAAGCGTGGCGAAGTTGAAACCGGCCTTCCGGAAGGACGGCACCGTGACCGCCGCGAGCGCGAGTGGGATCAACGACGGAGCCGCCGCCCTCCTCCTCACCTCCGGGCGGTCGAAGGCGGTAGAGGGCGGTAGAGGGCGGTCAGACCCGCTAGCTCGGGTTGTGGCGACCGCGGTGGCCGGAGTCGACCCGAGCTGTATGGGTCTCGGGCCGATCCCCGCAACCCAGAGAGTGCTCAAGCGGGCGGGTCTCACCATCGACCAAATCGATCTCATCGAGCTCAACGAAGCCTTCGCCGCGCAGGCCATCGCCTGCATCCGCGAGCTCGAGCTCGACCCGGCGAAGGTGAACATCTACGGCGGCGCCATCGCCCTGGGGCACCCGCTGGGCGCCACGGGCGCGCGCATGCTCACGACCCTGGTACACGCCCTCGCCCGAACGAAGGCGCGGTACGGTCTGGCGACCATGTGCATCGGCGTCGGCCAGGGCATCGCGATGATCGTGGAGCGGGCATAGTGGCGGCCTACGAGCGCGTGCTGGTCGAGATCGGCGCCGGGATCGGGAGCGTGACGCTCAACCGTCCCGACAAGCTGAACGCGTTCGACCGCGCCATGTGCGACGAGCTGCTGGAGGCGCTGAGTCTCTTGAGCGGCAGCGAGCACGTGCGCGTCATCATGATCACGGGCGCGGGCCGGGCGTTCTGCGCCGGGGCCGACCTGGGGGTGCTCGGCGCGGACGGTCCGGCGCTGGTCGCCGCGGGCAAGGACGTGGCGCTCGCGCTCCGCGCCGCGCCGCAGCCCGTATTGGGGGTGGTGAACGGTGCCGCCGCGGGCGGCGGCGCCAGCCTGGCGCTGGCGTGCGATTACCGCATCGCGTCCGACCAGGCGTCCATCGGGCAGGTGTTCCACAAGCTCGGGCTGGTGCCCGACTGGGGCGGCACGTTCTTCCTGCCCCGTCTCGTGGGCACGTCCAAGGCCCTCGAGCTGGTGTGGAGCGCGCGCATGGTGCCCGCCGCCGAGGCGCTCGCGCTGGGGCTGTTCGACCGCGTCGCGCCTCACGCCCGGCTCACCTCCGAGGCGACGGCGCTCGCCGCGGGCTGGGCCGCCCAGCCGCCGAGCGCGGTGCGCCGGGCCAAGGCGGCTCTCTACCGGACCGAGGCGAGCGCCCTCGAATCCGCGCTCGACTTGGAGATCGCCCAACAGAACGAACTATTCGCCACGCCCGAAGTGCGCGAGCGCATCGCGGGTGGGGCGTCAATCGCGAAGAGGAGCGGCTGATGGTACGCAAGCTGAACAACTTCGACGAGTGGATCGACTATTTCCGTTACTGGCAGGATGGCATCGGTCTTCCCCAGGGGGATCTCCGGAGCTTCCAGTTCGAGGCGAAGTTCGGGGAGCAGGACGTGCCCCACATCGAATTCGGGCATTATAAAGGTCAGCGCAAGTGGCCCACCGTGATGCACATCCCCGACCAGCGGATCCGCGACGCGCTCTTGAACCTGATCGTCTACCAGGGCGACACGGAATTCGCCTCGGTGGAGCAGCAGCGCAATCTGCTCACTCACGCCCCGTCGGACTACGATCTCCTGGCGCTGATGCGCGTGATGACCGAGGAGATGCGACACGGCTGGCAGATGTCGTATCTGTTGTGCAGCCACTTCGGCGACGAAGGCAAGCGCGAGGCGGCCAAGCTGCTGGAGCGGCGCGCCGACGAAGGCGAGCGCCTGCTGGGGTCGTTCAACGAGCTGGTGGACAACTGGCTCGACTTCTTCACCTATACGCAGTTCATCGACCGGGACGGCAAATTCCAGCTCACGATGCTCGCCGTCTCCGCGTTCGATCCGCTGTCGCGCTCCATGAACCCGATGCTCAAGGAAGAGTCGTTCCACCTGGGCACGGGCAACAACGGCTTGATCCGCATCGTCAAAGCCGGCAAGATGCCGCCCGAAGTGATGCAGCGCTTCTTCTATAAGTGGATCCCCACGGCGTTCGACCTGTTCGGCACCGACAATTCGTCGTCCGCCCACTGGGCCTACGTGTGGGGGCTGAAGGGCCGCTACGACGAGCGCGACAACCAGATCGAGCCCGACAAGGCCAAGCTCAACGAGTACAGCAGAGACTTGTACCGCCAGGAGATCACGAAATTGATTGAACGGCTCAACATGTTCATTCCCGAGCGCGAGCGCTGGCTGCGGGTCCCGGACACCAAGTTCCACCGCAAGATCGGCGTGTACGCGCACCAGCGCTACACGGTCGACGGCGAGCCGATCGACGATCCGGCGACGTACGCGGCGTACTTGAAGACGGTCCTGCCCCAGCCCGAGCACTACCAGATCGTGCACGACATCGAGAAGGAGCCCGGCTGGATCGAGCCGAAGAAAGCGGACAGCCTGCTCAAGTGACCCGTGCGGGGGGGGCGCTGGTCATCGCGCACCGCGGCGCGTCGGCGCGCGAGCTGGAGAACTCGCTCGCCGCGTTCCGGGCCGCAGCGGCGCTTGGCGCCGACGCCGTAGAGCTGGACGTGCACGCCGCGGCCGACGGGACCATCGTCGTGCATCACGACCCGGCGATCGCGGGCCAGAGCATCTCGCAGCTCACGGCAAAACACCTCGCCGCCCTGCGGCTCGCGAACGGGGAGCCGATTCCCGCCCTCGCCGATGTGCTCGGCGCGCTGGGGACTGCCCTGCAGGTCTTCGTGGAAGTGAAGTCGCTGCCGCCCAAGTTCGACGAGCGTCTGCTCGGCGTGCTGCGCGACGGCCCGAACCCCTCCGGCTACGCAGTGCACGCCTTCGACCACCGCGTCGTGCTCCGGCTGGGCAACCTGTGGCCCGCGCTGCGGCGGGGGGTGCTGGATGCCTCATACCCGGTCCGGCCGCTGGCCGCGCTCCGCGACGCCGGTGCCACGATCCTGTGGCAGGAGCATACGCTCGTCGATCGCTCGCTGGTGGACCTACTGCACGGGGCCGGGATGCAGCTCATCGCCTGGACGGTCGATGATGCCTCCGAGACGCGGCAGCTGCTCGAGATCGGGGTGGACGGCATCTGCACCAACCGGCCGGAGGTCGGGCGTCGGACGGTGGACGCGCTCGCGGCATGAGCGCCGGCCCGGTCGCGGTCGTCGGCGCCGGGACGATGGGCCACGGCATCGCCTACGTGGCGGCGCTCGCCGGCTTCGAGGTCCGACTCACCGACAGCCGGGCCGACGCGATCCCCCTGGCCGTCAGGAAGATCGGCGACTTGCTCGAGGGTGGCGTCAAGCGCGGCAAGTTGAGCGAGGCGGATCTGAGCGCCGTCGCTGCCCGCCTCCGCCCCGAGCGGGAGCTCTCCGCGGCCGTGCGGGAGGCCGAAGTCGTGATCGAGGCCGTGGTCGAGGACCTGGCCGTGAAGCAGCGGCTCTTCGCCGAGCTCGAACGGGCGGCGCCGGCGGCGGCGCTGCTCGCGACGAACACGTCGTCGCTGTCGGTCGCGGCCGTCGCGGGCAAGGTGGGTGACCCGGGCCGCGTGGTGGGCCTGCATTTCTTCAATCCGGTCCATGCCATGAAGCTGGTGGAGATCGTGAGGCACGCGCGCACGGCGGCGGCGACGGTGGAGCGCGCGGTCGCGTTCGCCCGCGCGCTCGGCAAGGAGCCCATCGTGGTGAACGACTCGCCGGGGTTCGCTTCCAGCCGGCTGGGGATCGTGCTGGGGCTCGAGGCCATGCGCATGCTGGAGCAGGGCGTGGCCACGGCGGAAGACATCGACAAGGCCATGGAGCTGGGCTACAACCATCCGATGGGGCCGCTCAAGCTCACCGATCTGGTGGGCCTCGACGTCCGGCTCGCGATCGCGGATTACCTGTATCGCACGCTGGAGGAGCCGCAGTTCGAGCCGCCCCCGATCCTGCGCGACAAGGTGGCGAAGGGCGAGTTGGGAAAGAAGACGGGAAAGGGGTTTTACCGCTGGAGCGATTGACCCGGATCACCGACGTCCACATCCATGTTCAGCCGTGGCGCGAGCTCAAGCCCGCGGCGCTCGCGGTCATGTGGCGCGGCAAGGACGTGGATCGGGACCGCATGATCCAGGTCATGGAGGATCCTCGGGCGCTGCTCGAGGAGATGGACCGCGCCGGCGTGTGGCGCGTGGGTCTCGTCAACTACCCCTCGCCCGACGTGATGGGCTTCACCGACGCGGCGAACGCCTTCTCCGCGAAGTACGCCCGCGCCAACCCCGAGCGCCTCCTTCCCTACGGCGGCGTGCACCCGCGGTACACGCGCGACGCGGCGGGCGACGTGGACCGTCTGGTGGATCTGGGCATCCGGCTCGTGAAGATCCATCCGCCGCACCAGCGGTTCCCCGCGAACGCC
>Ga0209027_1001051_pt1 | contig 10215 bp, 7 predicted proteins | sample GraSoi013_1_20cm_3_FD_185821 | JGI IMG/M metagenome (GOLD analysis project Ga0209027, IMG submission 185821) | Grasslands soil microbial communities from the Angelo Coastal Reserve, California, USA - Sample 09_27_2013_1_20cm (SPAdes) (version 2) | ecosystem: Environmental > Terrestrial > Soil >... | reverse complement strand
GCCAAAGCGCAGCTCGCGCTCCGCGCCGCGGCCGAGCGAGCGGCGCGACAGGCGCTGGCGCGCGAGGCGGAGCTCGCCCTCGCACCGCCCGAACCCGCCACGGTCGCGGTGCTGCCGCTCGTGATCGCGGGGGACTCGGGCGTGCAGCCCTTGTCGCGCGGGCTGGCGGAGCTCATCGCCACCGACCTGGCCTATATCCGGACGCTGCGTCTGCTCGAGCGTCTGCAGATCGGCATGCTGCTGGACGAGCTCAAGCTCGGCCAGAGCGACCGTGTGGATCCGGCGACGGCGGCGCGCGTGGGACGGCTGCTGCGGGCGGAGCGCCTGGTGCAGGGGACGGCGACGATTCCGCGCCGGGGTCCGGTGCAGCTTTCGGCTACGGTGGTCACGAGCACCGGCGTCGTGCGCCCGGTGGGCCAGGTGACCGGGCCGTTCCCGAAACTACTCGATCTCGAGAAGCAGGTGGTGTTCGACCTCGCCGCGCAGCTCGGGCTGGAGCTCACGCAAGCGGAACGCGAGCAAATTCTCCGTCAGGGGCCGAAGAGCCTCGCCGCATTCCTCGCCTACAGCCGCGCGCTCGAGGCGATGGATCGCGGGGACTACGGCGCGGCGGCGCGGCACTTCCGCAGCGCGGCGCAGGCCGACCCGGGCTTCCAGGCCGCCCGCGACGGCCAAGAGGCGGCGACGGCGGCTCCGGCGGCCGAGCAGGCCACGGGCGGGGGGATGGTCACCCTGCCGGACGCCGTCGAGCGGGTGACGGGTGCCGCCGAGCCGACGGGCTTGGGCGGTGTGGGCGGACTGCTCTCCGCCGGAGCGCGCGATGTCGTGCCCGCCATCGGCGACGCGATCGCCGATGTGAAGTTGCCCACGGGCGGCTCCAGCATCGACCGTCGGCTGACTCCTGAGTCGCTCGGCCTGCCCTCCATCGCATCCGTCACGAACGGGATCGTCATCATCTTCAAGCGGCCGCCGTGAGGCGGGTTTTGGTTTGGTTGTGCGCGGCGGCGCCGCTCACCGCGCAAGGACCAACGGACGGAGTGGGCACTGCGGCGCGCACCGGGGTCGTGTTCGACGGCTACTACTTCGGGTCGAGCTACGCGTTCGACCACGTCGTCGAGTGGACCATTCCGGTCGGCCTGTCGCATCGGCTCGGCCCGAGCCTCACGGTGGATCTGTCGAGCGGGTACGCGCATGCCGCGGCCGCCACCACCAGCGGGACGCTCGAGCTCTCGGGTCCGACCGACACCGATGTCCGGCTGAGCTGGGCCTCCGTGTCCGGGCGCTTGATCGTTTCCGTGGCCGGCACGCTGCCCACGGGGAAGCGAGCCGTGGACACCTCGGCCGTGCCGCTGCTCAGCGCCCTCGCGACCGAGGTGCTCAATTTCACGACGCCGAGCTTCGGAACGGGGGGCGGCGTAACCGGCGGGTTCGCGACCGCGTTCAAACTGGGGGAGCGCTGGGCGGTCGGAGTGGGCGGGAGCTACCGTTGGTATGCGCGTTACACCCCCGTGGTGGGGGGCGGCGATCTCGAGCCGGGCGGCGAGGCTCGCGTGCGGCTCGGCGCCGAGGGACGGGTGGGTGGCCGCGGGTATTTTCGCGGCGCCGCGGTGTATGCGACCAGCGGCGCGGATACGTTGGGCACGGGCTCGCGCAGCGCCAGCGGTCCGCGCTTCCTGGTCTATTCCGGGTTGAGCCTCCCCGCTGGGCGCAGCAGCCTGTCCCTCTATGCATATGACAGATACCGCCTCCGGCCCCACGGCTACGACTCCACGGTGGTTCAGGTGCCGCGCGGCAACGTGCTCGCGCTGGGCGTTCGGCTCGAGCGCCCGCTGTCCCCGGTCCTGAGCCTTGCTCCGAACGTCGAGTTCCGTCACGAGCTCGCCGGGCCCGCGACCGGCAGTCTCGCGCTGCTCGGCTGGCTGGTGCGGCCGGGCGTGGATGTGCGCTACCGCGCGAGCGCCGCGTGGACGGTCCTGGTTCAGGGTCAGGCGGCGTTCGGCCGGGTGGCGGACAACGGCAGCTCCGTGCCGCTCGTCGGGCCGCGGGCGGTGGTGCTGCTCGAGTGGGCGCGATGATCCGCCGTCTCCGTCCCTGGCTCACGCTCGCGGTCTCGGGCGGCATGGTCGCGTGCGCGGAGTGGGCGGGATCTGAGCTCCGGGGCCCGCAGCTGTCCATCGTGCCGCTGATCGCCGTCGGCTCCGGCACGGTCCTGCTGGACGATCTCGACCAGGTCCACGTGGTCGTCGTGCCGATCTCGAGCGTAGGCGTGCCCCGGGCGATCGCAGATACGACCGTTCCCGTCGACGCGGCGGGCAACGCGACGCTCAGCGTGCCGGTCGTGGTTATCGGGCGATCACAGCCGTTCGAGGTGACCCTTCAGGGTATCCGCTCGAGCGATGGCGTCGTGTTGTACGCGGGGGTGGACACCGTGATCGTGAGCAGCACAGACGCGACGCCGCCTGTGACGGTGCCGGTGAGCTATATCGGGCCGTGCCAGATCGGCTCGGGCTGCGTCGTGAGGGTCGCGCCGCAGGACACCACGCTCGCGACGGGCGGCTCGCTCGTGATCCGCATCAGCGTGGACTCGGCGCTGATCCCGGTGACGGGCGTGCCCGTGGCGTTGATCAACCTCACTCCGGTCCTCATCCTCGTGGCGCCGGATCGGACGGTCACGGCTCTCCTGAGCCCGACCGGCGGCGCGGGGCGCGTCGAGGCCGCCATTCGTGGTGCCGCGGACACGCTGCGGCTCAACGTCGCGCCGCTCACCGCGCCCGCCGCGGTGCTGGTCAACCCTGGGTACGTGACCCTTACGACCCTGAGTCCGGGGAACACGGCGCAGCTCGCGGCCGTCGTCACGGATATCGCCGGGAAGCAGCTGTCGCCCTCACTCGCGACCTGGACGAGCGGCACGCCCGGCGTGGCGACGGTTTCGAGCACCGGGCTCGTCACGGGCGTCGCGCCGGGTAGTGCGGTCGTGGTCGCTACCGCAGCCCCCGGCGTCGCGGACTCGCTGGTCGTGATGGTGGGCGACCCAACCGTCCTCCCCGGCAATCCGCTCGCGCTGGCGCTCACCAGTGGCCGCAGCTTCGGCGTCGCCAAGATCGGGCAGCCGGTCGCGATCGACGTGGTGATCGACCTCAAGGCGGTGCCGACCGAGCTGCTCGGGAGCTACGACGCGCGGTTCACCTGGAATGCCGCGGTGCTGCGGTTCGACAGCACACAGGCCGGCACCTTCGTGTCTCCGGTGGTCATCCCCGACACGGCGGCAGGTGGCATCCTGCGCTTCAATGCGACCGACCCGATCGGGGCGATCGGATCGCAGACTCTAGTCCACCTCTGGTTCACTGCCATGGGCCCCGGGGCGTCCAATCAGGTGTTGTCGCTGCCGGTGTTGTCGGCTGCGCTCACGAGTCTTGATCTGACGCCCGGATTGCTCGTGGCGCCGGGCGGCGCCACGATCGTACCGTAGTCTCCGGGCGGGCTACACCCGGAATCCCCGCACCAGCCCCCGCAACCTCTCGGCCGCCTCCAGCAGGCTGCTGGCAGCGGCCGCCATCTCTTCGGTCGACGCGCCCTGCTGTTCGGCGGCGGCCGTGGCCTGCTCCGCGCCCGCAGCATGTGCCGTGGCGCGGGTCGCCACCTGCTCCGCCTGCCCCTGCAGCTGGGTGGTGGTTTCGCGGTTGGCCTGGGCGGTGACCCGCACTCGCGCGGCGGCCTGTTCCACGAGCTCGATCGCCGTGGCGATCTCGGCGAGGCCGTGGGCCGCGCCTTCCGCGACGGACTCGATCCCCCGGACCTTCGCCTGACCCGCGGCCATGGTGGCCGTGACGTCCTCCATCTGCTCCCGGATCGAGCCCGTGGTGCGGGTCACTTCCTCCGCTGCCCGCGCCGACTCGTCGGCGAGCTGGCGCACCTCCTCGGCGACCACCGCGAAGCCGCGGCCGTGCTCACCGGCCCGTGCCGCTTCGATCGCCGCGTTCAACGCCAGCAGGTTGGTCTGCGACGAGATGCGCTTGATGAGCTCCACGAAGTCGTCGATCGACACGCTCAGCTCACCGAGCTGGCTGATCTGGTTCGAGGTGGTCTGCACCACCTCCCGCACGTTGAGCAGCACGCTCCCGGCGGCGGCGACGTCGCCCCGGTGCCGGTCGGCTACCGTGCGGATCTCCTCGCCGAGCTTCGCCGCGCGCTCCGCCGCGTCCGCCATGTCGCCGGTGGCGGCGCGAAGCGCATTGAGTCCGGTGCCCATGGAGGTGAGGGCGGCGCGTTGCTGGTCCGCACCGCCCGAGATCTCCACCATGGCCGTCGAGACCTCGCTCGAGGACGCCGCGAGCTCCTCGCTCACCGCCGACAGGTCCCCCGCCGCCCCGGCGATCCGGTCCGACTCACCGATCACGTCGCCCACGATGTGCCGGAGGCGGTTCCCCATCTGCTGGATGGCGTCCGCCAGCACGCGGAACTCGCGGGGCATCTCCCCGGTGGTGACCGGTCGCAAATCGCCAGCGCCGAACCGCTCGGCGGCCGTCACGAGGCGGCCCAGTGGCCCGTGTACCGATTGGACCGTGTAGCGCGACAGGAAGAAGCCCGCGATCACCAGAGCGACGACGAAGACCCAGAGCTTGCGCTCCCGATCGGCTGCGTCCGCGCTCAGCCGCTGCGCGACCTTCGCCGCCTTCTGCGCCTGCCGCTGGGAGAGATCACGCACCAGCCGCGTCAGCTCCGCCGCCTGGGGCCGCACCGCCGCCGCTCGCGCGGCCGCTTCCTGATCGCGTCCCAGGTCCCGGAGCGCGTGTGCGATCGAGTACTCAGTCTGGATGGCCGCGTGGAGTTGCTTCACGCGGTTCACGGTGAGGCGATCCTCGACGGTGAGGCCGCCCAGCCCATCCAGCCTGCGTTGGTGCTGGAAGGCCTCTTCGGCGGCGGCTTGGAACTCTCGCCGCGGGTCGTCCCCGGGTGAGCCCAGATACTGCTCGGCCGCCCGGATCTCTTCCAGCACGCTGGTGACGAGCCCGCTCCCCACCTCGGTCGACGTCCGCAACGCGTCGAGCTCTTGGTCGATCGCGTACCGCATCTGGCGCAGGGTGGCGGCGCCCGCGATCGCCGTAGCGATGAGACCGGCCATGAGCAAGGCCAGCCCGATCAGGATGCGCGCGCGGATCGTATCGAACCGGCCCCGCATTACCGCGCCACCTCCGTCACCAGCCGGCCGTCGCGCACGACGCCGATGACCACCGTCTTCCCCGCCACGTCCCCGTTAGCGTCGAACGCGATCGGGCCGGTCACTCCTTCGAACGGCGGCTGGCCCCGACCCACGCGCGCGAGATAGTCCCGAATGGCTTTCCGGTCGGCGCCCACCTTGTCGATCGCACGCGCCAGCAGCAGCATGATGTCGTACGCGCCCGCTCCACGTTGGTCCGGTCGCTGTCCCGGGAAGGCGCGCGCGTAGTCCGCCACGAACGCGACATTGCGCTCGTCGCTCCGGTCGGGGAGGTAGGCGGACGACAACCTCATGCCCTCCGCGAGCGCGCCGCCCGCCTCGATCCCCGTGAGGGCGTCCCCGCCGAGCACGGGCCACCGCAGCCCGAGCGAGCGCATCTCCCGGAGGGCCAGCTCGGCCCCGGGGCGCTCCGCGGCGAGCAGCAGCACGTCCGCGCCCCCGCGGCGCATGCGCGAGAGGTACGGCTCGAGCGACGCGGTAGCCGGGATGTAGGGATCGGACTCGAGCACGGTCCCCCCCAGGCGCGCAAACTCGGCCGCGAACGTCCGGCGCACCCCGCGTCCATAGTCGTTGTTGAGGTAGATGATGCCGGCTCGTCTGGCGCCGAGCGTGTGCCAGGCAAAACGGGCGAGCTCTGGCCCGTGTTGCAGGTCGCTCGGGCACACGCGGAACACGTACGGACTCATCCCCGACAGGTCGGGACTCGACGCGGACGGTGAAATCATCGGGGTAGGCGTCGCGCCCCCCCCGTACACCCGCGCCGCCGAGAGAGAAGGGCCCGAGCTCAGGTGTCCCACCACCGCCACGATCGCAGGGTCCGCATACAGCTGCTCCGCCACCCGCACCGCGGCGTCCTCGTTGCCCGAATCATCGACGACTCGCAGCTCGAGCTTACGACCCCGGATTCCCCGTTTGGCGTTGATCTGGTTGACCGCCAACTGGGCAGCCCGGAGCATCGAGGCTCCGCGCGGTTGGGAGAAGGGGCCCGCGAGGCCGACGGCGATCGGCCCTGTCGGGCGGGAGCAGGCCGTTACCGCGATGACGGTGCCGACGAGAAGTGATGCTCGCAGTAGCCCTCCAGGTAGGCGCGGGGCAAGGTTAAGCTCACCCATGGGCAAGCGCAACATTCCCCACCCCACCCACAGGATTTCCACTTGGTTTTCCATACCGATGTGGACAAACCCGGATTGCCTGCGGGCCAGTCAGGGGTAGCTTGGTGCGAGTGGAAACGTCTGGACGCCTCTACCGATTTGCCGGCGCACTCGAGCGGCTCCTCGCGGCTCCCGATGCCCAGGCCTTCGAGCGCGCGTGGGAGACGGCGCATGTCGACCGGCTCGCGTGGGACGCGCTCGGGGGCGCGCGACGGGCGGACAGCGAGGCCCTCGAGCCCGCGCTCGATCAGGTGGACCGTCGTCTTCTCGCGACGTTGGAGCGGTGCCGCGCGTTCCCCGATCCGCACGTCGTGACCTTCCGGGTGCCCGAGCTCGAGCGGTGGCAGCATGCCGCGGCTGCCGCGCTCGTCGGTGCGCGCTGGGGCGTCGCGGGCCTGCGCACCGTGATCGCCGACACCGGGGCGCCACTCGGGCGTCGCTACTTCGCGTTCCTCGCGCTGGCCGAACGGCATCCCGAAGGTGCGTGGCCGCTGTTCGAGCGGTATCTCACGACAGCGGGCGCGCACCACGCGTTTGTTGCCGCCGCCGTCGAAGCGGCGCGCTACTACCCCGGGCACGCCGAGGTCCTCGTGCGCCTGTTCGAGCGGATCCGCGGCGACCAGCTGCTGCGCCGGTTCCTCGGCCCCAAAATCCTCGAGTCCCTCTACGTGCTGGGCGAAGAGTGCAGCCTGCCGCTGTTCGAGGAGCTGCTCGTCGCCGGGCATACCGACCCGGATGTGGACCGCTGCGAAGTGACCCGCGCGCTCGTCATGGTGCGCCGAGCGACCGGACGGGTCGCGCAGAGCTGCAAGTTCGCCGACGGCGACGACGGGGTCGTGCTCCGCACGCTGGACGAGGCGGAGCGCCGCTTCGAGGCCACGCGGGACCGGATCGTCCCGGTGGTGGTGATCTAGGGGACCGTCCGACCGATGAACCGCCACATCTTGTCGCGGTACGATCGCCCGCCGATGTCGTAGGTGTCGTTGTGCCCGGCTCCGTGAATCAGGACCACCTCGACCGGCCCCGCCGCGGCGGCCGCGACCGCCATCCCCATCGCCGTCGGCACCAGCCGATCCGCGTCGCCGTGAAACAGCAAGATCGGGCAGGACACTCGCCTCACGTTGGCGACGTTGTCGAGCGACAGGCGGAGCAGGAAGCGGGGCAGCAACCCGTAGTGGTATTTCGCCATCGCGGCGGCATTGGTAAACGGCGATTCCAGGATCAGTCCTGCGACGGGATGGTGCGCCGCGGTGTACGTCGCCACCGCGCTGCCGAGCGAGCGACCATAGACGTAAATGCGCCGCGGGTCCACATCGGGTCGGGCCGCGAGCGCCGCGTACGCGGCGTCGGCGGCGGCGTACAAGGCGCCCTCCGTCGCTCGCCCGCCGCTGCTGCCGTAGCCCGGGTAGTCGAGGACCAGTACGGCGGTGCCCGGCGGCTGGAACTCGCGCACGATGGGCCAGATCGCTGCGACGGTCTCACCGTTGCCGTAGAACCAGAGGAGTCCCCGGGAGGTTGGGGAGGTTGGAGGAGGTTCTAGGTTCTTCGGTGCGAGATACCAGCCCACCAGCTTCGTTCCATCGGCCGACACCAGCTCGACTCGCTCCCCGTTCTCGACGCCTACGCGCTTGGGATCGGGCAATTTCGCGCGCGGCGCCGGAAACGCGAGCCGATCCTGGAACAGCCAGGCGACGAGCAGCAAGAGCGTGTAGGCGAGCCCGAGGCCGACGATGATGCGGAGCGCCAGCATGCAACGAAAATACGTGGGGGCGCAGCATGCTGCGCCCCTACGCAGTCGCGAGCATTGCCCGCCGGCCCCCAATCGCGAATCTTACGTGCCGTGGCCACCCAGCTCACCTGCCCTTCATGCCGCGCCGAGATCCCGCGGGGCGCGGCCTTCTGCCCGGCGTGCGGGTCGGCTTCGCCCACCGTGATCACGAACGAGCGTGCGACCGCGGTGCCTCCCACCCCCGGCGCTCCGCCCGCCGTGCCCACCGCGGAGCGTCTCGCCCGCGCGCTCGGTCCCAAGTACGAGGTGAAGCGCCTGATCGGCCGGGGCGGCTTCGCCGAGGTGTACGAGCTGTGGGACAAGGATCTCGATCGCCGCCTCGCATGCAAAGTGCTCCACCCGGAGATCGCCTGGACCCCGGGCATGCTGGCGCGGTTCCGGCAGGAGGCAAAGGCGCTCGCCCGGCTGCAGGACCCCGCCATCCTCGCGATCCACTTCACCGGCGACGGTGAGGGTCTCGTTTATTACGTGATGCCGTTCGTCGAGGGCGAATCGCTCGCGGAGCGCTTGCGCCGCCGCGGCCCGTACACGGCGGACGAGGCCTTGAAGATCGCCGACCCGATTCTCCAGGCACTGTCCCACGCCCACACCCAGGGCCTCGTGCACCGCGACATCAAGCCCGACAACGTGATGGTCGAGGCGAAGAGCGGCCGGGTCCTGCTCCTGGATTTCGGCATCGCCAAGCTGCTGGACCCCGGGGGGGGCGGGGGCGACGCTGGCGGCGCAAAAACAGCCACCGGCTTCACGGTCGGCACGGTGCAGTACATGAGCCCGGAGCAGGCCCTCGGCCAACCGAACCTCGACGGCCGGAGTGACCTCTACGCCTTTGGCGCGATGCTCTACCAGATGGTGACCGGGACGCCCCCCTATGACGGCAACTCGAGCGCCGAGATCGTCGGGAAGCACCTGGGCGACCCCGTTCCGGTGGCGAGCGACGTCAACGCCAAGATCCCCCGCTGGCTCTCCACGGTGATCGTGAAGTGCCTCGCGAAGAAACCCGAAGACCGCTTTCAGGACGCCGACCACGTGCTCGCGGCGCTCGACTCCGGCCGCACGTCCGGCTCCGAGGGGCTGGTGGGGGCCCACACTCTCGAGCGTCAGGTGCGACGCTCCGGCCAGGTCCGGCGTGGCTCGGGACGGCTCGGCTGGTGGGTGGCGGGCGTGCTTGGCGCGGCACTCGTGGCGGGGGGGCTGGCGCGTCGTGCCGGTTATCTCGGGCCAGGAGTCGCGTCTGTTCACAACGCCCTCGTCGAGCCGATCGAGATCCTGAGCCACGGCGTCCCGGTGGATACGGTCGCGCCTGAGGCCACCCAGCGGCTCAGCCTGCGGCGCGGTCAGCGCGGCGAGCTGCGGTGGCGCCTCATCCGCCCCGGCAACCCACCGATCGGCGAGCCCCTGGAGGGGCCGCTTCCGGCGTTCCCGCGGGCCGGAGGTCGGTTGCTGGCCGATGTCAGTGCCGAAGTGGGCGGTCAGCGCTACTTCGCGCCCCTCATCACGAACACGAGCGCATCGGACATCACGCTCGAGGTCAACCCCGCCACCGCCGCGGCGGTGCGGTGCAACTGCCTCGTGTCGAAGAGTGCCGTCCGCACCCACATCGGGTATTATCGCCTCTACCAGAACACCAGCGTGGCCGCCTATAACAGTGCCCATCCCTACATCGGACCCCACGCCGACCGGCACGGCTTCGCGGGCCGGGTGGGCCCGCAAAGCGGGGTCGTGGTGTTGACCTTCTGACGGCACGCGTCTCGGACGACCTCGATCCCCGGCTGCTCATGCGGGCGCGCGGGGCGCTGCTCGGGCTTGTGGTCGGGAACCAGCTTGGTGTCCCCACCGAGCCCCTGGGCACCGCTACGGCGATCCGTGAGGCGTTCCCCCAGGGCGTACGTGATCTGGCGGCGCCGCCCAAGGGGTCGCCGTTTGACGACGACGCTGCGATGACGCTGCTCCTTGCCGAATCTCTGGCGGAGAAGGGCGACTTCGACGCGCACGACGTGGCGGAGCGCTGGGTGAAGTGGATGAAGCGGGACGGGCGCGGCATCGGTCTCACGACACAG
>Ga0209027_1001048_pt1 | contig 10237 bp, 7 predicted proteins | sample GraSoi013_1_20cm_3_FD_185821 | JGI IMG/M metagenome (GOLD analysis project Ga0209027, IMG submission 185821) | Grasslands soil microbial communities from the Angelo Coastal Reserve, California, USA - Sample 09_27_2013_1_20cm (SPAdes) (version 2) | ecosystem: Environmental > Terrestrial > Soil >... | reverse complement strand
GCACGATGCTTGGCCTCGGTCGCGGGCGTTCGGCTGTTGGCGCAGGCGTCGGCCCGAATTCAGCAGTGACTAGATATATTCTATGCGTCTTCGCGTCCAGAGCCATTGTGCGTGCGCCGCGTTGCGTCGCCACGTTGTCAATAACAGTGAAGCTTTCGGGAGAATCTTCGTGAATGACTGTGAGCGTTCCGTCGCCGCCGTTTGAACTGAATGCGAGTTGCGTTTCCGGGTCGAACGCTGTGGCATCAACGCCGCTTCCTATGGGAAGAGACTTGATGACGTGGCCGTCGTCTGCGCTTAAGACCACCATCAGCTTGTTTGAACATCCGGCGAAAAGCCGCCTGTGCTTTCTATCAATCGCCAGACCCGTAGGCTCTTCGCCCGGCGCAATCGGCCAGCGCGCTTCCACCTTCAACCCTCGCGGATCAAGCTCTGCGACTATACTTCTGTCTTCAAGATTGACATAGACATGCCCCCTCTCGTCAGAGACAGCAAATTCTGGTTTTCCGTCCAAAGCAATTGTGCCCGCGACCGTCCCAGTCTTAGCGTCAATCGCCGTAGCGTCCCGGCTCGCCCCGTTCATGGTTAAGACGCGTTTTGAGAAAGGATCGTAAAGAATCGCGTCCGGGTTTTTACCGACTGCAATCTGGCTCAAAACTTTAAGAGTTTTCAGGTCGAAGACTGTGACGGTCGAATCGCGTCCATTGCTGGTGAATCCTTTGCCGAACTCAGGCACAAGGGCTATGCCGTGCACGCCGTTCGTGTTCGGGATGTCACCAATGGTCTGGCCTGAATCTTCGTTCACGACCATCACGTGAGTAGAGCGCGAGATATAGACGCGGTGCGCCTGCGCATCCACAGTCAAATAATCCCAGCCGCCTTCGCCGCCGAGCGTGTGCTTCGTGATGACGTGATAGCCTGAAGAAGAGTTAGTTTGAGCATTGATGACCGCGCTTTGAAAGAGGAGAAAAAAACAGATTACAAAAGCGCGCAAGCTAAGAAAGTTCATAACCACCTCCTGCGGTTTTAATTGAAAAATTCATCCCTTATCGCTGCTGCCCTCATCCCTGCTTTTCCGCGCGGTCTATCCACTGCGGCGCGTAAGGTCTACCGTAAAGCTCGCGGTACATCCAGCCGAGTACGCGAACCTCCGCCGTGCAGAGCGTCTCAATCCAGCAGCTAGTGAGGAAGGCCGTGCGACCGCGCGCGGCGGGAATCTTCTCAGCCTCTTTAACAACCGAGGCGACTTCGCCTAAATCCAATTTGTAAGCGCTGGAGATTTCTTCGTTCATCTTCGACGCTTCATCTAGCGCGTTCAGAAGCTGGCTTATCCAGCCGTGAAGCTCGTGCTCCGTAGGGTTCTCTGCTAACGCCTGGAAGATGCCTATGGCTAGACGGTCTTCGGCGCGGTCAAAGTTGAATATGTCTTCGCCAGCCCGTCGGCTCTCGTCCTGCTTCCAATGAAAAACCTCTTCGACGCGCGGGTGACGTATGACCGCCACGCGCTGATCGTAATCCATGAACCACTGAATCGCGTCGGCCAGCGACGCGGTATCAAGCCGCCCGCTCGCGTCCTGCCTGAGCGGCGGTGGGCCAGCGTCGTCGTTAGATGATCTATTAACTCTTGAATCAGACATATCAAACCTGCGAAAGAAGTCAACTCTTAGCGAGCTTAAGTTTTTAACTTTGCGCCTTTGCGAGAAACTGCAACCCTCATTAATCTTGAGCATTGAGAGAATTGCAGTTTCACGCAAAGGCGCAAAGAAAAGAGCAAAGACCGCAAAGGGGTTAAGCGTCTTTCGGCTTGAATGGTTGTCATCATTGTTGAAGCTCAAACCATCTGCAACTCGAACTCCGGTCGAACTTCTCCTACGGTCTCGCCCCGGTTGTTGCGAACAGGAAACGTGCTGTAAGGCTTGAGCGCTTCCTGTGCCGCAGTATCTAGCACGCCTAGCTGGCGCAGAGATTCTATAACGATTGTGGGTCGCGCGCGCCGGTCTTCGCCGTCTTCCACCTTCAAGGCCAGCCCCAACCCGCGCGGCCACTCTGCGCTAGGCAGCACGCCTACTGTGTAAACTCCTTCCGCGCCCACTTTGGAGATAAGACGACCTTCAGCCGCGCGCATCATCTCTGTGTCGAGCCGGTCAACAGTTCCTCCGACCATCTCCGGGTGCTCGATCATAGCTTCAACGATTCGCAGGCAAGTGCGCCGCGTATTCTCATCAAACTGTTCGGGCGGCGCGACCAGCCGCGCGTACATCAACGCCATAGCACGAACAGTCACACCGAAAACGGGCACGCCGCAGCCGTCAACGCCAACAGCCAGATCTTCTTCCGCCACGTCGGAAAACTGCGCGACTGTGCGACCGATCATCAGTTGTACAGGATTGCCGGGCTGGTCGTAAGTTTCTACGGGTGCGCCAAGATGAAGCGCGAGCGCGAGCATGCCTGTGTGCTTGCCTGAACAGTTGTTCTGTAGCACGCCAGGCTTCTCGCCCGTCTCGCGCAACTTCTGCGCGGCCTCTGCGCTGAAAGGCTCGTGCACTCCGCATTTCAAAGCGCCAGCGTCCAGACCAATCTTGTCGAGCATCTCCCGCACGGTCTCAACGTGAACAGGCTCGCCGCTATGCGAGGCGCAAGCAATGGCAATCTCTTTCGGCGTGAAATCGAAACGGTCAGCCGCGCCAGATGCTACCAGAGGGATGGCCTGATGCGGTTTGCAAGATGAGCGCAAATAAGTGACCAGCTTTTCGGGTTCACCCAATTGCGCGACAGTGCGACCATCGCCATCAACGGCTATGATGTGCCCGCGATGGCGCGACTCAGTAATGGAGCCGCGCCGCACTTCAACAAGAGGCACAGGCACAGGAACACTCTGATCTTCTTTCATCGGTACACGCATCTTAAAAGGAAAAAGTAAAAAGGTAAAAGGCAAAAGTGCGGAAGGGATTCAACCTTCTTCACTTTTGCCTTTTACCTTTTTACTTTTTCCTTTATCTTCTTCTTCCGCCGTAGCTGATGACGGTGAGCCTCACCTGACGGCGACCAAAGCGCATGGCTTCGCGCCCGTTGGGAACCCAAACATCAATGCGGCGACCGCGCACGGCTCCGCCTGTATCTGCGACCGTGTATTCGCCGCTATACTGCCCGGCTTCTATGCGTACGCGCGAGCCTAGCGGCAGAATTCTTGGGTCTGCTGCTATCAGGCCTCGCGAGACCGTGCGACCGCTTGCCGTTCGCCCGGCGAAGCAGTAGGCCGTGGCCGTATAGCTTTGCGGCGCTGTCAAAAAGGTTGTGGGACGTACGGGCGGCGGCTCCATCTCTATTGATGGAGCGCCGTGCCGAGTCCCTGTGATGACCCCAGGCGTCTCTATAGGCGCTTCTAAAACAGCTTCGGCTGCGGGCTGCGCTGCTTCAGGCAGAGCGGCAGCCTGTGTCTCAGTTGTTTTAGCTTCTTGAAAAGACTGCTGTACCGGATTTTGCTGATAGGAAGGCTCTGCGGCCAGAGGTATTGCGTAAAAGAAGGAACAGGCTAGAAGAGTCGCAGCCAGGGCTGCGCTTCCGCCATAGAGGAACTTCATCTAATCGGGTCTCCTGTCCGTCTGGAATCAATCTTTCAGCTAAAAAGCGTCGCGCGAGTCTTCAGGTCTTTCTATGGACTCGACCTCCTGCTCTAGGAGAATAGGCGTCAGCAGTAGTTGGGGGCTTGCATCCTTGATGCGACGCGCTGAAAGAGCTTATAAAAAATAAGAAACAAGCGAATCCTGCGAGGTTTCGCTTGTTTCTGTATGCGAAGAAGCTAACACACACGCCCCGCAGGTGTCCAGCCGATATGGTTGCGGACAGGCCGTCAAGTTAGCCAGTAAAGAGGTAATACTGTCCACTAAATCACACGAAGCGACACGAAATAGCTTGAGCTTCTTCGTGTTGTTTCGTGTGATTTAGTGGATTATCCCTTCCTCTCTTTTTATTGCATCTCGGTATTAGTAAATTTCGGGCAGATTTTCGGGGCGCTGTGGTATAACTTCCCTAAATTCTAATCAAGAATTCAGGGTTTGCTTCGTACAGGAAACGGTCACTTCCTGCGACCGAGAGCGAAACTTTCAAGGAGGGTGGGCACGATGCCCGGACATTTTAGCTTACAGCAGATAAGCTTCTTCATCATTCTCGCCATAGCCATCTTTCTCTTTCTGACCGAGCGCATACGAAATGACCTTGTGGCCGTGATGATAGTCGTAGCTCTCTACGCTACTGGGATTTTGAAAGCTTCCGAAGCGCTCGCCGGTTTTAGCAGCGAACCGGCCATAGTCGTAGCGGGCATCTTCGTGCTGAGCGAGGCGCTGCACCAGACCGGATTGTCAGACACAATCGGGGACTGGATAGGGAGGCTCGCAGGAAAGAGCTACACAGGCGTAATTTCGGTCATAATGCCCTCGGTCGCGCTCCTATCGGCATTCACGCATCACGTGACGACGACAGCCGTTATGCTGCCCGTCACGTTGAAACTCTCCGGCGAGCGCAACATCCCCGCGTCAAAGCTACTGATGCCTGTATCGTTCGCAGCCTCTCTGGGCACGACCATCACCATCATAGGCGCGCCGGCATTCCTGATAGCCAGCAGCGTGCTTCAACAATCTGGCCGCCCCGGTCTCAGCATCTTCTCTATAGCTCCCATTGGCCTAAGCCTCTCGCTCGTAGGCACAATCTTCATGCTGCTCGTAGGGCGCTTCCTGCTTCCTTCCAGAGAAGGAGGTGAAGAGCAGGCGAATCATTTCCGGCTAGAAGAATACCTGACGGAGATAACTATCCTTAAAGACTCGCCGTTTCTGGACAAGGACATCTCAGAGATAGAGAAGGACGAGCGCTACCACTTCAACGTGGTCGGGTTGATGCGCAACAAGAGAAGGAAGCGGCCACCTTTCAAGAATGAAAAGCTGAAAGAGGGTGACGTGCTTATTGTACGCACCACGCCCGAAGAGATCGTAGCCTTTCGTCAAGAAGCGGGCGTTGAGCTTCATCCTATCTTGAAATACGGCGAGCCGAAGACGAACGGGAAAGGCAACAACGAAGAGGAGCACGGCGAAGACCTCTTCGTGCAGGCAGTGGTCGCGCCCGGCTCGGATTTGGTCAATAGAACTCTGAGCAATATTGATTTCCGAAGACGCTACGGCGTGCTCGTCGTCAGCATCTGGCGCAAGCGCGGCTGGCTGAGTGAGGAGATGGCGAAGATTAAATTGCGCGCGGGCGATGTGCTGGTGCTGGAAGGCGACGAGGAGGGATTGGCGCGCGTTGCAAACGACAACTCATTTTTGATGATTGTGCCATTTCACGGCGAGGCGCGTCTTCGTAGCAAAGCTCCGCTCGCCGGATTGATAATGCTTGCGACCATACTACTCGCAGCATTCAATGTGATGACGATTGAGATGGCCGCGCTCGCTGGCGCAGCCCTTGTAGTGCTCACGAATTGTCTGACGCCGCGACAGGCTTATCGCGCGATTGACTCACGCATCTTTGTTTTCATAGCTGGCGCTATACCGCTAGGCGCAGCCATTCAGAAGAGCGGCACGGCGCAACTCATCGCGGGCTGGCTTCAATACGCAATCGGCGGCCTACACGAAACCCTCATTCTGCTCATACTCTTCGCTGTCGTAGCGGTCATTACACAGTTCATGTCCGACGCCGCCACGACCGCGCTGTTCGCGCCCGTCGCCGTCGCACTGGCTCAGGGCTTGGGTCATCCGCCCGAAGCCTACGTCGTCACCGTAGCCATGTCAGCGGTCGCAGCCTTTCTCACGCCCATAGGTCATCACGGAAATCTTCTGGTCTACGGCCCCGGACGCTATCACTTCGCAGACTTCGTACGCGTCGGCACACCGCTCACAATTTTAGTCGCGCTTGTCGTGGCGGTTCTTTCACCTATTATCTGGCACTGATGAAAGAGGAAGAATCAAAAGAGTCTGAAATAAAAGAGGAGCGAGCGCCGAACGAGCTTTCTGCACGAGCGCTGGAAGAAGGCGTTGATTATTACATAGAAGGCCGCTACATGGTCTTCACAGCAGAGTTTCTACGCCGTCGCGGTTACTGCTGCGAGAGCGGCTGCCGCCATTGCCCGTATAAATCTGATTCGGAAGAAAGCAATAAGGCGCAATCTTGATGGGAATGCTAAATAATTACTGATGTTACGCAGGATGATTTATTAATAACAGCGACAACAGAGTCTGCGTTAGCAGACGGACAGAGTAAAGCCCCTGACGAAGCGCGAGCGTAGTCTGGGGTATAGGATGAGAATATTAAATGAGTCTGCGTTAGCCGCACGGCAGAGGCAGGATGATGACAGACGTATGCGGGGACGGAGAACATCTGCCGTCTGCTAACGCAGACTCTGTTGATATATTCGATTGCTGACCCCAGACTACGCCTTCGGCTTCGTCAGGGGCTACATTCTGTCCGTCTGCTTACGCAGACTGGTTGTGGTTGTTACTCTTTAACTTTAGCCATCGCGTAGCCACTCGCCGCTGTAAACTATGTCGGCTCTTCCTGTGAGAATGACTTCGCCGTCCGTGCGCCAGTTCACTTCAATGCGACCGCCGGGCGTGTGAACGCTCAAGCGGCGATCCGTTTTGTCTGTGAAAGCGCTGGCAACTGCGGCGGCGGCAGAGCATGTGCCGGAAGAGAAAGTTTCGCCAGCGCCGCGCTCCCATATGCGCACCTCTATGTTGGCGCGGTCAATTTTTCGGATGAATGTAACATTGGTTCGTTCGGGGAATTGCGGGTGAAATTCGATTAGCTTTCCAATTCGTCTCCAATCAATAGAATCGAAATTTTCTGTGAAGATGCAGCAGTTGGGATTGCCCATTTGCAATGCCGTAACGGGCACGGTCTCGCCCTCAACATTCAGAGGGTAATCAACCACGCGCGCAAGCGGCTCATCCGTCGTCATTGGAATAGAGAGGCTGCCGAATCGCGGTTGGCCTAACTCGGAATCGAACCAGTAGTGCCCGTCCGATTCACGTTTCCTCAAGTGATAAACTTTCACGCCCGCGCGCGTACGAAGGCGCAACTCTTCGCGCTCCCAGAGTTTTCTGTAATGAAGATAAGCGACACTGCAGCGCGTGCCGTTGCCCGAAAGGTCTGCCTCGCTTCCGTCCGGGTTGAAGATTCTCACTTCAAAGTCTGCGCTTTCGTCTGAGGAAGCGCGCACAACAGTAATCCCGTCCGCGCCTGCGCCGTAATGGCGGTCGCACACGCGCCGCGCCAGATCGTTCAAGTCTGAGACAGCCTCGACCTGCTCCGCCTCGAACACAATGTAATCGTTTCCGAATCCCTCGAATTTTATGAAAAACATGTTCAAGTGATGAGTGATGAGTGATGAGTGATGAGATAAGAGAAGGGGTAAATAGTAAATAGTAAATGGTAAATGGAAGAACTGCTCTTTCTATTTACCATTCACCATTTACTATTTACCTTCTTATCACTTATCACTCATCACTCATCACTTAATTTGTTCTTCCTGCAAACGATGCCAACAGCACAGCGATGGCGTCAACGTAGTCGCGGCGCACGTCCAGGTTGGGCGGAAAGTTGTTGACCATGATTGAGAAGACAAGATGCTCGCCTGCTGCGCTGGTGACGTAGCCCGAAAGCGAGATGGCGGAACTCAACGTTCCGGTCTTCGCGCGAAGGTTTCCGGCGGCGGGTGTGCCTTTCATCCTGTTGCGCAGCGTGCCGTCAACGCCTGCAATTGGCAGAGCGTTGCGAAACACTTCACCGTAGCGATGGCGGCTCATGAAAGTCAGCAGTTTTAGCGTAGCGTCCGCCGTCACCATGTCATTGCGTGATAAGCCTGAGCCGTCAGTCCTCACAATCGTTCTATCGTCAACTCCAACTTCCTGCAAAAAAGCTTTCACCACCTCAAGCCCCGCTTCTTCGTTTGTGCGCGGCGGGTCGCCCACAGCGGTCACGGGTCGCGGTACAACTTTGCCGAGCGTGCGCAAGATAAGCTCCGTGTAAAGATTCTGGCTGGGCTTTAGAGTCTGCGCGGCGATTTCGCTGAACGGCGGAGACAGTCTGCTTGCGATTTCGATGAGCGGCACAGAGGTGTAAGTGGGCAGACCGGACGCTTGCCCGCTTGCGACTGCATCGAGCGGCGGCGTGGAGGATAAGAAATTTTGCGCGTTCATCGTCAGAAGTTTTCCCGTTACGACAATGCCGCGACGTGCGAGCGCCGAGCGAAGTATTTCTACAAAGAGTCGCGCAGGGTTCGGGAGTCCAACATCATCTCTGTAAACTTCGCCGCCCAGAGGAAGACTGCCGCCGACTTCCAACACGTTGCTTCCCGGCGCGCGATAGACCACAAGATTTCTCTTCGTGCCTGCGGGCGATGTGGTCGTGTGATTGAGTATTCCCAGAATGTAAGTCTGCGGGTTGGTCGTGATGATGCAGGGCGCGTAGAGAGTTGCGCCGGGTTTGACGATTAACTGAATCGAGTTGTCGTTGGCTGTAAGCGCGCTGACTTCAGCGCCGTAGTCCCAGGTCAAATCCTCCCACTCCCAGCCTGAGCCAGGAGGCGCGCCCGCGAAATAAGTTTCGTCGCCAACTAGATTGCCTTCGACACGCCGAACACCGGCAGCCGCGATGCTTGCGGCCAACTCGTCCATAGCTTTCGTCGGATCGTCCTGATAGAACCGTTTAGAGAAGCTAGGGTCGCCGCGACCGTAAACGATAAGGTCGCCCTTCAACACGCCATTCGCGTTCGGGCGTGACACAGAATAGACGGATGTTCTGAAACGATAATCGGGCGAGAGCCTATCAAGCGCAGCCGCAATAGTATAGAGCTTCATGTTTGAAGCGGGACGCAACATCTTCCCTGAATTCTCTTCAAACAGAAGCGCGCCCGTATCCAGCGACGCAACCTTCACCGCGACAAGCGCGGGCGCTATCTCCGGCCTGTCCAGCATCTCGCGTATGCGCGCGCGCAACTCTATGGGAGTTCTAGGCGCAGGCTGCGTGGGCGTAGGCTGCGGCGTAGAGGTCTGCGCAGGCGTTGGCGAAGCGACGGGTGTTGGGACAACGCTTGGAACGATAATGCGCGGCGTGGGCGACGGCGACGCAACGTTTATCCCGATAGAAGAAGAACGGGGCAATGGCGTGGGCGACGCTTGCGCTGGAACAACCGTGCTCACTCTGCGCTCACGCTGTTGCTGCGGCGTCGCAACTGAATTAGCAAGAGCGCCGAAGCTCAACGCAAAGATTAAAATCCATGCGGCGCGCCGCGTTTTCTCGTTTGATTTAGAGATCATTTCAAAACCATATTTAAGCCCGCGCAAGCGGGCGATAGCATAAAGCCCAGTGCGTGAGCACTGGGATAAGAATGCCATTAAGATTACCGAAGCCCATGAAATGGGCGACAGACGTTTGATTATTAATGGGCTGTCGCTCGTCTTCGATAGCTCTCTCTTCTTTTTTGCACTCTAACCCAGCCCTGATGGGCTCTCGCTTTATGCTGTCGCCCACTGTCGTGGGCTGAAATCAAACAATCGCGCAAGGTGAGCTACTTAAAACTGAAAACTAAAAACTTAAAACTGCTCTTTCTTGAAAGAGCTTGCGAGTTCACTTGCGCTCGCCGTCGCCGTGCCGATTTTGCCGACGACGATTCCGGCTGCGTGGTTGGCGAGTATGGCCGCTTCTAGCATGGTCGCGCCCGTCGAAAGTGCGCACGCGAGCGTTGCGATCACTGTGTCGCCCGCGCCCGTCACGTCGTAAACTTCGCGCGCCACAGTCTCAACGTAAACAGGCTCGTGATAACTTTCCAGAAGCATAAGCCCGCGCTCGCCTCGCGTAATCAGCACAGCGTCACAGTCCAGCCGACCGCGTATAAGATGCGCCGCGACCTTCAATCCTTCGTCCGTGTCCTCTTCCGTGTTCGTAAGCCGCAGCGCCTCGTGATGATTCGGCGTGACGAGCGTTGCTGGGCGATAAGCGTCGAAGTTGCGAATCTTCGGATCAACGAGCACGGGTATTCGGCGCTTGTAAGCTGCGGGCAGAACTTCGCGCAGCACTCGCGGCGTCACAGCGCCCTTGTCGTAATCTGAGACGACGAAAGCCGAAGCGTCTTTGATTGCATCCAGAAGAACTGCGACCATGCGTTCTTCCGTCTGAGCATCAATGGGCGTGCGCTTCTCTCTGTCTGCGCGAACGACCAGTTGATTGTGCGCTATGATACGTGTCTTTACGGTCG
>Ga0209027_1001046_pt1 | contig 10247 bp, 10 predicted proteins | sample GraSoi013_1_20cm_3_FD_185821 | JGI IMG/M metagenome (GOLD analysis project Ga0209027, IMG submission 185821) | Grasslands soil microbial communities from the Angelo Coastal Reserve, California, USA - Sample 09_27_2013_1_20cm (SPAdes) (version 2) | ecosystem: Environmental > Terrestrial > Soil >... | reverse complement strand
AGGTAAAAGGCAAAGGCAAAAGATAGGACAAACCATTTTTAATTTTTAATTGAAATGCTTTTAGCCTTATCCCTTTTACCTTTTTACTTTTGCCTTTTGCCTTCTTCACCCGCCCGCTACCGCAGGCGGTACTGACACGGGCGCTTGCCACAGCGAGCCTTTCATCATCAACCAAATCGAAAATCCAAAATCGCAAATCGCAAATCGCAAATCTCTTTCATCCATTTTTCTTCTCAAACTCCTTCATAAACGCGACCAGCGCTTCAACGCCTTCTACAGGAAAAGCGTTGTAAATGGAGGCGCGTATGCCGCCAACAGCGCGGTGGCCTTTCAATCCGTCCAACCCCAGTGCCGTAGCTTCCTGCGTAAATTTTTTCTCAAGCTCTTCCGACGCAAGCCTGAACGTGACGTTCATAATAGAGCGCGAGTCAGGGTCTGCGTGGCCTCTGTAAAATTGGGTCGCATCAATCGCGTCATAAATCATCTGCGCCTTTGTTTCGTTACGGCTCTTCATGGCCTCAACGCCGCCCTGCTCCTTCACCCACTTGCAAACCAGATTGAGTATGTAGATGCCCCAGGTGTTCGGCGTGTTATAAAGCGAGTTGTTCTGAACATGCGTTCGGTAATCCAGCATCGTGTGAAGACCTTCAGGGATTTTTGCTAGAAGATCATCACGCAGGATGACCAGCGTTACACCGCTCGGCCCAAGATTCTTCTGCGCGCCAGCGTAAATGAGAGCATACTTTTCTATAGCCACAGGGTGCGACATGATGTCCGACGATGAGTCTGCAAAGAGCGGCACATCACCGACTTCCGGTTCACGTTTCCACTCTACGCCTTCAATCGTCTCGTTCGTAGTGATATGAACGTAAGCGGCGCGTTCGTCCAACTTCAACTCTTCCTGCGAGGGCGTGCGCGTGTATCCGCCGTCGGCCATGTCCGCAGGCTTGTTCGCGTTGCCCTGCTTCTTCGCCTCTTTGATCGCCTTCTTGCCCCAGCTTCCAGTGATAACGTAATCCGCGCTCCCGCCTTCGGGCAGAAAATTCATAGGTATCATAGAAAACTGCAAGCTCGCGCCGCCCTGAAGAAATAGCACGCGATAATTTTCCGGCACGCCCAGAAGCTCGCGCACGCCCGTCTCCGCGCCATGAATGATTTCATCAAACGTCTTCGAGCGATGGCTTATCTCCATCACGCTCATCCCAACATTCGGCAAACTCAACATCTCATCCCGCGCCTGCTCCAACACCGGCACAGGCAGCACAGCAGGCCCCGCGCTGAAATTAAAGATTCTCTCAGTCATTCGTTTTCACTCCATGAAAAAGTGATAAGTGATGAGTGATAAGTGAGTCTGGAGTCAAAAGTTAATAGCTGATAGCTGATAGCTATAAGCTAACAGCTATCAGCTTCTTCTCTCACTTATCACTTATCACTCATCACTTATCACCGTTCTTGTTTTTCCTCATCATTGCTCCGGCGGCGCGCGCAACGATTGAGCGCGGCACCAGGCGTTCGGCTTCGACCATTAAAAAGTTGGGCCAACCCGATACGACGTGGCTGCGACCGCGCTTTAATGCAGAGAGCGCGGTTTCGACCACCGCTTCCGGCGTCTGCACAGCGCGACTGGGCGGGCGGTCAATCTGCGCGGCCTCAAAAAAGTTGGTATCGGTCACGCCGGGGCAGAGCGCCATTACATGAACATTGTGCTGGCGATTCTCTTCCCAGAGCGCTATGGAAAAGTTAAGGACGAAAGCTTTCGTCGCGGCGTAAGTCGCCATGAAAGGCACTGGCTGAAAGCCTGCGGTCGAAGCCACGTTGATTATCGCGCCGGACTTTCTCTCACGCATCGGCGCGAGAAAGCGATAAGTGAGATCAACCAGGGCGCGCACGTTTAAATCAATCATGTTCAACTCGCGCTCTAAATCCTGTTCCAGAAAATCGCCCATCGAACCAAAGCCAGCGTTATTCACAAGCATCTCAACATCAAGCTTGCGCCGCACTGTCTCATCAAACACACGTGCGCCCGCATTACGCTCGCTCAAATCCGCCGCGATGTACTGCGCGTCAACGTTATGCCGCTCGCTCAACTCTTCGCACAACCGTTTAAGTTTATCTTCGGAACGCGCCACCAACAGAACATTTTCATTCTGCGCCGCGATCTTTCGCGCAAACACTTCGCCAATTCCGCTTGATGCGCCCGTGATGAGATTAGTTTTCATGGTTTCAAAAAATATCTGAAATCCTATTCGATTATGCGCAAGGGAAGCTGCGGAGGCTGTGTCTTCATACCCCGCCCCAAAAGTCTGCCTCCACCATATTTCTTGCTCGGCACTTCAACAATATCATATGGCTGAAGAACCACATCTTCTGCACGGTGTTTCTTTATTGCTTTCAAGTCAACAATAATTCTCGTAACAGTATTGCTTCCAACTCCCAGTTGACTAATGCGCACTCTATCGGTTCGCGCGTCCGCCAATACACCGCCAGTCATTGCAACAGCTTGCGTCACAGTCAACGGCCCTCTCAAATAAATCCCTTGCGGTTTTACCACCTGCCCAACGACATACACTGCGTCGAGCGATGACACCTCTATCGCATCACCCGGTCGCAGGTAAGGATTAGCTCTTTCATCGCCGCGCGATACGTCTGCGAGATTGTAGGTCTCTGTTGTCTCTGATGAACCGTTCGGAACAAGATTGCCACAAGCGGAGGCCGGGATGGAATGAGTTATCTTAACAGTTTGCCCAGCATTTTCGGTCACGCCGCCAACGAGCGCGAGCACTTCGATGAGACGCACACGCCGTCGCATCTCGAAGCGGCTAGGGGCACGCACCGCGCCCTTAACAATGACGGGTTCTTTACAACTCTCATCAGGCAACTGAGTGCGTGAGCTTTCATTAGACGACTGCTGCGCTCGCGTGATCTGAGCGGTCGTTAATAAGAGACCGGCGAGCAGGAATACCAAGAGAGAAGCGATTCTGTTTTTCATAACAGACACCTTGCGAGGGTTAGCTTTTGAGTTCGAGCAAGTTCAATTCGATAATGTCAGAATTCTCAGCGCGTAATCTTTCAAGCATCTCTGCGGGCGGCGCGTTGTCAAGATTGATTCGCGCAACCGCCGCTTCTGCGCCTTCGAAGATGATGTTCTCCATCTCCTGCACATTGATGTCTGCCGATTTGATGGCGTCGAGCACTGTGGCAAGGACGCCGGGACGGTCGCGATGACGAACGACTAAGCGATGCGTGGCCGGAGTCTGGCGAGCGAGGTTCACTACATTCGGGACTTTGCCTGTCTCTTTAAAATTCTGGACGATGCGAACGGTTTCGGCGGCGATTGCCTCCTGCGCCTGATCTGTGGAAGCGCCTATGTGGTGCGTGCCGTAAAGGTTCTGTTCGCGCGCTATCTCGTCCGTGAATTCGCCCGTGCCCGATGTTGGCTCTGAAGCGTAAACGTCAAGGCCAGCGCGTATGCCGCGCGTCTTCATAGCGTGCAGGAGCGCTGTTTGGTCAACGACTTCGCCGCGTGAAGTGTTTATAAAATAAGCGCCCTCGCGCATGGAGTTGAGAACGTCTGCGCCAACCAGGTTTCGGGTTTCGGGTTTCAAAGCAAGATGAACGCTCAAGATGTCTGAAACTCGCGCGACACCTTGCGGCGTCTCTTTTCGTTCGATGCCAAGCGCTTCCGCTCTCTCAGTCGTCAAACTTCTGCTCCACGCGACTACGGGCATTCCGAAAGCGCGAGCACGCGGAATCATTTCTTGGCCGATTTGGCCTACGCCAATAAGCCCAAGCGTGCGACCGAAAAGCCCGCGCGCTTTGGAGAACTCTTTCTTATTCCACTCGCCGCGACGCAAGGCTATAACATTGTCAGCGATGCGGCGGTCAAGAGCTAGAATCAGAGCGAAGGCAAGCTCGGCGACGGCTATGGAATTTTTGCCGGGGCAGTTCGAGACGTAAATACCACGACGAGAAGCAGCAGCAACGTCAATCGTGTTGTAGCCAGCGCCCGCGCGCACTACAAGCTTCAACGCGCCAGCGTCCAGCATCGCTTCATTAACTTTCGTAGAGCGCACGACCAGAACGTCCGGCTGCTCCTGTCCAATAGCCTCCACCAGCGCCTCGTCTTTCAAATCCGGCTGGAACGAAACCTCGCAACCAATCGCCTGCAATCCGTCTCGCCCGGACTGCTCGAACTTGTCAGCAATCAGAACTTTCATAATTCAAGTCTGGAGTCTGGAGCCAGAAGAATTTTCGATTTTGGATTTTCGATTTAAAAGCTTTCCGCTTCTTCCAATCGAAAATCGCAAATCTAAAATCGAAAATCAATCTGACTCCAGACTTTTCAAATAGTGTGTATCAGAAGCCCGTCTCTCAATTTCGGCTCGAACCATGTTGATTTAGGGGGCATGATGCCGCCAGCGTCGGAGACTCGGATTAAATCTTCTACAGTTGTTGGATAGAGAGAAAAAGCGACTGCCGCCTTGCCTTCGTTCACCAATTTTTCCAACCCCTCAGTGCCGCGAATGCCGCCGACGAAATCTATGCGCTTGTCTGTGCGAATATCCTTGATGCCCAGGATTGGGTCTAAAAGATAATCTTGAAGAATGCTCACGTCTAGCGAAGTAATCGAGTCGTCTGCGGTCGGCTGCGGCGACGCTGCGTTCAAAGCCAGACCGTACCAGCGCCCGTCCAGATACATACTGAAATGGCCGCGCGCATTCGGCACGGGACTACCGGCGTCGTTGATATGAAATCTCGCGCCGACTCTTTCAAGAAATTCCTCCGCAGTCATTCCATTCAAATCACGAACTACGCGGTTGTAGGGAAGTATCTGCAACTGGTCTGCGGGGAAGATTACCGCCAGAAAAAAGTTGTACTCTTCGTCGCCCGTGTGCGAAAAGCTTCGGTCGCGCGATTCCATGCGTGCGCGGCTGGCGCTGGCTGCGCGGTGATGACCGTCAGCTATGTATAGAAAGGGCACGTCGCGGAATGCGTTGACGAAACGAACAGGGTCGGGCACGCGCCAGACTGTGTGCTGCACTCCGTCCGATGCGGTGAAATCGTAGAGCGCTTCCATCAAGGTCACTTCCATGACCATAGTGTCAATCGTCTGGTTGCCGCGATAGGTTAAGAAGACTGGGCCGGTCTGCGCTCGCAGGGCGAGTATGTGACGCGTTCGGTCATCCTCTTTGTCGCGGCGCGTACGCTCATGCTTGCGTATTATATCCTTATCATATTCGTCAACGGAGCAACACGCTGCGATTCCTATCTGCTCATGATCATTCATGATTAAGCGATAAAGATAGAGGCTCGGCTGCTCTTCCTCTTCGAGCGGGGCTTCTCTTTTCAGATTCTCGAAATTGTCAACGGCCTTGCTATAAACCCTGTCGCTGTAGATGTCCGTGCCGTCGGGTAGATCAATTTCGGGGCGCGAGACGTGAAGGAAATTGAAGGGATTGCCTGCGGCTAACTGGCGAGCCTCTTCCGTGTTGACCACATCGTAAGGCGGCGCGGAAACTTCTGCCGCGCGCGTCGCAGGCGGACGTAAAGCTTTGAAAGGATGAATGACTGCCACGAGTGTTCTCCTTCAAAAATTTTCGGATGAATGATGCTCTTTAGGAAGTAAAGACTACTCGCTTGCGAGCCGTTTTGCCAAGTGGTAAGAGCAGTTTACAGTTTACAGTTTTCAGTTTTCAGAAAGAAGCGAACCGGCTTTTAACTGAAACCTGAAAACTGAAAACTGTAAACTGCTCTTATCGGATTGAAGAGTGAATTCCAGGTGTGACATAGTTCCACTGAAAATTTTTATCAGAACTTGAAGAGGAGTTTCGGGCGATGGCAGATTTGGCTAGCCGCGAGTGCGTGCCTTGTCGAGGGGGAGTTCCGCCTATGAATGGCGCAGAGATTCTTGGGCTTCTACAGGAGTTGAGCGGATGGGAGGCAGTCGAAGAGCATCATTTGAAGAAGAGCTATACGTTCAAAAATTTCCGTGAATCGCTTGAGTTCGTCAATCGCGTGAGTCAAATAGCAGAAGAGCAGGGACATCACCCGAACATCTGCTTCGGCTGGGGACGCGCAGAGATCACAATTTACACGCACAAGATTGACGGCCTCACGGAAAGCGACTTCATCCTGGCGGCGAAAATAGACGCTATGTCAGTACCGCCTGCGGTAGCGGGCGGGTAATGCTTTAGATAGCGAACAAGTAACGCAGCCACTATTACCCGCCCGCTACCGCAGGCGGTACTGACCTTGCTTTCACAGCATGAACGATCAAGGTGTTGCCGCCTAGCAGAACTTCATCTGATTGTAACTCTAGAGTCCAGCGCTCGCGCCGCCTGCGTTCAGGCGTCAATCGCCCCAGCAGTCGAATCAAGAGAACGATGGGCCAGTAAGCCCAGATATGCTTTTTGGGTTTGTCTCGATAAAAGCGCAGAATCTCGAAGCCATATTTTTCCAGCGTATAACGGAGTTCGGAATAAGAGATGGGGTTGACGTGCAGCGCGACTTCTTCCATTTCGCCCATGTCTTTGCGCAAGTTTTCCAGATGCTCCTGCGAGATTGGCTTAAAATGCGAGGTGTAGCCGTAGAGCAGCCACTTGACACGCTCCTCTACGTTGAGAATGTTCGGCGTAGAGACGATTAGATGTCCACCCGGACGCAGAAGACGATGAAACTCACGCACGGCCTGTTGAGGATTTTCTATGTGCTCGATTCCTTCAACGCAGGTGACGTAATCAAATTCGCCTTCCTCATACGGCAACACACCACTCAGATCGCCGCGCTTGATTTCAACTCCGCGTAAACGAAATATTTCCGTGTAAAGATCGCAGCAGCGAACATCGAAGCCAAGACCTAGCAAGCGCAGGGAGAGCGCTCCTTCGCCAGCCGGGACATCAAGCAGAGCGCCGCGTGGAAGTTTACCTAAAATCTGCTCCACCACGTCGTGAATGGCTTCGTGCGCGAGCGCAATGGGTTGACGCTCGATGATTGTCTCGGCCATGAGTGACTGGCTCTCTAATCTTGCTTTGTCCATTCAATTTAAAATATCACTTCGTGTCTAACGCTTCACGATAAATCTGCTCTGTGGCCGTGACCATGCGTGCTAGATTGAATCGCTCACGCGCTGCGCTGCGCGCATTTTCGCCCAATCGTTTGCGTTCCAGCGCGTCTTCGAGCAATTCGCGCGCAGCTTTCGCCAGAGCTTCCACATCAGCGACTGGCACGAGCCTTCCTGTCTCGCCGTCTTCAATAATCTCTTGAGCGCCGCCCGTCTTGGTCGCAACAACCGCAAGACCACATGCGAGCGCTTCAACCATCACGAGACCGAACGGCTCAATGCGCGAAGAGGAGATAAAGAGATCGAGCGCGTGAAGAAGTTCCGGCACATCTTCGCGCCAGCCTAAGAAATGAACGCGCCGTTGAAGACCAAGTTCTTTGATTAGATGCATGAGATGCGCGCCGTATCGTTTGTCTGGCGAAGGGTCTTCACCAACGATGAGAAAATCAACCGAATCAATCTCTAGCGCGATCTGCGCAGCCGCGCGAAGAAAATCTTCTTGGCCTTTATGCTCTCTGAGTTCTCCTACGATTCCGACCAAAAGGCGTGCGCTCGTCGGCAGGCTGCGACGATACGCTTCACGATCAAAGTCATGCCCGGCGCGCTCAAACTTTTCCACGTCAATTCCGTTGGGCACGTGACGAATCTTGTACGGCGGAAAAATTTCTTGGGCACGAAGGGCGCGCTCGACCGATTTCGAGACTGCTATGACGCGCGCGACCCGTTTCAGGGCAAATGCGTGAAGATTGTTCAGAGGACGTTCAAGATGTCTTGTTAAAACGAGCCGCGCATCAACATTTTTTCTGACAGCGAATGCGGCCAGAGGATAATCGCGCGCCAGATGCGAATGAACTATCTCTATCTCATGCTCTTTTATAAATCGCGCAAGTTTTTGGGCAGACGAAATATCCAAGGCGTTTCGCATTCGCACGCTGAAAATATTCCGCTCCAAAAGCGCAGAGAGTTCAACGCGAATTGGCGAAGACGGCGCGAGCGCAACGTAAACGTCGTGGCCTCTTTGAGAGAGCGCGGTTACAAGATCGGCCAGATGCCTTTCGCCTCCGCCAATCGAACGAGCTGAGTTGATCTGTAGAATTCTCATCCGCGCTAAAAGCAAAGAGAGACGCGGAGACGCGGGGACGCGGGGACGCGGCGAAGGAAAAGGATGAGCGGAAGAATTGATGTAGAGTGAGCATGACTGCTCTTGCTTTCTCCCCGCGTCTCCGCGTCTCCGCGTCCCCGCGTCTCTCCTTCCGTCTCTTCACGCTGGCAGTAGAAATCTAAAATGCTGGCCGTGCGTGAGCCTTCCAGGAATTTACGGTACAGGCGCTCTATGAATGAACTCTGTCCGCTCTTCTTTAGAACGGGAGTCTCCCAGTGGAGCACTCGAAGACCTGCGTGCTCAACCAGACGTTGCAGTGTGTCCGTCGAGAAGAACCATAGGTGATGCAGCGCTGCGTAATGGCGCCAGCGTTTGCGCTTCAGATGAAAACGGCTCTGCGCGCTCTTCAAGCGCGGACTGAGTCCGGCGATATTGGGCACACTGACGAAGACTATACCGCCCGCATTGAGCAACTCGCGGCTGCGCGCTAATTCAAGCAGAGGGTTCTGCGTATGTTCGAGCACTTGATTGAAGCGAACAACGTCAAAGCGGCGGCCTCCGAAATCAATCTCTTGCAACTGGCCTTCCCATAGAGGGCAACTCATTGCGCGCGCGCCCGCAGCCAACCGTATGTCTGTGCCAGCCACCCGCCAACCTTCACTTTGCGCGTAACGAAGGAACGAGCCATCGCCGCAGCCAACGTCCAATATGGTTCCGCGACCGGCCAGAAACTTTTCAAAGTTTCCAAGTTGCCGACCGAATTGATAGCGGTCGGCGGCTGCAAGTTCATTTGCAGATTCAGATTCCGAAAAATATGTTTCGTTGTAGACGTTCTCGGTCAACTGCTCTACGGTCGGACGCGGACTTAAAAACTGTAAGTCGCATGTAGGACAACGACAAAGTTGAAAGCCCTGATAATCAACCGCAAAGCGCACGGGAGTCACGCAGCAGAGCGGGCACGCGACCTCCTCGAATTGATTGAGCGCGGAACGCACGGCTTCGTTAGAACTTCCAAACAGTTTTCGCGGCGCATCTGCCACAAGCGTTTCGTTATCCGTTAAAAAGTCTGAAGCCAAATGGATTTTCGATTTTGGATTTTGGATTTTGGATTGGAAGAAGCGGAAAGCTTTTAAATCGCAAATCTAAAATCTAAAATCCAAAATCAGTCTGACTCCAGACTTATAGTTGTGCGAGGGGCGATTCATTATAGCGCGCGAGCAAATCTGCCGGATCGTCGAAGATGGCTGTGCAGCCAGCCGCGCTCAACTCGTCTTCTGGAAAGCCGCCGCAGAGCAAGCCTATGGTTCGTATGCCCGTTTTGCCAGCCGCCTCTGCATCGTAAGGCGTATCGCCGACTGCGATTGCTTCTCTAGGCTTAATGTCGTCTAGACGTTCGAGCGCGGCCTTGAAAATATCCGGGTGCGGTTTCGATTTGTCTGCGTCGTCTGCGCTCGTCTCTTCTTCAACAAGGTCTTCTATCTGAGCGATCTTTTTATAAACCTTCAGCTCATCCTCTTTCGCCGATGAAGCTAGCGCGATTCTTTTGCCGTCCTGCTTTATCTTCTGAAAAAGCTCGCGCACTTTAGGAAAGGCTCGCACGCGCGGTAGAGAATCGCGTTTGAAAATCTTGCTGCGGTATTCTTCCAACTCATCGCCGAACTCTTCCAACTCTTCTCTAGTTAAGAAGACGGGCATCAGTTGGTCGCCGCCTTTGCCAATTTGATGACGCACCTGCTCGTAAGGAACATCTTTTCCAAAATGCTTGAAAGCCTCTTTCCAAGCCTGCGCATGAAGGTCAACGGAATCAACGAGCGTCCCGTCAATGTCGAAGATGACTGCTTTAATCACAAAAAAATCTCCTGAAAAATTTCTGACCGCGATTACCTTACAACACATAGCACGGGGCTGTCTTCTTTCGACAAAACTATCTAACGTGAATTTCGAAGAAACAAGCAGGGCAAAAGGAGGATGATCCACTAAATCACACGAAACAACACTAAGATAAAAAGCGTTGATTTCGTGTTGTTTCGTATGATTTAGTGGACAGTATGATTGGATTCCCTTTTGCTATTCTATTTTCGAACA
>Ga0209027_1001044_pt1 | contig 10261 bp, 9 predicted proteins | sample GraSoi013_1_20cm_3_FD_185821 | JGI IMG/M metagenome (GOLD analysis project Ga0209027, IMG submission 185821) | Grasslands soil microbial communities from the Angelo Coastal Reserve, California, USA - Sample 09_27_2013_1_20cm (SPAdes) (version 2) | ecosystem: Environmental > Terrestrial > Soil >... | reverse complement strand
TTATTTCCTGCCGCCACCCGCGCCGCGTTGCTACGAGCTGATGGTGAAGGACGCCGCCGATCGACTGAACATCACCTGCGTGCCGGCGCGGCTTTCGATCATCACCAAGAATCACAACGGCCGCATGGCCTGCCACTACTGCGGTCAATGCAACCGCGGCTGTCGCACCAATTCCAATTTCACTGCGACCAACGTGTTAATCGGACCGGCGCTGCAAACTGGACGGCTCACATTGCGTACCAACTCGATGGTGCGCGAGGTCAACCTGAACGATCGCGGTCTGGCCACCGGTGTCACGTACATCGATACCAAGGCTGGCACGGAACGACAGGCCAACGCCCGCGTTGTCGTGCTGGCGGCCAGTGCATGTGAGACCGCACGACTTCTGCTCAATTCCAAGTCCTCGAGATTCCCGAACGGACTCGCGAATGCCAGCGGCTTAGTGGGGAAATACCTCACCGATACTACCGGCACGGACGTCGGTGGCTTCGTCCCCAAGATGATGAATCACGTTCCGCACAACGAAGACGGGGTTGGCGGAATGCACATTTACATGCCGTGGTGGCTGGACAATCGGAAGCTCGACTTCCCGCGCGGCTACCACATTGAAACTGGCGGCGGTCTCACTGGTCCGCCCGAATACGGTTTCCTCAACGGCATCCAGAACTATCCCGCCGGTGGTGGTTACGGAAAGAAGCTGAAGGACGATTATCGACGCTACGCGGGAGCGCAGATCTATTTCTCTGGTCGGGGCGAGATGATCCCCAACGACAAGAGCTACTGCGAGATCGATCCTGCAATGAAGGACAAGTATGGGATTCCAGTGCTGCGATTCCACTGGGAGTGGACGGATTACGAATACAATCAGGTTCGCCACATGCAGCAGACTTTCCGCTCGCTCATCGAGGAGGTAGGCGGTCAAGTTTTCAGCGCGATGCCCGATCGGCAAAAGGGCTATGGGATCGCCCGCGGTGGAGAGATCATCCACGAGCTGGGGACTACGAGAATGGGGGCTGATCCCGCGAAGTCAGTGGTTGATTCGAACTGTCGCGCGCACGACGTCAAGAATCTTTTCATCACTGACGGCGGTCCATTCGTCTCGCAAGCAGACAAAAATCCGACCTGGACGATCATGGCGCTCTCAATGCGCACCAGTGATTTCATTACCGCCGAGACCAAGCGAGGTGCGCTCTGATGACAACTTCCAAAATCGAATCAGGTAGCAATCACCTGCCAGTCGGGCTCCCCCCAACGCCCATCCCCAATCCCCCGTCCCACTTGAGCGATGCGACGCTGCTCGCCGAGCAACCCGAGCCCGGCAAGGAAATGTCTCGCCGCGAGGCGGTGCAAATGCTCGCCGCGTTGCCGGCGGCGGTGTTTTGGTCGACGGCCGAGTTGGAAAAGGCTCGCAAATTTGTCGACAAGGCGTTGACTGCCGCGGCGCAGGGGAGAGCGTACGCCCCGAAGTTCTTCACGCCCGCAGAATGGAAAACGGTGCGTGTCCTCTCGGACATGGTCATCCCGCGGGACGAGCGCTCGGGTGGGGCAGTCGACGCCGGCGTCCCCGAGTTCATGGATTTCACGATGACGGATCGACCACGCTATCAGCAGAGAATGCGCGATGGGCTTGCGTGGATCGACGCTGAATCCAACCGCCGCTTCGGAAAGGCGTTTGCCGATGCGACTGCGACGCAGCGCGAAGCGATTCTCAACGACATCGCGTGGCCTGGCCGTGCTCCGGCATCGATGAAGGCGGGCGTCGAGTTCTTCAACGGCTTCCGCGATCTCACCGCTTCTGGCTACTGGTCCAGCGAGATTGGGGTGAAGGATCTCCACTACATGGGCAACGTGTTCAATCCGAACTGGAACGGCTGCCCGCCGGCGGCGCTGCAAAAACTCGGCGTTACCTATGCCAAGTTCGACCGAACCAAGCTTCGTCTCACTCCGAACGAATGACGTCCACCATCCGCGCGAATTGACATGAGCGAACGACTTGGGATTGGTTTTATCGGCAGCGGCTTCAACGCAAGGTTTCACATCCTCTCGCTGACTTCCGTACGCGAGATCGACGTTCGCGGCGTTTACAGCCCAAACGAGAAAAACGCGGCGTCGACGGCGGCGCTCGCGCGCGATCTCGATGTCGGCGATGCGCGGCCCTACAAATCGATACGCGACATGGTGGCGGATCCGGCAATCAACGCGCTTTGGCTATGCAGCCCCAATCAGGCGCGCATCGACAACATCACCGAGATTGTGGACGCGATTAAGTCGGGCGCCGGTACGTTGCGCGGTCTCGCGTGTGAAAAGCCGCTTGCACGCAACGTTGCTGAAGCGAAAAAAGTCGTCGACATGGTAAAAAGCGTTGGCCTCAACACCAGCTATCTCGAGAACCAGCTTTATTCGCCCGATATCACGCGCGGGAAGGAACTCGTCTGGGCGCGTGGCGCATCATTGACTGGCCGTCCGTATCTTGCGCGCGCCGCCGAGGAACACAGTGGCCCGCACATGCCCTGGTTCTGGCAGGGAAACATGCAGGGTGGCGGTGTTCTCAACGACATGATGTGCCATTCCGTCGAAGTGGTGCGCCATCTCCTGACGAAACCAGGCGCGCCGCGATCGTCGATCAAGCCAGTCCGCATCAGCGGTCACATCGCATCTCTCAAATGGTCGCGACCCCACTACGCCAAACAGTTGGCCGAGACGATGAGCAAGGACATCGATTATACCAAGCGACCTTCCGAGGATTTCGCGCGCGCGACCATAGAATATGAATCGGAAGATGGAGAGCCACTCATAGGCGAAGTGACTACGTCGTGGAGCTTTGTCGGCGCCGGCTTGCGGTTGTCCGCGGAGCTGCTCGGTCCCGAATACTCGATGTCCTGGAACACTCTCGACTCGAGCCTCAAGCTGTTCTTTAGCCGTGAGGTCAGGGGTAAGTCCGGCGAAGACCTCGTCGAAAAGCAAAACGCGGAGATGGGCCTGATGCCGGTAGTCGCCGAGGAAGCCTCGGTTTACGGCTACAGCGCCGAGAACCGTCAAAGCGCTCGCGCATTCCTGTCCGGAAAGAAGCCAATGCTGACTTTTGACGACGGTCTGGACGTCGTAAAGATCCTCATGACCGCCTACATGAGCGCCCAAACTGGCCGTACGCTGGAGTTTCCGCCGAAGGACCTGGACGCGTTCGTGCCCGCTGTCGCCCAGGGAACGTGGAATCCGCGCGCAAAATAGGCCGGATTTCTGCAATATGGGGCTTGACTTGCGCAAGTGGCACAAGCCATGCTACTGATGAGCTGCGTCGCTTCCGGATACGGGAAATGAGAATTGCCAATCTGATCTTCACGTTCGCACTAACAGGGGCCGCCGCCTGCGCCAGCGAGCGCGTTGTCGCCCCCCAAACTTCGGGAGCGGTCATCGGGGTCGCCCCGATGGTGAACGTGGCCGCGGTTCCACTGCTTTACGTCGTCGACGGAGTCAGGTACCAGCGCGACCAGATTCCCTCGCTGAATCCCGACCAGGTTCTTTCGGTCAGCGTCATGAAAGGCCACCTGGCGCTGCAGAAGTACGGTCCTGACGCCGCATACGGCGTGGTCGTAGTCACGACCAAAGCTGCCAGATATCCGCAGACCTGAGACTCAGTGTCACCACAAAAAAAGGGCATCCCGCGGGATGCCCTTTGTGCTTTTGTGCCTTGCTTCTAGCTCGAGCCACCTCGATGTGAGTTGCGTCCGCCTTTACGCATTGGCTCGTGATTCTCCGGCCGACCGTATCCGCCGCCGCCGGGTTTTTCCCCGCCGCCGTGCACCTTGTTGACAGTAGCCCAGGCGCGACGCTCGGCTTCTTCTTCAGGCACGCCTCTGCTTTCGTAGCCTTCTTCTATGTGCTCAGCTTGGCGTTTCTCTTTGTCGGTGTATTTGGATTTGTCTCCGCGTGGCATTTCGCCCTCCTGATTGTCCGTTCATAAAACGTGCAGATGGCGTACCGAAGCCTGCGTCTGGCACATGGTTGTTACCGATAGCATTTTCTCCGGTCAATGACCTCACCGTTCGAGCGTCCGGGTCCCGCCGCTTTGCCGCCACTGCCGCGCTCGCTACGGCGCTTCGTGCTGGCACTCATCGCTACGCTGTTTATTGCGTTCGCGGTTATACCCTGGCTGGCGAGCTTTTTCACCGATTGGCTGTGGTTCAAGGAGATCGGTTTTCAAACCGTTTTCGCGACATCGCTCGTCTCGCGCATCGTTCTCTTCGTCCTCGGGGGTGCGTTTGCGTTCGCGTGGTTTTACGGGAACGTGCGTATTGCCCGCGGAAGTGGGACCGGATTCCCGGTGCTCTACATCAATCGCGGTGACGGCGTTTCCATTGATGTCTCTCGTGCCGTTACTCGGCTGTTCTTTCCTGCAGCGCTGTTCATCGCGCTTCTTACCGCGATCTCGTTTTCGACGGCGTGGCTGCCGGTGCTCAAGGGATTGAACGGGGTTCCGCTCGGCCAGCGTGATCCGCTCTTCAACCGCGACATCTCGTTTTATCTGTTTTCGCTGCCGCTGATATCGGGGGTGCTCGGGACGTTGATCACCCTGACGTTCCTGGCGCTGATTGCGGTGGGCGCGATGTACTGGCTCCGAAAGGACATCACGTTACCACCTCGGCGCTCAGTCGCTAAACCGCGGGCCGCCCGACACGTCGGCGCACTCGTCGCGCTCGTCTTTGTGTTACTGGCGATACGTCTGTGGATCGTGGGCACATCGAACCTCCTGTATTCGACTACCGGCCCGCTCGTCGGGGCTAGCTACACTGACGTCAACGTCGGGTTACCCGGGCTCCATGTGAGTGCGATCGCGGCAATCATCGCAGCGGTCTGGGTGATGTGGGGCGTGTTCCGTGACAAACTGGTCTGGTCGGTGGTGTCGGGCGCGATCTTCTATGCCGGAATAAGCATCTTCGCGCGCGGCATCGTGCCCGCGTTGTTTCAGCGACTGATTGTTTCACCCAACGAGCTGGCGCGCGAGACGGCGTACCTGAGGTCTCATATCAACGCAACTCGTCAGGCATGGGGACTCGAGCGCGTTGAGTCGCAAGATCTCTCGGGCGAGGTGCAGCTGACGCTCGCCGACATCAAGGCCAACGGCGCAACCGTAGACAATGTCAGGCTTTGGGAGCGCGATCTCCTGATGCAGACATTCAAGCAGCTCCAGGAAATACGCACCTATTACGACTTTGTCTCCACGGACGACGACCGCTATATGATCGACGGCCGGTACCGCCAGGTTCATGTCTCCACGCGCGAGCTAAATTCGGAGTCATTGCCGACCCGCACGTTCATCAACGAGCGGCTGACGTTCACGCACGGAATGGGCGTGACGATGGCGCCTGTGAATCAAGTCACAGACGAGGGCTTACCGGTGCTGTTCATCAAGGATCTGCCGCCGGTCTCCAACGTCTCAGTGAAACTGACGCGGCCACAGATCTACTTTGGCGAGCTTACCAACCAGTACGTATTCGTCGGAACGCGTCAGCAGGAGTTCGATTATCCGGCCGGCGATACCAACATCTACACGGCATACAAGGGATCCGGCGGCGTTCCGATAGGCTCGTTCTGGCGGAGAGTGCTGTACGCATTTCAGTTTGGGTCACTGAAAATTGTGTTGTCCGACGACATTAAGGACGACGCGAAGATCCTCTACCGCCGGAATATCGTCGATCGAGCAACCACAGCGCTCCCGTTCCTCGATTTCGACGAAGATCCATACCCCGTTATCAACGACGCTGGTCAGCTGAAGTGGATTCTCGACGCATACACGAGCAGCGATGGGTACCCCTACTCTCAGCGGACAGCGAACGGCACCACCTACATGCGCAACAGCGTGAAGGTCGTCATTGATGCGTATGACGGGACGGTCGATGCCTATATCGCCGATGGCGCGGATCCGGTCATTCGGACCTACGCCAACGTCTTCCGTGGCATCTTCAAGCCGATTTCGGCGATGGCGCCTGACCTCCGCAGACACATCAGGTATCCGGGCGATCTATTCCGACTGCAGACGGCATTGCACGCGACATATCACATGACCCAGCCTGACGCGTTCTATCACCGGGAGGATCAATGGCAGATTCCGGGTGCGGTGACGAATTCGGGAAATGCCAATCCGTTCATGCGCCACATCATCATGAAGTTGCCAGGCGAGAAGAAACCCGAATTCATCTTCATGACTCCGTTCACGCCGCGTGGGAAAGACAACCTCGCCGCATGGATGGTGGCCCGTATGGACGGCGAGAACTACGGCAAGCTCTCTGTCTATCGTTTCCCGCGGCAAAGCCTGGTCTACGGGCCGCGCCAGATCGCAAATCGCATCAATCAGGACACCGACATATCCCGACAGCTAACACTGTGGGATCAGCGCGGCTCCCAGGTCATTCGTGGTGAGCTGCTCGTGATCCCGATTGAGGAATCCTTGATCTACGTCCAACCGATTTATCTGAGGGCAGAAGGCGGCAACATTCCGGAGCTAAAACGAGTGGTTGTCGCTCACGAGAATCGGGTTGTGATGGGCGAGACTCTCGAGGAAGGGCTCAACGCGTTGTTTGGTCCGGGCGCGGCGACTGGCCCTCGGCAAACTCTTACAGCGGCGGCTGATTCGTCGAGCACGCTGGGCGCGACCGGGCCCGCTGTCGTAGGTGGAGGTGTTACGGCTCCCGCTGGTGCCGCGCCGTCAACGGCGGTCAGCGACGTGCTTCGCCAGGCGCAGTTGCATTACGACCGGGCGATCGCCGCGCAGCGCGCGGGCAACTGGGCGGAGTATGGCCGGGAAATCGACCAGCTCGGGGCTGCTCTCCGCGCCCTGCGGGCCCGTTAACAGCAGTGGTATAGCGCGCTCTTCGGTAGCGAGCAGAAATCTCATGTGGCCCTCTTCAGGAATTCCTGAACAGCTTTGCGATAACTGCGTCCAGTAGTGATGCGTTTGCCATTGCGCAGAATCAGTAGTTGATCGCCCTGATCGAACGGCTGCGCCTCGCGCACCTGCGCAGTATTCACGATTGTCGAGCGGTGCACTCGGAGAAAGCGATTATGTGGCAGCCGCGCTTCCAGCCTGCTTAACGGTTCGCGCACATCGTAGGCGACTTCCGCCAGGTGGATACGGGCGAGGTCGTCCCGTGCCTGGATCCAGAAGATCTCGTCCGGATCGAGGAACAGAATCTTCCCGTTGACTTTGACGCCGATCCGGTTCTTAGGTGCATCGAGCTGACCCACGTACTTGAGCAAAGCGCTCAGTTGCGACGACACACTCGATTGTGGCGATTCGCGAATTCTTTTCTTGGCTCGATCGAGGGTCTGATGAAAGCGAACGTGGTCGACCGGCTTGAGCAAATAGTCGAACGCGCCGAACTCAAACGCGGACACAGCGTAGTCATCGAACGCGGTGATGAAGATCACCGGCGGCATTTTGTCGGTGCCGACTTCAGTGATTACGTCAAAGCCATCCAGCTCGGGCATTTGCACGTCGAGAAACACCAGGTCGGGAGCGTGCGCACGAATCCCGGCGACGGCCTCGAGCCCATTCTGGCATTCGCCCACAACCTGCACGTCGGGTACGCGCGAAAGAAGCGTGGTAAGACGCTGACGAGCCAACGCTTCGTCATCTATGACAAGGACGCGCAGTGGTTGATCGATCACGGCCGTACCGCTGTGGCCAGTTTATCTGCGAGGCGCGGCTCGCCGTTCCGTGTCGGCGATAGCCTGCCCAGCTTGAATGGAATCGTAATACGAACAGCATAGCCGCCCTCTTCGCGCGGGCCGCTCTCGAACTCATGATGCTCGCCGTAGAGATGTATCAGGCGCGTTGTGGTGTTGGTTAGACCAAGACCGCTGCCACGCGAACGTTCGCGTGAACGCCGCGCACGTACTCCGACCCCGTCATCGAGAATGGTGATCGCCAGCTTGTCTCCGACGCGTCGTGCCGTCACCTGCACGTAGCCGGCGCCGGCGCGAGGGCTGATGCCATGGCGTATCGCGTTCTCGACGAGCGGTTGCAGGATCAGGCTTGGAACCATGGCTCCGCGCACCCCATCCTCGATATTGCAGTTCACCGTGAGCCGGTCCTGGAATCGTACTCGCTGAATGGCGACATATCTATCCAGCAGACCGAGCTCTCTCTCGAGCGGCACCTCCTGCTCGCTTGATGTCGACAACACCAGTCGCAGAAAGTCGCTCAGCTCCGAGACCATTCTCTCTGCTGCCGGCGGATCCGATGCGATAAGAGCGATTGCACCGTTCAAAGCGTTGAACAGGAAATGCGGATTGAGCTGCAACTTCAGCGTGTCGAGCTCTGATTGCACCAGCCTTGTCACGACACGCTGACGCTCGGCGGATTCCTTGCTTGCCTCACGCACCAAATGCTCAACCCACGAAGTCGCGTAGGTGGATACGATGCCGAATACTGCCAATAGAATGAGCTTCGCCGCTTCGTCGAGTGGCGTGACCCGCGCGGTTTGAACCGCGGCAATTGGATCCATCGCCAGCGGAACGCGCTTGGTTGCCCAGAGCCAAAGCAGCAGCGCCGAGTATTCGAGAAACGCGAGCAGCGAGATGAAAGCGGCTTTGCGTACTGACGAAGCAACTGGCCGGCCTGCCAGCACCACGAAATACATGAGAAAGATCGGCGAGCGCAGCGCTAACACGCCTGACTGCGCGACCGCGTAGCCACCAATGATGGCGGTGACTGCCGTAACGTCGACGATCGGGTTGACCGCAGAGAGCCAGTCGGGGAGCTCGGATCGTTTGTACCAGATCAGATATTGGGCGACCGTCCACGCCAGCGTCGGAACCAGCACCACCACGTTCGCCACGTTCAGCTCGTGTGACAGGTGCGGCGCATACATCAGGGCTGCCGCGGTAAGCAGAAAGACCACCGCAGCTCGCAACGCGTTGAGGATCCGCTCGGCGCGATCGCGTCTGAGGCGGAGGCTTTGTGGTGGCGCGAACGCTGAAGTTGCGAATAGCTGCATTAAGTGAATTTGAATTGGTCGCGGTGGCCGGGGTAGCAGGCCGACGAGGTACCTGCTACCCCCGACGCCGGCTGGGTGTAAACACCGACGTCGTTGCCGTGAGAATCCTCATCCTGATTCGTTCCACGCTCCTCGTCGCCATCAATTGCGTGGAAGAAGTGTTCGGTATTTTCGTCGGTAAAAGCTAGGGCCATCCCGGTATTGGACGAGCCGCGCGCAGGCGGAGGAACGCGCCTGCGAGGCGAGCTACTAATTGCGCGCGGTGAAGGATTCTTTGCGCGCGTTCGACGATTCTGGCGGGCTGCGTGCGAATCCGTGGGGAGCACGTTTGGCGAAGTGACTCCAGGATAGGACAGCGGTGGCCACCGCATGGGACACTGTTGCTCCAACATCTGGCTGGACGTCGTTTACGGCGGGCGAAGACTTGGATGTTGTTGGCACGAATGGAGCAAGAGTGTAGCGCACCGGAGTTAAACACTACCGGTGGTAGATACGTATAGAAATTGCATACAATTCTGAGTCGCGGATTTCAGCGACCCTAACCAAACCAGTAACGCGCGAGGTCGCCTTGGCATGCGGCAGACAAAGAGATTCCTGAGCCTCATAGCGGTGTTGGCTATTGCCGCATGCACGGACAACTCGATCACCAACCCCTATGGCAACGTAGCGGGCACATATCAGCTGACGGTCTTCGCGGGTCGCTCGCTCCCGGCCACCTATACCTATTCGGCGGGTCAGATCCAGGCTTTGCCCAACGGTGGCACGATACAGTGGACCGACGGCACGATGGTTCTCAACAGCAACGGAACCTTCGTCGAGACCAACGACTACGTGGCAACCGATAACGTCAACGGTTCACAGTCCGGATCATTCATCAGTACTGGCACGTATACCGTAAGCGGGGCCAACTTCACGCTGTCAGCGCCGGCTCAGAACCAAACGGCCCAGCGGTACGCGACCGGCACGATTCAGTTCGACACGATCAACTACGACGAGGATAACGGCGACGGTACGACGTCGCAGTACGAGTACAGACGATAGGCACATTCGACCTCGTATTAGAAGAGCGCTCTCGTCGGAGCGCTCTTTTTTTGTTATCGTTTGGCGCAGCGCAAAAAACACTCTTCGAGGACGGGCTCAATGGGACTGCTTGCCTGGATCGTGGTCGGTCTCGTCGCTGGAGTTCTTGCTTCGCTGGTGATGGGCGGGGGCTACGGTATCATCGGTGACATCGTCATCGGCATCGTTGGCGCCTTTATTGGCGG
>Ga0209027_1001043_pt1 | contig 10261 bp, 5 predicted proteins | sample GraSoi013_1_20cm_3_FD_185821 | JGI IMG/M metagenome (GOLD analysis project Ga0209027, IMG submission 185821) | Grasslands soil microbial communities from the Angelo Coastal Reserve, California, USA - Sample 09_27_2013_1_20cm (SPAdes) (version 2) | ecosystem: Environmental > Terrestrial > Soil >... | reverse complement strand
CAGTTACTCCGAGAGACCGAGAGTTGGGAGCGCATGACCGCGCTTATGGCCCGCCTTCTCGGCGGCACGGAGGGAGCCTGATATGGGCTGGCTGCGCATTTTCGGCGCGCGCTGGCGCGGCCTGCTCTCTAAGCGGCAGCTGGACCAAGACCTCGACGCCGAACTTCGAGCGCATCTGGAGATGCTCACGGAGGAGAATATTCGCCGCGGTATGAGTCCGGTGGAAGCACGCTATGCCGCCCGGCGTGAATTCGGCGGTATCGAACAAACCAAAGAGCTGCATCGCCGGCAGCGCAGCATCCAGTTTCTCGACGCGCTCGTCATAGACCTGCGATTTGCTCTCCGAGGACTTGGGAAACGCCCGGCATTCGCGCTGGTCGCGATCCTCACTGTGGCCCTGGGGATCGGGTCTACCACGGCGGTGTTCAGCGTGGTCGACCGCATTCTTTTCCGCAGCCTGCCCTATCCCCACGACGACCGGCTGGTCAGCTTTGGCGATACCGCGCCGTTCGAAGCAAATGAGTTCGTGCTCGGTCCGGATTACGTCGACTGGAAGAAAGCGCAGACTCCCTTTCGGTCCGTGACATCATTTGTCCCCGGCGGGGCGGATTGCGATCTCACCGAGCAGAACCCGGTGCGGTTGAAGTGTGCGCTAGTCGAATCGAGCTTCCTGCCGACATTCGGCATCGAACCTTTTCTTGGCCGGAATTTCACGAGCGAAGAAGACCGGCCAAACGCCGCGCGCGTCGCGCTGATTTCCTACAGACTGTGGCGCTCCCGCTTTGCCAGTGACGGCCATCTTCCCGGGCGCACGATTTCACTCGACGGACGCCCGACTCTTGTTGTCGGTGTTCTTCCGGCGCAATTCGAAATGCCCAACCTCGGTCACGATGACATTCTGGTTCCCGCGGCCCTCGATGGATCCACCGATCGCCGGCCCACTGCCCGGCAAACCATTTTGCGGGTCTTTGCGCGGCTCAAACCGGGCATAACCATCGAGCAAGCGGCGGCCGCCATGCAGCCGCTCTTCGAACAGTCCCTGAACCATGTTCCGCCGCAGTTTCGACACGAGGTCTCGTTCCGGGTCCGCTCGCTCCGCGATCGGCAGATACAAGACGCGCGGGTGGCCTCCTGGGTCCTGCTCGGCGCGGTTCTGGCAGTGCTGCTGGTGGCCTGCACCAACGTCGCCAACCTGCTGCTGGCACGGGCCACCAGCCGCATGCGGGAGTTGGCCGTGCGCACCGCCTTGGGTGCTTCGCGCGGACGCTTGGTTCGTCAGGCACTCACGGAGAGCCTGCTCCTTGGAGTGCTGGGCGGCCTGGCGGGCTGCTGGTTCGCCCAGCTCTTGCTCCGTCTCTTTGTCAGCATTGCGCCCGATGGTATTCCCCGGCTGGAACAGGCCAGCATCGACGTTCGCGTGCTGCTCTTCTCGCTGGGAGTATCCCTGTGCTCAGGAATTCTCTTCGGGCTAGCTGCGGCGCTCGGTCGCCCCGCACCCGAACTGCTCACCGGAAAAGAGAACCGGGCGACCGCACGCGGCCTGCTTCGCCAGGTACTGGTCACCGTGCAGATTGCCGTTTCGCTGATGCTTCTCGCCGGAGCTGGCCTGCTTCTTCGCAGCCTCTGGAAACTCGAAACCGTGGCACTGGGCATGGACGCCAACAGTGTCATCACCGCAGGAATCGATCTCGCCGCATATCGCTATCCCGACTCCGCGAAACAGCTGGCCTTCTTTCATCAGCTCGAAGCGCGGCTAAAGCACATGCCGGGGGTCACCTCGCTGGCCTTGAGCGACACGCTGCCCCCTTCCGGCGGCATGCAAGCCACTTTTCTATCGTCCATTGAAATTCCCGGGCACGCGAAATTCAGTGCCGGCACCGGTGGAATGATCGGCTATCGTTATGTGACTCCCGGGTATTTTCGGGCGCTGGGCATCCCCATCCAGCGCGGCCGGGGCTTTGCCGAAGAGGATCGTTCGCCTCGAGAGAGGCCGGTGATCCTGAGTGAAGCGCTCGCGAAAAAGCTCTTCCCCGGCGGAGAAGAGCCCCTGGGGAAATCCTTTCGATTTGGCTTGCAAAACGATTGGCGCACCATCGTCGGCGTTGCCGGGGACGTAAAGAACAACGGCCTGGCCGCGCCCGCCGACCCCGAGTTTTACCTTCCTTGGAAAAATGAGGCGGAGGGCTATTTTCGGTCCGCGCATGTGATCGTCCAGAGCGCCATCCATCCGCAGGGTGTGGCCGACTGGATTCGCGGAGAAACCGCGGCCATCGATCCGACCGTTCCGGTGACCATCGAAGTCATGACCACGCGCGTGGCCAAGTTGACCGGGCGGCCCCGGTTCACGGCGGTCCTGCTGTCCTTGTTTGCGGGCATGGACGTGCTGCTTGCGGGCATCGGTATCTACGGAGTCGTGGCGTTCTTGGTCACACAACAAACTCGGGAAATCGGCATTCGCATAGCGCTGGGGGCCACTCCCGGGAGTGTTCTCGGGATGGTTTTCCGAAACATGGCGCGCTGGACGGCTGCCGGGGCGGCCTTTGGTATTCTGGGGGCTTGGCTCTGCTCGCGTTTCCTGGAGTCTTTGCTTTTCGAGGTCCGCGCGCACGATCCGTTCCTTCTCGGTGCGGCTTTGTTGGTTTTAGTCGCGGTGGCATTTTTGGCCGGCTGGATTCCAGCGCGACGGGCCATGCAGGTGGATCCCATGATGGCCCTGCGTTATGAGTAAGTCATGCTTCTCTAGCGGGAATCACCACGAAAGATAAAAGTAGCGGCGAGCTAGTATTTTCAGGCGGCTTCTTTCAGAGGAGAAGAAATGTACCGATTGCGAATTCTGCTGCTGCGATTGTCGAATGTGTTCCGCAAGCAGCATCTCGAACAGGACCTGAACTCCGAACTGCAAACGCACCTGGACCTGGTCGCCGATGAAAACATTCGCCGGGGTATGAGTCCAGTAGAAGCGCGTCATGCGGCGCGGCGCGAATTCGGCGGCGTTGAACAAACCAAAGAACTGTACCGCGATCGGCGCGGCCTGACGTGGATCGACAGCGGTCGCGAGGATGTTCGCTTGGCCTTGCGCATGCTCTTCAAGCGTCCTGGATTCACTTTCGTCGCGGTGGCCACTCTGGCCCTCGGCATCGGCGCAAATACCGCCATCTTCACCGTCGTTCATTCCGTGCTGCTCGAACAACTGCCGTTTCCTGAAGCCCATCGGCTGGCCATCGTCTGGTCCATCTATGGACACGAAGGGCGCGCTCCGGCCTCCGGGCCGGAACTGATGACCATCCGCGAACGCAGCCGGCTGTTTGAAGACTTGGGCGGAATCTGGGCGCAGAGCGGTGCTTTGACGGGCCAAGGCGAACCCGAGCAGATAAAGCTCGGGATGGTGACGGCAAACTTTCTTGGCATTCTGGGAACACATCCTCAGTTGGGGCGATGGTTCACCCCCGGCGACGAAGGTCCCGGCTCGCCTTTCGTGGCCATCATCAGTGACGGACTGTGGCGGCGTCGGTATGGCGCTGACCCGCACATGGCCGGACGAGCCGTACGACTCAATGGCCAGCCGACCACCATCCTGGGAGTGATGCCACCGGGATTCAAGATCATTTTCCCGGAGGGCTCCAGCGTTCCTCCGGAAATGGACGCTTTTGTTCCCTTCCGATCTTCTCTGGCCAGCGATCCGCCGGATCAGAGTTATCTACGGGTGATCGGACGCCTGCGTGATGGCGCTAGTATTCCTCTGGCGCAACAAGAAATCGAAATGATCGCCGCGCATCTTCGTAGCAAGTTCACCGCGTTTGCCGAGCCTCCCCTCAACCTTCAGGTCGTTCCGCTGCAGGGAGACCTGGTTCGAAACATCCGTCCGGCGCTTCTGGCACTGTTCGGCGGAGCGGGTTTGGTGTTGCTGATTGCTTGCACCAACGTGGCGAATCTCCTGCTCTCGCGGGCCCATGAACGCACTCGCGAAATCACCTTGCGAATTGCAGTTGGCGCCGGACGCGGGCGCTTGATTCGCCAATTGCTCACCGAGAGTGTCTTGCTGTTCTGCTGCGGCGCGGTGGCCGCGATCAGCTTTGGATGGGGCGCGCTCTACTTGCTTCTGGCCATGCAGCCGAAGGAGATGGAACGCCTTTCTGCGATTCGCATGGACGCGCCGGTATTCGCTTTCACCTTTGCGATTGCCATCGGCGGGGGTTTGCTCTGTGGACTGGTCCCGGCGCTTGGCGCTCACAGGATCGATCTAGCGCGCTCTTTGAAGGAAGCCCGGCAAACGGGCCATCCGGCCAGCCGGCGTCACCGCCATGTGCTCGTGACTGCAGAAGTGGCCCTGGGCTTTATTCTCCTGGTTGGGGCGGGTTTGCTGCTGGAAACTTTTGCAAAACTCATGCAGGTCAACCCAGGATTTGTGCCCGAAAATGTCCTCACCTTTCGCGTGTCAGTGCCGTGGGAGAAGTTCAACAACACGGCCTCCGCGGTTCAATTTCTCCGTGCCTTGAAGGCCCATCTCGCGGGCCTGCCCGGCGTGGAAGCCGCCGGGATCACCTCGCACTTGCCGTTCGAGGATACTCTCCCGAACTGGTACAGCTACTTCTGGCCCGCGGGCGCTCCCAAAGATCAACAGAACACCATCATGGCGGACTACCGCGCGATCCTTCCGGGGTTCTTCAAAAGCATGGGAGTCACATTCCTGGCCGGCAGGGACTTCGACGAACATGATGTTGAACAGAACCTCCATCTTGCCATTATCGATGATACCGTCGCCGAGCAATCTTGGCCGGGCCAGCAAGCCGTTGGCAAGGTGCTGAACGTTGAGAATGGCACTCGCGATACGGTCCGTGACAACGTGCAAGTAATCGGTGTCGTCAAGCACCTGCAGTATCACACTCTAACCGATCAAGTTCGCGGCCAGATCTATCTGTTGTATCCACTCGCCATGCGCACGCACATGGCCTTCACTTTGAAGTCCAACCTGGGCGCACGGCAATTGCTGCCACTCATTCGCCGGGAAGTCTCCTCCCTCGATAAGGATCTGCCCATTTATCACTTGGAGTTCATGACCGAATACGTTGAGTCCGCTCGCCGGCAAGCTCGCTTTGTGACTTTGCTCGCCGGTCTTATGGCTGGCATTGCCCTGCTGCTCGCCTCGACGGGGATCTATGCCGTCACTAGGTATTCCGTCGTGCAGCGCACCAGCGAGTTGGGCATCCGTACTGCTCTTGGCGCGCAAGCGGCGCAACTGTTCGGGCTGGTGGTTCGCCAAAGCATGCTTCCGGTGGCGCTCGGCGTGGCCATCGGAGTCGTTTTGTCGCTGCTGCTTACGCCGCTTCTCTCCACTTTGCTCTTCGGGGTCCGGCCTGCCGATGCGCCAACTTACGTTGCCGGCGCCTTGCTGCTTTCGGCCTCGGCGTTGATCGCCTCATTTCTGCCGGCGCGCCGCACCATGCGCGTCGACCCGCTTGTGGCGCTTCGCTATGAATAAGGCGGGAGTAAAAAATTGATGGGAGAGGCATCCTATCGCCTCTCGCGCATGCTAAAATCTCCCGCCAATGAGCCGACTTTGCTCCTCCCGTTTCGAGCGAGCGGCGCGCAAACTGGGCTGGATGCGCATCGCCGGCATTGATGAGGCCGGACGCGGCGCGCTGTTTGGTCCGGTAGTTGCCGCTGCGGTGATTCTAAATCCCCGGCGGCGCATTTTCGGACTGGACGATTCGAAGAAACTCACCGCCGAACGCCGGGCGGAACTCGCCCCGCGCATCCGCGAACACGCTCTCGCGTGGGCGGTCGCCGAGGTGGACGCGCAGCGCATCGATGCCTGGAACATTTACCAGGCGTCGCGCCAGGCCATGACCGCCGCACTGCAGCAACTGGCCATTCCGCCCGACTACTTGCTCATTGACGCGATGCAGCTCGACGTTTTGATCGAGCAGAAATCATTGATTAAGGGTGATGCGCGTAGCATCTCCATCGCCGCAGCTTCGATCCTTGCGAAAATCCATCGCGACACGCGCATGGAGGAGTGGGACGCCATTTATCCGCAGTACGGCCTGGCGCGCCACAAAGGCTACGCGACGCCCGACCATCTGGAAGCTCTGCGCCAACATGGTCCCTCCCCGCTCCACCGCCATTCCTTCGCTCCGGTGCGGGAATCTGCTTGTTGGGCCGCCGGTGCGACGCAAACTTCACTCCCGATGTTTTGACTAACCCTTTCGCCCACTCGTTGGCCGAACCGCACGCACTCACCCTTCCCTCGAATGATCGGCCCGAGACTGGGGCAGAATGGACGGAAAAAGAGTTCCCACCGGGATTCGCCTTGTTTTCGCCATGGAGTTTCCTGGAAGGCAAGGGGATAACTGCCTGCTCACAAGAGTCTCAAGGTACGTTGACTTGTCTTTTTCCCCCCTGATAGCGTAATCAGTAGCCTTACGAGGCGTACCGCTACCGCGGCAATTTGAGGGGAACCTATGGGACAGGCTCCGGGAGGAGATTTGTCCCTTTTCGCGCATGGCCTATAACAAGAGCAAAAACGTTGAAGTCGCACAAAAGCTGCTGAACCAGGGCAAAGTCGCCCAGGCCATAGCCGAATACCAGAATATTCTGAAGTTTGAGCCTCGCGACCAGGTCACGCTGATGACCATCGGCGAGCTGTATATCCGCCAAGGCGAGACGTTTCAGGCCATCGACTACTTCGAACGCCTTGCGCAGATCTTCGTCGGCGACGGTTTCCTGACAAAAGCAATCGCGGTCTATAAGCGCATCGCCAAGCTCGCTCCCGAAGAGATTCGCCCGCTAGAAAAGCTTGCCGACCTCTACGTTCAACAAGGGGTCATGAGCGAGGCCCGGCCCCTGTTCCTCCAACTGGCGGAGATTCACCTGAAAAACAATCGCCAGCCGGAGGCCGTCGGGCTGCTGAAGAAGCTGCTGCAGGCGGAACCCGATAATCTCCGTATCCAGACCCGCCTGGCCGATTTGTACCAGGCCATGGGCCAGACTCGGGAGGCCATCGACTCTTACGTCTCCGCTTCGCAGCGCGCCCTGGCCCGCGGTGATCATGGAGAAACTGAAAAGCTCGCGGACAAGGCGCTGAAACTCGAGCCCAGCAATCTGGCTGCAGTTATCGTCAAAGCGCGATCTTATTCTTCGCAGGGCGATCTCGCTAAGGCGGCGCAGCTTCTTGAACAGGCGGCCGATCTCGAAAAAGGCGGCGAGCAGACCGAACTCCTCCTCGATCTTTATCTCAAGAATTCCGACTGGGACCAGGCCTCGGCTCTCGCACAGCGCGTATTTGAAGCAGACGAGAAAAATTTTGGACCCATGCAAAAGGTGGTCGAATCGCTCTTGCAGGCCGGGAATGGCGAAAAGGCCATGGAAATCCTGGCGAAGTCGCGGCTGCCCATGATCGATGCCGGGGAGCACGAGGTTGTCGGGAAAGTCCTCGGCGAGCTGGTGGCCGGCCTGCCTGGCAGAATCGAGCCGCTCGAATGGCTCGTGGAATTGTACGGCCGCACCAGCGATTCTTTCCGCTTGCCCGATGCGCTGGCGCATCTGGGTGATGCCCTGGTTGCCCAGCAGCAGTGGGAACGAGCCAAGAAGACTTTCGAACAGCTTCTCGACCGCGAGCCTGACAGCGATTCGGCAAAGCGCAAGCTCAACGGCGTGCTCGCTAAGATGGGGCTGCTGGCGCCTGGTGAGGTGGTATCCGAGGAGCTTTTGCAGACCGAACTTGCCAAGCCACCTGCTCCCCGGGTGCGCCCTGAAGGAGAATCCGCTCCGGAAGTGGAAGCCAAGCCGGCAGTGGCGTCTGGCGAGCCAGTGCTTGACGAAGAGACACAAAGATTCATTGCGCAGTCGCTCACTGACGTCGACCTGTTTGCCAGCTACGGCCTCACGCAGAAAGCCATTGGGTTGCTTGAGGCCATCCTGCGCCGCGCGCCGCGTCACACGCCGACACTCGAAAAACTGCTGGACTTCGTTCTGGGTGCGGGCGACGACCGGCGCACCGCCGAACTTGCCGCACAGTTGGCAGAGATCCACGGCAAAACGGGAGACAAGCGGAGTTCGGAACGATTTGGAGAATTGCGCCGCCGCTTCCAACGTGCTGCTGGCTTGACGGACGAAGAACTAGCCAGTGCTAGGCCTGCGGTACGACCGGCGGCCACAGAAGCTACCGAGCCACAGCTGGCGAATGTTTCCTTGCCCGAGATTCCCGCCGAGCCCGTCCCGACTTCTCCCGCCGAACAAGCGCGTCCCGAGCCGCTGGAAGTGAACGACGCTCCCGTGGAGGCGGAAATGCAGGAAGTCGATTTGTCCGACGAATGGGCCACCCTTCTCGAAGAGTCGCGCCAAGGTGAGACCACGGTTGAGGCTCCCGCCGCCCAGCCCCCGGACAGAAGCAGGCCCCACGAAGAGCCGGCGGTCGAAGAGTTTCAGATTTCCGCGGCACCTCAGACCGTCTCGCCGGACGAAGTACCGGCCACCGCGGCGTTCAATGCCGCTCCGGAGCATGCTCCCCTCCCGCCGCAAGCCATCGCCGATCAGGCGAGCGAGACACCCCGGCCCAAAAAAGTACCTGCTTCCCCGGCGAGCGAACTCGAATTTGAGCTGGACCAAGAGTTTGAACTCGTACTGGATTCCGAGCCGCTGGTCCCGGCGTACGACCAGAAGCCGCCCGAGTCACCGACGGCGCCGGGGCCACCCCCGGGGAGCGGTTTTGCTTCTGATCAATTCCTGGCGGATCTTGCCAGCGAAATCGAAGGACTGGGCATCGGCGAGCTGGCACCAGGATTTTCAGGAACGATGCCCGGCGCCCACGCGGCACACATAGACAAGGCGGAACGAGAGCCCGTGCCGTCCGGGGAGTCTGGCCCGCTGAAGGAAGTGTTCGACCAGTTCCGCGCCGAACTTGGTGAGATGGGCACGGACGACGAGGATCTTGAAACGCATTACAACCTGGGAATCGCGTTTCGCGAAATGGGGCTTCTCGAAGAGGCCATCAGCGAGTTCCAAAAAGTTGCCAAAGCCACCGATAGCGGACGCGAGTTCCGCTACACCATGCAGTGCTGCACACTTCTCGGTCTGGCCTTTATGGAGAAGGGCCAGCCTGCCATTGCCGCGATCTGGTATGAGCGCGCCTTGCAGACTCCCGGCAATGATCCGGAAAGCACGCTCGCCTTGCGGTATGATCTGGGTGTAGCTCAGGAATCGGCGGGCGAGCCTGAAGCGGCGCTGAAGAGTTTCTCCCAAGTTTACGCGATGAACATCGACTATCGCGACGTGGCCGAACGCATTACTGCCCTTCAGAAGCCCATCCGTTGATCCTGGACCTTTCCTGACAGGACGGGATTCCGCTCATCCATGAACAGGATTTATCGCGCACTTCTGGTTGTTCTAGCGTTCGAAATGGGCGCCATGCTTCTCTATCTCCCGTGGTCTGGCTATTGGGAACAGAATTTTTTTCTCAACCATTATCCTTCGCTTATGCCCGTGGTGCTCCATCCTTCCTTTCGCGGGGCGGTGAGCGGCCTCGGGGTTTTGGATATTCTTCTGGCCATCGGCTGGATCGGTTCGCGCCAGGGGCCTAATCGTGTCCCGCCTCAATAACTCATCTTCCGGACTACTCCTCTGCTACGTGACGGACCGCCGCGGCCTGTCGGGACTCGATTCCCTGGAGGCCCAGGAAACTCTGGGGCAGAAAATCGCGACCGCGGCGGCTGCCGGTGTCGATTGGCTGCAGATTCGGGAGAAGGATCTTTCGGCAAGGGCCTGCGGGTTGCTCACGCGCAAAGCTTTGCAATTGGCCGCCAGGTCTCGGGCAGGCCACACTGGTCCCACACGCGTGCTGGTGAACGATCGCCTGGACGTGGCGCTTTCCGAGCACGCCGGGGGTGTGCATCTCGGCGAGACGAGCCTGCCGCTGCCCGAAGCGAAGCGGCTGGTGAAAGCCCAGGAAAAAAAACTGGATTTCCTGATTGGCATTTCGTGTCACTCTCTGGAAGCAGCAAGATCGGCCGCAACGGGCGGCGCGAATTACCTTTTTTTTGGCCCCATCTTCCCCACGCCATCGAAGGCGGCATTCGGCGCTCCGCACGGACTTGAGCGTCTCGGCGAAGTTTGCCGCGCGGTCGCGATCCCCGTGCTGGCCATCGGCGGGATTACCTTGGCGAACGCCTCGGCTTGCCTCGCCGCGGGGGCCTCGGGAATCGCGGCAATTCGCCTTTTTCAGGAGGCGCGGGACATGACCTCCCTGGTTCAGTCACTGCGAAGG
>Ga0209027_1001042_pt1 | contig 10267 bp, 9 predicted proteins | sample GraSoi013_1_20cm_3_FD_185821 | JGI IMG/M metagenome (GOLD analysis project Ga0209027, IMG submission 185821) | Grasslands soil microbial communities from the Angelo Coastal Reserve, California, USA - Sample 09_27_2013_1_20cm (SPAdes) (version 2) | ecosystem: Environmental > Terrestrial > Soil >... | reverse complement strand
TGCTCGATGGGGACGGACCGTGGGTTGAGATCGGGCTGCTGGTCGCCTGGGATCAGTACGATGGTCAGGCGCCCGCCGCCGGCGTGGTGACGGGCCTGGGTCGAATCGAAGGTCGTCCGGTCGTCGTGGTCGCGAATGATGCGACCGTCAAGGCCGGTTCCTGGTGGCCCGAGACGATCAAGAAAATCCTACGCGCCCAGGAGATCGCGATGCGGCAACGCATTCCGATCATCTATCTCGTCGATTCGGCGGGCGTGAATCTCCCGTATCAGGGCGGTGTGTTTCCCGGCCAGTACGGCGCCGCGCGGATCTTCTACTACAACTCGATCATGCGCCGCTATCTGAAAGTCCCGCAGATCTCCGCCGTCATGGGACCGTGCATCGCGGGCGGGGCGTATTTGCCGGCGTTATCCGATGTGATCTTTATGGTCGATGGAACGTCGTTCATGGGTTTGGGTGGACCCAATCTCGTGAAAGGCGCGACCGGTCAGGTCGTCGACGCCGAGTCACTGGGCGGTGCGGCGACGCATACCGCCGTCAGCGCCGTTGCCCATTATCGGGCGAAGGACGATAAAGAATGCCTGGCGAGGATTCGCGAATACGTGGCGCGCTTGCCGCATACGCCTGCGGTGCAGAAAGCGTATCCGGCTCCGAAGCGCGATGCCAAAGCCTTGTATGATTTGATCCCAGCGGATCATCGTATGAGCTATGACGTGCGCGCGGTACTGGAGTGCGTGCTCGACGCCGGACGGCTGGACGAATTTCAACCCGCAGTCGCGCCCGAGATGATATGTGGACACGGCGCGATCGAAGGCCGGCCCGTCGCCTTGATCGCCAACTCGCGCGGGGTCATCAAGGGCAAAGTGAAAGCGGAAGCCCCGAAAATCGGGGGCATCATCTACACGGACAGCGCCGAAAAGGTGGCGTACTTCATCGAGAATGCCGACCGTGAGCGGATGCCGCTGCTCTTCCTGCAGGATGTGTCCGGATTCATGGTGGGGACGGAGGCGGAGCATTCGGGTATCATTCGCGCGGGCGCGCGCTTCGTCGAAGCGATGGCGACCGCCACGGTGCCGAAGTTGGTGCTGACCGTCAATCACGCGTCCGGCGCGGGCTACTATGCCATGGCGGGGCAGGGCTTCGACCCGGACTTCATCGTTTCCTGGCCAACGGGCCGGATGGGCGTGATGGAAGGGGAGTCGGCGATTCAAGCGGTCTACGGCCCCGACGCCGCGAAGCCCGAAAACGCCGCGGCGGTTGACGCCATGCGCGCGGATTACGAGCACCAGCTCGACGCGATCTTCGCCGGCGCGCGCGGTTTTGTCGATGCGATTCTCACACCCGAGGAAACCCGCGATATCCTCGCGTTCCTGCTCGAGGTGTCCAGCGAATTCACCGGTCCTCACCTGGGGGCCTTTGCACTGCCGAGTACCTCGTGCTAAAGCCATTCGTCACCGGTTTCCTCCTCCTCGCGGCGGCCTGCGCGAGCACCAAGGCCATCGCTCCCAAGGCGACTCCGGGGACCAGCGCGCCATTGCCTTCGCCACCGGTTGCGACACCGTCCGATGGCAGCCATACGCCCGAACCCGCGGTCGAGCCGCCGGTGGCGTACATGTTGGGTCTCATGCCGCTGAAGAGTACCGGTGTCGACGTGTTTCGCACGGCGCATCCGACGTACGATGGTCGCGGCGTCTTGATCGCCATTCTCGACAGCGGCATCGATCCCAACGTGCCGGGGCTGATCGTAACCAGTACCGGCGCGCCCAAAATCATCGAATTGCGCGACTTCTCCGCCGAAGGTCGGGTGGCCCTGACTCCGTTCGCCGCGCCGACCGAAAGTGCCATGCGTGGCGCGGCACGTATCGCGCGACTGACAACGTCGACCACCTGGTATCGCGGCGTATTCCGCGAGCTGCCACTCGGTCGTGCGCCGGCGGCCGACATGAATGGCAACGGTCGCAACACCGATGAATTCCCGGTCGTGGTCGTGAGGGCATCGGATGGCTGGGTGGCATTCCTCGACACGAATCTCGACGGTTCGTTCGAAGACGAGATGCCGCTCCACGACTACCGGCAGGGACGCGAGACCATCGCCCTCGGCACGAAGCCACTCACGATCGTCGCGAACTTCAGCGAATCGGATAGCGCGCCGGTGCTCGATCTGTTCTTCGATACATCGGGACACGGCACGCACGTGACGGGGATTGCAGCGGGTTACAACCTCTACAATGTCAGCGGTTTCACCGGTGTCGCGCCCGGCGCCCAGGTCATCGGCCTCAAGATCGCGAACAACGCGCGCGGCGGTGTCTCCGTTCACGGCAGCATGATGCGGGCGATGGATTACGCGGCACGCTACGCCGCTCAGCGCAATTTGCCCCTGGTGTTGAACCTCAGTTTCGGAGTCGGCAACGAGCATGAGGGCCGGGCCGTCATCGACTCGATCATCGATTCCTTCCTCCTGGCGCACCCCGACGCTGTGTTCTCGATCAGCGCTGGAAATGACGGACCCGGTCTCTCGACGCTCGGCTTTCCGGGCTCCGCCGATCTCGCCCTGTCGGTCGGCGCGAGTTATCCCGGCGTGTTTGCTCAGCCGCCGCAGCAGGGAGTACCACCCGCGCGTGACGTCCTCGGCTGGTTCAGCTCGCGCGGCGGAGAGCTCGCGAAGCCCGACATCCTGGCGCCGGGAGTCGCCTTCTCGACCGTACCGCGCTGGGACATCGGGAATGAGATCAAGGGTGGCACCAGCATGTCGGCGCCGCATGCGAGTGGGCTCGCGGCATGTCTCGTCTCGGCGCTTGTGCAGGAGGGACGCCGGCCCAGTGCTGCCGAGATCGTTCAGGCACTCCGAGTATCGGCGCGCGCGCTGAGCGCGGCGCGCGCCATCGACGAAGGCGCGGGAGTGCCGAACCTGGAGGCTGCATATCAATGGCTCGAGGCAGGACACCAGGGTTCACGGTACGAGGTGCGCGCGGCTAATGGCGTGTCCGCGGCGTTTCGACGCAACGGTTTTGCGGGAAGCGGGGATTCCGTCGAGGTGTTCACCGTGCGGCCTCGGGCGGGACTGCGCGCTGCCGAATTCGCCTTACGGTCGAACGTCCCATGGCTCAGCACGGATGACAGCGTTGCCGCGGGGCCGAGAACCACGGAGATCCGTGTCGCGTATCGGCGCTCAGCGCTCGCCGCACCCGGAGTGTACGTCGGGACGGTCACCGCGTTGAATCCGCACGATACGCTGGCCGGTCCGCTGTTTACGCTGGTCAACACCGTGGTCGTACCGATTGATCTCGCGTCGAAAATATTCTTCGACGAGCGGCGCACGGTTGGCCCGGCCGCGGTGCAACGATACTTCCTGCGCATCAGTCAGCCCGGCGCCACCCTCCGCACGGCCGTCACGTTGCCCGATTCACAGGCGCAGCAGGCCACCGTGCGTCTCTATGAGCCGAATGGCCAGCCGGCACGCGCGGCGCCGGAGGACATCGACCTCGGCCGCGAGCAGCCAGGGACGGCCGCCATCGTTGTCCGCGCCGAGGATCTCATCCCCGGCGTGTACGAGCTCGATGTCATCGCGCCGCCACTTGCCGCGGTCACCGCGACAATCCGCGCCGACCTGGGACCGGTGGCGTTGACCCCAACACAGCACGCGCTGGAAGCCTCAAGCGTGGGAACCACAGTCACTGCCGAGTTTACGCATCGGCTCGTGGGAGTGGAGCGCACGTATGCCATCGCCGGACGAGGGCAGCCGGCCGAGACGCTTTCGGTGCGCCCGCCCGACTGGGCGAAACGCATGGAGGTCGACGTCGACCTGCCGCCCGATTTGTGGGACGAGTTTACGGACTTCGCGGTGACCGCGTACGACTCGACGGGCCAGCAGATTCGCGGCGGCAACGAGCCGATGACCTACGCCTTCGGTCGGCTCGGCTTCTCATTGCCCGATTCACTGCTGGGCACGCCCATCACGGTCGAATTCTTTCCCGCCTTTGCAAAACTTCCAGGACATAGCTGGCATGGCACTGCGCGAGTCCGGTTCCTCGGTCTGGACGAGCCGGTTGGCGAGGGCGGATCACTGTCGGTGGTGTCGGGTGGCCGGAGCGTCGTGCCTTTGCCCGTCCCGCCCAAGCTCGACATGCCCGAAGGCTTCACGACGCTGGTCGAGACGCGCGTCACGACGCTCACCGGCGCGATCGCAGCACGACGCACGGCACTCGAACCTTGAAGACCGTCCGCATCGCGGCGGGCCAGGGATTTTGGGGAGATTGGTTGGAGGCGCCATATCGCCAGGTTACGGACAGGGGAACGCCGATCGATTATCTGATGATGGATTATCTCGCCGAAGTGACGATGTCCATCCTCCAAAAACAGAAGACGCGCGATCCCGCGGTGGGATACGCCACCGATTTCGTCACCCAGATGGAGCGCATTCTGCCAACTGTCGTCGAGCGCGGCATCAAAGTGACGGCGAACGCGGGTGGTGTGAATCCCCGCGCGTGCGCAGCCGCGGTTGCCGCGGTCGCGCGGAAACTGGGTCTCGGTGGCAAAGTCACCATCGGCATCGTCACGGGCGACGATCTGCTCGGCCGGCTCGACGGCCTGATCGCCCGTGGGCACGACCTGAAGAATCTCGATACCGGGAGAGCGCTGCGCGACGTGCGCGATACGGTTTTGTCCGCGAACGCGTACCTGGGTGCGGCCCCCGTCGCCGCCGCGTTGCAACGTGGCGCGCAGATCGTGATCACGGGACGTGTGACCGATACCGGCCTCACGCTCGCACCGATGATGCACGCCTTCGGGTGGTCGGCCGATGCATGGGATCTGATCGCGGCGGGAACCGTGGCTGGGCACATCATCGAGTGCGGAGCGCAGGCGAGTGGCGGCAACTGCCTCGACCGCTGGGACAGTATCCCCGATCTGGCGAATGTCGGCTACCCAATCGTCGAGGCGCGGGAGGACGGCACCTTCGACATCGTCAAGCATCCGGGGACGGGCGGACGGATCGATGTGGCGTGCGTGACCGAGCAGCTCGTCTACGAAATGGGTGACCCACGCGAGTACATCACGCCCGACGGCGTCGCGGATTTTACGACGATCAAACTGGCTCAGGCAGGCAAAGACAGGGTTCGGGTGTCAGGTGTCAAAGGAAAAGCCGCGACCGACAAGCTCAAAGTGTCTATCGCGTATTTCTACGGCTACAAAGCGATCGGTACGCTCGTCTATGCCTGGCCGGATGCGCTCGCGAAAGCGCGGGCAGCCGATCGTATCCTGCGGCAGCGCCTCGACCAACTCGGTCTTCGGTTCGAGGCGATTCATACGGAGTTTCTGGGCGCGACGGCGACCCACGGATCGCTCGCGCTCGCGGACATCGATCCCGACCAGATCCCGGAAGTGCAGCTGCGCATTGGCGTGCGGGCACGAGACAAGGCGCCGGTGGACCGGTTCACACGGGAAATCGCGCCGCTCATTCTCAATGGTCCGCCAAGTGTGACGGGATTCGCAGGTGGGCGTCCGAAGCCGGAAGAGATCGTGGCCTACTGGCCGGCACTCATTGATAAGCGGATGGTCGAGCCCTCCGTGGAGCTGGTCGCGGCGTGAAACGGCGGTTGCTCGAGCTCGCGCATGCCCGTTCCGGCGACAAAGGCGATACCGCAAACGTCGGGCTCATCGCCCGCAAGCCGGAGTTCTATCCCGTCCTCGTCAAAGAGGTGACTGCGGCGCGTGTGGCGCGCCATTTTAAGGGCATGATTACAGGACCGGTTGAGCGCTTCGAGCTGCCCAACCTCAAGGCGCTGAATTTTCTGCTGCACGGCGCACTCGATGGCGGCGGGACGATCTCACTCAAGACTGACGCGCAGGGAAAGGTCTTTTCGACGGCGCTGCTGCGGATGGAGATCGACGTCACAAGGCGGAAGCGCAAGTGACCGATCGCGTGCTGTCGACCATCGCAGGCGGCGTGCTCACGGTCACCCTCAATCGACCCGAGAAGCGCAACGCGATCGACGTCGCGATGATCGATGCGCTCACGAGTGTGCTGTCACAAGCCGACCTCGATGCCAACGTGCGCGTCGTGGCGATTCATGGCGCCGGGCGGGACTTCTGTGCCGGCATGGATCTCAACGAGCTGCTCGCCTCGGCCGATCAGACACTCGAGCAGAATCGGCAGGCAGCGCTCCATTTTGCCGGAATTTTCGTGCGGATGCGCCGGCTGCCGAAGCCGGTGGTTGCGCTGGTTCGGGGCCGTGCCCTTGCCGGCGGGTGCGGCCTGGCGACGGCCTGCGACGTGGTGCTGGCGAGCGAATCGGCGCAATTCGGCTACCCGGAAGTTCAGCGCGGCTTCGTACCGGCAATTGTCATGACTATGCTGCGGCGCAGCGTCGGGGAAAAAATTGCGTTCGATCTCGCGACGACCGGCCGGCTGCTGGATGGCACCGAGGCGGCCGCAGTGGGTCTCGCGTCACGCGTGTATGAAGACGCCGACTTCGAAGAACAGGCCGGCGAAGTGCTCCGCGTCCTGGCGGAAGCCAGTCCCTCGGCCCTGGCGTTCACCAAGCAGCAGTTCTATCAGCTCGACGGAGTCAGCTTCGAGGACGGCTTGCGACTCGGCGCGGACGTAAACGCGGTAAGCCGCAGCACGCCGGATTTCCGCGCGGCGCTTTCCGCCTTCCTCAAGAAGTAACGACGGGCGCTGCCACACGCTGCGTGAGGTCGATCAACGCCGCCAGCATTTGCCGCATGCGCTCGCGAGTCGGTTCGTCGGTCAAATTGCCCTTCGCGTCGAACTTCTTGTCCGCGTGATTGATCAGCACTTCCGGTTGATTGAGCGCGTACATCTCGAGAAAGACAAAGCATTGGCGCAGGTGATATTGCGCCCGCCCGGTGCCGAGGGCGCTGCCCGAAGCGCCCATGATCGCGACCGGTTTGCCCTTCCAGGCGTTGTCGCCGTAGGGTCGGGAAGCCCAGTCGAGCGCGTTCTTGAGAACGCCGGAGAATGAGTAGTTGTATTCGGGCGTCACGAGCAGAATCGCGTCGGCCGCGCGCACGGCCTGCTTGAGCTCGAGGACGCGGGGGGGCGGAGTGCCACCGGTCCAAAGGTCGTCGTTGTAGAGCGGGAGGTCGGCGATATCGAAGATCTCGATCACAGCCGCCGGCGGAGCGAGCTGCTGAGCGGCACGCAACGCCGCCTTGTTGAGCGACCCGTTGCGCAGGCTGCCAGCGATGCCGAGGATCTCCATGGGGGAGTGATTGGTATCCATTTCCGGGACAACTCCTCTCGAGAGTGATTAGCTTGTTTGGAGTCAAACACGTGCCAATCGACATCAGTTCCGCGAGGAGCGCATGCGTAATCTGAACGTTCCAATGTACGACCCTGAAATGGTTCGCCCCATGCGTGCAGAGTTGACTCGCCTGGGATTTGAAGAGCTCCGGACGCCCCAGGAAGTCGACGGCGTGCTGGCCACTGAGCGGGCCCCGACGCTCGTCGTCGTGAATTCGGTCTGTGGCTGCGCGGCGCGCAACGCGAGGCCGGCAGCCGCGCTTGCCATCCAGCATCCGCGCCGGCCCGCGCGTCTCGTGACGGTCTTCGCGGGCCAGGATGCCGAAGCGACCGCCCGCGCGCGCGCCTATTTCACCGGCTACGCGCCGTCATCGCCGCAGATCGCGCTGTTCAAGGATGGGCAGCTGGTCTTCATGCTGGAGCGGCGGAATATCGAAGGCCGCAATGCCCGGGACATTGCGGCCGATCTCACAGCGGCCTTCGATAGGTTCTGCTAGAGAATCTTTCCGCGCCTCACTCGGAAGTCGACAATCTGCGAAGTCCAGCTCCAGAGCGAATCCTGCCGCTCCATGGCGACGCCCTGGACCTCGTGCCGGTGCCAACCGCCCATCACCTGCTCATCCTGCGTCCAGATCTTCACGCGGTTGCGGGGCACGAATTTCTCCCAGTTCTGCGCTTCCTGCGGCTTCGCGTACAGCAGTCTGATCGTGACATTGCGCGACAAATACTCGATCGGGCTCACGTCGATCTTGGCGTAGCGTTCTTTGGGCGGCATTCGCCCCGCGCCGGGGAAGTCGGGTATGCCGTCGGAGAACAACACGATGTTGAGCGGCGCAAGCACGAGGTTCTGGCGCTTGATGTGTACCGCCGTGCGCTGAAAGAACGAGTTGAAATCGGTGATCGGATCCTCTTCCGGGAACCAGTTCCGAAGGTCGTTCTCGATCTGCGCCGGGGTTTTGGCGTAGAGATCCTGGATGGGATGAAAGGTCTTCGGCTGCCCGACGTGCTCGCCGCCGAGCGAGCCGACAAAGACGTCAGTGGCCTGTTTGAGACCGCCCAGCGCATTGATGTGTCCGTAGATGTACACGGCCGCATAGTGCAGCGCGTCGTCGAACTGGCCGCTCTTCCGGAAAGAGCCGGAGATGTCGAGCCCGACGACCAGCGTCGCCCGCGGAGCTGGAGCGCCCTGCTTGGGCGCGCAGCCGACCGCCACCAGGCTGAAAGCCAGCAACGCGGCGCGCTTCATCGGGCGACCTCGCCGGTGACTCTGGCCGGGAAGTGGGTGCTCGCCAGCACCTCCTCGATCGATTTGAACGGCAAGGTGAAGTGCGGACGGCCCGTGAATACGACGAACAGGAAGTTGAGCCCGGCCGCGACGACCTGGAGTACCGGCAGCGAGACCAGCTCGAACAACTCGCGGCCTTCTTTGCGGAACCACTCGCGCTCGGCCTTGAGCGCGGAGATCGGTCCCTTCCAGTAATCGGGCATCGGGGTCGCGGGGGCATGGCCGTGCTCGGCGCCAAACGCTTGCCGCCCCAAGAGCCCGATCATGGCCGGGGCACCGAAGCGGCCGAACAGGAACCACGTCATGCCACGCACGCCGACCCACCCGAAGAACGCCAGTCCGATCGTCCCGAAGATGCCCAGCTGGATCCCCTGCTGCGCGAGCCAGGGCGTCATCGCATCGACCAGCTCGCGATAGAGGAACAACACCTCGAACATCGCGACGGCGACTTCGACCAAAATCATGAAGACGATGTTGCCGGTCTGCCTCGCCTTGATGGCGTCATTCAGCACCTGGATACAAGCGAACGATCCGGCGATGATGATCGCGAGGAAGATCCAGAGAATCAGGACGAGCGCAAAACCATTGACCTCGTACCCCGTGAGGTCCGCGAGCAGCTCACTCATCGTCGGCCGCAGCGTGAACGTGAAGATCGTCGCTTCCACGGCGGACCATACGATCAGCAGGAAGAACGCCGGCCAAGGCACGCCTGGGCGGCGCGACGTCGCATCGAGCATGGCGAGCGGCGATGTGACCGCTCCTTTCAGCGTGCCCCACACGATTTGCACGCTGAGCTTGAGCAGTCCCCATACCCAGCCGACCAGCACGATGAGAAACTTCACGAGCCCGGCCCAATAGAACCACACCATGCGCAGCGCATCCCACCACGCCAACGCCACCGACTGCATCAGAGTCACGGAGCGGCCCAGACGGAAGGGAATCGTGTATAGGGCCACCATCGTTCCCCAGATCCCCGCGACAAATGCCGCGGCGGGCAGCACGAGCAAGACCGAGGCACCCGCGAGGCTCCAGAAAGAGTCGCCTTGGAGAATGGTTTGGAACACGCGTGCTTGAAACGGAACGATCCACGCGAGCCCAGCCATCACCCAATCGAAAAGCTGTGAGAGGATGAACGCCCACTGCTGGGTCTGTACGGCGGTGGCGACAGTCTCTTGCATGGAAAAAGCCCTCCCACGGGATAGGACGGCGTTCGCTAGGCGGCGGGCACATTGTTATAAACGGGACCGGACAAGTCAAGCAAAGCGGCGTGATGGCCGTCACGGGCGTGCTGCGACTTGCGCAGAATGCCCACACGGGGCTACTCATCTCGGGTGCCCGATGACCCGAAACGCCTGATTGTTGTCGGAGATCGCGTGCTCATTTCCCCTGAGGAAGGGGAAGAGCGCACCAACGTCGGTCTCTTTCTCCCACCGTCAGCCATCGAAGGACGCCAAGTGCAGGGTGGCCGCATTGTCGCCACCGGGCCCGGGACCCCGATGGCCGAGCCTACGAGCATGGATGAGGAGCCGTGGAAGATTCACGGCTCGGACGTGAAATACCTGCCGATGCAGGCGGAAATGGGTGACTATGCGTTGTTCTTCCGCAAAGCCGCGGTGGAAATCACATTCGAGGGCAAGACATATCTGGTCGTGCCGCAGGCTGCGATTCTGGTACTTGTACGAGGGAAGCATGGCTGACATCGGATGGGCACGGAGTCG
>Ga0209027_1001041_pt1 | contig 10271 bp, 9 predicted proteins | sample GraSoi013_1_20cm_3_FD_185821 | JGI IMG/M metagenome (GOLD analysis project Ga0209027, IMG submission 185821) | Grasslands soil microbial communities from the Angelo Coastal Reserve, California, USA - Sample 09_27_2013_1_20cm (SPAdes) (version 2) | ecosystem: Environmental > Terrestrial > Soil >... | reverse complement strand
CCGACTACCTGCGAGCGGCGGGCCTGATGCCCTACCTCGAGGAACTTGGCTTCTACCTGGTCGGCTACGGGTGCACGACGTGCATCGGCAACAGCGGCCCACTGGCCAGCGCGGAGGTCGAAGCCGCGGTCGAGAAGGAAAAGCTCAACGTGGTCGCGGTCCTCAGCGGGAACCGGAACTTCGAAGGCCGCATCCATCCGCTGGTCCGGGCGAGCTATCTCGCCTCACCGCCGCTGGTGGTCGCCTACGCGCTCGCCGGAGACATCCGCCGCAACCTGGCAACTGATGCGCTCGGAACCGACCGGGACGGCAAGGAGGTCTTCCTGCGAGAACTCTGGCCCTCGTCCGCGGAGGTCAATGAGGCGATCCGCGCCTCGCTGAAGGTCGAGATGTTCACGCGCGAGTACGAGCGCATCTTCGATGGCGATGAGAACTGGCAGCGGATGTCGGCGCCGACCGGGCCGATTTACGACTGGGATCCGAAGTCGACCTACGTGCGCGAGCCTCCCTTCTTCGAGGGCATGCGCCCCGAACCCACCGCGTTGAGCGACATCGTCGAGGCGCGCGCCCTCGTCGTCCTGGGCGACTCCATCACCACCGATCACATCTCCCCCGCCGGGAGCATCCCGCCGGACAGCCCGGCCGGCCGCTACCTACTGGCGCAGGGGGTGGAGCGCAGCGAGTTCAACAGCTATGGCGCCCGGCGCGGCAACCATGAAGTCCTGGTGCGGGGCACCTTCGGCAACATCCGCCTGCGCAATCAGCTCACCCCGCGCGAAGGCTACTGGACGAAACACCTGCCGGATGGCCAGGAGATGACGATTTTCGATGCCTCGGAGCGCTACCGCGCGGATGGCGTGCCCCTGCTCGCCATTGCCGGCAAGGAGTACGGCTCGGGAAGCTCACGCGATTGGGCCGCCAAGGGTCCGCTCTTGCTCGGCATTCGAGCGGTGATTGCGGAAAGCTTCGAGCGCATCCACCGGAGCAACCTGGTCGGCATGGGCATTCTGCCGCTGGAGTTTCTCCCGGGTGAATCGCTGCGCTCGCTCGGCCTCAGCGGGACGGAGGCCTTTACCATCCGCGGGCTCGCTGCCGGGCTGCAACCTGGCCAGCGGATCGAGGCCGAGGCAACCGCGGCTGAGGGTGGCGCGAAACGATTCACCGTCGTCTGCCGGCTCGACAATCAAACCGACGTCGAGTACCTGCGCCACGGCGGCGTGCTGCCGATGGTGCTACGGCAGCTGATGACGTCCTGACGGCCTAACTCGAGACGACCGACAGCTGCGACAGGCTGTGCACGTCGGTGAAGGGCAGGGGCGTCTCGCCCTTGCTGTTCAGGCTGTAGGCGAGGACTCTTCCCGAGGTCTGCGAGGGGCCGCCCAGGCACTCACTGGCACAGGCTTGCTCCTCGAGGTACCAGATGGTGTCGCCGCTGACGAAGATGGGATGCGAGCGGGCCAATGCCCCGGTGGCGACCACCTGGTTGTGCTGCAGGTCGTAGAGCCGGACGTGCGGCGCGGAGTTGCTATCGATCTGGGTGAAGGCCAGCCAGCGGTCATCGGCGGCGGCCGCCGGATCGTACCAGTGGAGCCCCGTGACGAGCGTTCCGAGGCTGGCCGCGCCGGCATCCCAGGTGCGCACCCCCACCGCGTCGCGGTAATAGAGCCGATCCTTGTGCCGCGCCCAGGTGGCCATCGTCCCGTTGGCGCTGACCCCGGATGGCGGCACGAACGCCACCGTGTTGTCGGCGGTGCGGAGCACCAGGAACTGGCCGGTTTGCGGGGCCAGGCCTTGATTGCCGATGTAGGTGTCGACCATCAACAAATATTTGTCGTCGGGCGCATATTCGAGCCGAACCTCGTCGTCGCGACCGACGCCGCGCCCGGGAAAGGTGTTGAGGTTCAGTGTCGTTTCCTGGCCGCCGCGGCGCATATGCAGCGACGCCTTGCCAGTACCGGATGTGTCATGGAGGAGGTAGGCAAGCAAGGAGCCATCGTGGCTATAGGCGAAGGCCGGCACAGAGCCGTTCACGGTGACCTCGGTCGATTTCGCGCGCGTGCCCAGTTCGAGGCTCATGATCCTCGTCGGTCCTGAGCTCGGGTTGTCGACGTACGCGATCTTCTGGGCCGAGATAAAACGGGGGTCCGGTGGAATTCCGGTGCTGAGCGACACGAGCTGCTGCGGCGTGCTGCTGGCGGAGTCGTAAAGAAAGATCTCGCTTGTGCTGGGCGTCGAAGCCGTATAGACCACGCGATAACCCGAGGCCGGCGCGGGCGTGCCCGATGCGGACGCTGAGGTGGTCGCCGTTGGCGGGGTCGGGCCGGAGGCTGGAGCGGAACACGCGCTTAAGACCCCGATAAGGATGATGGCGGCCGGTTGAAGCCGGACCAAAGGCCTGGACACGTTCAAGCTGGCGCCGATTGTAACGCGCGGCGACGCTGCGGTACCGGCCTTCGCGGACCCTTCTCGGACCGGGCACAAAACCGTTCGCTTCCTTTCACTGCCGAATGCCTTTCGCGATCCACCGCGTTGCGTTGTTATGGAAGCCGTAAGGTCTTCGGGGAAGCGCGCGCCATCACGCGGTCAAACGATGACCGAGTTCGCGCTGGTGGTCCCGGTGTTGATGGTGCTGATCATGGGGGTGCTCGACGGCGCGCTCCTGATGTTCAGTGTCGGCACCGCACGCTATAGCTCCGCAGAGGGCTCGCGAGTGGCCGCCACCCTGGGCAACGTCGCGAATACCGATAGCCAGGTGGTCGCGACGGTTCGCAATATCGTCAGTGGAACCCAGCTCTTCACGGTAACCGAGGTTGACATCTACAAGCTCAACCAGGACGGAAACGGCAACCTCACCCAGGACGTCTCGAAGACCAACAAGTACGCGCTGGACGGCACGCCGCTCAACGCCACGCCGTGGCCGGCGACGAGCCGCAACGTGGGGAACGGCAGCAGCGACTTCATCGGCATCACGGTCAACTACACCTACACCTGGAAAGCGGGGTTCTTCGCACCGCTGGGGCCGCTGAGGACGACGGCGATTTCCTATGTCCGGATCGAGCCACAGAGCTACTGAAATGAGAGACCTTTCACGACGCCCGGCGCGCCAGCGCGGCCAGTCACTGGCGGAGATGGCCGTGGTCATCCCCGTGCTCGTTTTTCTGCTGATGGGTGGCTTCGACGCCAGCGTCATGATCTCGGACAAGATCACCGCCGGCTACGCCGTCCGCCAGGGTGCGCGGTTGGCGGCGGAGATCGGCGGGTCGCAGACGACGGGCTTCTCCACGGCGCAGGTTGACAACCAGATCGTGCGCAATGTGCTCGCGGTGGCGAAGGGCCTGACGGCGGCGACACCCACGGAGATCGACATCTATGCGCCGTCGCGCGCCGACGGCAGCTACACAGCCGGCGACCCGATTGATCAGTACTTCATCTCGGCCGGCGGCGGGATCTCGCCGGGCACCCAGACGTTTCCGATCCAGAACCGCCAGCAGACGCCCCCCAACGAGACCTCCATCGGCGTCCGCATCCTCTGGACCTACGCGCCCCCGGCCGGCATTTTCCCAAGCAACATGCAGCTCATCGATTACGCGGTTATGAAGGCGGCCCCATTACTCATATGAAAACCAGATACCAGCGACCCAAGCCGTCGGCGGGCGTGCTGCGGCGGCTCAAGAAGCAAGGTGGGCAGGCGATCGTGCTGCTCGCGCTGACGGGCACGCTCTTGATCGGCGGCGTCGGCATCGCCGTCGACCTGGCGGTTGGGTACATGTACAGCATCGCCGCAGAGCGCGCGGCGGCGGCGGCCGCGCTGTCGGGCGTGGTCTTCATGCCCGACCAGTTCTCGTCGGCGTCGGCTGTCCCCGTCGGCTCGCGCAACGATGCCACAGACCGCGCCGTGGACGAGGCCAAGCGGAACGCCTTCGATCCGGCTGACGCCGCGAATGCCGTGGCGGTGACCCCGGCCGTGGTAGCGGGCCACCCGAACCAGCTCCGGGTCACGGTCTCGCGTAACGCCCCGGTGTTCTTCATGCAGCTCTTCGGATTCTCGACCTACCGCGTGGCACGGACCGCTGTCGCGGCCTATTTGCCACCAATCTCCCTGGGCCAGCCCGGCAGCGAGATGGGCTCCTCCCTGGGGGAGCTGGGTCGCACCCGCTTCGCCTTCATGCGCGAGGAAGGCTGGTCGACCGACCGCAGCCAGGGTGATGCCTACACGCCCAACCCGCTCGGTGGCAGCTATGGAGCGTCCGATGACAAGCACCAGATCAGCTACAGCAACAGCTCGGAGCCGCGCTACGCGACGCTGCGCGACCTGGGCGGCTACAACTACCGCATCAACATTCCGACCGGCGGCTCCGGCGGAACGGTCCAGGTGTACAACGCCGCCTTTTCGCCAGACGGGACCGGCGGCACCGCGAACTTTTGCGATAACAACAATAAGAATGTGGGCTCGCGGAGCTGCTCGATTGGTGGGAACCAGTGGTTCCACGAGGACGACGGAGGCCCGTTCGATCCCAATGACGCGACCCGCTATACGGCGATGCGCTACACCCTCTTCCGCGTCAGCAACGTGTTCATCCGGGCGAGTGACCAGATGATCTCGCAGATGACCGTTTATCCGATCGACGCCCGCAACTGGAGCCAGGCCACCGACCAGTACAAGGCGATGGGTGGGCCGACGATCAATCAGACGGTCACCCAGCTCTACAGTGGCAATGCCCCGACGAACATGTTCATCTACCACAACTGGGTCGACGTCGCGACCTACATCGGCAGCTCGGACAACCAGCTGGTTTCGCTGCAGACCTTCCCGAACTCGTACCTGATCGGCGGCGTCCTGCAGCCCGGTAACTACCGGCTGCGGGTGGATGCGCTGGACAACAATGGCAACGTGGTCAATGGCCGGCAGACCGGGCACAAGGCGTACGCGGTGCGGGCAGTGAATCCCAACCTCAGCACCTGCGCAACCTGCGCCGTCTCCGCCTGGGACGACATGTCCTTCTTCACCCCGTTTGATGCCGGCCCAGGCGGTAACTTCTCCATGCAGCTGTTCCGCCTCACTCCCGACTATGCCGGCCTGACGGTCGCCGTCGACCTCTGGGACCCCGGTGACATCGCCAGCACCAGCGGCTTCGTGCGTATCAATATCGACGACCCGTCCGGCAACAACATCTTTCCCGGTGGGGTCAACGTCTACGACCTCGGCGTGCAGCGCTCGAACCTGGCCAGCGGCAACTACACCGTCTGGGCGAGCGCGGCCGGCGGAAATACCGCGGCGTCTTTCGTGGCCCAGGACACGTCGACCGGTCGCTCCGCCAACGGCCAATGGATCCACGTCGAGATCCCGGTACCGGGCAACTACAATCCCGCACCTGGGGCCGACTGGTGGAGCATGCAATACGTCACCGGCTCCGGCACGATCGCGGTCGACACGGTGACCGTGGCGGTCGGCCTCAAGGGCGGACCTCTGCACCTGCTGCCGTAAACGGCGTATAGCGACGCGCGCGCCATAATTTGGCGCATGGAACAGCGCATCAGTATGGTGACGCTCGGGGTAAGCGACCTGGCGCGCGAGCGTGCCTTCTACGAGGCGCTCGGCTGGAGCGGCGCCCAGCAGCCCGACAACGAGGTCGCGTTCTACCAGGCCGGTGGAATGGTGTTCGGGCTATGGGCCGCGCTCGGTGGTCATGGGGCCCCGGGGGTCGAACTGGCACATAACGTCCGCTCACCCGAAGAGGTTGACGCCCTGCTCGCTGCGGCCAAGTGGGCCGGCGGGACGATCAGGCGTCCAGCGGCGCGCGCAGACTGGGGCGGCTATACCGGTGCCTTCGCCGATCCCGAAGGGTACGTGTGGGAGGTCGCCCACAACCCCGACTGGACCCTGGCAGAGGACGGGTCCGTCCGACTTGGGTAAGCGACTACTAAACGGCCGGCGGACTCGCCAGCCGCTAGCCAGGTGTGCCCCTAAACCCCGAGATACCGCGTTTGGAGGTCCCGGTCCTCGCGAAACTTGTCGGCCGGACCTTCGTGCACCACCTGACCGCGTTCCAGGACGTACACCCGGTCGGCGACTCCCAGCGCCAGCGACAGGTTTTGCTCCGCGAGCAGGATGGAAATCTCCTGTTCTCGGCGCAGCTCCTGGATCAGTTCGCCGATCGTACGAATCACAGGCAAGGCCAGGCCCTCCGACGGTTCATCCATCAGCAGTACCCTGGGCTGCGTCATGAGCGCTCGGCCAATGGCCAGCATCTGCTGCTCGCCACCTGACAGGGTCGAGCCGAGCTGACGACCGCGTTCCGCCAGGATGGGGAACAGCCGGTAGACGACGCCGGCGTCGGCGCCCCGCATGGCCAACGCCAGGTTTTCCCGCACCGTTAGCAACTCGAAGATCCGCCGCCCCTGCGGCACCAGCGTGAGGCCTCGCCGCGCGATCGCATGCGCGGGTAACTTCGCAACGGAAACGCCGTCGATCTCGACCGAGCCGGCCGCCGGGGGGACCGCGCCGGCAATGGCCATCAGCGTTGTCGTCTTGCCCGCTCCATTGCGGCCGAGCAATGCCACAGCCTCACCAGGTTGGACTGCTAGCGAGACGTCGCGTACAACGGTGTTTCCGCCATAGGAGACCGAAAGATTCTTGACCGCCAGGCGAGCTCGAAGGCTAGTCGACTCCGCCAAGGTAAACCTCCTGAACCCGTCGATTCGCCCGGATCTCCACAGGGGTTCCATCGGCAATCAGCACGCCGTGGTCCAGCACCGACACTCGCTGGGCGATGGCGAAGACAACATCGAGGTCGTGCTCCACAAGGATTACGGTTACCGCCTCCGGCAGAGCGCGGAGCCGCGTGACCGCCGCCTCTCGTTCAGCTCCGGACAGTCCAGCCATCGGCTCATCGAGCAACAGCAAGCGTGGATCGCGGGCCAGCGCCAGCTCGATCTCGACGATGCGTCGTTCGCCGTGGCCTAGCCGCCAGGCCAGTCGGTGTCGAAGCGCTGGCAGGCCAGCCATCTCCAGCCGCGACGACACTTCCGCGCCCACCTCACGCTCCACCCGGCTGGGCCAGATGCGCGAGCCAACCTTCAAGCGGCTTCGGATCGCAATGGCGAGATTCTCGGCGACCGTCAGGTTGGCAAACAGCGTCGAACGCTGAAAGGTGCGGGCCAGCCCCAACCGGGCCCGGCGCCAGACCGAGAAGCCGGTCACGTCGGCGTCGTCGAGCAAAACCCTCCCTGATGTCGGCCGCCGCTGACCGGTGATGACATCGAACAGAGTCGTCTTTCCCGCCCCATTTGGTCCGATCACAGCGCGTCGCTCGCCGCTCGCAACCTTGAAGCTGACGTTTTGTAGCGCTGCTACCGCCCCGAAGCGGACCGTCACCGAATTCGTTGACAGGTTCACGCCGCCCGCCGCCGCAGCACTCCGTAAAGCCCACCCGGCAGGAAAAGCACGACGGCAATGAAAACCAGGCCCAACAACAGCTGCCAGCGCTCGGCCAAGCCGCGAGCCGGCAGGCTCGACAATCCAAGCTGCAGTAGGACGACCACGATCGCCCCGGCTGCGGGTCCGACCAGTGATCGCGAGCCGCCCATGATGACGGCAATCATTGCCAGACCCGATGTCGTCCAGAACGCGGTCGCCGGGGTGGCGGAGAAATTGAAGCTGCCACCGAGCATGCCGGCCAGACCGGCGAGCGCGCCGGCGATGATGAACGCGGCCAACCGGTAGCGGAACGTTGGGTAGCCAAGCGATTCCATCCGGCCTTCGTTCTCGCGGATCCCTTCCAGCGTGTGACCGAAGGGCGACGCGACGACGGCCGCCAGCGCGATGTAGACGATGGCGGCGACAGTCAGCGTCAGGAAGTAGAAGTTGGCGGGCCGAAAGAGGTTGACATCGGCGGCAAACGGCAGCACCGGCCGCGGCACGCCGATCAACCCGATATCGCCGCCCAGGACACTCGCGAGCTGGTTGTTGGAGAGCACGCTCCATACCACCTGGGCAAAAGCAAGGGTCAGCATCAAGAAGTAAATACCGCGGGCACGGAGGGCGAGCGCCCCCACGAGTGCGAGGAACGCACCGGCTATCAGTCCGATAGAGAGCAAGGGGAGGAGATCCGGGCTAAGGTGCAACGCCCACAGCGCGCCGGCATAGGCGCCCGCCGCATAAAAGGCGGCATGGCCGAACGAGGGCATCCCCGCGTAACCGAGGAGGAGGTCGAGGGACATGGCAAAGATAGCGAAGATCAGCGCTTGTGATGCGACGTTGATCCAGAACCGATTGGGCGCCCAGGCGGGAACGGTGAGTAGGAATAACAGGAAAGCCGCCTGACCGAGCCAGCGGCTGAGTCTAAATCGCCGCAGCCGGCTCACTGCCGCCGGCCGAGCAAACCCTGAGGACGAACCAGCAGGACGATCGCCATCACCGCGAAGATCGACGCCGCCTCAAAACCCCCGAGCACCAGCGGGCCGATGGCATAGGCGAGACCGATCAGGAGCGAGCCGAGGATGGCGCCCTCGATCGACCCTAGCCCGCCAACGACGACCACGACCAGAACCAGGACGAGGATGCTTTCATCCATCCCTGGGTACACCCCCAGGTACGGGCCGACCACCACCCCGGCCAGACCGGCGAGGGCGGCGCCGAAGGCGAAGGTTCCGGTGAACACCCGCTTCAGGTCGATCCCCAGCAGACCGAGCATCTCTCGATCCGCCACGCCGGCTCGCAGAATCGCTCCGACTCTCGAGCGGCGCCAGGCAAGGAGTAGGACGAGGGCCACCATGCTGGCGAACAGGATCACGAAGAGCTTGTAGGAGGCGAAGGTGACGCCGAGGATATGGACCGCGCCCTCCAGGCCCGGCGGTGTCGGCAGGCTATGGGTCTGGGGACCGAATCGCCACCGAATCAGATCGACAAACACCAGGGTGAATCCAAAGGTGAGGAGGACCTGCATCAGGTGGCCTTCACGGTAGATCCGGCGAAAGAAGACGACTTCGATCAGGGCGCCGATCACACAGAGCGCGACCGGCGCCGCGATCAAGGCCAGCCAGAAATTCCCAGTGACGCCGAGCACCGTCAGGCCGACGTAGGCACCCAGCATATAGAAGGAACCGTGCGCGAGATTGAGCACGTCCATCAGTCCGAAGATCACCGAGAGGCCTGCTGCCAGCAAGAAGATCAGCCCGCCGAAGGCGAGCCCATTGAGAACCGCCGAGAGGGCGACTTCGATCGGCTGAGCTTACACGGGGTGGTTACTGACCAGGGTCGGCGACGCTGGCGATGGTGGTTTTCACCTTATTCACATAGCCAAGGCTGGGATCTTTGACCAGTTCACGGATGTAGATGGGGTTAACGACGTTGTTCGTCGCCGGGTCGAAGCGGAAGTCGCCGCGTGGGCTCTTGAACTTGACAGCGGCGATCGCTTTGAGGAAAGCTTGCTTGTCGTCCGTCTTGCCCTTGACGGCGTTGAGAGCTTCGATGATCACCCGGGCAGTGTCGTAGCCCTGCATGGCGAACACGTCGGCCAGCCTTCCGTACTTGCTCTTGTAGGCCGTCGTGAAGTCTTTGTTCTCCTTGTTGTCGAGGGTATAGGCCCAGTGAAGCCCGGTGATGGCGCCCACCGGCGACTTGTCTCCGATCGCTTGCGTCACGTCCTGCTCGACGCCGAAACCGGCGCCCGTCACCTTGATATTCGCGAACAGGTCGACCTGCTTGGCCTGGGTAAAGAAGTTATTCGCGTCGGTTCCGGAAAGGAAGAAGTAGATGGCCTCTGGTTTGCTGGCTCTGATCTGGCTGATGTAGGTGGAGTAGTCCTGGTTGTTGAGCGGCGGCTTGACCTCCGCCAGGATTGTGCCGGTGAAGGTTTCCTTGAAGGCAGCGGCCGCCTCGCTGCCGGCCGCGTAGTTGGCATAGAGCAGGGTCACCTTCTTGCTGATGTTCTCGGCGACGTAGGCGCCCATCGGGTGACTGGGCTGCCAATTGCTGAAGGAGGTGCGATAGATGTAGGACGACTTCTTGGCTCGGCTGAGCACGTTAGCACCGGCGTTTGCGATCAAGGTGGGCATGGCGTTCTGATCGAGGTAGTCGCGAGCGCCGACGGCGTCAGGACTGGCCACGTACCCGGCGACCATGTCGACGTTGTCCTGCTCGACAAGTTTGCGGGTCTTGGCCAGGGCGACGTCCGGAGTTGCCTCTTCATCCTCTAGAAGCAGCACGATCTTTCGGCCGCCAGCCTTGTTTCCGGCCTTGTCGAAGTAGAGCTTCATGCCATTGGTGATGC
>Ga0209027_1001038_pt1 | contig 10275 bp, 18 predicted proteins | sample GraSoi013_1_20cm_3_FD_185821 | JGI IMG/M metagenome (GOLD analysis project Ga0209027, IMG submission 185821) | Grasslands soil microbial communities from the Angelo Coastal Reserve, California, USA - Sample 09_27_2013_1_20cm (SPAdes) (version 2) | ecosystem: Environmental > Terrestrial > Soil >... | reverse complement strand
CGCGGCCACCACGCCCGCCACGACCACCGCGGGCTCCGCCTCCCCCACCTCCGCCTCCGCCGCCACCGCTCGCGCCGCCACCGCTCGCCCCGCGACTCTCAGTCTGTTGGGCGCCGCCTTCCGGGGTTTCGTTCTCGTTATCAGCCATTATTAAAACTCCAAACCGCCCTCGCGGGCTCCGTCGGCCACTCCCTTCACGCGGCCGTGATATTTGTATCCAGCTCTGTCGAAAACCACACGCTTCACGCCGGCATCTTTTGCCTTGGCGGCGATGCGCTTGCCCACTTCGACCGACTTCTGAGTCGGCTTGCCCTCGAGACCTGAGTCGGTCACCGTCATCAGCGTGCGCTGCGTGTCGTCGTCAACCAGCTGCGCATAGATGTGTTTCAGCGAGCGATAGACGACGAGCCGCGGTCTTTCCGCCGAACCGACAACCTTCTTGCGCAGGCGGAAATGACGCCGCGTACGCAACTGATCGCGGGATTTTGGTCTGGCCATCTTAGGCATTACTTCGCTCCCGCCTTACCGGCTTTACCAGCTTTGCGGCGAATTTGCTCGCCGGAATATTTGACGCCTTTGCCCTTGTACGGCTCGGGCGGTCTGATGCTGCGGATTTCCGCCGCGACCTGACCAACGACTTCTTTATTCGCGCCTTCGACAATGATCTGAGTAGGCGCCGGCGCACTGAGTTTGATTCCCTTCGGAGCCTCGTATTTAACCGGATGCGAGAAGCCCAACGCGAGCTGCAACCCAAACGGCCGGGCTTCGGCCCTGTAGCCAACGCCAACCAGTTCCAGCTCCTTCTTGTAACCCTTCGTTACGCCTTCAATCATGTTGGCGACGAGCGTGCGGCTCAGACCGTGAAGCGCCTTATGATGGGCCTCGTCGGACGGACGCTCGACGAGAATCTGATTGTCACTGAGCGTCACCTTCATCTCCGAATGCAGGGTGCGCTCGAGCTCACCCTTCGGCCCCTTTACCGAGATGGTGTTGCCTTCGACTTTGGCTGTTACGCCTTTCGGCACTCCAACGGGATGCTTTCCAATTCGCGACATCTCTGATTCTCCCTTACCAGACCAGCGCGATGAGCTCGCCGCCAGTGCGCCTTTGCCGCGCCTGACGATCGGACATCACGCCCTGTGAGGTGCTGAGAATCGCCATGCCAAGTCCGTTGCGCACGCGCGGAATTTCGGAGCATCCCACGTACTTGCGCAGACCAGGGGTCGACACACGACGCAGCTCCCGGATCACCGGCTGACCGCCCTGCGCGTACTTGAGTACCACACGCAGCGTCGTTCGGCCTTCGTCGGTGTCCAGCGTCTTGTAGTCCTGGATGAAGTTGTTCTCCTTCAGGATCTTGGCGATCTCGACTTTCAGTTTCGAAACCGGCATGTCGACGCGGCGGTGCTTCGCCCCGCACGCATTACGAATGCGTGTCAGCATGTCGGCAATCGGATCTGTCATACTCATTAATTGATTTTCCTCGTTCTACCGTATCCCAACCAAAGCTCGCAGTTCGGAGCAGTTCGGAGGGGACGTGTAGAAATGAATGGTTACCAGCTCGCCTTGCGCACGCCGGGGATGTAGCCCGACAACGCGAGGTCTCTGAAGCAGATTCTGCAGACGCCGAACTTTCTCAGGAAAGCGCGGGATCTTCCGCAGCGCTGACACCGATTGTGCTGTCTCGCCGGAAATTTCGGCTTCCGCTTCGCCTTCTCCACCATGGCTTTTCTCGCCATTTACTGTCTCTCTCTCAAAAGAATTAGTGACGACGAGCTGGACGACCATCGCCCTTTTCTTCGCCACGGAACGGCATCCCCAATTCCTTCAGCAGCGCCAGCGCCTGGTCATCCCTGTTCGTCGTCGTGACGAAAGTGATGTCCATCCCATGGATCTGCTCCACCATGTCGTAGTTGATTTCCGGGAAAATCATCTGCTCTTTCACGCCGAGGGTGTAGTTGCCGCGACCGTCGAACGAGCGAGTGTTGATACCACGAAAATCGCGAATCCGCGGAATCGCCACTGTCACGAAGCGGTCGAAGAACTCCCACATCCGCGCGCCACGGAGCGTGACCGCGGCGCCAATCTCCTGACCCTGTCTCAGACCGAAGTTGGCGATCGATTTCTTCGCCTTCTTCCGAACCGGACGCTGGCCGGTGATGATCGCCAGCTCGTTGACCACAGTGTCGAGAATTTTCGGATTCTTGATTGCTTCGCCGACACCGCAGTTGACCACGATCTTCTCCAGATTCGGGATCTGATGCGTGTTGGTGAAGCCGAACTGATTCTTCAGTCGGTCGCGCACGGTACTCTCGTAGAAAATGCGCAGACGCGGCGGAGGAACCGGCAGATCCTTGCCCGCGTGCTCCTGCTGCACCTGCTGCGCTGACTCCTTGCGGCCTTTCGCGGCCTTCCCGCCTCCCGCGTCCCGCTGCTTCCCGCTTCCCGCTTTATTGTCTGTCTTCGCCATTGATATGTCCTCGCTCAGCGCGCGAAGGGGATTGGTTCCCCGGAACTCGCGCCGATGCGCTCCTTGCTTCTCCGACGGTCAACGTGTGACGCATCGCTGTCGTAGCGCGCCTTCACTCTCGTCGGCCGCCCGGACTTCGGATCCAGCAGCATGACATTCGACGCGTGAACGGACGCCGGCGCCTCGCGGATCCCCGACTGCTCCTCGGCCGTGCGCGCCTTGCGATGCATCTTCACCATGTTCACGCCGTCGACGAGCACGCGGCCCGTCTTGAGGAACACGCGAATCACTTTCCCTTCTTTACCTTTGTCTTCGCCACGCATCACCCGCACGGTATCTCCCTTGGAGATGCGCATCTTGGTGCGCTTGGCGTTTTGAGCGTGACGGGCGGTCAGTCGATTGCCCGCCGTCTTCCGGTATTTCAGAACTCTCACTTTATATCACCTCAGGCGCGAGCGAGACGATCTTCATGTACTTCTTGTCGCGGAGCTCACGCGCCACGGGTCCGAAGATGCGCGTCGCGCGCGGCTCACCCTGTTCGTTGATTATTACCACTGCATTCTCGTCGAAGCGGATGTAGCTGCCATCCTTGCGACGGGTCTCCTTCGCCGTGCGCACGACCACTGCACGCGCGACGTCTGACTTCTTCACGGTGCCGTTGGGGAGCGCGTTCTTCACGGCGACGATGACGACATCGCCAAGCGACGCGTAGCGCCGGCGGGTTCCGCCGAGCACGCGGATCACGAGCGCCGTTTTCGCGCCCGAGTTGTCCGCAACCTTGACCACCGATTCCTGCTGGATCACTGGTCTTCTCCGTTAACGTGCACGTTCGATGATTTCGACGACCCGCCACCTTTTGTCCTTCGACAAAGGACGAGTCTCCATGATGCGGACGGTATCTCCCGTCTTGGCCTCGTTCTGCTCATCGTGCGCTTTCAGCTTCTTCGTGCGGCGAACCATCTTGCCGTACACGGGATGCTGAACTCTGCGCTCGATCGAGACCACCACCGTCTTCTGCATCTTGTCGCTGACAACCATGCCCACTCGCGTCTTCCGCGAGTGCCGCTGTAGGTTTTCGCCGCGCGTGGCCGCGCTAGTGTCTTTCTGTAATTCAGCCATTACGCCCTCTTACTCCTTTTCGAACGGTTGGTCGCAGTGGCCGCCTTGCGACCGCGTCTCCCCGTAACTCGTCTCGCCTTGACCGCCGTCGGCGCTTTCGCTTCGGCGATGCCGATTATTTTCTCGCGCAGCACGGTCTTGAGGCGCGCGACGTCTCTGCGGATCACCCGCAAACGAAGTGGATCGTCGAGCGTGCGCGTGCCCGACTGAAGACGGAGATTGAATCTCTCCCGCTCCAGCTCAGCGATGCGCGCATTGATGTCCGCCTCGCTCATCTCGCGAATGTCTTTAGCCAGCATCCGTGTGTCCCCCTCCCCCTTCTTCTCTCGTCACGAACTTCGACTTCACGCCGATCTTTGCCGCGGCGAGAGCCATTGCCTTACGTCCAATGTCGGGGGTCACACCCTCGAGCTCGAACATCACTCGACCTGGCTTGACCACCGCCACCCAGCCTTCGGGCGATCCTTTTCCCTTACCCATGCGGGTCTCAGCCGGCTTCTTCGTGATCGGCTTGTCCGGGAAGATTCTGATCCAGACTTTGCCACCGCGCTTGATGTGTCTCGTCAGTGCCACACGCGCCGCCTCGATCTGCCGGTTCGTCACCCAGCCCGGCTCCATTGCCTTCAGACCGTAGTGGCCGAATGACACTTCGTTACCACGCGTGGCGAGACCTTTGGTCCTGCCCTTGAAACGCTTTCTGAACTTTACGCGCTTGGGACTAAGCACTTTCGATCTCCTTAGACGCCAGTCGAGTAAGTCTTGCCGCGGCGATCTTCAACGATCTCGCCCTTGAAGATCCAGACCTTCACACCAATGGTGCCGAAGGTGGTCTTCGCGGTCGAAGTCGCGTAATCGATGTCCGCGCGCAGAGTGTGAAGAGGCACACGGCCTTCGTGATAACCCTCGACGCGCGCGATTTCAGCGCCGCCGAGACGGCCCCCACACTTGATCTTGATTCCACCCGCGCCCATGCGCATGGCGCTCTGCACCGCGCGCTTCATCGCGCGACGGAACGAGATACGCTGCGCCAGCTGGTTGGCGATGTTGTCGGCGACGAGCTGCGCGTCCAGCTCGGGACGCTTGATCTCCTCGACGTTGATGCCGACTTCCTTGCCCGAGAGCTTGGTGAGTTCGTCACGCAGCTGATCGACTTCGGCGCCCTTCTTACCGATGACCACTCCCGGACGACCCGTGTGGATCGTGACGACGACCTTGCCCGGCTTCCGCTCGATGCGGATGTCGGCAATGGCGGCGTGACCAAGACGCGCCTTCAGGTATTTGCGAAGGAGTTCGTCCTCGCGGAGCAGCGCCGGAAAGTCACGATTCGCGTACCACTGCGATCTCCATGTCTTCGAGATGCCGAGGCGGAATCCGATAGGATGTGTTTTTTGACCCATTACTTTTTGCTCCCCCTTCCTTTCCGTGAAGCGCCTGATGGCTTGTCAGTCGCAGCTGCCGCCTTCCGCGGCGCCGGCGCGGGGCGTGGTTTTTCCTCGTGGGCGTCGAGCACGATCTCGACGTGGCTCGTTCTCTTTCTGATCGGTGTCGCGCGCCCCTGCGCAGCCGGCATGAACCGACGCAGCGCCGGCCCTTCGTTCACGATCGCGTGCTTGATGTAGAGCGTGTCGACATCGATCGACTCGTTGTCGTTACGCGAACGGTATTCGGCGTTGGCGACGGCGGAGCTGAGAACTTTCTCGATCTGCTTCGCCGCATGCTTCTTGGAGAAGCGAAGCAGGCCGAGCGCCTCATTCACGTCCTTGCCGCGAATCTGATCGATGACCAGCCGCATCTTGTAAGGCGACTGACGCGTCGTACGCTGAATGGCGCTCGACACTCCCTTTTTCTCAGCGGCGTGACGCGCCGCGCGAAGTCTCGATCTCTCGCTCATTTGACCGCCGGAGTGCCTTTGGCAGGCGTAGCCGCCGGCGCGGGAGCCGGTGCAGCTGCACCAGGTCCACCCGTCGGAACGCCACCGACCTTCTTGTCAGTCGCCTTCACCGCACCGGTGTGGCCGCGGAACAAACGCGTCGGCGCGAACTCGCCCAGTTTGTGGCCAACCATGTTCTCCGTCACGTACACGGGGATGAACTTGTTGCCATTGTGAACCGCGAAAGTGTGACCGACGAAGTCAGGCACGATCGTGCTCGCGCGCGCCCACGTCTTGATCACTCGCTTCTCGTTTCTGCCGTTCATCGCCGAGACCTTGGTCATCAGCGACTCTTCGACGTACGGACCTTTTTTGATACTTCTCGCCATATCCGATTCTCAGAATTGGTTACTGCGTTGCTTTGCCGCGCTTGCGTCCGCGGACGATCAGGCGCTGCGATGGCTTTTTGTGCTTCCGAGTCTTCACGCCTTCCTTGTTGCCCCACGGGTCCACGACGTTGCGTCCGCCGCGAGTACGGCCACCGTGCGGGTGATCGACCGGGTTCATTACTTCACCGCGAACCTTGGGACGTTTGCCGAGCCAGCGACTCTTGCCAGCCTTGCCGTGCGACATCAGCTCGTGCTCGGCGTTGCCGACCGTGCCGATCGTCGCCAGACAATTGCCGTGGACCATGCGGGTCTCGGTCGAGGCCATGCGCAATGTCACGTAATCGCCTTCCTTCGCCACGACCTCGAGCGCAGTTCCGGCGGAGCGAGCCATCTGGCCGCCCTTACCCGGCTTGAGCTCGACGTTGTGCACGTCAGTGCCGAGCGGAATTTCCCTTAGCGGAAGCGCGTTGCCGATGCGGCTGTCGGAGCCCGGACCTGACACGATCTTGTCACCAACGGACAGTCCCTTTGGATGAAGGATGTAGCGCTTCTCGCCGTCCTCGTACTGGACCAGCGCGATGCGCGCAGTGCGGTTCGGATCGTACTCGATCTCACGCACCGTTGCAGTCATCCCGTGCTTGTTGCGCTTGAAGTCGATGACGCGATACATGCGCTTGTGACCGCCGCCGATGCGACGCATGGCGATGTGCCCGTGATTGTCGCGTCCGCCGGACTTCTTGAGCGGCTCCAGCAGCGACTTCTCGCCGTGGTGGCGCGTGATCTCCGAGAAGTCGGAAACCGAGCGAAACCGCGAGCTCTTGGTTACAGGCTTGAACTGACGAATGCCCATTGCTTACGCGCCCTCGAAGATTTCAATCGAATCGCCTTCCTTCAGCGTCACGATTGCTTTTTTCCAATGTGGACGACGTCCGACCGTCTGACCGACGCGACGATTCTTGCCGCGATGGTTCGAGGTCCAGACGCCGGTGACCGTCACGTTGAAGAGCTCCTCGATCGCGTTTCTGATCTGAGTCTTCGTCGCTTTCGGATGAACCCGGAACGTGTACTCGCCGCGATCCTGGTATGACCCCGAGGTCTGCTCGGTGACGATCGGCGTGACGATGGTTTCAGTGATAGTCGGCATCAGTTACTTCCCTTTCTTTTTGCCGGCTGATTTCTTCGCCGGCTTTTTCTTGGCGGCTTTCGCCTTTGGCTTCGCGGACTTTGCTTCGGCCTTGTGCGTCGCCGCTTTTCGGGCCGACTTCTTCGCAGCTTTGGCCTCTGCCTTCGCTTCAGCCTTTGCAGCGCGAGCAGATCTGGCCTTTGCCGCTTCCCGCTTCGTGCCTCCCGGCTCCCGCTTCTCTTCGACAGTCTCCAGCGCGTAACCAAGCGCGTTCGACTCGATCAGCACGACATCTGACCAGAGAATGTGATACGTCGAGACATCGCTGTACGGCATCACATGCACGCGCTGCAGATTGCGGCCGCTGAGAAAAACGTTGTGCTTCATACCGTCCGTCAGGACCAGCAGTTTCTTCCCGGCCACGCCTAGCGCATCGATCAACGACACGAGCGCTTTGGTGCTTGGCTTGTCGTAATTGAAGTTGTCGATCACGATCAGCGCTCCTTCGCGGGCGCGCGCGTTGAGCGCACTCTTGCGGGCGAGGGCACGGATCTGACGCGGAACGGTCTGCACGTACTTGCGACCGGTGGGACCGAATGCGGTTCCACCACCCGGCCACAGCGGCGAGCGACGCGACCCCTGACGGGCGCGACCGGTTCCTTTCTGCTTCCATGGCTTCTGATTACCGCCGGTGACTAGACCGCGGGTCTTTGTGTAGGCGAGACCGAGCCGCTGATTCGACATGAACGCCTTCACTGCCTGATGCATCACCGGCATGTTGATCGTGCCGTCGAACACCTCTGCGGGAAGATCGACACGCTCACGCTCAGTGCCGCCGGCAGTGTACGCCGGAGCTTTCAAAGTTGCAGTAGCAGTCTCTGCCATTAGCCTTGCTTCCTGATCATCACGATTCCGTTCGTTGGACCTGCAACGGAGCCGCGGATGTAAATGAGATTGCGAGCCGCATCGACGCGCTCGACGCGAAGGTGCGTCTGCGTGTGCCGCGCCGCGCCGTAGTGACCAGGCATCTTCTTGCCCTTGATGACGCGCGACGGATCGGTGCCGGGGCCGATTGAGCCAGGACGACGGTGCTTGGTGTTGCCGTGAGTGTTGGGACCGCCGTGGAATCCGTAACGCTTTACGACGCCCTGGAAACCGCGGCCCTTTGAGGTTCCGGTTACTTTGATCTGCTCGCCAGCCGCGAAGATCTCGACCGTGATCTTGTCGCCAAGATTGAAAGTCGGGACGTTCTTCCTGTTGTCCGGCAGCATCGCGTCGTCGAGACGGAAGCTGCGGAAATGAGCGGGCGCCGTTTGCAGCCCAGACTTGGCGGCGTGACCGACAATCGCCTTGTGGGCGCGACGACCGCGCGGAGTGCGCTCGCCTTTCTTCGATTCGCGCGCGTGACGCTGCTCACCGAACCCAAGCTCGACCGATTCGTACCCAGCCTGATCTTTTTTCAGGATCCTCGTCACCGAGTTCGGAGTTGCCTCCACTACGGTGCAAGGGATCTGCTGTCCATCTTCGTTAAAGATCTGGGTCATCCCCAGTTTTCTTCCAATAATCCCGATCATCGATTCCTCAATTCGTTCTCACTTCGCAGTTCTGTACCGCTTCCCGCTTCCCGCTACTCGACCTTGATCTCCACATCCACACCCGCAGGCAGATCGAGCTTGGTCAGCGCGTCGACCGTGGCCGCGCGCGAGTCAAGAATGTCGATCAGCCGCTTGTGCGTCTTGAGCTCGAACTGCTCGCGCGACTTCTTGTCGACGTGCGGCGAGCGGAGCACGGTCCAGCGCTTCGTCTTTGTCGGCAAAGGAATCGGACCACTGACCTGCGCGCCCGTCTTCTCGGCCGTGCGGACGATGTCCGCGGACGCCTGGTCGATGACGGCGTGGTCGAACGCCTTGAGCCGAATTCGAATTCTTCCTGCCATAACGTTTTCTCGGGTGTGATTCGCGTTACTTGAGAATCTTGGTTACCACGCCTGCACCAACCGTACGGCCGCCTTCTCTGATGGCGAAACGGAGACCTTCGTCCATCGCGATCGGCGTTATGAGCTCGATCGTCATCTGGACGTTGTCACCCGGCATCACCATCTCCATCCCTTCAGGAAGCTCGACCGAGCCAGTGACGTCGGTCGTCCTGAAGAAAAACTGCGGTCTGTAGCCCTTGAAGAAAGGCGTATGACGTCCCCCTTCCTCTTTCGTTAGGACGTAGACCTCAGCGTTGAACTTGGCGTGCGGCGTGATTGAGCCAGTCTTGGCCAGCACCATCCCACGCTCCACGTCGTTCTTGTCGATTCCTCTCAGCAAGAGGCCGACGTTGTCACCAGCCTGGCCATCGTCCAGCAACTTTCTAAACATCTCAACGCCAGTAATGACGGTCTTCTTGTCAGACCCAAAGCCAATAAGAGCCACTTCCTCGCCTACCTTGATCTTGCCTCTCTCGATTCTTCCCGTAGCCACGGTGCCTCTACCGGTAATGGAGAACACGTCCTCAACGGGCATCAGGAACGGCTTATCGGTCTCACGCTTGGGCTGCGGGATATAGCTATCCAACGCATCCATCAGCTCGCCGATCTTCTTGCCGTACTCACTGTTGGGATCCCCACTCTCCAGAGCCTTGAGTGCCGAGCCCTTGATGATCGGGGTGTCGTCGCCCGGGAAGTCATAGCTCGACAAGAGCTCCCTTACTTCGAGCTCGACTAGGTCCAGGAGCTCGGCGTCGTCCACCATGTCCACCTTGTTCATGAAAACAACGATGTAGGGGACGTTCACCTGCTTGGCGAGCAAGATGTGCTCTCTCGTCTGTGGCATCGGTCCATCGGCCGCACTAACCACCAGGATCGCTCCGTCCATCTGGGCCGCCCCCGTGATCATGTTCTTCACATAATCGGCGTGGCCCGGGCAGTCGACGTGCGCGTAATGCCGCTTCTCGCTCTCGTACTCGACGTGCGCCGTGGCGATCGTGATCCCACGCTCGCGCTCCTCGGGAGCCTTGTCGATCTGGTCAAAGGCCACCGGAGAAGCCAGGCCCTTCTTGGCCTGGATCGCCGTGATGGCTGCCGTCAGCGTCGTCTTACCATGATCGACATGGCCAATCGTTCCCACGTTTACGTGCGGCTTCGTACGCTCGAATTTGGCTTTGCTCATTTCATCCTCAAACTTGTTTCTGTTTTGGTGCAAGCTCGCGATCGGGATTGAACCGATGACCTCACCCTTACCAAGGGTGTGCTCTACCAACTGAGCTACGCGAGCGGCTTGTTCACCCTTTACTGCCGGCGAGAATCTCTCACTCGCCG
>Ga0209027_1001037_pt1 | contig 10277 bp, 7 predicted proteins | sample GraSoi013_1_20cm_3_FD_185821 | JGI IMG/M metagenome (GOLD analysis project Ga0209027, IMG submission 185821) | Grasslands soil microbial communities from the Angelo Coastal Reserve, California, USA - Sample 09_27_2013_1_20cm (SPAdes) (version 2) | ecosystem: Environmental > Terrestrial > Soil >... | reverse complement strand
GGCAGCAACGCGTTTCTGCCCTCGGACGAAGTGACCTCGACGATCCAGCTCACCGACGACGTCACCAAGATCTACGGCAAACATACTTTCAAAATGGGAATCGAGTATCAGCACGTTAAATTCTCGACGCTGCAACCTCCTTGGTCGCGTGGAGAATTCGATTTCAACGGTAACTACACGGACATCCCCAACAACTCGAATAGCAACACCGGCATCGCGAATTTCCTGCTAACACCGGCTGCCGCTGCCAATGGCGGCACAGTTGGATTCCTCGGTGGCCCCACTCAGATCTACCTCTCCAACATCTCTCTCACGGACAACGGCAAAAACTATTACGGTGTGTATGGTAACGACGACATCAAGCTTACTCGCAAGCTGACCGTTAACCTCGGCCTGCGCTGGGATTTCTTTGGGCTGGTCTACGAGCACCATGGAAATCAGGCTAACTTCATTCCCTCGGGCGGTCCGCTCAACGGTCCAACTTACTTAATGCCCGGGGGCAAGAACTCCTGCGACAACACTTTCGTCTCTGTAAGCTTTACCACTTTGCTTGCTCAAGACGGCATCAAGTGTCTCGCCACCGATGCTTACGGCGGAGGGCTTGGCAATTCTCAGAAGAACAATTTTGCGCCCAGGGTGGGCTTCGCCTATCAAGTTGACCCCAAGTTGGTGGTGCGCGGCGGATTCGGCATGTTCTACAACGGCTTTGAAAACCGCGGGTTTTCGCCCAACATCGGCGAGAACTATCCCTTCCAGTTCAATTTCTCTTACGGAGACAGCAGTAGTGGAACGGCCACAATTCCATCTCAAATCCCCACCAACTATGTGGGCTGTCCCGCTACTGCCGCGACGGGCAACACTCCGACCTTTGAGTCCGGCTTTTCATGCAACCCACTCAGTCCACTTCAGGTTCTCGCATCCGGGTTGTCGTTACGTGGAATCCAATACAACTACCAGACTCCTTACTCCATGAGCGGCAATCTCACCCTGCAATATCAACTGACTCACTCCATGTCCGTTCAAGCAGCTTACGTGACGTCACTGGCGCGGCATTTGGAGTCGTTTCCGGGTTCCAACAACGTCACCCAAATCTTGCCTGCCAGCTTGCCGGCCGGGGAGAAGACGTCACAATTCCTGCCGTTTCAGGACTATAGCCGGGGCGCAAGCTACGCGGCAACCGAGGGCAGTAGTGCTTACCATGGACTGCAAACCAAGGTCGAAAAGCAATTTTCCGGTGGCTTCAACTTCCTAGCCACGTACACATGGTCGAAGACACTATCGGACGCTGGCGATTTGCTGAACGGCGGAAGCCTTAGGGGGTATCGGGCTCCCGACGTTGCCGGTGTGGGGATTCAACACGATCGCGGACTTGCTTCGTTCGATATCCGCAACGTCTTCCATTTCAGTGGCGGATATCAACTCCCCTTCGGCAAAGGCAAGAAGTATATGTCGGGCGCCACTGCTGCTGCGGACAAGCTCGTAGGCGGTTGGAGCGTTCAATGGATCACCACTCTGCAAGGTGGCCAGCCCATTACACTTGCTTGCCCCAACGGCACCACCACGGGAACAAACTGCTATGACCTCCTTGTGCCTGGTCAACCCTTGGATCTCGGCCTGCACACAGACGCGCATGGAAAGCTTAGCTGGTTTGGAAACCCCAGCGCCTTCGCTCAACCACCGAAGTGCACACAGGCAGCGATTGGAGCCCCACTTGTCAATTGTGGGATTTCTGCGCTGGGCGGTGGCCCGGCACAGGTTCCCGGACCGGGTTTCCATCGCCTTGACTTCTCCGTCTTCAAGGACATTCCGTTCAAAGAGCGCATGCACGTCCAGTTTCGGACGGAAATATTCAACATTACCAACCATCCCAACTTTAACGCTCCCGGGTTCGGCGGCAACGGTGTGGTGGCCATCTCCGGATCCACCAATTTCAGCAATTCCAATTTCGGTGAAATTGGCTCCACCCGCGACGCTCCCTATGACTCGCGGCAGATCCAGTTCGCTTTGAAGCTTTACTACTAGGCCCCAACTGACACCCTGCAAAGGGCGCTCCGGTGGCGCCCTTTGTTTTCACCCCTGGCTTTCTCTGAGTCCCCTGCCCCGCCAGCCACTGCGCGGTGGTAATCTGCAATCATCGTGATGATACGAAACCGGTCGGTCTGTTTAGTCTTCTTCCTGGCTCTTGTCGTGTGCCGGCTGGCGGCGGCCACTGCTGGCCCCCGGCAGAGTCGCAACTTGGATCGCGAATTCCAGGCGGCTGTCGCTCAATATGACTCAGGCCATTATGCCGAAGCTGCCGCCAAACTGGAGAACCTAGTGCGCGAAGCTCCTGAAAGCTTCGAAGTCCACGAACTCCTGGGATTGGTTTACTCCGCAGAATCGCAGGACGCCAGAGCCACGCAACACCTCCAGAAGGCCGTGCACTTGAAGCCGGATTCCGCGCCCGCCAGAACCAACCTTGCCGCCAATCTCGAGCGTCTGGGAAAACTCGGTCTCGCCACCGAGCAGTTCAAGAAAGCGGTAGAGCTTGACCCGCCCAACTTCGACACCAATCACAACCTCGGCGAAGCTTATGTTCGCTCCGGCAAGATCGCCGACGCCGCGCCCTTTCTAGAAAAGGCCCAGCAAATCAATCCTTCCTCATACGATAACGGTTACGACTTGTCTCTCGCTTACATTCAAATCGGCCGGCTCGCGGACGCCCGGCAACTGATCCAGGATCTTCTGAAACGCAAGAACGCCGCGGAATTGCACAACCTGCTTGGCGAAGTGGAGGAAAAAAACGGCAAGTTCGTGGAGGCCGAAAATGAATACGAAACCGCCGCGCACATGGATCCCACCGAGAGCAACCTCTTTGACTGGGGAAGTGAACTCCTTCTCCATCGCACTCTTGGACCCGCGGTCGAGGTCTTCCAGCAAGCTTCCGCGCGCTATCCCGCTTCGCAGCGCCTGATGATCGGCCTCGGTATGGCTCTCTACGCGCGCGGCAATTATGACGACGCTGTCAAGACCCTCCTGAAGGCCGCCGATCTCAATCCCGCCGATCCCGGCTGCTACCTTTTTCTTTCCAAGGCTTACGATAGTTCCCCCAGCCAGGCTGACGACGTCATCCAGCGCTTCCGCCGTTTCGCGGAGCTTCAGCCCAACAACGCGCGCGCCCTCTACTACTACGCGATGAGCTTGTGGAAGGGCAAACGTGCCCAGGATCCCAGCCTGGATCTCCGTCAAATCGAATCCTTGCTCAGCAAATCGCTGGCGCTCGACCCCAAGCTCGCGGAGGCCCACCTGCAGCTCGGCAATCTCTACTCCGACCAAAATAAGTATGCCCAAGCCATCCGGCAGTATGTCCGCGCGCTTGACCTCAATTCCGATCTTGCTGACGCTTACTATCGTCTTGGCCAGGCTTACGTTCGCACCGGCGAAAAGGACCGTGCCCAGGAGCAGTTCCAGGTGTATCAGCGGCTCCGCGAACAGCACCTCGCCGACCTAGACAAGCAACGCGCCGAAATTCGGCAATTTGTTTATTCGGCGAAGGATGCCCCCGGCGGGAAACCGTGATTCACTTCGGGTTCCGCGGAGCCGGCATGAAAAAAGTTTCAGCGCGTCTGACGGATGTCTTGACACCGATTCGGCCGCGTCGTAGTTTCTACGGAAAGCGTTCAGATTGAATGAGTTTCCATCCTTCATCGCGAAACGCAATGGGCTGGTCTCGCCTGGCCGCCGGGAAAGCATCCAGCCCTCAAGAAGTCGCGCGCCAGCTCGCTTGGACCCGCCGCGAATTTCTGCGTACCGGCGCTGGACTTGCATTGGGCAGTTCCCTTCTGCCCTCTAGCCTGTTCGCTCGAACGGGGATCCCTGCCGGCAAGCGAAAAGTGGTCGTCATCACCTTCGGCGGTGGCGCGCGCGACCAGGAAACCTTCGCTCCTGAAGGCCAAGAATACATTCCACACCTCATGCGCGAACTCATCCCTCAGTCCACATTTTTCACGCAGATGGTCAATCGCGGAATCCTCGGCCACTACGTCGCAACCGCCAGCCTGGCGACTGGTGTCTACGAAACCATCAACAATTTTGCTTCCCTTCCTCCCGAACATCCGACCGTCTTCGAATATTTCCGCAAGGACTTGAAGCGCCCCGCCTCCGATGCCTGGGTCGTCGCTCCCAGCAACGGGTTCAATCGCATTGGAGAAAGCAGCCACCGTTCCTACGGTCCGGGATTGGGCGCAAAAGTAATTCTGCCGAAGCATCTTCTGACAGCTGCAACTTCCGGCGGCGGCTCCGACTACGAGCATCTGCTCCGCGATAACTATGAGACCCCTTTCCACACTCCGGAACTCGCTGGCAGCGAATTTGAATTGCAGCAATTGCGAATGATGCTGAAGCTCTCCGTCGACGACTTCAAGGCCCATGCGCTCACCTTGGCCAGCCCTGATGAGCTCTCCGTCTACATCGTTCGTCAGCTCATGAGACAGCAAGCCCCGAGCCTTCTATGGATCACCATGCACGATATCGATATCGCTCACGCCGGTGCCTACTCCCTCTACATTGACGGCATCCGCCGCACCGACCGGCTCTCGGCCGACCTCTGGAAAACCATCGAGAGCGAGCCCGAGTATGCCGGCAAAACAACCTTGTTTATTCTGCCGGACTTCGGCCGCGACGCGGATGACGATTCCGGCGGCAACGGATTCCAGCATCATCGCACCGGCGATGCGCTCTCGCGCACTACCTGGATGATGGCGCTGGGCGCTGGCGTTCGCGAGGGCGTGGTTTTCGACCGCCCGATGGAGTCCACCGATCTCGTCCCAACTCTTGGATCTATGCTGGGATTTTCCACGTCGCTCGCCGAAGGCAAACCGATACCGGAACTCTTGTAAATTTATGCTTCCATCCGATCTCAAACCGGAGCAGTTCAATGGCTATCCGCCGGAAGCAAGGAAACTGGTCAGCAGCTATGCTTCCGCGCTGCAACGCTTGCCGCTGAGCTTCCTGCCCAGCCTGTTGCGAGAAGTCATTGAATACGATTTCAAGTTTCCCGCCGAGCGCCGCGCTTTGGAAAAAGAACTGGCCAACCTGAACTCTCTCTCTTCCGAACAATTCAAGGACTGGCTGCGAGGCTTCGCGCAAATCCGTCTTTCCTCCCAGCTCGAAAATTTCGATTGGGTCAATGCCCCCGGCCAGTTTGTGGAACAACTCTCCTCTCATCTCTGGACCACCCATCAACTGGATGCTTTTCGAACCGCGGCGCTCGCTTACGCCGATCGTTTGCGCGCGGTTGTGCCGCCGGAGCCGCCGCCCGTGCCGCGCCTCGGAATCACCGTCATCGGCCAAGGGGTCGCCGCATATGACGAGCCCCTCTTTCGCAAGCTCCGCGCGCACGGCGCCTATTTCAGCGGGGTCAAGCCGGACAACGGCCTCGAACTCTTGCTGAGCGTGGTCGCCGCCCGCGCCAAGGAGCATCCCCTTCCCTACGCTCACTGGTACATCGATGGCGGCCAAGCCGCTGCTCACGATCCCACGCTTACTTGTGTCTCCTACCACGCGCTCGAACGCGTGCGCGCCCGGTTGTCCGCCAAAATTCGCATCGAAATTCAGCGCCCCGGCATGGGGCCTGAGGCGCTGCGCACGCACCTCGCGCAACTTCGTCCTGCGGATCTCGGTCTCGCCAAAGTCGGCGACGCCGTGCTGGATCGCTTTCAGGTCAAGATGTTGACCGAAGGCTCCGGCACGCAGATTTTTAGCACCACCTTCGCGCAGTGGACCGCGCGCGAAGCCCTCCGGCGCGCCCAGCCGCTCACGTTGCTGGTCCGCTTCGCCCCGCGCCAGCGCCAGAAGCCCATGAACGAGATGCTCTCCGCCGGCCGTGAAGCTTCCGACCTCGATCCTCTCGGCTCCTTGATCGATGCGGACATGGGCGCCTACTACAACTGGTTGAACCTCCAGCGGCTCGCGGGAGCCGAACAATCTTCGTTTCTGGTCTGGTTCGAAGGACACAACGAAGCCATCGCTATCGGACCTTCCTTGCCGCACGGCACCGTATCCGATGCTGCCACTGGCTTGGAGCAGTTGCTAAGCTGGGCGAGCTAGCGGCGTAACATTTTGTTCGATCGAAGGGGCAACCATGTACAAACGCGATTTTCTGAAGACCAAGCGCAAGGTTATCGCCTGTGCAACGCTCGCGCCGGACGCGCTTTCTGGCGATCCCAAGGGCGCATGGTCCTTCCGATCAACTGCAATTGGCGCTACAACAAAAGGTACGTCGAAGGTTCGCACAACCGCGCCTGATTTAGCCTGCTTACTTGCAGCAGATGGTCGCCTGGGATCGCATTCTCGCGCAAACCATAGAAAAGAGGATGCAGTGGCGCGCCCTAGGGTGCTACCCATTCATAGGAAATACATGACATTCAGCAGCGCTGGAAATTTCCTAAGGTACGTAGCGCGAGCACGTTAACCGCGGGCGCCGCGCGGCGCTCTCCAGCACCCATTCTGGGGTGAACTATCCCCACGTCCTTTGCAATTCCAGTGGACCCAAACTCCGTCGGGCGTCTCGACTCGCGGGCAGTGCCTCCTGGAAGGGATACTTGGGCCCGCCAAGAAGTGCTTATCGGTGCCCGCCTGCGTCCTCTCGGGGTCAGGTTAGGTTCCCTATGCGGCTACCTCCACTCCAATAGCGAACTCGCCGCTCGCCTTGCGCTGGCAGTAAGCGACCCTTCCTTCAAACCGAACGCCATTCCGGGGCAAGGTAACCAGCACACGAGTCCCCGGCTGCCAGCACCGCGTCGTGGTAACGCGTGCACCGTGAAGACTCACGTTCTCAGTGAACGTCTTTTCCCTAGTCACAGATTCGTCTGAAAGCGAAACCTCTGCGTCCCATATCTGTCGGATACGTTTTTCGGATCGACCGTTTGTAGCCATGGCTCTCCCTCCGAGACCTCCTGAGGGGGCCAGATGACCTCAAGAACAGGCACACAATAGGTGTAGGACTGACAACACCGACAATCAATCGGGTGTCGACACTAAATTGCCGTGGTTAAACACCTCACTTGTGCGGGTCCCATGTTTACGGACGCCCGGCAGGTACCCGTCCGGTCGACACATAGGTGCGAGGTGCCAGCGGTCAAGGAACTCGGAGATCCAGATCTTGGCTACCCTGTTGTTTGTCCAAGCATAAACGATACCCCACGCCTCATACCGGAAAAAAACAATGAGGGGTCTGGTCGCCCGAACTGTCTTCTTCCCATAAAGGTCAGTGTACTTGCCTGGCGGCAGGCCGGTACCGGTGGGCCTCCGGTGGCCAACATGGTGATATTCCAGGTTGCTTCGACCTGGTGGGCAACAAGTATCGCGCTTTCCTTCGCCTCATCCTTCTTCTTGATCAAAACCAAGGCCAGAGTTGGCTTGCCATCACCGTAGAAGTCAACCTTGACCAGACCGGGGCAGCTGTTATTGTGATCTTTTTGAAAGAATCCTCTGTCGTCATCCTGGAGGTCGGCCAAGGTGACGACTGTGTCACGGGCTGTAGCCGCCCTTTCCATAGAGCCATTGGCCGCCGTACGTCCACGTCTTGGCCGTCGTCTTTCGAGACCATATAGTTGGGCTCATGATGAAAGCCGCGAAAGAAGTTGAGCATGCGTCCGTCGGGTAGTCGAAACGGGTTGGCATAGGTGTGGTTGTTGCCGGCATAGTTGGCGTCGGAGCCCGGCGTCTCTACGCTCGTGGGACCCGAGGCGAGCGCGTTGTGCGGCTCCGAAATGCGGTAATACATTTTCGCTCGGCGGCATGTTTCGAGTACACGGCGAGGTAACGCCCGTCGAGCCTGACCAGGAATGCGGGCGCATCGTGATCGCCTTGCTCGAGGTGCGGATGCAGGACCGTGGTGGCGACCTTCGCAGTCGCAACGTCGTAGACGGCTATCTCAACGCTACCCCAGCGTGGATCGGCTGCGCCGGTAATGAAAGGCACCGATGGCACGAACGGATCCGACGATTAGCTTGCCGTTATCCACGGTGACACGCGGATCCATAAACCAGGACCAGGCGCCGTTGTCGTTGAGTTGAATGAGTTTCCCGGCAACGCAATTGGGTATCTTGTCGTCGCCAGTTCCGGAGAGCGCGCTTGCGAATGTGATCAAGCACACCGCCACCGCAAGGAGAACTCGAGAGAGGTTGCGAGAGAAGACCCTAGCCCTTCGAGACCATATGTTCGCCAGTGGACTCTTTACACGGCACGCTCGCTTTTCCCCATGCCTGATTTCTCGCGTTTCATCCGATACGACCTGCGCCAAGAATCTAGCGCCTCTCGCCTTTCTGCTCTCGCCTTTCTGCTTGACAGGAACGACGATCTTAAATAACGTGCACCGCGAACGACAGACAACGAAAGCATACGGTATCAACCGAAGATAATAGAAGGTAAGCGATGGGAAAGTTCTCAGGAGCACTCCCAACGTCGTCGTGAGAACGAGCTGAGAGGGAGATCGCGGTGGGTCGGTGTCCTCATCTCGATAAGATCCTTGGTCTGAACGAGCCTATTTCTCGCCGCGATTTCCTCGATGGCACATTGGTGGCGTCGGCTGGCATGTTGGTGGCTGGCGCTTGTCCATTTCCGCTTAGTGGTCAGGCAGCCAGTGAAATCAGTTCTGGCTGGACCGGCTATACCGGAGAGGGCGACTACAAGGCCGCTGCCGGCAATACCGAGCCGGTGATCCAAAGCGCACATGCTGTGCGTGACGGCAAGTACGACAAAGTTCCACCTGAAATAACCGAGACTGGCGAAGTATACGATTGCGTTGTAGTCGGTGGCGGGTTCGCCGGCCTTTCGGCTGGATTGTTTTTCAATCAACGAGCGACTTCGAATCGCACATGTCTCATTGTCGACAATGCGCGAATCTTTGGCGGTGTCGCGAAGCGAAATGAGTTCGTCGTCGATGGTCATCGTCTCTTTGCCCCGCAGGCGTCGGTTCATTTTCAGCCGCCCTATCCAAACAGCTTCCTAAAAGGCGTTTACGACGCGATGGGCCTGGATTGGGAAGCGTTCAAGTCGTATCAGAAATGGCAAGGTCCCTCGCCCGAAATTTCTTTGCCGCGAAGCGCCTACGGTCAAGGAACCATCAATGGCAAGCCGGCGAGTGGCTTCTTCTTCGGAGCGAAGTATGGCCATAAGCCCGGAATCTGGATCACCGATCCTTGGGGCAAGAAACTGGAAGGAACGCCCTTTTCCGAGACCACCCGCAAAGAAATGCTGAGGCTGAATAGCGAGCAGCCTGTCGTACCCCCGTTGGTTTACGACTATCCAGGCGACCCGGTCTCGCGACAGCTGGACAGTATGACCCTTGAGGACTATCTCATCCGCACCTACGGCGTCAGTCGTGAGACCATCCGTTTCTTCGTCGCCGGCGAAATGAGCGGCGGATTTGGCCTGGGCCCCGACGCTTTATCCGGCTTCCTCGAGTACGAATGGTCAAAGACAATTCCGACAGTAGACGACAGTATGGCGACGGGGATCCAAATGTTTCCGGGCGGCAATTCGGGCATGACCCGCTTGCTGATCAAGACGCTGATTCCCGAAGCGATCGAAGGTCCACGGACCATGGAGGCTGTTTGGAAGAACTCGGTTAACTTCGCTGCTTTAGATCAGGCCGGTCAGCGCGTTCGCATGCGGCTCAATTCCACAGCGGTTCGCGTTGAACACATAGGCGAGCCTGCTAAATCGGATTTCGTTTCTGTTACGTACTTAAACGACGGTCGCCTTCAACGAGTAAAAGCGAAGACCGTGGTTATGGCAGGCGGAGGTTGGATTACCAAGCACGTCGTTCGAGACTTGGATGAAGCGCGGCGCAACAGCTATGAGCAATTCAACTACTCACCCTATATGACCGTGAATGTCGCGGTTCGCAACTGGCGTTTCCTGTATGACCTCGGCATTTCGAGCGCCTCGTGGTTCGAAGGATTCGGCCGTTACGTCAATGTGCGCAAGAACGCGACCTTTGGCGTCGATACGCCTACCACGGGTCCCGATCTGCCTACGGTGCTGACATTCTTCGTTGATTTTGCGAAGCCTGGGCTCCCCGCTCGCTCTCAGGGTCAACTGGGCCGCGCGGAGTTGCTGTCCACTTCTTTCGCTGACTACGAACGGCAAATCCGCGAGCAAATGACGGAAATGTTTGCTTCTTCGGGCTTCGACGCGAAGCGCGATATCGCCGGAATCGTGCTCAATCGCTTTGGCCATGCCTTTATTAATCCACAACCCGGGTTCTTCTTCGGGCTGGACGGTAAACCCGC